>Ga0066445_1000197_pt1 | contig 19106 bp, 17 predicted proteins | sample LakWasMet67_HOW9_2_FD_59533 | JGI IMG/M metagenome (GOLD analysis project Ga0066445, IMG submission 59533) | Freshwater sediment methanotrophic microbial communities from Lake Washington under simulated oxygen tension - Sediment Metagenome 67_HOW9 | ecosystem: Environmental > Aquatic >...
GGGGAGGGAGGGGGTGGGAAGGTGCGCAGCCCGCTTGCACTGCGGGTGCGCGGGGTCAGTTCAACTTGATGTTGGCGTCGCGGACCACCTTGCCCAGGTTGGTCATCTCGGAGCCGATGTGGGCCGCGAACTCCTCGGGCGTGGAGGTGGTGATCTCGGCGCCGAAGGCCGCCATGCGTTCGCGCGTCTCGGACAAGGCCATCACCTTGAGCACCGCGGCGTTGATCTGGTCGATGACGGCACGGGGCGTGCCCGCTGGTGCCAGCAGGCCGACCCAGGCCGTGGACTGGAAGCCGGGGTAGCCCGATTCGGCCACCGTGGGCAGGTTCGGCAGCACCGCCAGCCGCTTCGGGCTGGTGGTCGCCAGCGCCTTGAGCTTGCCGGCCTTGACCTGCACCGTCGACGAGGCGACGCTGTCGATGATGACCGGCACCTGGCCCCCGATGACATCGGAAACGGCCGGCGCACTGCCCTTGTACGGGATGTGCATCAGGTCGATCCCCGCAGTCGCCTTGAACATCTCGGCCGCCAGGTGCGTGGAAGTGCCGTTGCCCGACGACGCATAGCTCAGCTGTCCCGGTTTGGCCTTGGCCATGGCGACCAATTCGGCCAGCGTGCTCACGGGCACCGCAGGATGGACCGAGATGATGTTCGGCACCAATGCCAGCAGGCTGATGGGCGCAAAATCCTTGACCGGGTCGTAGCTGAGCTTGCCGAACAGCGCCAGGTTGGCGCCGTGGGTGGCATTGAAACCGATGAACAGTGTGTGGCCGTCGGCCGGCGAGCGCGCCGCCGCCTCGGCGCCGATGTTGCCGCCGGCGCCACCCTTGTTGTCGATGACGATGGGCTGCCCAAGCTGCTCCGCCAGCCGCAACGCGAGCGTGCGCGCCACGTTGTCCAGCACGCCTGCTGGCGTGGACGGTACGATGATGCGCACCGGCTTGTTGGGATAGGTCGATTGGGCCTGCACGGACGCGATCGCGCCGCCCGTCACGACCAGGACCGTGGCAGCACGGGCCAAGACCCGCAAGATGTCGATACGCATGACGGTGTGTGTCCTTCAGGTTGCAGCGCCCGACTGGCCGCGCTGGCGCGCCAGTTCGACAAACCACGCCAGGCTGTCGGGGTTGGCCATGGCGTCGCGGTTGGCGACCTTGTCGGGCGGCTGGCCCAGCAGCAGTTTCTTCACCGGCACCTCCAGCTTCTTGCCCGTCAGCGTGCGCGGCACCTCGGCCACCGCGATCACGTCGTTCGGCACGTGGCGCGCCGACAGCGCGCCGCGGATGGCGTCCTTGATGCGCTCGGTCAGCGCGGCGTCCAGCACGGCCCCGGGGCGCAGCACCACGAACAGCGGCATCCAACTCTCGCGGCCCAGGAATTCGAGATCGACCACCAGGCTGTCCATCACCTCGGGCAGGGCCTCGACCACGCGGTAAAGCTCGGCAGTGCCCATGCGCACACCGTGGCGGTTGATGGTGGCGTCGCTGCGGCCGTAGATGATGGCGCCGCCGCGCGGGGTGATGCGCAGCCAGTCGCCGTGGCGCCAGATGCCGGGGTAGACGTCGAAGTAGCTTTCGTGCAGGCGCCTGTTGCCGGGGTCGTTCCACAGGTACAGCGGCATCGACGGGATGGGCGCGGTGCAGACCAGTTCGCCCACCTCGTCGATAAGCTCACGGCCGCTGTCGTCCCAGGCCTGGACGTTGGCGCCCAGGCAGCGCACCTGCATCTCGCCCACCACCACGGGCAGCGTGGGCACGCCACCGACGAAGGCACCGGCAAAGTCGGTGCCGCCGGACATGGGCGTCAGCCAGACGTCGCGGCCGACCTTGTCGTAGACCCAGCGGTAGCTGTCGGGCGAGAGCGGCGAGCCGGTCGAGCCGATCGTGCGCAGCCGCCCCAGCGCGGCGACCTTGCGTGGTTCGACGTCGTGCTTCTCGCACATGGTGAAGAAGGCGGCACCAGCGCCGAAGAAGTCGAGGTCCGTTTCGCCGCAGAAGCGCCACAGCGTGGAGTAGTCGGGCCATGCCGGGTTGCCGTCGTAGACGCACATGGTGGCGCCGACCAGCAGCGCGGCCACGTTCAGGTTCCACATCACCCAGCCGGTGGTGGTGTACCAGTGGAAGCGATCACCGGCGACGACATCGTTGTGCAGCGCCATCGTCTTGACATGCTCGATCAGGATGCCGCCGTGGCCGTGCACGATGGGCTTGGGCAGGCCGGTGGTGCCGGACGAGTAGACCACCCACAAAGGGTGGTCAAAGGGCAACGGCTCGATCTGCAAGGCGGCGTCGCGCCGCAGCGCATCGCACCAAGCCACGCCCCGCGGCCAGGCCGAGGCGCGGGCGGCCGGGTCCAGGTAGGGCAGCAGCACCATGCGTTCGACACTGGGCAATTCCTGCAGCATCTGCCCGATGACGTCACGCCTGTCGTAGGCCTTGCCGCTCCACCAGTAGCCGTCCACGGCGATCAGCACCTTGGGCTCGATCTGGCGGAAGCGGTCGACCACCGCCGCCACACCCATCTCGGGCGAACACAGCGACCAGATCGCGCCCACGCTGGCGGCCGCCAGGAAGGCCACCACCGCCTGCGGAATGTTGGGCAGGTAGGCGACGACACGGTCGCCGCTCTTCACGCCCTGGTCGCGCAACCATTGCGCCAGCGCGGCCACGTCGCGCTCGAGCCGGGCCCAGGACACTTCGTCGCGCGCGCCGGCTTCGCTGCGGAAGATGATCGCCGGTCGTTCCGGCGTGGCATGCCTGAAGATCTGGCTGACGTAGTTGGTGCGGGTGTTCGGAAACCAGCGCGCGCCGGGCATCGCCCGATCGGCCAGCACGGGCGTGCGCTCGCCCTGCAGTGGCAGGTCGAAGTACTCCACCTGCGCCGCCCAACAGGCTTCGATCTCGTCCACCGACCATTGCCACAGTGCGTGGTAGTCGGCGAACTCCAGGCCCTTGTGGATGCGCAACCAGTTGATGAACTGGGTCACGCGGGCACGCTCGATACGCGCTGGCGACGGTCGCCAGATCACTTCGGCGTTGTCAGCATCGGACATGGAACGAACTCCTCGAGGATTTCAATCGGCCAGGCGCACGACACGCCCCGCCACCAGTCGGGCCACCTCGGCGACATCACAGCCCAGTTCGTGCAGCAAGGCGGCGCTGTGCTGGCCGGCACGTGGTGGCGGCATCATCTGCTCCGGACTCAGCATGCCCTCGCCCAGGTGCGACGGGAAGGGAATCAGCGGCAGCCCGGGCAGCGCCGGGTGCGCCACGAAGCGGCCCGCGAGAATGGGGTCGGCCATCGCCTGCGACACGGTGTTGACCGGACCGCAGGGGAGATCGGCATCCGAGAACGCGGCCACCCAGTCGGCTGCCGGGCGAGCGGTGAAGATGGCCTGTAGCTCTGCAGCCATCTCGGGCCGGTGCGCAACGCGGCCGGCGTTGGTGGCATAGCGCGGGTCGGTCACCCACGCCTGGCGGCCGATGGCGTCGCAGAAGCGGCGAAAGGCACCGTCGCTGATCACCGAGACGCTGAACCAGCGGCCGTCACCCGCACGAAAGTGGCGGCTCGGTGCGGCAATCGGCAGATTGATGGCCCGCGCCGGCTCGCGCTGCTCGACCGCATGCTCGGCCACCTTGGTGGCCATCAGATTGAACATGGTGTCGATGAGCACAGTCTCGACCTTCTGGCCGCGCCCGGTCTGGCGCCAGTGCATCACTGCAGCCAGGATGCCGAAAGCGCCGCACATGCCGCAGGCCACGTCGACCACGGGCAGGCCGACGCGGATCGGGTCGTCACCCTCGTCGCCGCTGGCGTAGAAGCCGCCGGCCATGCCCTGCACCACGCTGTCCACCGCCGGGCGCAGGCGGTATTCACCCTGCTCGCCGAAGGCCGTGACGGCGGCGTAGATCACCTCGGGGTGGAAGGCACGAACGGCATCGTAGGTGAGTGCGTATTGTTCGGCGAAGTCGGGCCGGAAGTTGTGCACCACCACCTGCGAGCGCTGGATCAAGCGCTCGAGGAGGGCGCGGCCGGCAGGCTTGCGGATGTCCAGCGCCAGCGATTCCTTGCCGCGATTGCACGACATATAGGTGACGCTGGAGTCGCCATAGAACGGCGGCCCCAGATGGCGGCCGTCTTCGCCGGCCAGCGCCTCGACCTTGATGACCCGCGCGCCCAGGTCGGCCAGCGCCATCGCCGCATACGGCCCGGCGATCAACCGCGACAGGTCAACAACCGTGATCCCCTCCAGCACACCCGCCATGCCCGCCCCTGCGCAGTCCGTCCGTCGGACCGACTACTTGCCGCCGCGCGCGCGGCTGCGGAAGGCCGCAATGCCCGCGCGGTGCTCGGGCAGGTCTTCCAGTACCGCCATGTGCGAGGACACCATGTCCAGGTGCGCGCCCAGCGCCATGGTTTGACTCTGGTAGACGGCGCGGCGGAAGAAGCGCACGGCCTGCTGTGGCTTGGATGCGATGGTGCGCGCCAGTTCGTAGGCCGCGGTCAACAGCTCGGCGTCGGGCACGATGCGGTTGACCATGCCGATGCGTTCAGCCTCTTCGGCGCCGACCACGCGACCGGTCCAGAACAGCTCCAGCGCGCGCGCCGTGCCGATCAGCCGCGGCAGGAACCATGAGCCTGCATCACCGGCGATGAGGCCAATGTTGATGTAGGTCTCGGCCAGTGTGGCCGATTGCGCCATGAGGCGCAGGTCGCACATCAGCGCCATGTCCAGGCCGGCGCCGCGCGCCGCGCCATTGATCGCCGCGATGATCGGCTTGTCCATGCGCTCCAGCGCCAGCGGAATGCGGTGCACGTTGCGATACAGGAAGTTCTTGCGGTCCAGGCTGTTCATGTCGCTGAACTTGGCCATTTCCTCGAAATCGCCACCTGCGCAGAAGGCACGGCCGGCGCCGGTAACCACCACCACCTTCACGCGTTCGTCGGCCTCGGCCGATTCGAGCGCGGCACGCCAAGCCTCGATCATCTCCAGGTTGAAGGCGTTGAGCTGCTCCGGGCGGTTCAGGGTCAGCGTGGCGATGCCATCGGCGTCGACATCCAGGCGAATCGGCGGCTGATCGGACATATCGGTGGCTTCCTGAAGGAAGGCTTGAACAAATGATCAGGATAACATAACAACTGTTAGTTTGATGTCGACAATCCTCTGGGCAACACGAACGAAAGACCTCGCGATGAAACCCGCCAATACCCAGAATGTCATTGAGTCCATCAAGCGCGGCTGGAACGACGACGCCTTCATGCGCGCCCAGGGCCTGCAGGTCCAGGAGCGCGCCGCCGGCGAAGTGACCATCCGGCTGGCGCAGGCCGGCCCAGCCCAGCGGGGCGGCGGCGCCGGCGGTGACGCCGCCAAGGTGCTCAACGGCGGCGTCATTGCCTACATGTGTGATGGCGCGCTTGGCTACTCGATCATCTCGGGGTTGTTCGCCCTGCCGGAGGCGGGCCAAATCGACGTGCGCGAACTGCGCACCTTCACGATCACGCTGACCATGACCTATCTCGACGTGGCCCGAGGCGATGCCTTCGAGGCCCGCGGCCGAGTGGTGCGGCTGGGCCGGGGCACGGCGTTCGCCGAAGGCCAGTTCATCAGCGAGGAAGGCAAAGTCTGCGCCACGGCGCAGGGCATCTGGCGAGTGCTCTGGCCCAGGGCCTGAACCGCTTGCGGCGGTCAGGATGCCGCGGTGCGACAACGGGCATGCAACCGGGAGAACGGCGCATCGGGGCCAGGGATCACCCGCTTGACGCGTCGGTGGTGCGCAGCTAGCGTAAATCCTTCCGGAACAGACGTTCTGATATCAGAACAATTTAGGAGGCATGTGATCGTGCATACAGCGCTGGCATCGCCAAGTTCGCTTGCTCCGGCGAAGCGTGACGATGCCGTTCCCATGGCCCTGGCCCGCGTGCTGCGCGCTCTGCGTCTGCTGGCAGACGAACCTGATGGGCTGACGCTGGCCCAACTGATGCTTCAGATCGACGCGCCCAAGACGAGCGTGCACTCCCTTCTCCAAGGTCTCACGGCCGAAGGCTATCTGCAGCGCCAGGAGGCCCTGTACCGGCTCGGCCCCGAGTCGTTCGTGCTCGGCGCGGCCCTGGTGGCGGCGCGTTCGCTGGCCATCGTTGCCACACCGTTTTTGCGCGACGCGCGTGCGCAGTCCGGCGAGACTGTTCTGCTGGCCGTTATCGACCGACACGCGGGTCGGTTGACCTATACACAGATCATCGAAAGCCACAAACCTGTCCGGTACACCGTGCCGGTCGGCACGACGCGCCCGCTGTTTGCCACCTCGGCCGGCCGCGTCCTGCTGGCCTTTCAGGACGATGGCTGGCGCCGCGAGTACCTGAAGAGCGCCGACCTTCGCGCGCTGACCGGCAAGACAGTCACCGACCGGCGCCAGTTGCAGCGGATCCTCGATCACATCCGCACCAACGGGCATGCGGTGACCATCGGCGAGGTGACGCCCGACGTGGCCGGTTTTGCAGCACCAATCTTCGAACCGAACGGTCAGGTGAACGCGGCATTCATCATTGGCGCACCGATTGAGCGCGGCAGGGCTGCGGTAGAGCGCCTGACCCGCATCGTCATCGACACCGCCGAACAACTCTCGCGAGCGCTCGGACATCGCGCGCAGCGCATCCCCTCCCACCAACAGACGAAGGGCAAGGCATGAGCAACGAACTGCTTTACGAAGTCAACGACGGCGTGGCCGTCATCACCATCAACCGCCCGGAGCGCAAGAACGCCATCAACCGTGCCGTGCGCGAAGCGTTCTTCGAGATCTGGCCCCGGTTCGAGGCCGACGACAGCGCACAAGTGGCCATCCTCACCGGCACCGGTGACACCTTTTGCGCCGGCATGGACTTGGTCGAGGCGGCCGACACGCAACTGCGCATCCCGCCGAAGAACTTCATGCCGGTGCTGGGCGACAACATAGAGGTCACCAAGCCGGTGATCGCCGCCGTGCAAGGCTACGCCTACGCCGGTGGCTGGCTGCTGGCCCAGATGTGCGACCTGTGCGTCGCCGACGAGACGGCCAAATTCGCGATCACGGAGGGGCGCGTCGGCCGCGGCATGCCCTGGGCTTCCCCGGTGATCCACATGTTGCCGCAACGCATCCTCATGGAGGTGGCGATGACCTGCGACCCGCTGACGGCCCAGCGCGCCTACGAGCTCGGCTACGTGAACCGGGTCATGCCCAAGGGCCAGGCGCTGCAAGGCGCCAAGGAACTGGCGGCACGCATCACGGTGAACGCGCCACTCACCGTGCGCGGTGCCAAGGAGATGGTTCGCATGGCCACCGAAATGGGCCGGACGGCGGCGCTGCGCGCATCGCACCGGGCATTCGATGCCGTTTACCTCAGTGAAGATGCGCTCGAAGGACCGCGCTCGTTTCGCGAGAAGCGCAAACCGCAATGGAAAGGACGATGACATCATGATCCGCACCGCACCGCACCGCATCCCACCGCACCGCGCCACGCCCACGGCCACCATGAAACCCGAACTGGGTTCCGTGCCGTTCACGGCGACGCTGGCAGCCGACAACGCAGCCTGGACCTTCGACGACCTGCCCGCCGATGCCCGAACGCTTGTGCGCCAGTGCCTGCTGGACTGGATCGCCGTCACGCTGGTGGGCGCGCGCGAGCCCCTGACCCACATGCTGGCCGAAGAAGCGCGCGAACAGGGTGGTTACCAGCAAGCCACGGTGGTGGGCCATGGCTTCGCCACCAGTTGCCGGCAGGCCGCACTCGTCAACGGCGCGGCCTCGCACGCGCTCGACTACGACGACGTCAATATGTCGTTCACCGGCCACCCCACGGTGGCCCTGGCATCCGCCCTGCTCGCACTCGCCGAAGCCAGGGGCGCCAGCGGCGCCGACTTCATGACGGCGTTCGTCGCCGGCTACGAGACGCTGTGCCGCATCGGCGCAGCGGTCTCGCCAGGCCACTACGCGCTCGGCTTTCATGCCACCGGCACGATCGGCACCTTTGGTGCCGCGGCGGCATGCGCCCGCCTCTTGCAACTGGATGCCGATGACACGGCCATCGCACTGGGCATCGCAGCCACATCGGCAGCGGGCCTGAAGGCCATGTTCGGCACCATGTGCAAGCCGCTGCATGCCGGCAAAGCAGCTGCGGACGGCATGATGGCGGCGCAGCTTGCGGCCCGCGGCTTCACCAGCCGCAGCGACGCCATCGAAGCCATGCAAGGCTTTGCAGCCACCCACGGGCCCGATTTCGACCCCGGCGCAGCCCTCCAGCGCCCGGCGAGCGGCCTGCACCTGCGCAACAACCTGTTCAAGTACCACGCCGCCTGCTATGGCACGCATGCCGCCATTGAAGCCACCCGCCAGCTGGTCGAACAATACCGGCTGACGCCGTCCGATGTGCGGCGCATCGTGGTTCGCGTGCCGGCCAGCAGCGACGGTGTCTGCAACATCCAAGCGCCGCGCACGGGGTTGGAGGCCAAGTTCAGCCTTCGACACACCGTTGCGATGGTGCTCGGCGGCATCGACACGGCCGACATGGCCAGCTACAGCGACAGCGTTACCAACGCCCCGGCGCTGACCGGCCTGCGCGAACAAGTGCGCGTCGTTCTCGTCGGCGAATGCAGCGACCTCACCCAGGCTGAAGTCGAGATCGAAACCCGGGCCGGCACGAACTTGCGCCAGCGGCACGACAGCGGCGTCCCGGCCACGGATCTGGCCGCGCAGCAGGATCGTCTCGAGGCGAAGTTCCGCAGCCTCGCGCACTCGGTGCTGGACGAGAGATCCATCGAAGAAGCACTCGACCTGACCTCCAGGCTCGAGGAACTGCCCGACCTGTCGCCCCTGGCCGGCCTGCTGGCCTGCCAGCCAGGTCGCGAACTGCGCCATTGAAACCCGACCGGCCTGCGAAGCCCGGCATCGACAACAAGGACTCCCCGCATGAACTTTCTCACCGAAGAACAATCCGCCTGGAAGGAATCGGTCCGCCGCTGGGTCGACCGCGACATCGGGCGCGAATACATACGCAAGTGCGACATGGATCGCGCCTTTCCTTTCGAGGCCTACGAGAAGGCCGCCAAGCTCGGCTTCCACAGCCTGCTGATCCCCGAAGCCGATGGCGGCGATGGCGGCGATGTCTTTTCCTACGCGCTGATGTGCGAGTCGATGGCGGCTTACGGCGTCGACTTCGCGGTGGCGATCGGGGGGGGCACCTTTACCGCGATGAACCTGTCGCTGCACGGCACCGAGTACCAGAAGCAGCACTTCCTCAAGCCCTTCATGCGCGGCGAGATCCGGTTCCCGATCTCGATGTCCGAGCCCAACGCCGGCTCGGATGTGGCCAACGTGCAGACGCGCGCCGTACGCGACGGCGACGACTACGTGCTCAACGGGCAAAAACTGTGGTGCAGCGGCGCCGGCAACCGGGGTGCCGTGATCCTGATGTTGGTGCGCACGGCGCAAACCGAGAACAAGCGCGATGGCCTGTCGGTCCTGATCGTGCCCAACGACCTGCCCGGCATGACCATCCGGCCGCTGAACACCCTGGCCCGCCGATCGATCACGACGACCGAGATCTTCCTCGACAACGTGCGCGTGCCGGCGATCAACATGCTCGGTGCAGAGGGCGACGGGTTCAAGATCATCGCCGGCGAACACCTTGCGCTGGAACGCATCGCGGTCGCGTCAAGCAATGTCGGCAATGCCCAGGGTGCCGTTGACGACGCCTTGGCCTATGCCCAGCAACGCATCCAGTTTGGCAAGCCGATCTACGAGTTCCAGGTCATCCGCCACATGCTGGCCGACATGCAGACGCAGGTTGACGCAGCGCGGCTGCTGACCTACCGAGCGGCCGATCTGGCCGCGCGCGGCGTCAAGTACCGCAAGGAGGTTGCGATGGCCAAGCTCTTTGCATCCGAGACGCTGCAGACCGTCTCGCGCCAGGGCATGCAGATCATGGGCGGGCACGGCATGCTGCCCGAGTCCGACATGGAGCGCTACTTCCGCGAAGGCATGCAGTCCACGATCGGCGGCGGCACCTCCCAGATCCAGCGCACGATCATTGCGCAGGAAATGCGGGTGTGACATGAGCACCGCGGCACCAACACCCGCCGTCCCGGCCGTCGCCGCCACCGTCGTGCTGGTGCGCGACGGTGCACAAGGCCTCGAAGTGCTGATGGTGGTGCGCCACCACGAGATCGACTTCGCGCGCGGCGCGGCCGTATTTCCGGGTGGCAAGGTCGCACCCTCGGACCAGGATCCCCGGCTCGCGTCGCGCATCGTCGGGCTCAAGGGGCTCGTCGCGGCCCAGGCCGCCATCAGGGTGGCAGCCATCCGTGAGACCTTCGAGGAAAGCGGCCTGTTGCTCGCGCGTGAGAACGTCGATCTCGGCCTGCTGGGCGGTGCGCGGCTCGACGCCGTGCACGGCCGCTGGAAGGACGCCATCGCCGCGGGCGGGTCAGCCTTTGTGGACATGGTGTGCGACGAAGCGCTGCACCTTGCGGGCGATCAGTTGCAACCCTTTGCGCACTGGGTCACGCCCGAACATTCTCCCAAGCGATTCGATACGCACTTCTTCATCGCCGCCGCGCCGGTCGAGCAACTGGCCCGCCACGACGGGTTCGAGGCGGTGGAGTCGTTCTGGATCCGCCCACAGGACGCGCTGCAAGACTGCGAACAGCGTCGGCGCACCATCATCTTCCCGACCCTGTCGAACCTTGCGCTGCTGGCGCAATCCGCCAACGCGGCGGCCGCCATCGACGCGGCTCGCCGACGTCCTGCGCTGCGGATCCAGCCCACGCTGGGCCAACGCGCCGACGGCAAGCGGATCCCCGTGCTACCGCCGGAGGCCGGATACCCGGCACTGTCGGACACGCTCATGGATCAGGTCGCGCGCTAGCCACGGTGCCGGTCGCCACTGCTCACTCCCAACTCAAACCCCAGAGACCACCACCATGGAAACCCTAGGCCTCGGCCTGCACTTCGAAGACCTGCCCATTGGGCGCCAGTTTCGTACCGTGGCGCGCACCATCACAGAAACCGACATCGTCAATTTCGTCACCGTCACCGGCATGACCGAGGTGCTGTTCACCGACCTCGAATTCCTGCGCACTGAATCCGACATCAAGGGCCGCGTCGCGCCCGGCGCGCTGGCCTACACCTTCGCTGAAGGCTTGCTTGTGCACGCGACGATGCAGCACACCGGATACGCCTTCCTCGACATGGAACTGAAGGTCCACAACCCGGTCTTCGCCGGCGACACGATCCATGTCGAATGCGAGGTGATAGAGGCCCGCCTGAGCAAGAGCCGCCCAGGCCGCGGCCTGGTACGCACGCGCAACAAGATCGTCAAGCACGACGGCACCCTGGCCATCACCTACACGCCGCTGCGCATGATCAAGTGCCGCAGCGCTGCGGCGCACTGAAGCGATGCCGCCAACCGCCCGCAACCCGTACAGGAGCCTGACTTGAACACCTACGCCCTGGACGAAGACCAGCGCCAGATCCAGGATTTGGTGCGCCGGCTGGCGCGCGAGAAAGTCGCGCAGCGCGCCGCCGACATCGATCGCACGGCCGAGTACCCGCAGGACATGTTCGACCTGCTGCGCGAACTCGGGCTCTTCACGATTCCATTCCCCAAGGAATACGGCGGCAGCGACAGCATGCTGTCCGCCTCGGTGGCCGTCGAGGAACTGGGCCGCGTCTGCTACAACACGGCCTACCTGCTGATCGTGCAGTGGGTGCCCTTCGGCGCCATCCTGGCGGCCGGCAGCGATGAGCAGAAGCGCCGCCTGCTCGGGCCCCTGGCCGCTGGTGAGTTGCGCGGCGCATTTTCCACCACCGAGCCGCAGAGCGGCTCCGACGTCGCCGGCATCCGCACCCGGGCCACGCGCTGCGAGGGCGGCTACCGCATCAGCGGCTCGAAGATCTGGTGCACCAATTCCCACATCGCTGACTTCGTGCTGGTGGCCGCCAAGACCGGCGACGGCGACGGCGCCCGCGCGATCAACCTGTTCATCGTCGAGCGCGGCAGCAAGGGCTTCAGCGTTGGCCGCAAGGAGGACAAGATGGGCGCGCGCGGCATACCCTCGTGTCCGCTGTTCCTGGATGAGGTCTTCGTCCCTGAAGCCAACCGCATCGGCGAGGACGGGCGCGGCTTCAAGGACGTGATGGAAGCCTTCAACAAGAGCCGCCCACTCATCGGCGCGCGCGGTGTCGGCTTGGCGCAGGGCGCCATCGACCACAGCATCGAGTTCGTCAGCAACCGCGTGACCTGGGGTCGCAAGGTCAGCGAGAACCAGGGCATCCGCTGGATGCTGGCCGACATGGCCACGCAGACCGAAGCCGCGCGACAGCTTGTCTACCATGCCGCGGCAATGGTCGACAGCGGTGCCTCGGGCATAACACTGGCGCCCATCGCGGCCATGGCCAAGTGTTTCGCCAGCGACACGGCGATGCGCGTGGCCACCGACGCGGTACAGCTCTTCGGCGCCTCGGGCATCTCGTCGGAATACCCGATCAACCGCTATTTCCGTGACGCCAAGGTGCTGCAGATCATCGAAGGCACCAACCAGATCCAGCGCAACATCATCGGCGACAGCCTGCTCGGCCGCGCCACGCGCTGAGAGGCTGAGACGCGCCGTGATGAACGCATGTGATCGGCTCGTCGTGCTCGACGCCGGCAAGCCGGCTGCAGCAGCGGGCGACCCGCAGGTGATTCGTGCCTGCCTGGGCCGCCATGGGCAGCCGGCGCGAGCATGTCGCACGTCGAAGATCTGGATCGGGCTGCGACCAAGTCGAGGTGCTGCATGGCGTCTCGCTGCACAGGGAGTCCCGCGAAGCGGCGGCGTTGCGGAGCCCGAACGGGGCCGGCAAGTCGACCCTGCCGCGGCTTGTAACGACGCTGACCGCTCCGGGTCCCAACACCGAAGGACACCCGCACCATGACATCCATCGAAGCGTCAACATCCGTCGACCCGTCACCCGACATCCTCATTGAGCGTCGCGACGGCGTGGCCATCGTCACCTTGAACCGCCCGCGCGAACGAAACCCGCTCGGGCTCGGCTTCCCCGAAGCGATGCTGCGCATTCTTCAGGAACTGGAGGACGACCTCGACCTGCATGCCGTCGTGCTCACTGGCGCCGGCAGCGTGTTCTGCGCCGGCGCCGAACTGGGCCAGGTGGTGCACCCGGACGGCGTCGACGGCGAAGTGCAGTTCCGCTTCATCCGCGGCTTGCACAAGGTGGTGCAACGCATCCGCGACCTGGAACTGCCGGTCATCGCCGCGGTCAACGGCGCCGCGGTGGGCGGCGGTGCGGCGCTGGCGATGGCTTGCGACATCGCGGTGGCGTCGGAACGCGCAAAGTACTTCTTCGCCTTTGGTCGTCTCGGCGCGGCGGCATGCGACATGGGCTGCTCGTACCTGCTGCCGAAGATCGTCGGCACGGTTCGCGCCAAGCACTGGCTGCTCACCGGGGCCACCATCGAGGCCGAGCAAGGCAAGGCCGCCGGCCTGTTCGTGGACGTCGTGCCCGCTGACCGGCTGCTGGCTGCGGCATTGGCGATCGCGGCGGCGATCCAGCTGGCCACCCCACGCCGCGCTGCCGCCGCGAGCAAGCTGGCCATCGTGCGCGGCGAGGACACCGACCTGCAGACCTGCATCACCTACGAGACCTACGTGCAAACCTATCTGTTCTCGACCGACGACCACAAGAACCGCCTGCGCGCCCTGATGGACAAGCAGAACATCAAGTAGGGCCGAAATACGGCGGCGGACTGCGACTGTTGCCGACGCCTGGCCCGGACAACACCACAGCCTGATGAATACCCTGGAGTCTGGGTCAACCGCCTCGACGCGCCTAACACTTGTAAGGTACGCTGCGGCCGTCTTGACGCAGCAGCCCGCCGCGGCAGCACAACGAGGTGTCCACATGCATCGATCCCTTGCCTTGAAGTCATTGGCGGCCGCGTTTGTCGCGGTGGCGTCGCTTGCGCCCGTGCCAAGCGCAGCCCAGACCAAGAAGCTGGTGCTACGGGTTGCCGACCAGTTCCCGCAAGGGCACTTCCTGCCCCGCTACGGCATCAAGCCCTGGATGGAGCAGGTCACCAAGGCGAGCAACGGCGAGGTCCAGTTCGAGTACTACCCCAGCGAGCAACTGGGCAAGGCCAAGGACCTGCTGTCCCTGGTGCAGACGGGCGTCGCCGACGTGGTGCTGTTCGCGCCGTCCTACGCCTCGGACAAGATGCCGCTCACGGCAGCACTGGAGCTGCCGGGCATGTTCGGCAGTTCCTGCCAGGGGTCGCAGGCCTTCGCCAAGCTGGCCCGGCCGGAGGGCATCCTGGGCCAGCAGGAGTACGGCCCCAACGGCGTGCGTGTGCTGTTCGCGGCCGTCTACCCGCCCTACCAGATGGTCTCGGCCAAGCGCAAGATCGACGGCCCCAAGGACGTGGACGGCATGAAGCTGCGTGTGCTGGGCGGTGCAATGGATCTCACCGTGCGCAGGCTGAAGGGCATCGGCGTGAAGATGGCGTCACCCGACGCCTTCGAAGCCATCAGCCGGGGCACGCTCGACGGCGCGATCTTTTCCTATGGCGTCACGGTCAACTACAACATCCCGGCCAAGTACGCCACCATCGGGCCGGGTTTCGGTTCGGCGGCGGCCATCTTCATCATCAGCGAGAACCGCTGGAAGCAGTTGCCCGAGCATGTCAGGAAGGCCATGACGGATGCGGGTATTCAAGCCGGCGCCGATGTCTGCGCCGGCATGGACAAGGAAGAAGCCAGCGACCTGGACAAGCTCAAGGCCAAGGGGGTGAGCATCGTGCGCTGGTCCGGTGCCGAGAAGGCCGAGATGGACGCGGTGCTGACCGACGTGGCGCGCGACTGGGCCGCTGAACTCGACAAGCGTGGAAAACCCGGCAGCGACGTGCTCAAAGCCGTGCGAGAGGCACGCGATGGCCGCTGAGCCTCGAACCCAAGGCGTGACTGCGGGCCTGGCGCCAAGCCCAGTCGGCCCCATTGCACCCACCCATCAGACTGCCGCATGAAACTCCTTCAGTCTGCCCACCGTGTCATTTCGGCGCTCGAGTCACTGTCTGGCTGGGTCGCGTCGGCCTGTCTCTTCGCCATCATGGTCATCGTCTTTTTCGACGTCGGGCTGCGCTACTTCCTGAACTCGCCCTTGGGCTGGTCCTACGACCTGATCTCCCTGTACCTGATGGTCGCCCTGTTCTTCCTGGCGCTGTCGGTCACCCAGCGCGACAGCCACCATGTGCGGGTCGACATCCTGCTCCAGCGCGTTTCGCCGCCCGTGCGTCATGCGATGGAACTGGTCGGCAACGCCCTCACCATCGTGGTCATGCTGGCCATCTTCTACCAGAGCAGCATCAAGTTCTGGAGCAGTTGGCAGAGCCAGGACGTGGTGGCGGGGGCAGTACCCTGGCCGACTTGGCTGACCGCCGTGTTCGTGCCCATCGGCGTCGGGTTGCTGGTTCTGCGCCTGGCGTTTTCTGTCTGCTCGATGGCCACTGCGCTCGCAACACGATCGGCCACTGCGGTCGGGGACGGCGGCGCCGGCCAGGCATCAACACAGGTCGAGATCTGACATGCTGGCGGCAACCATCACATTGTTCCTGCTGCTGCTGTTGGCGATCGGCACGCCGGTGGCGTTTGCACTGGCCATCGCCGGCGCGGCGGGCCTGTACGCGCTCGGCGGGCCGGGCATGCTGCTGGGCATCCTGGACACCGCGCCGCTGTCGGCCGCCAGCTCCTACGAGCTGATCACGGTGCCGATGTTCCTGCTGATGGCCGAGTTCGTGATCATCAGCGGCGTGGCCGATGCCCTGTTCAAGACCGCAGCCACCTGGGTGGGCCGCCTGCCAGGCGGCCTGGGCATTGCCACCGCCTTCGCGGGCGCCGGGTTCGGGGCCATCTCCGGCTCCTCCACCGCCTCGGCCGCCACGCTGGCCGCCACCAGCATCCCGGCGATGATGAAGGCCGGCTACGAGCCCAAGCTCGCGTGCGGGGTGGTGGCCATTTCCGGCACGCTGGCGATGCTGATCCCACCCAGCATCGCGCTGGTGTTGTTCGGCATCATCGCCGACGTCAGCATCGGCCAGTTGCTGATCGGCGGCGTGCTGCCGGGCCTGCTGGTTACCGTGGCGATCGCGCTCACGGTCCTGTTTCTGGTGTGGCAGGAACCGAAACGCGCACCGCTGGGACAGGCCTTCACGTGGGGACAGAAATTCCGTTCGCTCGGTTCGGTGTGGCCGATGCTTGTCCTCTTCACGGCAGTGACGGGCATCATCTACCTCGGTATTGCCACGCCGACCGAAGCTGCGGGCATCGGCGCGTTCGGCGCCTTCATGATCGCGCTGCTGATGGGCAAAGCCAGTTTCGCCGCCACGCGCCAGGCGCTGCTGCGCGCGTCGCAGACAACCTGCATGATCATCATGATCATCCTCGGCGCGCACATCTTCGGCTACTTCTTCACCATCACCCAGACGACCCAGCAGATCGTGGCCGCGGTCGGCGCCTGGCCGGTCGATCGCTGGGTGATCATGGCGTCGATCATCGTGATCTATCTGGTGCTGGGCTGCTTCATGGACCAGGTCGCGATCCTGATCCTGACCGTGCCGGTGGTCCTGCCGCTGGTCAAGACCCTGGGCTTCGATCCGGTCTGGTTCGGCGTGGTGGTCATCGTCACCGCCGAAGTCGGCATGGTGACGCCGCCCGTGGGCCTGAACGTCTTCGTCGTCTCCCGCTACACCGGGCGTCCGCTCGCCGAGGTGTTCCGCGGGGTGGGGCCGCACATCGTGGCGCATCTGATCGTCATCGCGCTGTTTTGCCTTTTCCCCCAAATCATTCTCTGGCTGCCGCAGACCATGCAGGCTCTGTAGTGCCCAGCCGGCGGTTCCGCGCCATGCCCGTCCAAGGAGAAGTCCAGGCGATTCGCCGCCTCTTGACTTCTACCGGCCTGCACCGGGTTCGTACTCGCCGCCCCGGCGGCAGCAGCCGCCCAGGTCAGGCTGGTGCGCCCGCCAGAGCGATGGAATTCGCGTCAACGTCACACCGGCGCCGGCCGCGGCTTCGGTGGCGGTACCGACCTCAAAGACCTCACCGGTCCTGCCGGCCTGTTGCCGAACCACAGCGCCAAATCCAAGCGGCAGGGCCTGCGGCTGGGCTGAGGTCTATCCGCTGATCCAAAGCATCCGCAGTTGCGACATGCCGGCGATTGCCATCGTCAACGGCGATGCCGCCGCCGGTGGCTGCGACCTGGCGCTGGCCTGCGACACCGCATCGGCTTCGAGCGCACGCGCTTCATGATCACCCGGAGGGCCCGGCAGCCTTCCTGGAATGGCGCGAAGCCAGGTTCCGCGGCCTGTAGTCCCAGCGATGCGGCCGAGCCCGCCGTCGTTCAGGCCGTGCCGTCGCGCGTGATGCCGCGCGCGAGCAGGTCGTCGATCTGCGCCTGCGACAGCCCAGCCTCGCGCAACACATCCAGGCTGTGCTGGCCCAAGGTCGGCGCCGGACGCGTCGGCTTCGGTTTCGAGTGCGACCACTTGGTGGGCACCGCCATCGTGCGGATCGGCCCTTCGGTGGGATGCTCGACATCCTCGAAGAAGCCGACATCGGCCAGGTGCGGATCGTCTATCAGCGAATCCGGCGTGTGCATCGGCAGCACGGGGATGTCGGCGTCGTCGAGCAGGCGCAGCCACTCGGCCGTGCTGCGGCCGCGCATGGCGTCGGCAAACATGTCGTTCAAGATCACCACATGCGCTGAAATGCCCGCCTGGTTTCGGAAACGCGGGTCGTCTTTCAGTTCTGCACGGCCGATCAGTTCGAAGAAGCGGTACCAGTGCGCCGGCGTGTAGGCGGTGGCGCAGATGTAGCCATCCAGCGTCTTGAACGGGCGCCGGGCGAAGATGCGCGGGTAGCCGGTGTCGCCGATCGGGGGGCGGAAGGTCTTGCCGTACAGGTGCGGCGTCAGCATGTACTGCGCCATCGTCTCGAACATCGGCACCTCGATGGCCTGCCCCTGCCCCGAGCGCTCACGGTGCAGCAACGCCGCCAACAGTGCGTAGGTGGCGACCAGGCCCACGCTTTGGTCGGCGATCCAGCCCGGCGCGTAGTGCGGTTCGCCGTCCTGCCGCGCGGCCAGCGCCGCCAGCCCGGTGCCGCCCTGGATGAGGTCGTCGAGCGCGGCTCGGCGTGCGTAGCGGCCGCTCTGGCCGAAGCCCACCAGCGAGCAATAGACCATCTTCGGGTTGACCGCAGCCACCGCGTCGTAGCCCAGGCCGAGCCGGGCCATCGCCGCAGGACGCACGTTGCACACCAGCGCGTCCGCGCCGCGCGCCATCTGCAGCAAGGCGTCGCGCCCGGCGGGGTCCTTCAGGTCGAGCACCACGCTGCGCTTGCTGCGATTGAGCTGCAGGAACAGCGGTGACATGCCGGCATGGCGGCCCGGCGCAAGATGGCGCGTGATGTCGCCCTGGGGCGGCTCGACCTTGATGACCTCGGCGCCGAGGTCGCCGATGGTCTGCATCATGTACGGGCCCATCGCCACGCTGGTCAGGTCGAGGATGCGCAGGCCGGCCAAGGGGCCTGCGGCGGGGATCGTGTTTTTCGGGTTCATGCGGTTCTGGTTGATAGTCATGGGGCCGGCTGCGGCGCATGCCGCCGCAGCAGGTTGGCCAGCGCGTCCGGCGGCACCGGTTTGCTGAAGTGGTAACCCTGGATCTCGTCACAGGCCAGTTCGGTCAGACAGGCCTGCTGCTGCTGGGTTTCGACACCGCTGGCCACGACAGTCAGGTGCAGCGTCTTGCCCATTGCGATGACCGCCTGCGCGACAGAGCCACCTCGCGCGTTGCCGTCGATCGCGCGGATGACGGATCGATCCACCTTCAGGGTGTCGATCGGCAGTTGGTTGATCTGTGCCAGCGACGAATAGCCAAGGCCAAATTCGTCGATCGCGATGCGCACGCCGATCTGTTTGAGCGCCGACAGCAGCCGCAATGCGCGCGCGACATTGCTCATCACGGTGACTTCGCTCAGTTCCAGTTCCAGCAGATGCGGGGCCATGCCTGACGCCCGCAGCGCTTGCGCAACG
>Ga0066445_1000198_pt1 | contig 19105 bp, 18 predicted proteins | sample LakWasMet67_HOW9_2_FD_59533 | JGI IMG/M metagenome (GOLD analysis project Ga0066445, IMG submission 59533) | Freshwater sediment methanotrophic microbial communities from Lake Washington under simulated oxygen tension - Sediment Metagenome 67_HOW9 | ecosystem: Environmental > Aquatic >...
GCCGGAAAAAACAATGAAGTGGTGCAAGAAGCGGAAGCCAAGCGCATTTTAGAGGTGGTTGGTAAAGATTATCTCGTTGCCCTCGATGAGCGCGGACAAGCCGTCACGACCTTGCAACTGGCCGAAAAGCTGAGTCATTGGCAAGGCATGGGGCGAGATGTGTCACTGGTGATTGGCGGGGCCGACGGCTTGCACACGCAACTAAAAACGCAGGCGCAATGGCTATTTAGCCTGTCTAAACTCACCTTGCCGCATGGCATGGTGCGGGTGCTACTGGCCGAGCAACTTTATCGCGCACACACGGTTCTAAGCGGACACCCTTATCACAGAGAGTAATTATGTCTAAAGCCTTGGTCTGGTTACGTCGCGATTTACGCGATGATGATCATGCAGCGTTGTATCACGCCCTCAAGCGGCATACGCAAGTGTATGTCGCTTTTGTTTTTGATACCGATATTTTGGATGCCTTATCTGATAAGCAAGATCGCCGCGTCGAGTTTATATGGGAGAGCGTGCGCCAACTGCAACAGTCCCTGCAAGCACTAGGCGGAGATTTAATCGTATTGCACGGCCGTGCAAGCGTTGAAATCCCGCGGCTTGCCGATGCCCTCAAGGTGACAGGCGTCTACGCAAACAAAGACTACGAGCCCGTAGCGATTGCCCGCGATGAGGCGGTTGCAGCAACCTTAAGTCAACAAAGCCGGCAGTTGCATTTGTTCAAAGACCAAGTGTTATTTGAGCAATCTGAGGTCATGACCCAAGCCGGCAAGCCTTACGGTGTGTTTACCCCCTATAAAAATGCCCACTTGGCTAAGCTCAATGCTTATTACTTAAAAGCCTATCCGGTCAAAAAATATAGCCATCACCTCGCATCAGTGAAGCCTGAGCCCATGCCAACGCTCGAGCAGATGGGTTTTCAGCGCACGAATCTGGCGGAGATGCGTTTGCCAACGGGTATGGTGGGCGCGCAGCAATTGTTTGCTGACTTTTTGCACCGCATTGATCATTATCACGACGCACGAAATTTTCCTGCGATAAAGGGTGTGTCCTACCTTTCAGTGCACCTGCGCTTTGGCACCATCTCTATACGCCAACTGGCCCATGCTGCCTGGCAACTCACCCAGGCAGGCAATGAAGGGGCGGTGATCTGGCTAAACGAGTTAATCTGGCGTGATTTTTATTTTCAGGTGCTATTTCACCGTCCCGATCTACAGCAAGGGCGGGCCTATAAGCCAGAGTATGATGCACTGCCTTTTCCGAACAATGAGGCATGGTTTTCGGCCTGGTGCGACGGCCGCACTGGATTTCCTATTGTAGATGCAGCCATGCGTCAGCTGAATCAAACCGGTTATATGCATAACCGCTTGCGTATGGTGGTGGCGAGCTTTCTCGTGAAGGATCTGCTGATTGATTGGCGTTGGGGTGAGCGCTATTTTGCCGAAAAATTAATTGATTTTGATTTCGCTGCAAACAATGGGGGCTGGCAATGGGCTGCCTCCACCGGCTGTGATGCGCAGCCTTATTTCAGAATATTTAACCCGCAATCACAATCCGAAAAATTTGATGCCCAAGGTAAGTTTATTCGTAAATATGTGCCTGAGCTGACGGCTTTGAGCGATCAACAAATTCACGCGCCATGGGCAGAAAAATTCCATAAAAAAGGCTTGTTTGACAAAGGCTTAACGCTCGATTATCCACCCCCTGTTGTCGATCACGCACAGCAGCGCGAACAAGCCTTGCACCTATACAAAAATAATGTGAAGTAAAGATGACAATTGATGTAGAATAAAATGGTCTTTCTTCGTGTTAAGATGCATATTGAGCAACGCTTTAACGTATGTTTAATGCAATTTTTAAACAACATCTCTTCAACTTTTATCTGAGATTTCCGTTAATAGCTCAGACACTTACTTTGCAAAATACAGATTGCCAGCTGTGTTAGGGATGCAACCACTTAAATACGCTTGAATAGCTTATAACCATAATGACGAATATGAAAAAACTGAGAGCGATTGTTCTGATAGCTGTATTAGCGAGTGTCTCGGGTTGCGCGACAACCAATAAAGACCCGCTAGAAGGTGTCAACAGGGGAATTTACAAATTTAACGACGTGGCTGACCGCTATGCGATCAAGCCTGTGGCCAAAGCATATAAAGCGGTTGCGCCTTCACCCGTGCGCACGGGTATCAGTAACTTTTTTAGTAACTTAGGCACGCTGACCACCATCGTTAATGACTTGCTGCAGTTAAAATTTGCGCATGCGTTTACAGATGCAGGCCGTTTTGTCATCAACACTACTTTCGGTCTAGTCGGATTTATCGATGTTGCCAGCATGGACAAAATTGAGAAGCACCAAGAAGATTTTGGTCAGACGCTGGGCTATTGGGGTGTCGGTTCGGGTCCGTATTTAGTGTTGCCGATTATCGGGCCGAGTACGGTGCGAGATGCGAGCGGCTTGTTTATTGATACCGTTACTTCAGATCCGATTACTTATTTGCACAACACTGGTCAAATTCGTGCGCACAACCAAGTGCGTGCAGTGCAGTTCCTCGACAAGCGTACGCAATTACTTGACGCCACAGACTTGGTGGACAACGCTTCCATCGACCCTTATGCCTTCATGCGTGATGCTTTCTTACAGCGTCGCGCCAGCATGATTCAAGATGGTTTAGTGCCCCAAGAGTTGTTGCAGGACGAGTTTGAGCCAGCAGATGAAGACAAGCCGAATCATGCTGATCAAACTCCAGCCGCTGCGGACGCTTTATTGTTGCAGTCAGCAGTGCCGATTGAAGGCGATGAGCATGTTTTAAGCAATACAAGCGCTACAACTGAGGTGGTAGGCGTCAATCAGCCAGCACAACGTATGCCTGTTGCTGATGCCGCAACTGAAGTCATGCCTGAGACATCGTCATCTACAACACAGCCACAAGTAGATCCATCGACCCTTGAAGAGCGCCCAGTGGTCGATAATGATGCTGCGGCAGTGGTTGCTGGCGTGGATGACACCTTGCTTACACTCGGGATTGCCACGACAGCGCACTAAGCCGTTGAGGATAGGCAATAAAAAAGGCTTTGCATTTGCAAAGCCTTTTTTTATGGGGAGGTGCGCTAAACCGCTTGTGAAAGGCTTAGTCTGCGGATGCAATTGTCATGCGCTCAATCAAGATCGAGCCGGTGGATCGTGAACTGTGAGGAATGACATCGTTGCCGATGGCAATGATGCTTTTCAGCATGTCTTGCATATTGCCCGCAATGGTAATTTCTTCGACCGGGTGAATGATTTCTCCGTTTTCAACCCAGTAACCCGCGGCACCACGTGAATAGTCGCCGGTTACCATATTCATGCCATGGCCCAATAATTCTGTCACTAGCAAACCGGTGCCCATGGTTTGCAATAATTGGGGTAGGGTGTGGCCGGTAGAGCGGACCGTAATATTATGTGCGCCACCGGCATTGCCAGTAGATTGCATTCCTAGCTTGCGTGCAGAATAGCTGCCAAGTAGATAGCCTTGCAATACACCATTAGTGACCAGTGAGCGTGCTTTACAAGCGACGCCTTCGCTATCAAAGGCGCTGCTGGCGGCGCCTTTCAGGATAAATGGATTTTCTTCAATCTGTAATAGCGGGCTAGCGATGGTTTTTCCTAGGCTATCAAGCAAAAAAGACGATTTTCGGTAAAGATTGCCGCCAGAGATGGCGCTGATCAGGGTGCCAATGAGCCCACTGGCGAGCGGCGCCTCAAACAACACCGGATATTGCCCGGTCTTAATTGGGCGTGCCCCAAGCCGTTTGACGGTGCGCGCACCCGCAGTTTCGCCTACTTGCTCGGGCGTCGCCAAATCTTGGGCGTCACGCGCACTGCTGTACCAGTAATCTCGTTGCATCAATCCATTTGCCTCGGCAATCACCGAGCAACTGATACTATGGCGAGAGCTAGGATAGCCACCGACAAACCCATGGCTATTGGCATAAGCAAATGCACCACTCTGACTGTAAATGCTGGCACCCTCACTGTTGCTAATACGAGCATCTACCGCCAAAGCGGCCGCTTCACAGCGTGTCGCCAGTGCGAGGGCGGCATCCACATCCATGTCCCAAGGATGGTGCAATGACAAATCGGGAAATTCCGTGGCCATCAGCGATGGCTCAGCCAAGCCGCAAAACGGGTCTTGCGCGGTATATTTGGCAATGTTGCAAGCGGCTTCTACTGTATCTTTAAGCGCTTGCGGGCTTAGGTCTGAGCTGCTGGCATAGCCTTTTCTCTGGCCGAAATACACCGTGACCGAGCAACCCTTGTCGCGGTTGTATTCAATATTTTCTGTTTCGCCTTGTCTAACGGAGACATTTTGTCCGGTGCCGAAACTGACCTCAGCTTCCGCGCTACTGGCCCCCGATAGACGCGTCAGTTGAATGATATCCTGAGCGATTTGTTGTAGTTGATCCGATTGCATGCGTTGGTTGCTAGTTTTTTGCTTGGCTGTTAAAGCTGGTATCATACCGTGATTTCGCTGAGATTTAATTTTACTATGACATCCGATAACCTTGATGATTCCCAACCCAGTAAAACACGCCTGAAAGCTGAGGCGGATGCGGCACAGGATATTGGTCGTAAACTGGTTGAATTACCTAAAGACAGGCTGAAAAAGCTACAACTTGAAGAAGCATTGATGGATGCCATAGCTGAGGCAAAACGGATTACCGCCAATGGCGCGATTCGTCGCCAGATGCAATATATCGGTCGGCTCATGCGTGAAACAGATTTGGCGCCCATTGTGGAACAACTGCAAAAGTGGGATGGTAAACATCAGGAGGAAAACGCCCGCTTTCATCAGATGGAGCGCTGGCGCACCCGTTTGCTGGAGGATGCAAAAGCCTTTGAATTATTTATTAGCGAGTTTCCACAGACCAATGTACAACAAATGCGTACGTTGATTCGTAACGCACAAAAAGAGCTGGCTGCCAGTAAACCACCAAAAAGCAGCCGTGAGTTATTTAAAATGATTCGTGAAGTGATGGAGGGTGGGATCGTCGATGATGATCTTGCCTCACCAGACACGGCGATGGATGCGTCAGCCACGTCGTAGCAAGCTTCATCACAGGGGAGATTTTCATGCACAGCGCGTTTGATTTAGAACTGGATTTTACCGGGTTGGACAGTCCCATACCGATGCTGAAAACCAAAGAAGCACTTGACCTGCTGCAAGCAGGGCAAGTCATTTTGGTTAAAACCACAGCCAGTGGTAGTGAGCAGAATATTCGAAATCTGATCAATAACCAACCGGTGACATTACGCTCGTTCAACAAGCAAAATGGGGTGTTCCATTTTGTGATCGAAAAAAAGCCCGCGTTAACCGCATAGTCACGGCTCGGCTAGTTTTATTCACTGATGCGGGGTTTCGCTATGCGCAGCGTTGGTTGCAGTTTTGCTTGGCGGCAATAAAAATCGCCCCGGCTGCCGATACAAAGCCGTGAATAATTCCAGCCAAAAGGCTTTCCAGTGCCGGTAACGCACTTTTCTAGATTTCATTGCCACATAAATTGCCAGCCCAAAGCTGGTGACTAAATTCATGGTGCCCACCAGCGCGATGGCCAAAATTGTCGTGCCGATGATGTAGTGACTGACCTGAAAATCTAGCGCAGGCAGGGCATAGCCTGAAAATGCCGCGACAAAGGTTACGTGGCGAATATCGAGTGGCATGCCCAACATCACCCCCAGCCCAGAGGCAAATCCTAGCAGGCAGCCAAAGTAAAAATTGCCGGCGAGCGCCCCCAAATTATGCCGAATGTATTCGGTGATGCGCCATAGCCTTTGCTTGCCAAACACCCTTTGTAGCCATCGCAAATGGCTAAGTCGCTCCGGAATTCTGTTATACGCCGCCAAGTTGTCATGGTAGCCAGCAATCAGGCCCGATAAAAACAAGCAAACTCCAGCCACCGCGGCATAGAGCACAGTCAGGCTAATCAAAGGGTTATTGTTGTCGAGCAAAAAATGGGCTTTATCTGCGCCAATAAAATGATGGCCTGTCATTTGCATGATGAGCCAGTCAATCAGAATCGCTACCGGAATAACCACCACCACATTACCCAGAATTGCAATGGTCTGACTGCTGGTGGTTTGCGCGACGATGTTGACCAGATTGTGAATATTTTTTCGATCATGCCCATGGTCGTCAATGGTGGCGGCAATGGTGGCCGCAGTCATCGCAGGCTGCTTGGTGGCGACCGTAAAGTGCAATAAATGGATGATCACAAAGCCGATACCGTAATTGAGGCTAAATAGGATCGCCTCTGTTAACGGAGCGAGATGGTAGCCAGCGATGATGATTTTTACCATGGCCATCAAAGCGATGATCATGCCCGCCCCCATGGCAGAGCCCATCAATTTGTAATACTCACCGCGATGTTGGGCAATATAGTGCTCGCCGGTGTGGCTGGCGTTTTCAGTCACGCGCAAGGCCAGCAATTCGGTATTTTGACGCCAATAATCTGAGAGATTGTTTTTTTTGCACTCGGCATCGACCAGTTGTTTGAGCAGTCGCGTAATCGCCTGGCTGACATCATGTTTGAGAATCAGCCCATGCAAAATGTCTACCAGTAATTGCATGCGTTGAATTTGCTGCAAGATTCGTTGCATGAGTGCTGTGAGTGAGATGCTGGTGCCTGTTTTGGCATTGGCTTTGCGAATCGCATGCGTCAGTTGCTCACAGCGTCTAAGCACCGCATACAGGTGTTGAACATCCTCGGCATGCACTGCACTCAAGGCCAAAAACTTTTGTATTTCGATGTTTTGTGTAATAAAAGGCGAGTCATTCGACTCTAGGTCTTCATGTTGCAGAATCAGCTCAGGATCGAGACCCGAGGCCGACAAACGAAACGAGAGGACTTGTAAAGCGTCTTTGAGTTCTTGAATACAGTTTTGCTGTTGTTGCGGATGACCTTGCTCCATGGCAAGTGTACGCATGAAGTCTTGCCAAACCGTTTCTGGCATACCGCAGACCCAGTCTGTGTCGCCGTTATCATGAAAAATTTGGCCAAACACATCTTTCAGATATTTCGGATCAGGGACCTCAGGTAATAATTTGTGCGAGAGTCGGCGATAGATCTCGGTAAAAAAACCGAGGTCGGACTGAATGCCGTGGTCGGAATACAAAGAGATAATGCTTTTTTCGTCGAGCAATCTGAACAAACTGTTACGCAGCGATGCCGCATATTGCGGATGTTGTTGTAACAGAAAACAGAGCGCCTGCAGGGCTTTGCTGGCGCTCTCTATATCGGTGGATACCTTCGGCCGAATGTCGTCAAACAAGGCCTTGAGAAACTGAATATCGTCAATATCATTGGCAGCTTCCCGGGCCGCCTGATGATCGAAGGTGTGCTGAAACATGACAAAAACTTTCTGTGAAACTATTTATTGCAATAGAGTAGCACGCGCAGCCATTAAAGTTGCACGTCCAGCGTGAGTGGCTCTCCCTCACGCTCTAGTTGTAATTTTATACTTTTGCCACTGTACTTTCTGACTAAACTGGATAATTTGGCGGCATCCTCCACTTTTTCGCGGTTGATGCTGAGCAATTGATCACCTCGTTGCACGCCCCCTTTTTCGGCAGCAGATTCATGAATCACTGCAATTACACGCACCCCTTGGCTCGCCGCTGGCATGGCTTGTTTGTCATCGGCGGGGTCTGATTTTTGTGGCACCAATTTAATAACATGAATGCCTAACAGCGGGCGAGGAAGTTTCGCCCAGTAGGTGGCGTAGTAACGATAATTGGCTGGCGCGGCTGCTACGTCTTTTTCGGTCAGCGTTTGCCCCTTTTTCACGGCCTCTTTGATGACCTCCATTCTAGAGCTAGGAGAAGCGCCCCCCGCTTTTTTCATGTAAACCAAAATACGATCTGCCTGAATGTTGCGGCCATGGTCCAGTGCCTGCGTCGCGTCAATTTCACCTGCTTCAAAGCTACTAAAACCCATCAGGTCATAGCCATCTTCAAGCATCTTGATTTTGTCTTCTTCACGGCGCGTACCACTCAACAAAGTAGGCTCAGGATTGTTTTGCAAAGAATGTAAGTTACCCTGATTTTGCACTTGATAACTCGTGGTGTAAGGGTTGTCTTCAGCCCTGATGCTTGGGCTGGCAGCCATCATCAGTGAGAGCGCAGCAACACTTAACCAAGGAAGCCAGCGCGCGGCACTGGGAGAGGCGGTTACGTTAGATGGGTAGAGCGGGTTCATTGAAATCTCCATGATCGAAACTATTTGTAATGTTATGATGTGTTGGTACATTAACACAGACACAATTCACATAGACTAGGTTATGCAAGAACAATTCACGCGCATTGGATTAGTTTCGATCAGTGATCGTGCCTCACAAGGCGTATATGAAGATAAAGGCATTCCGACCCTCACTGACTGGCTAGCGCAAGCCATTGTCTCGCCCTATGGAATAGCCAGCCGATTGATTGCCGATGATCAGGCAACGATTACTGAGACCTTAAAGCAGCTGGTGGATGATGAAGGTTGCCATTTGGTGCTGACCACTGGCGGCACCGGTCCGGCATTAAGAGATGTGACGCCAGAAGCCACCTTGGCCGTGGCGGACCGTGAGATGCCCGGTTTTGGCGAACAAATGCGTCAGATCAGCTTAAGGTTTGTGCCGACGGCAATTTTGTCACGTCAGGTGGCTGTGATTCGTAAACAATGCCTGATTATTAATTTGCCCGGCCAACCAAAATCCATCCAAGAAACGCTGGAGGGTCTCAAGGATAGCGCTGGCAATGCGATCGTGCCCGGGATCTTTGCTGCGGTGCCTTATTGTCTCGATCTGTTGGCTACCAGCGACCAGCCGATGCCTTACCTTGAAACGCAACCCAGCATCGTCAGCGCGTTTCGTCCCAAATCAGCCATTCGCAAATAAAATAGAGGTTGCATGCGTTCTCACATTGTTCCAAAGCTCATTTTTATCGCCTGCTTTTCATTGCTGACGTATTTATTGCTCATCGAGATGGCCCCAACGACTGAGGGCTCTATTTATAAAGATAAAATTCAACATGTGATTGCTTTTGGCGGGGTAACGTTTTGGGGTTTGCTCGCCTTTCAACATTGGCCTAAATTAATCTTAATCGGCCTTGCCGTGTTTGGTGCGCTGATGGAAGTGCTACAAGGGTTAGTCACGACCACGCGCCAGCCTAGTGTGTATGACTGGTGGGCAGATGTCGTCGGTATTTTATTGGCCTGGGCAGTTGCGCGTCTCTGGCTGCGCTGGTGGAACAGTCGCCGTGGCTGAGTTTGCGCTCATTGAAAAATATTTTACGCGTCAGGCGCAGGCTGACCTAGGCGTGGGCGATGACGCGGCCTTGGTTCGGGTGCGCCCGGGTTATCAATTGGCTGTCTCGGCAGATATGTCGGTGGCAGGGACGCATTTTTTTGCTGATATCGATCCATTTGTCGTTGGCTGGAAGACCATGGCGGTCAACGTCAGTGATATGGCCGCCATGGGTGCTGAGCCGAAATGGGCTACCTTGTCGATTGCTTTGCCCGAAGTCGATGATGCTTGGTTATCTGGCTTTAGTCAGGGCCTATTTGCTTGTACAGAGCACTTTGGGGTGTCGTTGATTGGTGGCGATACCACGCGTGGTCCGTTGAATATTGCCATTAATATTTTAGGCGAAGTGCCACAAGGGCAAGCCCTTCAACGCAATGGTGCGCAACCGGGAGACGATATTTGGGTGAGCGGGGTGCTCGGCAAAGCTGCATTGTGGCTGCAATATCGCTTAGGCAAGCAGGATGTGCATGAGACCGAGGTAAGCATGTTGGCTGAAGCCATGCATCATCCCCAGCCGCGGGTCGCGCTTGGTATGGCTTTGCGTGGCATTGCCAGCGCTGCGCTCGATCTATCAGACGGCTTGCTTGCCGATTTGACCCATATACTTGAAGCATCCAAGGTTGGGGCAACGCTGGACTGGTTAGCGATCCCCAAACCACTATTACAGTATTCACGTGTGAGTGCGTCTGCGATGCAGGAGGCGGTCCTGACTGGTGGCGATGATTATGAGCTTTGTTTCACGGCCTCGCCCAAGCATTACGCACAATTAGTTGCGCTTTCAGTCCAGCTCGATGTACCTTTAACGCGGATTGGTCAAATCACCGCGGCTGCCGGTCTGCATGTGTTCGCAGGGCAGAATCGGCTCGAATGGTCAAACAAAGGGTATACACATTTTGGCTAATCTGAATCAAACGAGGCAGCAACCCAGTTGGCGCTTGTTGTGCGCGCATCCGTTGCATTGTTTAAGTTTTGGACTCGGGACCGGCTTGTCACCCAAGGCGCCGGGTACGGTTGGCACCTTGTTAGGGTTTCCCATTTACTGGTTGCTCATGACATTACCCCTCGCACAGCAGTGGCTGGGGATCGTACTCTTGTTTTTGCTGGGTATCTGGTGTTGTGAAGTGACCGGACGTGCGCTAGGTGTGAGTGATCATGGTGCCATCGTTTGGGACGAGGTCGTCGCCATGGCGGCCGTGTTAATCACAGTCCCGCTGAGTTGGGGCTGGTGGCTGGCCGCTTTTGCCTGTTTCCGTTTGTTTGACATCTGGAAGCCTTTTCCCATCCGCTGGGTTGATCAGCATGTCAAAGGCGGCATGGGTGTGATGCTGGATGATGCATTGGCAGCATTACTGGCCGTGCTTGTATTGCAATTGGCGCAACGAGTGACGTAATGCAAGCGATGATTGAATTGAGTGCAATATTGGGTCAAGCCCTTACGGCAAAGGGTTGGCAATTAGCGCTAGCGGAATCATGCACTGGTGGCATGGTAGCGCAGGCTATCACAGCCGTTGCGGGCAGCTCAGTGTGGTTTGATCGTGGTTTTGTCACCTACAGTAATGCGGCTAAAACAGACATGCTAGGGGTGCCAACCGATTTGATTGCAAGTCACGGCGCCGTTAGTGAGCCAGTCGCTCATGCCATGGCGCATGGCGCATTGCAGCATAGCCTCGCACAAATCACTGGCGCCATTACTGGCATTGCAGGCCCCGCAGGCGGCTCACCAGACAAACCTGTGGGGACAGTTTGCTTTGCTTGGGCTGTGCGCCACGAGGCTGAAGGTGTTCGCGTGGTTGCAGAAACGATGTATTTTCAAGGGAATCGAACCACTATACGCGAGCAAGCTGCCAGCCACTTGTTGGCAGGCTTGCTGCGACTGTCAGGCTCATCAGCGCGATGAGTTAGTGGTGGTGATGATCGTGTCCATGACCGTGGCCGCGACCATGACCCCAACCACCGCCTTGATAGTTGTTTGGCCCGTAGTTGTAGCCGCCATAGCCGCCGTTGCCATACGAAAACTGGATGAAGCCAGGGGCTGGTTGCGGATAAGCCACTGCAGGCACACCATAAAAGTTGCTTTGCGGATGGCGGTACACAACCACTGGAGGGGGTGCGTAGTAGACGGGTGGCGGCGCGTAGTAAGCGGGTGGATAGGGATTCCCCACCACAACACCCACCGACCAATTATCTTGCGCTTGCGCAGTGATTGCGGCAGCGCTAACCAGTGCAAACGTCAATAAATTTTTAACGATGTTCATAAATTCTCCTCACACGGAAAACAAATCAATGCTCCCTGGGTCAATAACGCTTGGAGCATGTTGCGGTTGACAGGTGCAAAGCGAAAATCACCTTGCCGAATTCATGGCTTCGCCATTTCACTGATGGTCGATTTATGAAATAATTAGAAGTTATTGTTTGAATTATATAGCGTTTGTATCCACAACGCATTTTACTGCTAATAGAAAGCAACCTCCATGGATGACAACAAAAGCAAAGCACTCGCCGCCGCACTCTCTCAAATTGAAAAGCAGTTCGGTAAAGGCTCCATTATGCGCATGGGTGATGCTGATATCGGCGAAGACCTGCAAGTGGTTTCTACCGGCTCATTGGGGCTAGATATTGCACTGGGGGTAGGTGGTTTGCCACGTGGCCGTGTGGTTGAAATTTACGGCCCAGAATCTTCCGGTAAGACAACGCTGACCTTGTCTGCGATTGCCCAAATGCAAAAATTGGGTGGGGTAGCGGCATTTATCGATGCTGAACATGCACTTGATCCGCAATATGCGGCTAAATTGGGCGTCAATGTGCCAGAGTTGCTCATCTCTCAACCAGATACCGGTGAGCAGGCATTGGAAATTGCCGACATGCTCGTGCGCTCAGGTTCGGTCGATATCGTGGTTGTTGACTCGGTGGCTGCGCTGACGCCGCGTGCCGAAATTGAAGGTGAAATGGGCGACAGTCACATGGGCTTGCAGGCGCGTTTGATGTCACAAGCCCTGCGTAAGCTGACGGGTAACATTAAGCGGACCAATACGCTGGTGATTTTCATTAACCAGATTCGGATGAAAATTGGCGTGATGTTTGGCAATCCGGAAACCACGACGGGTGGTAACGCGCTTAAATTTTACGCCTCAGTGCGTCTGGACATCCGTAGGACGGGTGCGATCAAAAAAGGCGATGAAGTGATTGGCTCTGAGACCAAGGTAAAAGTGATTAAGAATAAAGTTGCGCCGCCATTCAAGCAAGCTGAGTTCGATATTATGTACGGTGAAGGTATTTCACGCTTGGGCGAGATTATTGAGTTGGGTACTAACCTCAAGCTGGTTGAAAAAGCTGGCGCTTGGTACAGCTACAATGGGGAGAAAATCGGCCAAGGTAAAGAGAACGCAAAAGAATTTCTGCGTGAAAACCCAGCCATCGCCGCCGAGATCGAAGCGAAAATTCGCGATAATTCTAACGTGCTTGCGGATGGCATGGCCGCGGCCAGAACCGAAGATGATTAATTCAGTTGCGACCAACGCCAGAAAAATCGTTAAGGCAGCGGGCGCTTGAATATTTAAGCAAGCGAGAGTACGCAGCCGCTGAGTTGGCACAAAAGCTTAAGCCCTATGCCACTGAGGATGACGATGTTTCAGCGCTAATTGCAGATTTTAAAACGCGCGGCTGGCTGAGCGATGCACGTTATAGCGAGCAACTGGTGCATGCACGTCAAGCGAAGTTTGGTGTGAATCGAGTCGCACAAGAATTGCGTGAAAAGGGTGTCGATGACACCTTGATTGCAGAAGCAGTCGCAGGATTGCAACAGAGTGAACGTGAACGCGCAGGAGAAGTCTGGCGCAAAAAGTTTAGCACCGCCCCGGCAACGCGCGAGGCATGGGCAAAACAGGCCCGTTTCTTGCAGAGCCGGGGTTTTACGTTTGAAGTCATTAAATACATTTTGAATAGACACGCAGAAGATGACAGTTAAGTACGGGCAACAACCTTCCAGTAAGCAAATCCGCCAAGCCTTTCTGGATTTCTTTGCTTCAAAAGGCCATCAGGTCGTCGCCTCCAGTTCACTGGTGCCGCATGGTGATCCCACCCTGCTATTCACCAACGCGGGGATGAACCAGTTTAAAGACGTTTTTTTAGGCTTTGACAAACGCACCTATACGCGCGCGGCCAGTGCACAAAAATGTGTGCGTGCCGGCGGCAAACATAATGATCTGGAAAATGTAGGCTACACCGCCCGCCATCACACCTTTTTTGAGATGTTGGGCAATTTCAGTTTCGGTGACTACTTCAAGCGCGATGCGATTACATTTGCTTGGGAGTTGCTGACGGAAGTTTACGCGCTGCCGAAAGAACGTCTGATGGTCACCGTCTATGCCGAAGATGATGAGGCTTATGATATTTGGCACCAAGAAGTCGGTGTGCCAGCGGACAAGATTGTGCGTATCGGTGATAACAAAGGCGCGCGTTACGCTTCAGATAACTTCTGGATGATGGGGGATACCGGCCCCTGCGGCCCCTGTACCGAAATTTTCTATGACCATGGTGCGCATATCCCCGGCGGCCCGCCCGGCAGCCCAGATGAGGATGGAGATCGTTTCATCGAGATCTGGAACAACGTATTTATGCAGTTTAACCGCGATGAGGCGGGGGTGATGCATCCATTGCCAAAACCTTCCGTCGATACAGGCATGGGCTTGGAGCGGATTGCGGCGGTACTGCAAGGCGTGCATGCAAACTACGAAATTGATTTGTTTCAAGCATTGATCAAAGCAGCGGCACGCGAGACCAATACGGCTGATCTTGATAGCCCGTCTTTGAAAGTGTTGGCTGACCATATTCGTGCCTGCTCCTTTTTGATTGCCGACGGCGTGATCCCCGGCAATGAAGGGCGCGGCTATGTGTTACGTCGGATCATCCGCCGTGCAATTCGCCATGGGTATAAATTAGGCAGCCGTAGTGCGTTCTTTCATCAGTTGGTGCAAGACTTAGTCGCAGAAATGGGTGAGGCCTACAGTGAGTTGGTGAGCCATCAGGCAAGGATCACCGAGATTCTCAAACAAGAAGAAGACCGTTTCTTTGAAACGATTGAAAATGGCATGCAAATTTTGGAGGCTGAATTAGCCACCAAGCCCGCCATTTTCAATGGCGATTTAGCCTTTAAATTGCATGACACCTTTGGCTTTCCACTCGATTTAACCGCAGATATTTGCCGCGAACGGGGTATTACCGTCGACACGGCTGGCTTCGATGCTGCGATGGCGCGACAAAAAGATCAAGCGCGAGCAGCCGGCAAATTTAAAATGGCGACCAATTTGGAATATGACGGTCAGGCCACCACTTTCCATGGTTACAACAAACTAGACACTCCCGCCAAAGTATTGGCTTTGTATAAAGATGGTAGCGCAGTCAATCTCTTGAATGAAGGCGACATGGGCGTGGTAGTGTTAGACGAAACGCCTTTTTATGCAGAGTCGGGCGGTCAAATTGGCGATAGCGGTGAGTTTAAATCAGCCAATGGCATTTTTGCCGTAGAAGACACGCAAAAAATTCAGGCTGCGGTGTTTGGTCATCATGGCGTACTCAAAACCGGCACCTTGTCCGTGGGCGATGGGTTGACCGCGAAGGTAAATCTGCAAGCGCGTGCCAATACCATGCGCAATCACTCCGCTACGCATTTAATGCACAAAGCCTTGCGTGAAGTGCTGGGCGAACACGTGCAGCAAAAAGGTAGCTTGGTCGATACCGAGAAAACCCGTTTTGACTTTGTGCATAATGCGCCGCTGACAGATGCCGAAATTGCTGACATAGAGGCCTTGGTGAATGCCGAGATCTTGGCCAACGTTGCAACACAAGCGCGGGTGATGGATATCGAATCCGCACAAAAAACCGGTGCCATGATGTTGTTTGGCGAGAAATATGGCGATGAAGTGCGTGTGTTAGACATCGGCTCATCACGCGAATTATGCGGCGGGACCCATGTGAGCCGTACCGGCGACATCGGCCTGTTTAAAATCACCGGTGAAAGTGGCGTCGCGGCTGGGGTACGTCGTGTGGAGGCTACCACTGGCGAGGGAGCTCTCAAGTTGGTGCAAGCGCAACAAGCATTGTTGCATCAGTTGGCAACAGAACTAAAGGCGCCAGCACAAGAATTGCCAGCCAAAATTGGACAAGTGATGGATCACGTCAAGTCGCTCGAAAAAGAGCTGGCACGCTTGAAATCTAAACTGGCTTCGTCGCAAGGTGACGATCTCGCCGCGCAAGCGCAGGAGATTCACGGCGTTAAAGTTCTCGCAGCAGCGCTGGACGGCGCTGATGCCAATACCTTGCGTGAGACCATGGATAAACTCAAGGATAAACTCAAATCTGCCGTCATTGTTTTGGCGAGTATTGCTGATGGTAAAGTCACACTGGCCGCAGGGGTGACTGGCGACTTAACGGCCAAAGTGAAAGCAGGTGAGTTGGTCAATCACGTTGCCGGACAGGTGGGCGGTAAAGGCGGTGGTAAACCAGACATGGCAATGGCAGGCGGCACTGAGCCGGCACATTTGCCGCAGGCACTGGCCAGTGTTCAGACATGGGTCACTACAAAATTAAATTAATTCAATTGTTTAACAGAGCGAAATAATGGCATTAATCGTACAGAAATACGGCGGTACCTCCGTCGCAAATCCGGAGCGCATCCGCAATGTAGCGCGTCGAGTCGCCCGCTATAAGGCGTTGGGCCATCAGGTCGTGGTCGTCGTGTCAGCCATGTCGGGTGAAACCAATCGGTTGATTTCACTCGCAAAAGAAATTATGCCGGATCCAGATCCACGTGAATTGGACGTCATGGTATCGACGGGAGAGCAAGTGACCATCGGCATGACTGCGCTCGCACTCATGGAGTTAGGCATTAAGGCAAAAAGTTACACCGGCGCACAAGTCAAAATCCTGACAGACAATGCTTTTAGCAAGGCGCGTATTTTAGATATTGATCAGCATCACTTGAAAAAAGACCTCGATGACGGATACGTTTGCGTGGTTGCTGGCTTTCAAGGCGTTGACGAACAGGGCAGCATTACAACTTTAGGCCGTGGTGGTTCAGATACCACCGGCGTGGCATTGGCGGCTGCTTTGAATGCGGATGAGTGCCAGATTTATACGGATGTGGATGGCGTGTATACCACCGACCCACGTGTGGTCCCTGAAGCGCGGCGCTTGGATCGAATTACCTTTGAAGAGATGCTTGAATTGGCATCGCAAGGCTCCAAAGTGTTACAGATCCGCTCGGTCGAGTTTGCCGGTAAATACAAAGTCAAATTGCGTGTATTGTCCAGTTTTGAAGAAGAGGGGGATGGCACGCTGATTACATTCGAAGAAAATGAGGAAAACATGGAAGAACCCATTATCTCTGGTATCGCTTTTAACCGCGATGAAGCAAAAATTACAGTGACCGGTGTGCCCGATAAACCAGGCATCGCCTATCAAATACTTGGGCCGGTCGCTGATGCCAATATCGATGTTGATATGATCATCCAGAACGTTGGCGCAGATGGCACCACCGACTTCACCTTTACCGTGCACAAAAATGAAATGAACAAAACATTGGCGCTGTTGCGCGATAAAGTGCAGGGGCATATTCAGGCGCGTGAAATCGGTGGCGACGATAAAATTGCCAAAGTCTCCGTTGTCGGCGTGGGCATGCGCTCACATGTCGGCATCGCCAGCCAGATGTTCCGTACCTTGGCAGAAGAGGGCATTAATATTCAAATGATCTCTACCAGCGAAATTAAAATTGCCGTGGTGATAGAAGAAAAATACATGGAACTTGCCGTTCGTGTATTGCATAAGGCTTTTGGCCTTGAGAATGCATAATCGCAAATAACGGTCGCATAAAGAAATCAAACATTCTTATTTTTTGCGTTGATTTTTGAAGGGTTTTCACGTAGTATGGCGCCCTTCGATGCAGTAGCAATACTGCGAAGAAAAGCAGCATAAGCTGTGTTGGTTTGGTTAAAACTGAATAGTTTTAATAGGTGAGCTGGCCGAGTGGTCGAAGGCACTTCCCTGCTAAGGAAGCATATGGGCTTAAACCTGTATCGAGGGTTCGAATCCCTCGCTCACCGCCACAAAGCTTAAAATTGTGTTATAATGCTGTCTTTGTTGCATAGCAGCAAACCTTGGCGCCCGTAGCTCAGTTGGATAGAGTATTTGGCTACGAACCAAAGGGTCGGGCGTTCGAATCGCTCCGGGCGCGCCAAAAATAAAAAGCCTTGTTTCTTCGGAAGCAAGGCTTTTTTCTTTGTGATGCTGGCTTTGATCGCCTTTGATCAAGCAGACGGTACTCGTTGCCATAGGATCTAGGCGTTTTGCATGATTCATGCAGCGCAGAGCGTAGCGAGAGGAGTGACAGGTATGGTATGCTTTAACTTTGTTTTTTCATTGGTGTTTCAGTGTCTTTAAGTGCTTGTTTGGCGCGGATTACAGGCGATATGCAGCAGGTGGATGCGGTTATTCGCCAGTCTTTGTCATCTCAAGTTCCGCTGATTAATCAAATTTCGGAATACATCATCCATAGTGGCGGCAAGCGCTTGCGTCCTGCGCTTGTTCTAATGGCTGGCGATCTAGCTGGCCATGTTTCTCCGGCACACCATGCGCTGGCTTCTATAATTGAGTTCATTCATACCGCAACGTTGCTGCATGACGATGTCGTCGATGCCTCGGATTTGCGACGCGGAAAATCCACGGCAAACCATGTTTACGGTAATCCTGCCAGTGTGCTTGTGGGTGATTTTTTGTACTCACGTGCTTTTCAGATGATGGTGAAGCTGCAAAATATGCGTGTGATGGAAATTTTAGCCGATGCGACCAACGTGATCTCTGAGGGCGAGGTATTGCAGCTGCTGAATGTGCGCAATATCGGCGTCAGCGAGCAAGATTATTTGCAAGTGATTCATTTTAAAACGGCCAAACTGTTCGAAGCGGCGACACGCCTAGGTGCAGTGCAATGTCAGGCTGATGCAGCACAGGAAGCTGGCTTAGCGACGTATGGCATGCATCTGGGCACTGCGTTTCAGTTGATTGACGATGTGCTGGACTTAACTGGCGATAGCGACAAGATCGGTAAAACACTAGGTAATGATTTGGCCGAAGGTAAGGTCACGCTGCCGATGTTGTATGCGATTCAGCAAGCCCCGGCGGCGCAAGCCGACTTGGTGAAGCAAGCCCTGCTCGAGGGACAAGTGGCACAGTTAGATGCAGTGCTGGAAATTTTGCATGCAGTGAAAGCATTTGATTATGTGCGCGCGGTGGCGCAAAAAGAAGCGCAGTTGGCTTGTGAGGCGCTATCTGTGTTTGGTCATACTCCCGCCAAACAAGCGTTAATCGATTTGGCGCAATTTTCAGTCGGTCGGCAGCAATAAGCAAACAGCCCACCAAAAGGCAGGCTGTTTTAAAAACATCGCAGATGCAATATTGATGTCATTCCCAACAAATAATCATCACACAATCCGTAGCTGGTAGATCAGTGGTTAATTAAGCGCAATTGGCTCACCGCTGACATGGTAATAACTAAGGCGGGCACAATCGTTGGTGGCGTGCGTCAACGCACCATCAAATAACGATTCCCCATCTACATCCACGACGGCGTAGCCATTGTGATAAAGCGTAACCTCCGCTTGCAGCGCTTTTTCTGTCGGTTGGGCAAGTTTATGCAGACGGTGCCCATGCGAGGATCGCATCGCGAAGCTGATGCAATTGTCCTCCTCCTCCTCACTGTAGACCTCCCAGTGCGCTTGTCCGGTCAGTTTGGTG
>Ga0066445_1000204_pt1 | contig 18782 bp, 16 predicted proteins | sample LakWasMet67_HOW9_2_FD_59533 | JGI IMG/M metagenome (GOLD analysis project Ga0066445, IMG submission 59533) | Freshwater sediment methanotrophic microbial communities from Lake Washington under simulated oxygen tension - Sediment Metagenome 67_HOW9 | ecosystem: Environmental > Aquatic >...
CATCAGCAGGCGGTCGTCCTGGGCCAAGCCGAAGTTCAGCGCCCAGGCCAGGTGTGAGGCATGAAAGTTGGCGTGCGAGGTCAGAACGCCCTTCGGCGACGACTCGGTGCCACTGGTGAAGAACATCGTGGCGACGTCGTCGCTGTCGATGAGGACCTGGGGTTCGTCGGCGGTCCCCGAGGCCAGTTCGGCAAACGCCATCCAACCGGCAGGCGCCGCCTTGCCAGAAACGCTGAACTGGACAAACTGTTCAACACAAGCCATCTTGCCCAGCACGCTGTCGACGTTGCCCAGCAGGGCATCCTCAACGAAGAACCACCTGGCCTCGGCGAACTCGATCAGTTGCTGCACGTCCGCCGGCTGCAGCATGAAATTCACCGGCACCAACCAGGCGCCGATCTTGTGCAGCGCATAGCCCAGCGCCAGGAAGGGCACGTTGTTGCGTGACAGCGCGGCCACGCGGTCGCCCTTCTTGATGCCCCGCCGGACGAGGTTGTTCGCCACCGCATTGACCAGCGCGTTCAGCTGTGCATAGCTGTGGGTTTCAGTGGCGCCATCGGTGGCGCAGAAGATGACCGCCGGCTTGTCGCCCGCGGCCTGCGCCGCCCGGCGCAGGCTGTCGCCCAGGTTCTGCCGGCGCAGCAGGTTCATCTCGAGTTCGGGGTTCATGTGGGTCTCCTTGGGATGTCGCGGGGATGAGCGTCGCCCGGCGCCAGCCAGAGCCGCTCGATTTCGTGGCGCTGGATCTTGCCGGTGCTGCTGCGTGGGAACGCCGCCAGATTCACAACACGGAATTCCTTGGGAATCTTGTAGCCGGCCAGCTGCTCGCGGCAGCATTCCCGGAGTGCCTCGGTGTCCACGCCGGCGCCGGGCTTGAAGGCCACGAAGGCCACCGGCACTTCGCCCCAGCGCTCGTCGCGCTGGCGTACCACCGCAGCGTCGGCCACGCCGGGCTGTGCCAGCAGCACGCGCTCGATCTCGGCCGGGTAGATGTTCTCGCCGCCCGACTTGATCAGGTACTTGGCGCGGTCGACGAAGTCCAGCGTGCCGTCGGGCCGGCGCACGAACAGGTCGCCCATGTGGAACCAGCCGCCGCGGAAATCGTGCGCGTTGACCTCGGGCGCGTTCCAGTAGCCCGAGAAAAGGGTCGGCCCCCGCAGCGCCGCCTCCCCGGGCGTGCCAAGTGGCACGTCGCGATCATCAGCGTCGACCAGGCGCAGGCGGCAGAAGGCCGACTCACGCTTGGCCAGGCTGGCGGGAACGACGCCGGGCGCCAACAACGCGCCCGAGGCCGGGGCCAGGCCGGTTTCGGTCGCGCCGAAGCTGTTGATGTATGGGGCGCCCAACAAGCCGGTCAAATCGGCGATCTGCTGCAGCGGCACCAGGTCGGCCATCGCACCGACCACGCGCACGCCGCGCGGCTTGGTGCGATTGCGCCGCAGGCCGTCGATGAGCAAGTCAATCATGCCCGGCATCGCCACCAGCCAGCCAATCGATTCGCGCTCGATCGTCGCGCAAAGCCGGTCAACGTCGAGGCCGTCCTGCACCACCACCTTGCCGCCGATCATCAGCGTGGCCAGGCTGAAATCGGTGGCCGCCATGTGAAACAGCGGCGACCAGGCCACGTAGGACTGTTCAGCGCCGATGCCGAATTCGGCCGCGAAACACATCGCCCGCGCCACCATGGCGCGCTGGCTGATCACCGCGCCCTTGGGCAGCCCGGTGGTACCGCTGGTGTAGAGGATGACCAGACCCTGCTCCGGGTCGACATCGATCAGCGGATCGATGTCCGGCACACCGGCCAGCAGCAACTCGAACTGGGTGTCGATCTCGACCACATCGGGCACGCCGTGGTCGATGCGCGCCAGCACCGGCGCATAACGCGCCGACACGAACACCATCCGGGGCGCGACGAGGCGCATGCAATGGCGCATTTCCCCGTCGACCAGGCGCCAGTTCAAGCAGGCCACGACGACGCCGGTCTTGGCCGCCGCCAGTTGCAGCACGATGTACTCGCGACAGTTCTCGGCCAGGACAGCCACCCGGTCGCCGGGCTGCAGACCGCGAACCAGCAGGGCCTGCGCCAATCGGTTGACGAGCTGATCGAGATCACCATAGCTCAGCGTGCCCTCGCTGTCTTCCAGCGCCGGACAATGGGTGCGGGTGACCACCTGCTTGCGCAACAGGTCTGCCACTGTCAGCGTCTGCGCGAAGTTTCCCGTTGCCATGCCAGTCCGTTGTGCTCCAGTTGTGGCGCCACCAAAGGGCCGCCTTCCGTCATAAGTCTATCTAACGCTTGACAGATAAGCAACAACGACCTAACCTGCCTCTGGATTCGACGCCAGCCAGGTCAACGCTTGCGCGCTGCGCTGTTCCACCCCTCGTCCCAACCTCCACCATGGCCCAGACACGCTCCACCCGGTTCGCCCTGAATGCCGACGACGAGGCTGTGCTCGAGGCCGCCGACAAGTTCGCGCGCACGGAACTGGCGCCCTTGTCGCGCCGCATGGACGACGAGGAGTGGTGGCCGCCAGAAGCCTTCGCACGCATCGGCGCCGCCGGCTTCATGGGTGCCACGGTGCCGCCGGACTATGGCGGCGCCGGCATGGATCTGTTTGCCTCGGGGCTGGTCTGCCAGGCCTTCGCGCGCTGGAATCCAGCCATGGCCCTGTCCTGGGCAGCGCACGACAACCTCTGCGTGAACAACATCTTCCGCAACGCCAGCGAAGCGCAGCGCCGACGGTACCTGCCGGGCCTGTGTGACGGCTCGAAGATCGGCGCCCTCGGCTTGACCGAACCCGGTGCCGGGTCGGACGCGCTGGGCGGCATGCGCACCACTGCGCGCCGCGACGGCGACCACTACGTGCTCAATGGCAGCAAGCTCTACATCACCAACGGACCCGTGGCCGACGTGCTGCTGGTGTATGCCAAGACCGCGCCAGAGCGGGGCGCCAAGGGCATCTCGGCCTTCATCGTCGAGAAGCACTTCCCGGGCTTCAGCGTGGCGCAGAAGCTCATCAAGATGGGCTTTCGCGGCAGCCCGACCGGCGAACTGGTGTTCGACGACTGCCGCGTGCCCGTGGCCAACCTGGTGGGTGCCGAGAACGAGGGGGTGAAGATCGTGATGAGCGGTCTGGACCTGGAGCGTGCACTGGTGGCCGAGTTGTGCGTGGGCATCGCCGAGCGCGCGCTGGATCTGAGCGTGGCGTACGCCAAGACCCGCTCGCAGTTCGGCCAGCCGATCGGCAACTTCCAGATGGTGCAGGCGCTGCTGGCCGAGATGTACACCGAGACCGAGGCGATGAAGGCGCTGGTCTGGCGTACGCTGGCCAGCGTGAACGATCTCGAGATCGGTGGCGGCGGTCGCGGTGAAGCGCACAAGCTCACCGCGGCCTCCATCCTCTTCGCCGGCGAAGCCTGCAACCGCGTGCTCAACAAGGCCGTCCAGGTGCACGGCGGCAGCGGCTACATCTGGGAATCCGAGATCAACCGGCTGTTCCGCTGCATCAAGATCCTCGAGATCGGCGCCGGCACGTCCGAGGTACGCAAGATGATCATCGCGGAAGAACTGCTCAAGGGCTGACGCCCAGTTGGACTGCGGCCCGATGCAGGCCGCGGCCAGGGACCGACAAGAAGGAGACCCGCAATGGAAGTGATGACTGCCATACTGCTCGAGCGGCGGGGCGCCACGGCGTGGATCACGCTCAACCGGCCCGAGGCGATGAATGCCTTGTCCGACACGATGTGCAGCGAGTTGCTCGCCGCCATCGAACAGATTGAGCGGGATCCTCAGATCCGCGTCGTCGTGCTGACCGGCACCGGCCGCGCCTTTTGTGCCGGCGCCGACCTGAAGGGGGTGTTCGAGAGCGCCGGCACCGAACCCGGCGCGGACGACCCGATGACCGCGTTCCTCGATCTCGTGGCCGGCATGATCGACCGCCTGCGCGCCCTCCCCAAGCCGACCATCGCGGCACTGAACGGCCTGACCATGGCCGGCGGGCTTGAACTGGCGATGGCCTGTGACCTGATCATCGCCGCCGAAAGCACCCGCATCGGTGACGCGCACGCCAACTTCGGCGTCTTCCCCGGCGCCGGTGGTGCAGCGGTGCTGCCGCGACGCATCGGCGCCACGGCCGCCAAGTACCTGCTGTTCACCGGCGACACCATGCCCGCACGCGAACTGGTTCCGCTGGGCCTGGTGAATCGCGTGGTGCCCGATGCCGAATTGGTGCCCACGGTCGAGAAGCTCGCTTCACGCATCGCCAGCAAGAGCCCGCTGGTGCTGCGCCGCATGAAACAAGCCGTGGCCGACGGCCTGGAGCAGCCGCAGGCTTCGGCACTGCGGCTGGAGCGGCTGGTGCTTGACGCGCACCGCCACTCGCACGACATACAGGAGGGCCTCGCGGCTTTCGTCGGCAAGCGCGCGCCCGAGTTCAAAGGCTACTGAACCCAACTCCATTCAAGGATGACTACCATGCATCACACGCCATCCCCCGTTTACATTGCCGGTGTCGGTATGACACCCACCGGCAAATTCCTCGACCGCAGCATCAAGCAGCTCACGGCCGCCGCCGTACAAGCCGCACTATCGGATGCCGGGCTGTCCATCAGCGACATCGAGTCCGCGTACTTTTCCAACGCGACCCAGGGTGTGCTGGAAGGTCAGACCATGATCCGCGGCCAGATCGCGCTGCGCTCGATGGGATTCGAATCCATCCCGATCTTCAACATTGAAAATGCTTGCGCCAGTGGCAGCTCGGCCTTCAACCTGGCGGTGCAGTACGTGCGTTCGGGCGAGGGCGAGATCGCGCTGGCCGTGGGCGCCGAGAAGATGTTCTGCACCGACAGGGCGAAGATGTTCAGCGTCTTCGACGGCGCCTGGGATCTGGAAACCATCGAAGCCAACCAGCGCAACCTGCTGGCCATGGGGCACGGCGTCGAGCCACCCGAGGGCACAACCTCGAAGGCGCCGTACAGCCTGTTCATGGACATTTACGCCGCCTTTGGCCGTTTTCACATGCGCGAGTTCGGCACCACGCAACGGCAAATTGCCGCCGTGTCGGCCAAGAACCACGGCCACTCCGTGCACAACCCGCTGGCCCAATACCGCAACGCCTACACCATTGACGAGGTGCTGGCCGCGCCGCCGATCACCTACCCATTGACGCTGCCCATGTGCGCCCCCGTCAGCGACGGAGCCGCCGCTGTCGTAGTGTGTTCCGAAGCAGCACTGGCGCGTCTGGCAAACCGCGGGCGCGCCATCAAGGTGCTGGCATCGGTCATTGCCACGGGCAGCAACCGCCGCCCTGAAGACCTGGCTCAACACATCACCGTCAAGGCAGCCAAACAGGCCTACGAACTTGCCGGCGTTGGCCCGCAAGACATCTCTCTGGCCGAGGTCCACGATGCCACCGCCATCGGCGAGATTGTGCAGAGTGAAAACCTGGGCTTTTGCGCGTTCGGCGAAGGGGGGCAGCTCGCCGAACGGGGTGACACCACCATCGGTGGGCGCATCCCCATCAACACATCGGGAGGGTTGGAGTCCAAGGGGCACCCGATCGGCGCCACCGGGCTAGGCCAGTTGCACGAGCTGGTCATGCAGTTGCGCGGCGAAGCGGGGGCCCGCCAGGTGCAAGGGGCACGCCTGGCCATGGCAGAAAACGGTGGCGGCCTGTTCGGGATTGAAGAGGCCGTGGCCGCCATCACCATCCTCGGACGCTGAGGGAGCCAAGATTGAACATACAAGACAAGGTTGCCGTTGTCACCGGTGGCGCATCCGGTTTGGGTCGTGCGGTAGTGCAGACCCTCATCGCAGGCGGCGCCCGCGTGGCGCTGTTCGACCGCGACGGTGAACGAGGCGCGCAGGCCGCCACCGAGCTAGGCAGCTCTGCGATGTTCGAGCAGGTCGACGTCACCAGCGAGGCACAGGTACAGGCTGGCATCGACGCAACCTTGGCCCGTTTTGGGGCCATCCACATCTGAATCAACTGCGCCGGCGTGCCAGACGCAGCCAAGACCGTGGCCGATGGAAAACCATTCCCCCTGGCGCTGTGGGACAAGGTGATTGCTGTCAACCTCACCGGCACGTTCAACGTGCTGCGCCTGGCCGCCGTAGCGATGGCGCGCAACGAACCTGAGGACGATGAGCGGGGCGTCATCGTGAACTTGTCGTCTGGTGCCGCACAGGATGGCCAGATGGGACAGGCGGCCTACGCTGCCAGCAAGGCCGGCGTGATCGGCCTCACGCTGCCGGTGGCACGCGACCTGGCCGATCTGGGGATTCGTTGCGTGGCCGTAGCGCCGGGCTTGTTTGAAACACCAATGGTCGCGGGCCTGCCGAAAAAAGTCGCGCAGGCCATCGTTGACCGCATGATTCTGTTCCCGCGGCGCATGGGTCAAGCCAACGAGCTGGCCCAACTGGTGCGCTCCATCGTCGAGAACCCTTACATCAACGCCACCTGTCTGCACATTGATGCCGGCGCACGCATGAGCGCGCGCTGAACGAAATCAACGCCCCACCAAGACCACCATCATGAACTTTCTCCCCACCGAAGAACAGCGCCTCGCTGTCGAAGGCTTCAACCGCTTTCTCGAAACAAGGCTGCGGCCCATCGTCCAGCTCTACCAGCCCGACAAGCTGATCGAGAAGGAACGCATGCTGGAGATCTTCCAGATGATGCTGCCCTACGGCATGGGCGGCAACGGCATCATCGCCGAGAAGCATGGCGGCCTGGGCATGCCCTGGCTGACCTACGCGCTGATGTACGAACAGCTCGCGCGCGTGTCGGGCGACGTCGCCATCTCGCTGCTGATCCAGCAGCTCGGCGCCTATTCGCTGGAGGTGTGCACCAACGTGGCGATGCGTGACCGGTACCTGCCGCGCATGGTGCGCGCGGAGGTCATTGCCTGTAGTGGCATCAGCGAGCCGGGCGTCGGCTCGAACGTGGCCGAGGTGACCTGCCGCGCCAAGAAGGACGGCGACCATTTCGTCGTCACCGGCGAGAAGACCTGGATCTCCAACGGCCACTATTCCGACTTCTGCATGGTCATCGTGCGCACCTCGGACGACGGCGCAAAGGGCCTGTCGATGATCCTCGTCGACCGCGCCGAGCATGGCTACGAGAGCCGCAATATCGACAAACTGGGGCTGAACAGCACGTCCACTGCGCAGTTGTTCTTCGACAATGTGCGCGTGCCCGCCGCCAACATGATGATCGCGCCGGGCGCCGGGCTGAAAAATACGCTGGTGCTGTTCGAGAAGGCGCGGCCGATGGTCGGCCTCACGTCCGTGGGCATTGCCCAGGCCGCGCTCGACAAGGCGGTGGCCTATGCCAAGGAACGCCGCCAGCACGGCAAGCCCATCGGTGCGCACCAACTCATACAGGGCATGCTGGCCGAAGCCGCGATCGAGCTCGACGCGGCCAAGCTGCTGGTCTACCGCGCCTTCAACCTCATCGACCACGGCGTGCGCTGCGAGGTAGAAAGTGCGATGGCCAAATGCTACGCCACCGAGATCGCGGTGGACGTGGCTTCGAAAGCTGTACAAATCCACGGCGGCAACGGCATCACCAAGGACTTCGGCGTCGAACTGCTGTTCCGCAACGCCCGCATGATGACCATCCCCGACGGCACCACCGAGATCCAGAAGCTGATCATCGGCCGTGCGCTGACCGGCCTCAACGCCTTCTCCTGATCCATGGCCATCACTCCCCAACCCGTGGCGGCAACCGCTCCACCCGTGCTGGTGGCGCAGGGCGTGACCCTGCGCTTTGGCGGCGTCACGGCGCTGTCCGAGGTCAGCGTCGAGATCCGTCCCGACGAGATGCTGGCGATCATCGGCCCGAACGGCGCGGGCAAGAGTTCGCTGCTCAATGTGCTGAGCGGCTTTTATCGCCCGCAGCAGGGCAGCGTGCAGTACAAGGGCCGCGACCTGCGCGGCAGCGCCGTGCACGACATCGCGCGCGAGGGCGTGGTGCGCACCTTCCAGGGCACGCACCTGTTTGCCAACATGAGCGTGCTCGACAACATCCTGGTCGGCCGCTTCAGCCACATGCGCTCCAGCCTGGCCCAGGCCTTCATGTACTTTCCCTGGACGCAGCGCGAAGAGGCGCGGCACCGCGAGGTGGCCGAGAACATCATCGAGTTCCTTGAAATCGAGAACATCCGCCACCAGCCGGTGGGCTCGCTCGGCTACGGGCTGCGCAAGCGCGTCGACCTCGGGCGTGCGCTGGCGATGGAGCCCAAGGTGCTGCTGATGGACGAGCCGATGGCTGGCATGAACACCGAAGAGAAGGAGGACCTGGCCCGCTTCATCATCGACGTGCGCGAGGCCAAGCACATCCCGGTGGTGCTGGTGGAACACGACATGGGCGTGGTGATGGACCTGGCCGACCGCGTGGCCGTGCTCGACTTCGGTCGCAAGATCGCCGACGGCACGCCGGCCCAGGTGCAGGCCGACCCGGCGGTGATCCAGGCCTACCTGGGAGCGACGGCATGAGCAGCCCGGCCTTCGCCCTGGCCCACGACAGCGCACAGCGCGTGTCCGCGCCCAAACCACCCGCAGCGCCCGCGGCGCCCGGCGCCGTTGCCGAAACCATCGTGCTGCGCACCCTGCCGCAGACCCTGCTCTCGCACGCCCGCACCCAGCCCGGGCGGCTGGCGCAACGGGTCAAGCGCAAAGGCATTTGGCGCAGCTACACCTGGGGCGAGGTACTGGAGCAGGTGCGCGGCATCGCACTGGGCGCCGCTGCACTGGGACTGACGCGCGGCGACACCGCCATCGTCATCGGTGAGAACGAGCCCGAGCATTACTGGGCCATCTTCGCCGCGCAGTCGCTGGGCGCCAAGACCGTGTCGGTCTACCCCGACGCCACCGCCGACGAACTGCATTACCTGTGCGAAGACTCGCAGGCGAAGTTCATCTTCGCGCAAGACCAGGAGCAGGTCGACAAGGCCATCGCGCTGGCACCCAAGCTGCCTGCGCTGCGCGGCATCGCCTACTGGGACGACTCGGGCATGTGGTCGTACCGGCACGACCTGCTGCATGCCTTCGAGAGCCTGGCCACGGCGGGCCGGCAGGAGCATGATCGGCACCCACAGCGCTTCGAGCGCGAGGTGGAATCGGGCGGCATGGACGACCTGGCCCTGCTCTCCTACACCTCGGGCACGACGAGCAAGCCCAAGGGCGTGATGATCACGCACCGCTGGTTGATCGACAACGCCACGCGCATGCGCAGTGCACTGCCGATAGCGCCCGGCATGGAGTACCTGTCTTACACGCCGCTGGCCTGGATCACCGAGCAGTTGCTGGGCGTGACGCTGGGTCTGACCCTGCCGCTGGTGGTCAACTTCCCCGAGGGGCCCGACCAGGTGCTGCCCAACCTGCGCGAGCTGGCGCCGCACATGGTGCTGTTCGGCCCGCGCCAATGGGAGAGCATCGCCGCCACCATCGAGGCGCGCATGCTGCACGCTGGCTGGCTGTCGCGGCGCATCTACCGCTGGGGCGTGCGCGTCGGCCACGACGTGCACGTGGCGCGACTCGAGGGCCGGCCAGCGCCGGCCCTGTCGCGGCTGCTGCTGCCGCTGGCCGAGGTGCTGACGCTGCATGCCGTGCGCGACCAGTTCGGTTTCCTGCGCTCGAAGACCGCCGTCTCCGGCGGCACGGCGATGGCGCCCGACGTGTTCCGCCTCTTCCACGCCCTGGGCGTGCCGCTGCGCAACATCTACGGCTGCTCCGAATTCGGGCTGATCGCCGGCCACCGCGGCGAGCGCTACGACCTGGAAACCGTTGGCCCGCTGCTCGACGTAGACCCGGTGTTCGGCGCGCCGCTGGAGGCCCGCATCGAAGCCAGCGGCGAGTTGCTGCTGCGCGGCGGCACCGGCTTCCTCGGCTACTGGAACAAGCCGGACAAGACCGCGGCGCTCGACCGCGACGGCTGGTTCGCCAGCGGTGACGCCGTGCGGCGCACCGAGCACGGCGAGATCGTCTTCCTCGACCGCGTCGAGCACCTGGTCAAGCTGGCCAACGGCCACCCCTACCCACCGCAGTTCATCGAAACGCGGCTGCGCTTCTCACCCTTCATCAAGGACGTGATGGTGCTGGGCGACGCCACCCGGCCCTGGGTCGGCGCGCTGATCAACATCGACATGGGCGTGGCCGCGCGCTGGGCCGAAGAGCGGCGCATCGCCTTCTCGACCTTCACCGACCTGTCGCAGCGGCCGGAGATCCGCGCTCTGGTGCGCGACGAGATCGCGCGCATCAACACCCTGCTGCCCGACGGCTCGCGCGTCGTGCGCTTCGCCAACTTCCCCAAGGAGCTCGACGCCGACGAGGGCGAACTCACCCGCACCCGCAAGCTGCGCCGCGAGTTCCTGGAACAGCGCTACAAGGCGCTGATCAACGGCCTTTACGCGGGCGCGAGCGACATCGACTGCGAAATCGCCGTGACCTACCAGGATGGCCGCCACGGCGTGCTGCGCGCCACCGTGACGGCCACGGACATCACCAGGGTCGACCCAAGATGATCATCGAGTTCTTCAACTACGCGCTCAACGGCGCCCTGCTCGGCCTGCTGTATTCGCTGGTGGCGATGGGCTTCGTCGTCATCTACCGCGCCAGCAAGGTCTTCAACATGGCGGTCGGCGAGATGCTGGTCGTCGGTGCCTTCCTGGTGTGGTGGGCGGTGCAGTCGCGCGGCATGCACCCAGCGCTGGGCATCGGCGTGGCGCTGGCCATCTCGGTGCTGATCGGCTTGGCCATCGAACGGCTGCTGTTCCGCCGCCTGATCGGCGAGTCGGTGTTCTCGATGATCATGGTCACCATCGGCCTGCTGATCCTGATGCGCGGCCTGGTGCTGCTGATCTGGGGCCCGCAGGAGCGGCAGTTCCCGGCCATCATCTCGCTCACGCCGCTGATCTACGGCGAGTTGATCGTGCCGCGTTCGCTGGCCGCCGGCGGCGTCATCGCCATCGTGTGCGCCGCGGCGCTGCACTGGTTCTTCAACCGCAGCCGCACCGGGCTGGCGATGTCGGCCGTGGCCGAGGACCACCAGATCGCGCTGGCCATGGGCATCAGCGTACGCCGCTCCATTGCCTTCGCCTGGGCGCTGGGCGGGGTGCTCTCGGTCATCACCTCGATGGTCTACCTCAGCGGCAAGTCGCTGACCTTCCTGTCGTCGGAGATCGGCTTCGCCGCCCTGCCGGTGGCGCTGCTGGCGGGGTTGGAATCGATCGGCGGGCTGCTGCTGGCCGGCATCATCGTCGGTGTCGTCCAGGGCCTGACCGCCGCCTACATCGACCCGCTGATCGGCGGCAACGCCGCTTCGGTGGTCCCCTACGTCTTCATGCTGGTCGTGCTCATCGTCCGACCCACCGGCATGTTCGGCTGGAAGCGCATCGAAAGAGTTTGAGCCATGGATCCCTCCGGAATTTTCTCCACCAGCTACGGGCGCGACAGCGCACTCGTCCGCACGCGGGCGCAGTGGTTGGCGCTGGCCCTGTTCGGCGCCGCGCTGCTGCTGTACCCCTGGCTCGCCTCACCGCGCCTGGTGGCGGTGGCCAACCTGATGCTGGTCACGGCCATCGTCGTGGTCGGGCTGCAGATCACCACAGGCTATGCCGGACAGATCAACCTCGGCCAGGCGGCCTTCATGGGCGTCGGCGCCTATGGCGCCAGCGCGATGGAGGTCAAGTTCGGCCTGCCGTTCTGGATCGCCGTGCCGGTGGGCGGCGTGTTGGCCGCGCTGGCCGGCTGGGCCTTCGGCCTGACGGCGGCGCGCATCAAGGGCTTCTACCTCGCGCTGACCACCATCGCGGCGCAGTTCCTGTTCGTCTTCGTGGTGCTCAACCTGCCGTCGTCGTGGCTGGGCGGGGTCAACGGCTTCAGCCTCGAGCCGGCCCGCCTCGGGCCCCTCGTCTTCGACAGCGATCGCGCGCTGTACCACCTGTTCCTGTTCAGCACCGCGGTGATGGTGTTCGGCGCCTTCGGCATCCTGCGCAGCCGCCACGGCCGCGCCTTCGTGGCGGTGCGCGACGACGACGTCGCCGCCGGCATGATGGGCATCGACGTCGCCGGGACCAAGGCCCGCGCTTTCATCGTGGGCGCCTTCTACGCCGGCATCGGCGGTGCGCTCTGGGCCTACCAGATCCGCTTCGTCTCGGTCGACCAGTTCACGCTCTTCAATTCGATCTGGTTCATCGCGATGATGATCGTCGGCGGGCTGGGTTCGATCGTCGGCGCGCTGATCGGCACGGTGCTGATCCGCACCGTGCAGGAAACCATCACCAGCCTGGGCCCCGACATCGTGCAGCACATGCCCAGCCTGGGCAGCGACATCGTGTTCGCGAGCATGAACGTGTTCCTCGGCCTCGTCATCACCGGCTTCCTGCTGCTCGAACCCAAGGGCCTGATGCACCGCTGGAACATCTTCAAGGCCACTTATCGGCTTTGGCCCTTCCCCCATTGATCCGCACCTTCCCGACGCCCCCACCCAGAGGAGACTGACATGCAACGACACACCTTCCTGAAGCTCAGCGCAGCGCTTGCCACCGGCATGCTGCTGAGCACCGCCGTTCGGGCCCAGACCACCATCAACGTCGCCGCGCTCGCCGACTTCGCCGGCCCCTACGCCAACGTCATGAACGACATGCAGGGCGGGCGACTGGCGGTGGTCGAGTGGTGGAACAAGGAGGTCGGCGAGAAGCTCAAGGTGCGCATCGTCGTCAAGACCTACGACACCCGCTACGACGTCGCGCAAACGGCCAGCCTGTGGCCCGGCATCAAGGCCGAACTCAAGCCTGCGCTGGTGCTGGGCCTCGGCGGCCCCGATGCCGCCGCGCTGCAGCAGCGGCTGCCGGAGGACAAGGTGCCGATGTTGTTCGGCACCGCCGCCTACGGCTTCGGCTGGAAGCCCAACCAGTGGGCGCTGAACATCCGCCCCACCTATCCGCACGAGGCCGCCGGCTTCCTTGAATGGTTCCGCAGCGCCAAGCTCGAAAACAAGCGGCCGGTCAAGGTCGCCATCATCACGTCGGAGGCCACGCCGGCCTACGCCGACATGGCCAAGGGCCTGCAAAGCTACACCAAGGCCCACCCGGACAAGGCCACATTCGTCGAAGCCATCTGGACTGAAGTGCAGCCGACCGACCTGACCCTGCAGGTTCGCCGCCTGGCCAACGCCGGCACCGACGTGATCGTGATCCAGACCAACACGGCGCAGGCCGTGGCCACCAAGCGCGCGCTGCAGGCGCTGGGCAAGAACATCCCGATCATGCTGTCGCTGCACAACGGCGTCGCCGGATCGTCCAAGGCACTGGGCGATCCGAACGGCTTTGCCGGCGACTTCGAGGTCGGGGCCATCGCCGACGCCAGCGAAGACGACACCACGGCCCGCAAGTTCTATCGCATGCTGCAGGACAAGCACGGCCTGAAGTCCGGCTGGAACGCGATGACGATGCTCGGCCTCGGCCAGAGCATCGTGGCCGTGCGCGCCATCGAAGCCGCGGTCAAGGCCAAGGGCGCCGACAAGGTCACGGGCGAGGCGGTGCATGCGGCGCTGCTGGCCACCCAGTTCTCCGGTACCGAGCTGATGGGGCTGCTGCCGGGGGTGGACTTCAGCGTCGATGCGCCCTTCCCCACCGGCAGCGCCAAGGTCAATGTGGCCACCATGAAGGACGGCAAGGTGATTCGCGCGGCGGGCGACATTGCCGTGCCTACGGTGCCGAAGTGGTGAACGCCATGGTGGCCGGCGCTGGGCCAGCGCCGGTCCACCAGACCACACACCAACCCGCTCTCGGCACGGCAGCGCTGCTGTCGCTGAGCAACGTCGAGGTCCTGTACGCCGAGGTCATCCTGGCGCTCAAGGGCGTCTCGATGCAGATCCCGCAGGGTGGCTGCGTCACGCTGCTTGGCGCCAATGGCGCCGGCAAGAGCACGACGCTCAAGGCCATTTCGGGCGTCATCGACTCCGAGGACGGGCGCGTCTCGGGTGGTGCCATCAGCTTCGACGGCCGGCCTATCCACGGGCACGACTCGGCGACCACCGTGCGCGCCGGGCTGGTGCACGTGATGGAAGGCCGGCGCGTGCTGCCGCACATGACGGTGGAGCAGAACCTCATCATCGGCGGCCACATGTTCCCATCGACGGCCGCGATGCGGCGTGCGCTCGATGCCGTGTACCAGGCCATCCCGCGCCTGGCCGAACTGCGCAAGCGCGTCGCCGGCTACCTGTCGGGTGGCGAGCAGCAGATGCTGGTGATCGGCCGCGCCATCATGGCCGAGCCCAGGCTGATGCTGATCGACGAACCGTCGCTGGGGCTGGCGCCGCGCATGATCGAAGAGGTGTTTGCGGTGCTGCACAGGCTGCGCGATCAGGGCCTGGCGCTGCTGATCGTCGAGCAGAACACACGCGTGGCACTCGACATCGCCGATTACGGCTACGTCATGGAAAGCGGGCGCATCGTGCTCGAAGGCCGCGCCGAGGAACTGCGCGCCAACGAGGATGTGCGCGAGTTCTACCTCGGCCTGGACCGCGAGGGCGGGCGCAAGAGCTTTCGCGAAGTCAAACACTACCGCCGGCGCAAGCGCTGGCTCGGTTGAATGTGCACCCCGAGGAGCAACAAAGCATGAGTGGTCCCCTGACAGGCTTGAAAGTCATCGAATTCGGCGGCATCGGCCCCGGACCCTTCTGCGCCATGATGCTGGCGGACATGGGCGCGGACGTGATTCGCCTCGACCGCAAGGCAGACAAGGGCCGTGACCGCGGTGCGCCCGGTTTTCTTGCCAGTGGCAGGCGCAGCGTGCTGCACCGCGGCCGCCGCTCCGTCGCGGTGGACCTGAAGTCGCCGCAGGACCACGGCAAGGTGCTGGCCCTGATCGATGGCGCCGACGCCGTCATCGAAGGCTACCGCCCCGGCGTGCTGGAACGCCTGGGCCTGGGCCCCGACGTGCTGCTCGCCCGCAACCCGCGCCTGGTGATCGGCCGCATGACTGGCTGGGGTCAGGACGGCCCGCTCGCCCAGGCCGCCGGGCACGACATCAACTACATCGCGCTGTCGGGCGCGCTGGCCACCATCGGCCGCAAGGAAGGCGGGCCGGTGGCCCCGGCGGCGATGATCGGCGACCTCGGCGGCGGCGGCATGATGCTGGCGTTCGGCATCGCCTGCGCGGTGCTCGAAGCACGCGGCTCGGGCCGCGGTCAGGTGGTCGACGCGGCGGTGCTTGACGGCGCCGCACTGCTGACGTCCATCGTTTGCGAACTGCGCGCGCTGGGCATGTGGCAGGACCAGCGCCAGGGCAACCTGCTCGACGGCGGCTCGCACTTCTACGACACCTACGAGTGTGCCGACGGGCAGTGGATATCCATCGGCGCGCTGGAGCCACAGTTCTACGCGCTGATGCTCGACAAGCTCGGCATCACCGACCCCGAGTTCCAGCGCCAGCGCGACCCGGCGGCATGGCCGGCGTTGAAGGCGAAGGTGGCAGCGATCTTTCTCAGCCAGCCCGGCGCGCACTGGTGCGGCCTGCTGGAAGGCACCGATGTCTGCTTTGCCCCGGTGCTGAGCACCGCCGACGCCGCCCGCCACCCGCACAACGTGGCGCGCAAGACCTTCTTCGAAAATGGCGGCGTGCTGCAGCCCTCGCCGGCACCGCGCTTCAGCCGCACGCCGGCCGACCGACCCGGCCCGGCGCCCTACATCGGCGAGCACGACGAGGAAATGTCGTGGTTGCCGAACGCTGCCCGGCCATGACGACATGCAAGCGTGGCCTGCATGTGCTCGAAGACGCAGAATTCAAAGGAGTGCCCTCGTGAAGACCAGCGTCGGAAACCGCGCGTTGCGGGCAACGTCCTTTGTCGCGCTGCTGTGTGTCAGCCAGATCAGCGCGGCGCAGCAGATCAAGCTGCGGGTTGCCGACTCGTTCCCGACGGGTCACTGGATCTCGGTGAACATCACGAAATACATGATGGAGCAGGTGACGGAACGCACCGGCAAGAAGGTGGCGTTCGAGTACTACCCGGCCGAACAACTGGGCAAGGCCAAGGATCTGCTGTCGCTCACCAACTCGGGCGTTGCCGACATCGGTTACGTGGCACCAGGGTTTGTCGGTGACAAGATGCCGCTGTCGGTCGTCGGCGAGTTGCCCTTGCCGACCAGCTCGGCGTCGGCCTGCCCGCTGACCATGGCCTACTGGAAGATTGCCAGGCCTGGCGGCGTGCTGGACCAGAAAGAGTTCGCGCCGAATGGCGTGCGCATGCTGTTCAACATCGTGCTGCCGCCCTACCAGTTGGTGAACAAGACCCGGTTCGCCACCCTCAAAGACATCGCCGGCATGAAGATCCGCACCAGCGGCGCGCCCAAGGAGTTCGCGCTTCGAAAGCTGGGCGCGGTGCCGATCCAGATGCCCACACCCGAGTTGAATGAAGCCATGTCCCGCGGCACCGTGGATGGCGCACTGCTGCCAATCGGCAGCGTGCCGTCCTATGGGCTGGACCTGATCGCCAAGTACTTCACCTTCGGCGAGAACTTCGGCAGCTTCGTCGCCACCTACGTCATCAGCGAGCGCAAGTGGAAGACACTGCCGCCGGATGTGCAGAAGGTGATGGCCGACATGGGCGAGGAACTCAGCCGGCGCGGCTGCGAAATGGCCGATCGTCAAGAGAACGACAACGTCAAGAAACTGCAGCTGGCCGGCGTCACACTCGTCAAGCTGCCAGACGCCGACGCGCCTGCAATGCGTGAGATCCAGCGCAGTGTCGGCAAGGATTGGGCGGAAGGGCTGGACCGGCGCGGCAAGGCCGGCACCGAGATCCTGAACGCATTCAACGCCGCCTTGCAGCAGTAGCCCGTGATGGTGGCCTGATGGCGGTCGAACCCGCCGGCTTGGCCGCCGCCAGCGGCGATCAGCCTGCCCTTTCACTGAGGCGGCCCGCTCACGTTCTGGAGATTTCATGGATCTGGGTTTGAAAGACAAGGTCGCCATCGTCACCGGCTCGGGCCGCGGCATCGGCGCCGAAACTGCGCGCGCGCTGGCCGAGGAAGGTGCGCGCATCATCGTCACCGACATCGACGCGCAAGTCGCGTCTGAACACTGCGCGGCGTTGCAGCGCGACGGCTTCCAGGCAATCTCCATCGCCGCCGACGTGACCAAGGCTGCCGATGTCGAGCGCCTGGTGCAGGCTGCGACCGATGCCTTCGGCGGCGTGCATGTACTGGTCAACAACGCTGGCTTCGCGCGCGACGCCCGCATCACCAAGCTCAGCGAAGCCGACTGGGACGCGGTGGTCGACACCGTGCTCAAGGGCGCCTTCCTGTGCACCAAGGCGGTGGCGCCGCTGATGGCCGCGCAGCACTGGGGCCGCGTCGTCAACATCTCGTCGCGCGCCCACCTGGGCAACCCGGGGCAGGCCAACTATTCGGCGGCCAAGGCCGGCATCCTGGGCTTCAGCGCTGCGCTGGCGCTGGAACTGGGCCGTGACGGCATCACCGTCAACACCATCGCCCCCGGCTTCATCGAGACCGACGGCGTGCGCAACCTGCCGCACTACCAGAAGATCAAGGACAACGCGATCGTGCGCACGCCCATCGGCCGCCTTGGCGTGCCGCGCGACATCGCCAGTGCGGTGGTCTTCCTGGCCAGCGAGGCCGCCGGCTACGTGACCGGCGCCACGCTGCACGTCACCGGCGGGCGCTACGCCACCTGAACGAGGCATAGCCATGGACTTCGGTTTCACCCCTGAACAGGACGCGATGCGCGAGTCGGTGCGCCGCTTCATGCGCGAGCGCGTGGCCCCCCGCGTGGCCGAATGCGAGAAGCAGCGCGAATTCGCCTGGGATCTGCTTCCCCAGTTGCAGCCCTTCGGCTACCTGGGCGGTCTGCTGCCCGAAGAGGCCGGTGGCTTTGCGATGCAGTACGCCGACTGGGCGATCCTGATGGAAGAGGCGGGCTACTGCTGGCTGTCGCTGCGCGTGATGATGAACTCGCTCAACATCCTGGCGCAGCTGCTGCACCGGCATGGCACGCCCGAGCAGCAGCAGCGCTACCTGAAGCCGCTGCTGGCCGGCCAGCTGAAGCACTGGATGGCGATCACCGAGCCCAACCACGGCTCCAACGTGGCCGGCATCGAGACCCGCGCCGAAGACAAGGGCGACCACTACCTCGTCAACGGCAACAAACTGTGGATCACCAATGGCATCCACGGCAACTTCGGCGTGCTGGTGGCACGCACCTTCAGCGCAACCTGCGACGGCGGCATCAGCCTGTTCATCGTCGATCGCGGGCAGACGCATTACGAGGCGCACCGCGCCGACGTGATGTTCATCCGCGCCACCGGCACCTCGCAGCTCAGCTTCAACGATGCCGTGGTGCCCAAGGCCAACCTGCTGGGCAAGGAGGGCGAAGGCCTGAAGGCGATCCTCACCGGGCTGAACTTCGGCCGCCTGAACGTGGCCATGGGGGCGGTCGGTGCGGCGCGCTCGGCGCTCGACCTGTCGATCGAGTATGCGAAGCAGCGCAAGCAGTTCGGCAAGCCCATCGCCGGCTTCCAGCTGGTGCAGAAGCTGATCGTCGACATGATGGTGCGCTGCGAAGCCGCGCGTGCGCTGGGTTACCGCGCCGCCTGGGCGCTGGACCAGGGCGGCAGCGCACGCACCGAATGCTCGATCGCCAAGCTCTATGCGGCGGAAGCCGCGCATGAAGTGGCCGGCATGGCGCTGCAGGTGCACGGCGGCTCGGGCTACAGCGAAGAACTGCCGATCGAGCGCATCTTCCGTGACACACGCGGCGG
>Ga0066445_1000209_pt1 | contig 18413 bp, 21 predicted proteins | sample LakWasMet67_HOW9_2_FD_59533 | JGI IMG/M metagenome (GOLD analysis project Ga0066445, IMG submission 59533) | Freshwater sediment methanotrophic microbial communities from Lake Washington under simulated oxygen tension - Sediment Metagenome 67_HOW9 | ecosystem: Environmental > Aquatic >...
CATAAGGCCAGACAATATTCTGGTTTTTATGATGCGCGATAATGCTAGAAAGCGAAGTAAACACGATACATGCCATAGAAGTCGCCAATGCCATGTGAAAAGCCACATCACTCGCAAACCCTTTGGCGACTAATATGCCGTGTAACAACGGTACCAACACAATACCGCCGCCAATACCCAGTAGGCCAGACAACACACCAACCACCATGCCGATCAGACAAAATAAGGCGTATTGCTGAAAAAAAACAGTGATCCAATCCATGCAATATTCATTCGTTTAAACCGCGATAGTATACCTGTAGCCTGCGCATATTTTGTTTGCCTGCGGATTGAAAAATGTTGTTACAATAATCAAATGAGCGAACAACTTGAAAAAAAAGTCGGTGGTAAACGGCCCGGTGCTGGGCGAAAGCCAGGCTCCGGTCTTTACCAAGAATCCACCACCGTCATGCGGGTGCCTGTCAGCCAAAAAGCGGTTGTCAGCGACTTGTTGGCCGCCTATGCTAAAAAACAACAACGCCAGCAATACCGTGATGATCTAGATAGCCCGCAGGGATTCGAGCAGCCCGGCCTGCATGTGCAAGCTTTGGCTTTACCCCTTTACCAATCTAAGGTGCCTGCGGGCATTCCTTCTCCGGCAGATGATCACGTTGACCGTCGCCTCGATCCCAACACTTATCTGATTGATAAAGCCGATTCAACTTTTTTTGTGACGATACAAGGCGAGTCAATGATAGAGGCGGGGCTGATGCCCGGTGACAAAGCCGTGGTCGATAAAGCGAAAGTCGCCGTTGTGGGCGATATCGTGCTGGCGATGATTGATGGCGAGTTCACCATTAAAACACTGGCCAAACAACCTAATGGCCACCCAAAGCTGCTACCCGCCAACGCCTCGGGAAAATACCAGCCGATCCTGATTCAGGGTCAGATGCAGTTTGAAATATGGGGCGTTGTCACCGGTTCATTCCGTCGCTTTCGCTAAACGACATTGCACAATAAAAAAACCCGGCCTAGGCAGCCGGGTTTTCTAAACACTAAAGTACGATTACTTGTTCATCACGTACATAGTGACTTCAAAACCGAAACGCATTTCGGTAGCAGCTGGTTTAGTCCACATAATGATCTCCTTTGTTGTTTTCCCGGACCGACCCTATGTCTGGTCCGTGTGAATGTATTATCGACGCATGCATGCTCAAACCTGCTATTGCCGATCATGAACCGCGATTAAGGAATTTCATGAAACAGGGCTCATGCCGTGAGCCCACCAATCCTTATCGGACGGTGAGCAATTCACGCCAGCTCCCAGTGTAATTTTGACTCAGATAATGACGTTGCATGCGCCATGTCTGGACGCCCGCTTCGGCGGCCACCTTGATGGTCCCCTTGGCATATTTCATGTTGATCTTATCCATGACCTCCATTAAGGCTTGGGATTTAGGATCGTCATGGCTAAACCCAAACAGATCGCTCTGCAGTGCTTTGTTGGACACCGTGTCCAGCATCATGACGCCGCACTTTTGATAATACACACCAGGACGGTAGATTTTTTTGAGCAACCACAAAGCGGCACGGATGATTTTAGGCGTCGAATTGGTCGGGGATGGAAAGCCCATCGACAAACTGTTGGCATAGTATTGCGCTTGGTCATGCGGGCTATTCATGATAAAAACAAAAACACCATTGGCATATAGCGCTTTGGTGCGCATTCTTTCAGCCGCCACGCCGGCATGAAAAGCAATCGCCTGACTAAGCGCCTCAAATGTAGACGCCCTTTGGCCAAAAGAACGCGAGCTCATGACCTGTTTGGCTTGGGGCAAGGTGTACTCCATCTCAATCAACACCTCACCGTTCAACTCTTGAACTGTCCGCTCAAGCACCACGCCAAAGGCATCTCGGATGCGTTTTGGATCTGCATTTTTTAACCGTAACACGGTATGCACACCCAGCTTATTCAGCTTTGCTTCTAATTGATGGCCAACCCCCCATACTTTAGATACGGGGAGCGCAGCCAGCATGTGGTCTAACTCGGTCTGACTCACTTGTGTGAGATCACACACCCCCTGCCAGTGCGCCTGTTTTTTTGCACAATGGTTGGCCAATTTGGCTAATGTTTTGCTATGGCCGATGCCAACACAAATAGGTAACCCGATAGAATCCTTTACATCCTGTTTGATAGCCTGACCGTAGGCCGTAAAATTGACAGGCATGCCAGTCATCTCTAAAAACACCTCATCAATGGAGTACTTTTCCATCTTTGGTGAGTACCTAGACACAATGGTCGCAAATCGGTTACTCATGTTTGCATAGAGCTCATAATTGGATGAAAAAACGACGGCACCCAACTTTGTTGCGGCCTCTTTGATCTCGAACCAGGGCCGAGCCATATAGATGTCCAGATGTTCTTTCGCCAACCGATTTTGCGCAATGACGCAGCCGTCGTTATTAGATAGCACCACGACAGGTTTGCCACGGAGATCAGGACGGAACACCTCCTCGCAGGAGGCATACATCGAATTCACATCCGCAAGCGCGAACACCCGCCTAGTCGAAGGAGTGAATGACATGCTGCACCACCCCCCAAATCACCAGCTCCTGCCCTTCAGAAAACTCAATGGGCGGATAGGCTTTGGCTTTATTCTCTGACAACAGACGAACGACTTTTAATCGCTTATACAAGCGCTTCACGACGAACTCGCCATCGACAATGGCAATCACGATATTAGAAGACTTGGCCTTGGGACCCAAGGCTTTATTCACAATAAGTTTTGAGCCAGGGAAAATACCGGCGTCGATCATCGAATCGGCATCTTTTGCCACCTGCACAATAAAAGTTGCCGGTGGATCGGTAATCAGTAATTCATTGAGATCCAGCGCTTTCATCTCGTAATCTTGCGCCGCAGACGCAAAACGTGACTGACCCGCGCGGACCTTGCCTTCAAAAAAAGGGATCAGGACGACTGAAGGCTGCTGGCGAATGGGGATAACGTGCTGCATAGACGAATCATCCAAAGTACGTCTTAAAGGGTCATCGCAAAGGCACCAATCCGTCGTAGTGGACTGGGCCGATGATCAAATGTGTAATCTTCTTCATTGTGCATAATGAATATTGTAACAACAATCACAATATTATTGTAACAATATTCAAATAATGTTTTAAGTGCGGTTGTACGTGTCACAAACGCTGCACCAGTGAGATGCACCATCTGTAGTCGCGGGAATGGTTAAGCCTTTTTAGACAAGGATACCGAACTGAAGGTGACCGCACTGATGACAAGGATCGCCCCTATCCACTGCGCATGATTGGGTGGCGTATGCTGCATCGCGGCGATCAGCATGGTGGTGACAGGCACTAAGTTCATGAAGATCGCGGCTTTCGATGGCCCCAGATGCGCAATGCTGGCGTTCCAGAACAAATAAGCCAATACCCCACCGCCGAGTGACATGGTCAGCAGGGCAGCCCTCGCATGGAGCGTGGGTATCACCACAGGATCCCCATGCCACAAGGCGGCGAAACTCAAAGCTATCGCGCCAAAGGTCATGATGCCAGTGGTATTTGCAATCCCGCTCACCTGCTTAGGCATCATTTTTTTCACTAACACGTTATACAGTGCCCAATTCACTGCGGCCGTCAAAATATAGAGATCGCCGACAGCAATCTGCAATTGTGCCCCGGCACCCAAGACAACAATCGCCACGCCGGCAATCCCCACCGGGAAAGCAATCCACTGCTGCGTGCTAGGCCGGTCTCCGAGCATCCAATAACCGAGTATGGCGGTCAACAAGGGATTCAAGGCCATGATCAGCGCCCCGTTGATCGCAGAAGAGGTTTGCATGCCCAAAAAGAAAAACAGGTTGAAGCCAAATACGCCCACCACCCCGAGTGTTAAATACGCTTTCCAATGTGTTAGAGATAAAGCGGTGTGTCTCAGCCAGACAATCAATATCATCGCCGCTGCGGCCAATACATAGCGACTGGCCCCTGCCACGTAAGGGCCCATTTCAGCAATCACTGGACGCGCCAGATTAAAGTTAGCGCCCCAGAAAATGGCTGCAATGGTGGCCATCAAATACGTTTTCATCAGATGCATTGGATTTCTTTATAAAAAGTGAAACAGGGGTGTCATCAGGATGCAGGCCAACACACACTTATAGCCTGCGCCTCCCTTAGACGTCAATCCCTTCAACGATAAACACTCGATATTGCGCACCTTGATGCCGATGTGTCAGGGCCTGCTGATACTGCGGGCTGGTATACCAAGCTTCGGCCGCCTGCATGGTTGGAAAACGATGTATCAAGCAGCCTTCCAAGGCGGGCCCCTCAAGCATATTCAGTCGGCCGTATTTAACCAACGGTGTCACCGGGTGCCCCTCCCGTGCGAGAGGGGCCAGGCTGGCATACAATGCCATCGCTGCGGGATCCAACGTCTGCTCGCGCAACATCACAACATAAGCGCTCATGATGGACGGTTAGCCTGTAGCCACTGCACGAGTGCCTCGGCAGCCATGGCAGACGAGGCTGGGTTTTGACCGGTCACCAGCAATCCATCCGTGACAACGTAGGGCTGCCAATCCGCGCCTTTTGTGAACAGTCCGCCTTGGCTATTCAGCATGTCTTCCACCAGAAAAGGCACCACATTGGTCAGGCCAACTGCCGCTTCTTCGGTGTTACTGAAGCCCGTAACTTGTTTACCTGCAACCAATGGACGGCCATCGGCTTGCTTCACCTGACGGAGCACGCCTGGCGCGTGGCAGACCAATGCAACCGGTTTCCCTGCATATAAGGTAGATTCGATCAAGCGCACAGAATCTGAATCTTCGGCCAGATCCCACAGCGGGCCATGTCCTCCCGGGTAAAACACTGCATCGTAAGTGGCTTGCGACACGCTATGTAATGGCACAGACTGCGACAAGGCTGCCATCGCCTCGGCATCGGCTTCAAAACGCCGTGTGTCGGCTGTTTGAAAGTCAGGTTCATTACTTTTGGGATCGAGCGGTGGCTGACCGCCTTTGGGCGACGCCAGCGTCAATTGTGCGCCTGCGGCCTTAAACGCGTAATAGGGCGCGGCGAGCTCTTCCAGCCAAAAGCCGGTTTTGCGTCCAGTAGCGCCAAGCGTGTCATGGGAAGTGAGTACGATGAGTATATGCATAGATAAAACACCTTTAATGTGAGTGATGGGGTGGAGAAATCATGCGCCTTTTGATTTCATTTATGAAATTTATTATGTATATTCTAGATATTTATTAAGTGAATATTTAAATGCGCTACGACCTCAACCTGTTACGCGTATTCATCGCTTTAATGGAAGAACGCAGCGTGACACGCGCAGCGGATCGCCTCGGCATTACACAGCCCGCTTTATCTAACGCATTAAACCGGCTGCGTGACATTCTGCAAGACCCGTTATTTATTCGTGAGCGTTATGGCATGCAACCGACGCAAAAAGCGGAGGCCTTGGCGCCAGGCATCATAGAGGCGATCGGACAACTGGATGGACTGGTGCTAGAGCAGCAGTCATTTGACCCGATGCGTGCCCAAATGATGTTTACCCTGGCCCCTAACAGCTATGTCGAATATGTGCTGATTCCAGCAGTGGTGGCTAAATTGCGCGTGCTTGCACCGGGTATCAAACTGCGGATTACCCCTTTTGGCAATGACTTGGCTGAAACGGGGGTAATTTCAGGCAGTACGGCGCTGGTGTTGGGGCGTATCGTCGACCCGCCTGACAACTTGATTGTGCAGCATCTCATGGATGACAGCCTCGCTTGTGTGGTGCGGGCGGATCATCCGACCGTAGGCAACACCCTCAACAAGGCACAGTATGAGCAGCTCAAACATGTCAATGTAATGCCGCCGGGGCGCATGCGGGCCGGGCTGTTTCAAGCCTTAGACCGGCATGGCTTGAAACGAGAGGTCGCGGTATCGGTCACGCACTTTCTCTCGGTTCCCGAAGTCATTGCGGTCACCGATTATTGCACCACCTTACCGCATCAGATCTGCCGGCGCCTGGCGAATGATCCGCGCTTAAAAATCTTACCCACCCCGGTAGATTTGGGGACTTTTCCGGTGGAGATTGCTTGGCATGTCAGATATCGACACGATCCTGCGCATCGTTGGCTACGTGCTTTGATTGAAGATGTGGCACGTGCACTCTAGCCACTGCTAAGTAGCGTCAATCAGCCCATGCTTCATTGCAAGCCTTACCATTTCCACCGGGCTATTCACCGAGAGTTTCTGCTTAATCAGGGTATAGTAATTGGCCACAGTTTTCTGGCTGATTTTCAGCATATCCGCGACCTCTTCCACCCGTTTGCCCTCTGCCAACAACCGGAACACCTCAAATTCGCGCGAAGTGAGTTGTTGTAACGGATTACTTTCGCCTATCAGTGTTTGCAGGGCGACTTTTTGCGCCACATCTTGACTTAAAAAAGTACGACCTTTGGCCACATCCAACACCGCCTGCACCAAATCCTCAGCGACACCGGTTTTGGTCACATAGCCTTTCACCCCAGTTTTAAGGGCTTGAGAGGCAAAAGAGACCGCTTCATGCATCGAAAAAATCACAATCCTTGCTTGCGGATAGCGTTGCAAAATACGCTTGGCCGCCTCAAGGCCGCCCATCCCCGGCATAGAAATATCCATCAACATGACGTCGGGTACTATTTCACCATAGACCTGATAGGCCGCTTCACCCGTCTCAGCCTCCGCCACGATTTCAATGCCTTTGTGCGACTCTAACAAGCGCCGCAGACCAGAGCGCACGACACTGTGATCATCCACCAACACCACTTTAACTGTCATTTTGCTGCTTCCTGAAACCCTTGAATTGTTTGAAAACGCACTTCTATGCGTGTGCCTTGCCCAAGGGCGCTACTAATCTGCATAGTGCCCATCAGCCCCTCTACCCGCTCCTGCATGCCCGCCAGCCCATAACCGCGACTTTGCACACGGGGATCAAACCCACGCCCATCATCGGCAATCATCAAGTAAAGGCCTTGCGGGGTTTCATTCACCTCTATCGTCACTCGCGTCGCTGATGCATGCTTACTGATGTTGGTCAGGCACTCTTGCAAGATGCGGTACACCGTCACCGCGATGGCTTCGTCGGGGGGTGACAGATGGTTAGAAATCGCATTCACCACCATGATGCCGCGATTGCGATCGCGCCAATGGTGTATGAGTTCGGCCAAGGCCAAGCTCAGGCCAAGTTCATCCAGCACACGTGGTCGTAATCGCGCCAGAATGTCTTGAATCGTCACCATCATCTGCCGAGTGATTTGCGCAATGGCCTGCGCACTCTCACGTGCGATGCTGAGTTTTTTTGCCGCCACCAGCGCACTCGCATCGACGTGTACAGCGGTGAGGTATTGCCCAATTTCATCGTGCAAATCGCGCGCCAGCTTCTTACGTTCTTCTTCCTGCAGGTGAATAATTTGCTGCGTGAGTCTGTGGTTGTTGCGGATGCTTTGCTCTAGCGTGCTGGCCATGCTGTTAAATTTATCGCTGATTTCACTCAGCTCAATCTGCTCAAAACCGGGTAAGCGGCTTTGGTACTCGCCCCGTTCAATCTGGTTCAGGCCATGAATAATTTGCTTGACCGGTTTGAAGGTGGCGCGCACTGTCCAATACACAAACAACAGCACACTCAGCCCAAACAAGCCCACAATCGCCAGCAGGCCAGAGGTATCATCCCAGATTTCACGCAGCTCAAAACTGGGATCAGGGGTAATCACCAACTCACCGATGGCGCGCCCATTCAATACAATATGCTTGCGTTTAGGCTCATTGAGCACACTGGAGATATCCAACAGGCTCACAAACCACTTGGGCGGATCTTCGCCAGTATGGACGATACGCGTCGAGCGGTTAGATTCACGCAAATGCCCGCGCATGTCAAAAAAGTCGACTTTCAAATGGCGGATATTGGTTAGCTCTTCTAGCCTGAAGATATTAATTTGGCCATCTTGTTTGTGTGCCAGCCAAGCAAAATCCGTCATGTAATGCGCGATTTCTGCGTCGAGCAAGTGCATGACGAGGTCGGTGGTGGACTCGACCTCCGCCAGCACATCTTCCCGCGCATTTTTAATCACGGACACCGCCCAAGTCAGCAACAACCCCAGCAGAAGCAGGGTGATAATCAGATTGAGTTTGAACTGTAGGCTAAACGATTTCATAACATCGGGCAGATTCTAAAGACTATTCAGTAAAAAAAATCGGGAATTTTTCCCGACCGATGTACCAACTGCTTCTATTATAGAAGCAGTCTACTGAAACAAGAACCGCGCTTGCGCGTGCCAACCTTTGTTCGCTGGCACAGATTAGGTGCGCCTAATCGGCGATCGGTGACCAGCTAACGGATCACCACCCCCCAAGGCAGCGTTCCCACCGAGATGTCTTTCAACTTGACTTGCGCCTCGGTATCAATCACTGAAACGCTATTACTCCGCCCATTCGCCACATAGAGTTTTTTGCCATCCGGCGTGAGCGCCATATTCCAAGGGCGCTGCCCGACCGCCACAGTGGCGATCACTTGGCGACTAGCGCTATCAATGATACTCACCGTGTGATCACCGCCATTACTGACATAAATGCGGCGACCATCTGCATTCACTTTTACCCCATTGGCACGCAGGCCTACTTGAATATTGGCCTGCACTTTCCAGTCTGCGGTGGAGACAATTTCGAGCAGATTTGCCGCCTCATTTGCCACGTAAACCCACTTCGCGTCTGGACTGAACCCAATGCCGCGCGGATGCTTGGTGGCCGCAATCAGATGCACAGACTGGCGCAATTTGAGATCAATCACATCGACATTATTACTTTTTTCATTACTGGCCAATAACCACTGCTGATCCGGTGAAAACAAGCAGTGTTCTGGGTTATTACCCTGCGTGGGAATGGTGTGCACACGTTGAAGCGTGTGCAAATCGACCAGTGCCACGGCGTTTTCTTCTTCTAGGCAAGCAGCCAGCCAACGCCCATCTGCTGAGATATCGATGCCCTCAGGCTCATCGCCCACGTTGATCAACGCCGTCTGTTTACCTTGCGAAATGTCGATCACGGCGACGGCATTTTTGTCGCGGACCACCACATATAACTGTTGGCTGCTAGGATGGATCGCTGCTGCTTGCACTTTTTTACCAAGCCGCCCTTTGACAGGCAAGCGGTTAACCACCGCATCTGTCTGGGTATCAATCACTGAAACCGTCCCATCTTTTTCATTGGGCACGTAGGCAAATGGTTGGGCAAAAGCAGGCGAATAGAGGCTGATCAAACTGGCCGCAAGGAGGAGGGATGGCAGGATTTTTTGCATAGAGTGTCCTAAAAAAGTCGACCAGTTGCTGCAACAACTGGCCTTGAACATGGAGATATACTTTATGCAAATCAATTAAATTCATCATTTAAATGATGATTGCATCTTAATGCGACTTCGCGGCCGTCAATAGTGGCAGGATTCCTGATTTCACTAGGATAAGTTCCCATCCTCCACAGCCGTTTAATGGACATGACCAATAAATTGACCCAATGCCCGTGGTTGTGCGCCTACGCTGATCGGCGCTTTTAGGGACAAGTCATCGGCGTCAATGACCGTCAACACGTTATCCATCCAGCTGGCCACCAGCAGTTGCTGATGCGCAGCGTCGTAAGCGATGCCTTCCGGCGTCCCTGCCACGCGCATCGTGCGCAATAATTGGTGATTATTCAGATCAATCATGCTCACGGAATCTTCCCCCGTATTCGTCACAAACAAACGCTGGCCCAGCGCATCCGGCGTCGCACAATAAGGATGACGACCGACGGCGATTGTGGCAACGACCTCATCACGTTGGGTATCGATCACGCTGATGGCGTCTGAATAGACATTTACAACGAATAATTGCTTACCATCCGGTCGGATACTGAGGCCAAACGGGTGTTGCCCTACTTTGATTCGAGCACGCCGCTGGTGCGTCCGCGTATCAATCACATGCACTTCATTGCTATCGCGACTGGCAACATACAACGTGGCTTCATCGTGACTCAGTTGGAGGCCACCAGGGGCTTGCCCCACCTCGACTTGCGCGATCACGTCACCGTGTTTGGGGTCGACAACCAACAAGCGATCGTGATACCAGTCAGCCACATAAACACGATCACCAGCCTGATTGACGACGATCCCTACCGGCGCGATTGGCAAAGTGATGGTTTGAGTCACCTGCTGACGCCGCATGTCAATCACCGACAGTGAGTGACCTTCTACATTGCTCACGTACACTTTTTGCTGACGGCGATCGATAGCCACACCAACCGGTGCCAGGCCCACCACTATCGTCTTCACCACTAGGCGCTGCTGCAAATCCACCACCGACACGGTGTTATCACCTTGGTTGGTGATATAGGCATAGTCTGCGGCCTGCGCAGTCAGCACCCAGCCAAGGGCCAGCCAAACACCGATTGATTGCATCATCTAATACATCTGCCTATTGGTCTTGATAGGGGGCATCGCAATGGGATGCCCTAGCGCATCAGCACTATAGGCCCTGATGCCTGCCGCGGATTGAGCATCTCTCCCGCAAGCCACCGGGATTTATTCACGGGGACTTGCGGGGGCGGTACGCAGCGGGCGTTCATCTAGGGACTCTTTTTGCGCAAAATGGCGATTAATTGCCGTCATCTCCAGCGCTTGCCACATCTGCACATGCTGTCGCAGCGCGTGCGCATGCATGGCGCCAATCACACGGTCGATCACTACCCGATCGCGAATCACCATGAGTGCAGGCACTTGCGTGACCTGAAAGTTGGCCGCGAGGTCTGTGGCCGTATCGATATCAGCAACGGCAAATAACGCCTGCGGCGATTGTGATGCAAGCTCGGCAAAAACTGGCGCAAACTGCTGGCATGGCGCGCACCACTTGGCGGTAAATAAAACAATCACAAACGGATGTTTGGCCACCACCCCATTAAATTGGGATTGGCCGTCTAACGATTGAGGCAGGTTGAATTTCATGGAGACGCCTGAGAAGGTAAGCCCGCTGCTGGCAGACGCTTGATCGTACTAAGGGTCCAATGCTGCGGGCCAGCAATACTTTGCGAACAGCCCAGCGCCACTTCAGGCTGCTGCGCGGTCAGCAGATGCCGAGTATGGTCAGCGGTTTGCACTTGCATAAACCAACGGTCTACCCAGACTTCTGTAGGGGCGTCAGCCGTTGCTAGTGCTAAATCGGTGAGCCTGACTGAAATCAACTGGCCGCCATGCGCGAGACAAAGTGAATCGTCGGATTCAACCAACTGGACCCTTGCCTCGACCTCAGCCGCTAACGCCGGCTGGCCTAACAGCATGACCAGCAGGCCGAGGGCGTAGCTGCATAAAGTAGTCATTGATGGCGCACTTAAGCACACACCGACACCCCTAGGCTTTTCAATAGTGGCCGCAGGCTCACGCAAATTTTATTGCGCCAGCCAATACTGCTAGCGGCTGCATTGATGCGACCTTCTTTCAGTCCTTGTAAGCCGTCTTTAACAAAGCGATCCACGGCATTTTTCGCGGATTCGTCATCTTGCCCAGCCGGCGGTTCATTGCCGGTAAACGCACGGTAATACCGGGCGGTCCAAGTCACTTTGGCATGGGCACCCTCGGCGGCAACTTTGATTTTGCCATTGAGTGAACTCACTGGCAGCGCGTCAAGATCCACATCCCCCGACAAGCGGTAAGAGACCGTCATGTCTGTCGCTGACACCTCATCAATCTCTTGCAACAACTGCTTGCCATTATTGAGGGTGATTTTTTGTTGCTTGTCATTTACGGTTTCGCAGGCTTTCACTTGCGGATGCCATTGCGCCAGACCACACGGGGCACTCACACGTTGCCACAAGGCGTCTGCTGCTGCATTTGCCTGAATGGATTCATCGGTTTTTTGCGGGGTCGGACCATGTGCCCACACTTGTGCACTCATGAGTCCAATCAGTAATAAAGACCACTTCATTGTTGCTCCTTCTGTAAAAAAATTGATTTGCGTGACTGATGCAATGACTTACGTATCGCCTGCCAAATGCCTAAAACCCCTGTTGCGCTGGTAAACGTCAGTAACAAATACAGCAGCCAACAGACGATGACTGGAATCGCCAACCAAGGTCTGAGATCAGTATCGGCCCAGCGCCAAGCGGTCATACCCAAGCCGGTGGCCCAGTGGCTGGCCTGCGCAGACTGGTCTAAACGCACAAATTGCAAGCCGCTGCTATCCGCCAACCGCTGCAAATTCTGCGCATCTAACGCCGACAGGTGTGCATTGTTCAGCAGATCATTGCCGGGGCCATGACCGGCATTGCGGTCATGCTGACCTTGTTCCATCGCCAATACCGATAAGGTCTCCGCCATCCCGAAATTGCCAAATTGCTGCACCTCTTCCTGCGCCCAATAACCGGAAATTGCATTCTTTTCATCTAGCTTAGGGATTTTGCTGGGCGTAGGTTTGCCCATCCCGACCAGATAGCCCTGAACATCCCCTGCTTTGCCGGCATAAGCAGGCATATATTTTGGATTGGCGGGTGGGGCTTGTTGGCCATCAGTGAAAAACATCAAGCGCATCTGTTTACCAAGCGCCGGCGTCTGTTCGAGCGCGTGAAACACCCCATGGGTAATAAAAGAATCTGCCGCCCAAGCCATGCGCCAATCCATGCTGGCAACCGTTTGATCCAGGGCGGCGAAATGCGCACAGACCTCTACGGGCTCCACCAGCTTGACCACATTGCGCTCTGTAAACATGCCCAGCGCCACCTGCGAGCCGCAAGGCAAGGCCGATATGGTGCTGCGGATGCTCTCTTTCGCAACTTGCAGACGGCTGAGACTTTTACCCGCCCTTTGATAATCGGCCACATTCATGCTCTGGGTGATGTCCACCACGAAATACCAGTCATAGACGCGATTCGGTAGTCGCGCGTGGGGACGCAACAAAATGAGCGTCAGCAAAACAAAAGTCACCAGCAGCGCCCGCATGCGCCAGACATCTCGCTGCGAACCGTCACCACGCAAGGGATCGATACGCCTGTGCAACGCGGCGCGCCCTGCTTCAATCCACTGAAAACGCATTAAGGCATGCCTCTCGGGTTGCCCGGCATGGCAGGCCAGCCACTGGGCTCCTCTTCTGCTTTGATCTGCTCATCTTCATATTGCTGCGGCCCGGACATGCCGTGTGTGGTCGGCGCCAAGCGCAATGCCAGATGGTAGTTATATTTTGCTTCTGACCAATCGGGGTCGAGTCTCAACGCTTTTTGATAACTTTCTTTCGCCAGTGCCACTAAGGGACCGGCCTCATCCCACGCAGGTAATCCGCGCTGTTCCAACAAGCGAATCGCCGTGCGCAGATAGACATTGCCAGAGTTAAAGTGGGCTTGTTGCCGCAACGCATCCCCTTCTTGCACGTTGCGTATCAGGGCGGCGTAAGCGTTTAATGCCTGATCAACCTGGTGCTGGTTGTCATAAAATACCGCGTTGGCAAACAAGGCTTGCGGTGTCTGATGCGCATCCAGCCATGTATTTTCAATCAGCCGGTGGGGTTGTAAACTGCGGCGATAAACCTCCGCCTGATAGATCTGCATCAGTTGCTTGATCAGCATCACGCACGCAATCAGGATGATCACGCCTGCCCAAAGTACACCCCGCCGCGCAAACACGCGCAGCCTTCCAGTCATGCCTGCCATCGTTTCAGTTCCAATGCATATAAACAAATCAAACATATAGACGCTAGCCAAGCCAAAGCATAGGCGTATGGGCTCAGGTCCTGCCGGGAGACCGGCTCAAGATAGCGCGTCGGTTTATTTTTGAGTTTAGAAATATCGTTCACCGCGGCCCTCACCGCTTCGGGGTTTTCAGCCTCATACACGCGGTAAGGCACATGCAGTGTTTGAAAATATTCATGTAGGGCATATTCAGGATAGGCATCAATATTTTCGCCCTCTGCCAAACGCTGCTTGAGGCTGACACCACTTTCAGAGCGCAGATAAATCCAATACAGCGATGCCTTTTGCCGCATAAACATGGCGCGCAGCATGTCCTGCGTTTTGCCATCCAAGTGCGCGCCACCGTCAGACACTAACACCATGGCACGTGCGCCAGTGACTGGCTGGTCAGCAAAGTAATCGAGCGCCATGCCCAAGCCCCGCGCCACCGCAGTAAATCCCATGCCGCCTGCCTCAGTGGCATCCAGTGCGGCCTGCACAAAGCCCCTGTCATTACCCAGTGGCGCCGCTAAAATCGGTGAGGTGCTAAACGTCACCATGCCCATTAAGTCATCATGCCCTTGCGCTACCAGTGTTTTCAGCACGTTGCGGGCGACCGCCATCTTAGGGACGCGCGCTTGCTGCTCACCTGTGTTTGCAAAGGGTTCATTCATGCTGGCACTGCGATCCAGCACAATCATGACATGGGCGCCCCGCCCGACCTTCTCCACATACTGTGCTTTGAGGTATGGACCACTCAGCGCGAAGCTCAATGCCAGCATCAATAGACTGAGGGCGATTTTCCACAGCCGATCCAGCCAAGCGGATAGCGGATCTTCGGGCAGGCCTTGCAAGGCAGGATGCGGAAAATTCATTTGCCCGCTTAACACCCATGGCAATATCGATAGTGGTAGCAAAAGAAACGGCCAGACACTCGTTAGCCCCCAATGCTCGCCAGCGCCTGTCGCCAGCCACACTGTTTGCGCGCCCGCCTCCCACATGCTCAAGAAATCTCCAGATGGCTGAGATTTTTAGCCAGTTGTCGCAATGCATTCAAAGAGAAAGACACCGGTTTGCCCGCAAAAAACGTTTGTTGCACATCCTGATAATAATGTTGCAAGCTATCGCGATGTGGCGCCATGGCTGCATGCGAAGCCAGTAATCGGGGCAAGTTCTCTGTCGTAACCGCGTATCCGGCAAATTGATCTACAGCGCGGCTGATCAGGCGCATCGCTTGCATACGCGTCGCCTGTTGATCCGTTTTGAGTCGGCGGATTGCACGCCATGCCTGTCTAAATGGCATGCGTTTTTCTTGCGGGAACTGCAGCCAGCCCAGATACCACGCAACATAACCGATGCCTAGCATGAGTAAGCTTCCCCAGCCAGCCAGCGCCCACAGTTGGGCAGCACGCGGCCATGCTGGCAGCGGCGCATCCGGGTAGAGTTTGACGTGCTCGGCATCAATGCGAGCCGGCAATAGGCTGGAGACAATGACTTTGTCAGCGGGCAAATCGATCGCTAGCCGTTGCTGGTCGCGCTTGAATTGCAAATGCAGCGGCTTCAGCGGCAGGGTTTTTACCGTATCGCCTGCGACAAAAATTTGCCAATCGATCTCTAATTGAATCACGCGTTCGCTTTTATCGTCGCGCGTTGTCCAGTAGGCTTTTCTGAGTTCTATCGCCTCATTTTGTGCGGGCAGCGGTAAACTGTCTGGATCCAGTTCAAAACCAGCTGGGACATGCAGCGTAATGTGTTGTCGCGCAATACTGCCCAAGGTGTAATCTACTTCGCGGGTGTAGCTTTCGGCATGGGGTTGAAGATTCGTAGCGCCGTATGCGGCCTGCATCCCAGCCAGCGTAATGAGGCTAGCCATTAGATAAAATGTCCAGCATGGCGTTTGCCTATGCGATGCATACAAGCCCAGCTTCATGCCATGGTCTCCATTAAATGACGCGTCACGTCTTCGGCGCGCCACCCCGGGTTGAGCCATAAGGGTGAGCGCGTTCCCGCTTTTAATAAGCTGGCATTGAGCGCATCGGTTTGCTGGGCAACATGGTCAGCAATTTGCTGATGCAATCGCCGTCTAAGCATCCAGCTTCGCACTTCACCGGTTTCCATATCGCGCAGGCGCGCCCAGCCAAACGCAGGCAAGCCAGTCGTGGCTGTGCGGTCGCGGAGGACAACTGGGACCACATCGTGCTGCTGCGCCGCGGTTAGGGTTTGTTGCAGCAAGGCATCCGACCAGTAAAAATCAGATAACAAAAACACCAGCGCCCGTTGCGGACCGAGCGAGCGGATGGTTTGCGGGAGTCCGCTGGCCGTGCGCCCTGCTGCATGAGGCTGTGACGCCGCTTGTTGCCAATATTGTGTGACTTGCTGTGCCACCACCTGCGCCGTCCCCGGCTGAAAACTAGGCAACACTTGCCATGCCGCTTGTTCAGCGGTATCTGCGCCGCACATGCCGAACGCATCGCCTTGCCGATTGGCAGACCAAGCTAGCGAGCAAACAAATTCAGTCACTTGTTGGCGCATGTGGGCCTCGCCCTCAAACCACATTGAGCTAGAGAGATCGATAATGGCGTATACCCTGACAGCGGCGCGTTCGAGATAGGTTCTGACTAACCACTGCTTGGGCACCGTGCGCACACTGGCGCGGATGTCGATGCGTTTCGGGTCAGGGCATGCCAGTAAAGAGGCAAAACCAGCAAAGTCACTGCCATTGCCATGATGGTTGGTCAAGGTAGCCCCGACATGATAGGACTGAGCGCGCCAGTGCACATTGTAGAAAAACTGGCGCGGCTCAAAACCAGCATGTACCAATGCGGTAGGCTGACGCATGTCAACAACATGTCCGGGAGATGCAGAAATAATCGCCATATCAACCTAAGGCGCGGACACTTTGTCCAGAACCGCGCGCAGCAGCAGGGGCGCCAGTCGTGCGTGTTGCAAGGCATAAGCGCCATTAAAAAAGACACGATGGGTCATCACAAACGGCCACACAGCACGGATATCATCCGGCGTTAAATAATCACGGCCTTCGATCCAAGCACGCGTGCGCGCACTGCGCATCAACATGGCGGTGCCACGCGGGCTGGCGCCGCCAGCCAACAAGCGTGACATATCCACATCAGGCAGCTGGATGCCTGCGGCCAACGGGTCTTTTAACACGCGCCAAAGGTCAACGGCATATTCCTGCAATGGCAGCTCTGCCCGCACCGACGCCTGTATGGTTTCTGCCACCGCATTCAGTTGATCGTAAGGCGTTAACCCTGCCGGCAGCTTGCTGATCAATGCATCGACATCATAAAAGCGGGTATCGAACATCAACGCCCGTTGCAGGTCACGCGCATCGGGGGCCTGCACCGGAATCTCCATTAAAAAACGATCACGGGCAGCCGCTGGGATTTCAAAGGTTTCTTCACGTTCTAGGCGATTTCTGTCGGCAAATACGGTGAGGTGCGGAAAACGATACTCGCGGTTAAAGGCATTGACCGAACGCTCAGCCATCAGCCGCAAAAACAAGGCATGTGCTTGCGGCCGGGCACGATTGATTTCATTAAAGAAAAATACAGCCAGTGCATCATCATGCTGCAATAGCGGGCCCGGCTGCACCGCGGCTTGTCCGTGCTCATCGATATAGGCATGATAAAGAAAATCGCTAGGCATCAAGTCAATCGCGCCTTCAATGCGCTGGTAGCCGCCACCTAACAATTGTGCGGCGGCGCGAAGCAAGGTGGTTTTACCCACGCCGACATCGCCTTCTAGCAACACATGCCCACGTGAAAAAATCGCAATCGTCAATGCGCGTACCTGCGCGGACATCCCCAGCACAACACTGTTCAGGGCTTGCTCAAACGCACAAGCGCGCTCACGCCACTCAGATAACGCTATTTGTTTTTCCATACTTTATCCATGGTTCAGATTGAAACAAGCCACTACCCACTGCTGACAGAGGGAACCGGATTGCCACATTCATACGGGAAACGAAGCTGACATCAGAAGCGATGCCAGCTTCTTGGGGGGAAATTCAGATTACTTCACGTCAAACACGAAATTACCGCTGGATTTAGCATTGGCAATACGTTTTGCATTGCGTGCATCCATGGCTTTGATGGCTTCCTCTTGCTTGTTGAGTTCTACCGGATCATGTTTTGGGTCATATTTCGAACCCGCAATTTTTTCCGGGTAGCCGGGCTTGGCTTCCCAGCAATTGCCTGGCTCTTTACAGTTTTGACCGTCATAAGCCAGTGCCTGATTGGACAGTGCAAACACACTGGCCATTGCCAGTAATGTCAGTACGTGTTTCATCACTTTCTCCTTTATTACAAATTAGCTGGTGTATTGTTTTGATCTAACGAATGGCCCACCAGCCTCACCATCCGCTAATTCTTTTTCCTACTTAGGCGTGAGGGGCAGCACCGTCGGTTTTCAGGTTTTCTTCAGCCTGATGACGAATCCAAGCAATCACATGCAAAATTTCGTCGACCGACAAACGTCCTTGTTGCGGGCCCATCATGCCCGCCGCACCCCCGTAAATGGTTTCAAAAATACCCTTATCCGTTTCGTTTTTAGGATAGGTCCAGTAAGCATCCGCCAACGCGGGGCCTAGCTTGCCCTCGGCCAAATGACCATGACAACCAGAACAGGCAGTTGAAAAAATGGTGTAGCCTTTTTTCACCGCTTCCGCATCGCCTTTATAGGGGTTCTCCCCCGTTGCCAT
>Ga0066445_1000215_pt1 | contig 18198 bp, 12 predicted proteins | sample LakWasMet67_HOW9_2_FD_59533 | JGI IMG/M metagenome (GOLD analysis project Ga0066445, IMG submission 59533) | Freshwater sediment methanotrophic microbial communities from Lake Washington under simulated oxygen tension - Sediment Metagenome 67_HOW9 | ecosystem: Environmental > Aquatic >...
CGTGCGGCCGCGAGACGCGGACGCTCTTCGCCCTGTCCAGCCCTGCGCAGGCAGGCCCGGCGCCGGCCTGACCGCTTCGTTTAAAGCTCGCTGAATTCAGAAGGGAGCCTGACGGCCCCTCACTGCGTGTCGCTCGCACTTGCGGACGCTCTTCGTGCACGCCTGATCGCTTCGTTCAAGTTTGGCTGAATTCAGGAGGGGCCTGGCGGCCCCTGAGGAATGCGGTCGCGCCTCAGTCCATCGCTTTGATCAACGCCATCACCTGGCTGCGCACGCCGGGGTCGGTGGCGAGGGCGACGTGGGGGGTGCCGGGCACGAAGTGGGCCTTGGCGCCGGGCAGGGTGGCGGTGTGGGCCGGGAAGACGATGTTGTCGCAGTTCGAGTAGAAGCAACTGAAGGCGGTGGCGCGTTCGGGCGGCTCTTCAGCCGCCAGGGCTTGCAGCCAGGGGCTGGCCAGGCGCATCTGGCGGCCGTTGGGGGTGTGGGCCCAGCGGGCGAGCCAGGTGCCCTGATGCGGGGTGCCGAGGGTGATCACATGGTGCACACGGCGCGGCTCGCCGCGGGCGGCGCTGGCGCGCCACCAGGCGCGGGCCACCAGCCCCCCCATGCTGTGGGCCACGACGATCGGGGCCCGGCCGGTGGCCTCGGTGAGAGCCGTCACCGCACGGTCCACCTGCGCCGCACAGGCATCGATCGAGCCAAACGCAGGCTCCAGGCTCAGCGCCATGAAAGGCCGCCCCGCCTCGGTGAAATGCTGCATCCACGGGGTCCAGACGCCGCGGTTGCAGAAGTAGCCATGGATCAACAGCACACCCCGCTGACCAGCACCTGGCGACAACTGATCGCCCAGGGCATCGGCCTGAAACGGCTGCCAAAATCCAAACACCCGGCTGGAGGCCCGCACCTCCGTCACCCAGGCCCGCAGCAGCTGCAGCCCGGGGGCGGGTGGCGCGGGGTCACCCCGGTTGACCCGCGCCATGATCAGCAACTCCAGACCCAGGGCCAGCGGGTTCAGCGTCACCAAGCCCAGCAGCGCGGCAGCCAGCACCCAGGGCGATTGCGGCCACCACCAGGCCCAGGCGCCCATCAGCAGCAGCGCCCCCCAGAGCAGCATCATTCTTTGCAGGCGGGCAATCATCGGCGGCTCACTCCAAGGGGATCTGATGTCATGGGCCGATGATGGCACGCAGCGCCGCTTGGAATCGAAACTGTCTGTGGCTGTCGCCTCAGCGACGGATTGCCGCCCCACCCTAGGACAAGCCCCGTAGCCACATTTGCTGCAGCGCAGCCAGAATCGGGCGCCAAGGAGAGACATGATGGACAGAATCTGGTTGCAGCACTACCCGGCCGGCGTGCCCCAAACGATTGACCCCGAGCAATACCGCTCGGTCCCCCACCTGCTGGAGGAGTCGTTCCGCAAATTTGCCGACAAGCCGTTTTCGGTGTGCATGGACGTGTGGATGAGCTACGGCGAGCTCGACACCCTGTCGGCCGCGCTGGGCGCCTGGTTGCAGTCGCGCGGGCTTGAGCCCGGGGCCCGAGTGGCCATCATGCTGCCCAACATCCCGCAGTTCGCCGTCACCATGGCTGCGGTGCTGCGCGCCGGCTACACCTGCGTCAACGTCAACCCGCTCTACACCGCGCGCGAGCTGGAGCACCAGCTCAAGGACTCGGGCTCGACCGCCATCATCATCCTGGAGAACTTCGCCCATACCCTGCAGGCGGTGATCGACAAGACCCCGATCAAGCAGGTGGTGATGACCTCGATGGGCGACCTGCTGGGTGGCCTCAAAGGCGCCTGGATCACCTTTGCCGTGCGCCACCTGGCCAAGATGGTGCCGCCCTACCAGATCGCCCTGACGCCTGGGCGCAGCGTGGTACCCTTCAGCCAGGCCCTGGCCGAAGGGCGCGGGCTGAAGCTGCAGCCGGCCAGCAGCAACCTCGACTCGATCGCCTTCCTGCAGTACACCGGCGGCACCACCGGCCTGTCCAAGGGCGCCACCCTGACCCACCGCAACATCGTGGCCGCCACCCTGCAGGCCGACGCCTGGTTCAAACCGGCCCTGGCCCGCATCGGCGACCCGACCAAGATCAACGGCATTGCCGCCCTGCCGCTGTACCACATCTTCGCGCTCACGCTGTGCCTGCTGGCCATCCGCCAGGGCTCGCACCTGACGCTGATCCCCAACCCGCGCGACATCGGCAAGTTCATCAAGGAGCTGAAGAAGCGCCCCTTCCACATGCTGCCGGCGGTGAACACCCTGTTCAACGCCCTGCTGCAGCACCCCGAGTTCAAGACCCTCGACTTCTCGCACCTGTGCATCTCGCAGGCTGGCGGCATGGCGGCGGCCGAGGGCACGGCCAAGGCCTGGCAGCAGCTCACCGGCTCGGCCATGGTCGAAGGCTGGGGCATGAGCGAGACCTGTGCCATCGGCACCAACAACCCGGTCACCAGCACGCAGTTCTCGGGCTCGATCGGCCTGCCCCTGCCCAGCATCGACATCGCCATCAAGGACGACGCTGGCAACACCGTGCCGCAAGGCGAATCGGGCGAGATCTGCATCAAGGGCCCCAACGTCATGACCGGCTACTACCAGCAGCCGGCCGAGAACGCCAAGGCCTTCACCAGCGACGGCTTCATGCGCACCGGCGATGTGGGTGTGATGGACGAAAAAGGCTACACCCGCATCATCGACCGCAAGAAGGACATGATCCTGGTCAGCGGCTTCAACGTGTTCCCCAACGAGCTGGAGCAAGTGATCTCGCTGTGCCCCGGCGTGCTCGAGTGCGCCGCCATCGGTGTGCCCGACCCCAAGCAGGGCGAGGCGATCAAGGTCTTCGTGGTGCGCAGCGACCCGGCGCTCACCGAAGACGATGTGGCCCGCTACTGCCGCGAGAACCTGACCGGCTACAAGCACCCCAAGCACATCGAGTTCCGCACCGAACTGCCCAAGACCAATGTGGGCAAGATCCTGCGGCGCGAGTTGCGCAACAGCGCCGCGGCCCACTGAACCCGTTGAACACCTGAACGCCATGGTTCACCCCGCCCTGCCCCCGGGCGTCAGCGTGTTCGAGCGCGGCTGGCTGTCGGCCAACAACATCCTGCTCGACGGCCCCGAGGGCGCCACCCTGGTCGACAGCGGCTACGCCAGCCACAGCGAGCAGACCGTGGCCCTGGTCGACTCCGCACTGGGCCCACGCCCCCTGGTGCAGTTGCTCAACACCCACCTGCACAGCGACCACTGCGGCGGCAATGCCGCGCTGCAGGCCCGCTACCCGGGCCTGCAGACCTGGATTCCGCCCGGCGAGGCCGAGGCCGTGCGCGCCTGGGACGAAAACCGCCTGAGCTACCAGCACACCGGCCAGCTTTGCCCCCGCTTCGGCTTTGACGGCCTGTTGCAGCCTGGCACCGAACGGCGGCTGGGCCAGCAGACCTGGCAGGTGCATGCTGCACCGGGCCATGACCCGCATTCGGTGATCCTGTTCGAGCCCGCCAGCGCCACCCTGATCTCAGCCGATGCGCTGTGGGAAAACGGTTTTGGCGTGGTTTTCCCCGAACTCGACGGCATCGCCGCCTTTGACGAGGTGGCCGCCACCCTGGACCTGATCGAGCGCCTGGCACCGCGCACCGTGGTGCCCGGCCACGGCGCGGTGTTCCACGATGTGGGTGCGGCCCTGGCCACGGCGCGCCGACGCCTGGACGGCTTTGTGCGCTCGCCTGAACGCCACCAGCAGTACGCCACCAAGGTGCTGCTGAAGTTCAAGCTGCTCGAGTGGCAGCAGATCGGTCTTGACGATCTGAAGCACTGGATGCAACAGACCCCCCACATGCGTGAGGCCGCCAGGCGCATGGGCGGCGCCTCCGACGAGTCCTGGCTGTCCGGGCTGGTCGCCCAGCTGGTGGCCTCGGGCGCTGCCCGGCTGCAAGGGCAGCAACTGCTCAATGCATGAGCCGGGTGGGGCTCAGACGTTGTCCGTCACCACCGGCGTCTTGCTGCCGGCGGCCAGCGTGATGCGGGTGCGCTTGAGCACCGGGCTGTCGGGCACGGTGCCGCTGCTGGTGAGCGGCTTCATCTTGGTGTAGATCACCTGCAGGCTGCTGGCCGTGAGGGTGGCCGAGGCATAGCCCTGGGCGTCGTGGTCCACATAGGCAAAGTCGGGGTTGTTGCCCTTGAGCACGGCGTCAAACGTGGCCGGCGAGGTGACCAGGGCCGCCAGCGGCGTGCTGCCGGCGCCGGCCTTCACATAGCTGTAGAAGCTCGAGCTGCTGATGCCGGCGCTCACAAAATCGACCACCGCCGGCGTGCCGGTGCTGGTGTCGGGCTTGTCGCGCACCACACCGCACTGGAAGGCGTGCAGGTCGCCCGTGATGGCCACCACGTTCTGGATGTTGTTGCTGGTGATGTGGCCCAGCAGATCGGCCTTGTGGCTGGGGTAGCCGTCCCAGCCATCACAGTTGACCACGTACTGGGCGTTGTACGGGGCCGGTGCGCTGGCGCGCAGGTCCAGCCACAGGCGGCTCAGCATCACCTCGTTGCCCCACACCTTCCAGGTGGCGGTGGAGTTCGACAGGGTCTGCTTCCACCACGCGGTCTGGGTGGTGCCGAGGATGGACGGTACGCGCCCCAAGGCCTGGGTCTTGAGGGCCTCGAACTGCTGCAGCACCGGCACCTGCACAAAGTAGCGGGCACCGATCGAATCGCTGCCATTGATGGGGTCATGCCCTTGGGCGCTGGCAATGGTGGCTTCGTTGACCACATGGTCGTCGCGGTACAAGCGCTCGTCGGTCATCACCAGGTGCATCAGCGTGCCAAAGCGGAAGTCGCGGTAGATGCGCAGGTTGTTGAAGGCCGCGTTGGCGCTGTCGAAAGACACATCGCCGAAGTCCACCGGCATGTACTCCACCCAGGCCTGGTTGGCGGCGCGGCGACGCGCCGTCTGCTGCAGGTTGGCGTTGGTGTAGGTCTGGTGGTCCTGCCAGCAATCGTCGCTGAACTCGTGGTCGTCCCAGGTGGCGATCATCGGGAACTTGGCGTGGATGGCCTGCAGGCGAGCGTCGCCACGGTAGGTCTTGTACAGCGTGCGGTAGTCGGCCAGCGTGGTGGCATACACCGTGCCGTCGCCCAGCTGGGTGCCATCGGGCAGGCTGATGCGGGCATGGGCCGGCTCGGCCGCGCCAGTCTGGAAAGCGGCGCCCACGGTCTCGTAGATGTAGTCGCCCAGGTGCACCACAAAATCCAGGTCTTCGGCCGCCAGCAGGTTCATGGCGGCCCAGTGGTTCACGCTCCAGTCCTGGCAGGTGAACCAGGCAAAGCGCAGTTGCGCCAGCGTGGCGGTGCTGGCCGGTGCCGTCTTGCCCACGCCCACGGCGCTGACGTCATTGCCGGCCAGAAAGCGGTAGTACAGCGGTGTGGCCGCCGGCAGGCCGGTGACCTTGGCACGCACCGTGTTGTCGTAGGCGGCACTGGCCACCAGGGACAGATCGGCCAGCAGGTTGAAGAACTGGGCCGTGGTGGACACCTGCAGGCGCACGTTGATGTCGCCGCTCGACCCGGTGGCGCGCACGCAGCGGCTCCAGAACACCAGGCTGCTTTCACGCGGATCGCCACTGGCCACACCTTGCGGAAACTGGTAAGTGCCAACCCCCTCACCGCCCCCACCACCACCGCAGGCGGTCAGGGAGGCGGTAGCCACGGTGAAAAAGGCAGAACGGGACAGGAATTGACGGCGATCCATGTGAAGAGCTCGTGAAGATGAATTGAGCCTGCAGCATGGACGCCTGCGATGACAGGTGCGTGAAACCAGACCGATGGGCAGCCACACCGGCTTGCCCATCCCAGACCTGGGCGCGCAGGGGTGCGCTCAGGGCAGATCGGTGCTCGGGTCGGGCACGCTTTGGTCGCGCGGGCCCACCATGCCCAGCCGGCTTTTCAGCGACTGGGGCTGCCCGGTGATCAGGGCGGCATACACCGTGGTGTTGGCCAGCACCTTCTTCACGTAGTCGCGGGTTTCGGTGAAGGGGATGTTCTCGGCCCAGATCGCGGCTTCCAGCATGGGGCCGTTGCGCCAGTTGCGCGGACGTCCCGGGCCGGCGTTGTAGGCCGCAGCCGCCATGGGCATCGAGCCACCGAAGTCGTCGAGTGCCAGCTTCAGGTAGGCCGTGCCGATGGCGATGTTGGTGTCGCGGTCGGAGATCTGATCGGGGGTGAAGCCGGTCAGGCCAATCTTCTTCGCCGTCCAGCGAGCGGTGGCGGGCATGACCTGCATCAGGCCCGAGGCGCCCACGCCCGAACGGGCGTCCATGATGAAGCGGCTTTCCTGGCGGATCAGGCCGTACACGTAGGCCGGGTCGAGGTTGATCTCGCGCCCGCGCCGCAGCACCTGGTCCCGGAAGGGCATGGGGTAGCGTTGATTGGCATCGAACACGCTGCGCGTGCGCTCGCTGGTGTTGATGCAGCGGTCCCACACCTCGCGCTGGCAGGCCAGGTCGGCAGCGGCCAGCAGATCGCGTTCACCCAGGCCGCCCGGGCTGTGCAGGTTGGTGCTGTAGTTCCATTCGCGGTTGCCCTCGGAGCGCAGGCCGATGGCAATGGCATACAGCGCCCGGTTCAGGCCGGCGTTGTTGCGCACCGTCTCTTTTTCTTCAGGCGACAGGGGCACAGGCGCCGGTGGCAGCACCAGCTTCTGGCCCAGTTCGTCGAGCGCCAGCTGTTCATAGAAGCCGCGCGGGCCGGCGATCGCTTGCAGGGGCTGCAAGGCCTCGCGGCGCTCGGCCTCGTTGCGCGCCTGCGCCAACTGAGCCCGCGCCCGCCAGTAGACCCAGATGCTCTCCTGCCGTGCCTCATCGCTCATGGCGCGCAAGGCGCCCAGGGCCTGGCGCCACTGGCCGGCGCGCAGCGCGGCGCGCACCTTCCAGCCCAACAGGTCGTCGTTGAGGTCGGTGTCCCGGTTCACCTTGCCGAAGTAGCGCGCAGCCTGCGGGTCGAGCTTGAGCGCAGCCTGCTTGCCGATCACGCCCAGCACCCAATGCTCTTCTTCGGGCAGCAGCTGCACCGCCCAACGGGTTTCCAGCAGGGTGGCGGCGGTGTCGGGGTCGCTGAGCGCGATCTTGATCAGGGCCAGCACCACCAGCTCCTGGCGCACCCGGCTCGGTGCTGCGGCGCGCTTGGCCAGAAACTTCACCGGGCTGTCGTTGATCAGGGCCAGTTCGGGCAAGACCTCGGGCGCCACCACGCCCACGGCGTTGCGGGCGGCGCGCGGCCGGTTGGCCTCGGTGGCGATGCGCGCTTTGCGCCAGATGTCAAGGGCGGTCAAGCGCTTGCCGGCATAGAAACGGTCGGCCGCCAGGGTGCAGCCATCTTCGGCCTCGCGCAGGCCGTGCCACAGGCGCCGCACCTCTTCGGCCGCGCCGGGAGCCGCCACGCCCTTGAGGTAATCCACCGCCAGGGCGTAGCAACGCAGCTCGCGGTCATCGCCCATGCGGTACAGCGGGTATTGCGCCGCGAAGCCCTCCCAGTCACGCCGCTGGCCCAGCAGTTGCAGCCAATCGGCCCGCATGCGGTCTTCCTGGTAGGTGCCCACATAACGGGCCATGAAAGCATCGACCTCGTCGGGGCTGGCCTCGTTCAGCCGGGCGCGCAGCTCCCAGTAGGCGGCCCAGGGCTCCAGCACGTGGCCGCGCGCCAGCGGCAGCAACTGGGCCAGCTTCTTGCGATCGCCTTTGCGGAAGGCCTGGCTCATGTCGACCAGCACGTCGTCGGCCCGGTTCTGCCCCGCCATGGAAGCCCCTGCCAGGCCCCCGGTTTGAGCCTTCGCAAGGCCGGCTGAGGTGCTCAAAACCAGAGACACCAGAAGCGGTGTCAAAATCTTCTTTAGATACATGAGGGAATTATGGACAAGTTAGCGGTTCGCAAGGCACTCATTGAGCAACGACTGAACCTGCCAGACAGGCTCCAGCGCGCCGAGTTGCTGCAGCGCGTGATGCGCATCTGGCTGGTCGGTCGCACCGATCAGGTCATCGGGGCCTACTGGCCCATCAAGGGCGAATTCGACCCCCTGCCCGCCTTGCACCGCTGGAAGGAAGACGGCGAGCTGCAAGGCGAGCCCCAGCTGCGCCGCATCGGCCTGCCGGTGGTGGACAAGGTGCACAAGACGCTGACCTTCCACGCCTGGTACCCGGGATGCCCCATGGAAGAAGACGCCTACGGCATCCCCAAGCCCAAGGACACCGAGCTGATCGTGCCCACCCTGCTGTTCGTGCCCTGCGTGGGCTACGGCCCCGGCGGTTACCGCCTGGGCTACGGCGGCGGCTTCTACGACCGCACCCTGGCCGCCCTGGAGCCGCGCCCGGTGACGGTAGGCCTGGGCTACACCCAGGGCTTTCTGCCCGACTTCGAACCCGAGGCGCATGACCAGCCGCTGGATGCGATCCTGAATGACAACGGGGTGGTTTGGCCGGTGGGGTGAGGGGTTGGGTTTGCCTCTGGCTCAGGGCTGGGGCGTGTCGGTGGTGCCGCTGCGCTCTGTTCCTTCTGCCCTTCGTTTCAGGGCGGAGGCCGGGATTGCGCCCTCAAACAAATAACAGAAGCGCTCAGAGCGCAGCGGCAACAAAGAACCCACGACAAGTGGACAAGGCACCCACTCCATATGCGCCCCCAGCCGGCGGCACAGCCCCCCTCACAACCCCCTGGGCACACTGGCAAACGCATCCGGCAAATCCTCATGAAAGGCAAACCCCGTCTGCCCATCCTGCTTGACGTGGTACATCGCCCGATCCGCCGCCCGCAGCAGGCTCGGCAGGTTGGCCCCGTCGTCCGGGAAGCGGGCCAGCCCGAGGCTGGCCCCCACACTCAAAGGGTGGCCCTTCCATGACATCGGCGCTCGCACGGACTGCAGCACCCGGTGGGCCACCTGCCCCAGGCGCTGGCGGTCGTGCAGACCGGTGAGCAGGATCACGAACTCGTCGCCCCCCAGGCGGGCCACCACATCGGCGGGCCGCACCTGCTCGCGCAGGCGCCGCGCCACCTCCTGCAGCATCTGGTCGCCGGCTTCGTGGCCGAAGCGGTCGTTGATGGGTTTGAAATTGTCCAGGTCCAGCAACAGCAGCGCATGCCGCTGGCCGGGCTGCAGCAGGCGCTGCGCCACCTGGGCCAGCCCGGCCCGGTTGGCCGCGCCCGTCAGGGTGTCGGTTTCGGCCACGATGGCCAGGTGTTCGGCGCGGGCGTGCAATTCGGACTGCGCCCTGCGCAGCACGCGGATGCGGGTGCCCAGGGCCACGGAGAACACCAGCAACTCGGCCGCCACGCCCAACTGCAGCACGTTAAGGTGCATCGCCGTCCAATGCAGCACGCCCCAGTTCGACAGCACCAGCAAAAAGGCGGCCACAAAGACCACGATCAACCCCAGGATGTACAGGCCGGCAGGCCGATAACCGTGGCGCAGGCCCAGCAACGCCCCGGTCAGGCCCGTGACAGCCCCAACCATGGAACCAATCTCGGTCGCCGACACCAGCCAGCGCCAGTGCCCCATCAGGCCCAGCACCACCGACAGCAGCATCAGCCCCATCAAGCCCTGCGAAAGACGATCGACCAAGGGGGCATAACGGGACAGGTCCAGAAAACGGCGCGCGAACAGGATGGCCCCCACGATCCACGCCGCCGGCGCGAGCACATAAGCCCACTCGGCCCACGAAGGCTGGTCTGGCCACAGATAGCGGGCCACATGACCGTTGAAGCTGGCAATGGTCAGCAACGCACTGGCGCAGTTCAGCAGGTAGTACGCATACACCCGGTCACGGAACAACACCAGCAGGACCAGGTTGTAGGCCAGCATGCCCAGCAAGATGCCGTAGCTCAGGCCATCGAACAGGCGCTTGGTCTGCACCCCGGCCATGTATTCGCCGGTGTCCCAGGCCGTCAACGCATAGACCTGGCCCAGACGCGACACGGCACGCAGGTAGATCACATAGTCGCCGGGCTGCGCCAGGTGAAAACGGTACACCATGCGCTCGGCGCCCAACGGGCGGGCACTGTAGGGGTGGGTGATGCCCATGACCACGGGGGGAGACAACGCCTGGCCAGAGTCGTCGTAGGGGCCGTAAAAAGCCAACTCGCTGGCAGCCACCGAAGGCACTGAAATCAGCCAGTCGCCCTCATGGCCGACCTGGCGCACCGGGATGCGGAACCAGTAGGGCTGGGTGTTCATGTTGGTGGCCACCGGACTGACCGGCACCTCGAAGCGCGCCTGGTTGGCCGGGGCACGCACATCGTCCACGCTCAGATGTCCGGTGGTGTCAATCCAAACCCCCATCACCCCGGCCAAGGGCAAGCCCTCGGCGCCCGCCCGCAGTGTGAGCTCAGTCGCCCCACCATGCGAACGGACAGCCTGCCGCCCACCGGCCTGAAACAGCACCAGCGCCAGCAAGGCGAGCATGAACAAAAGCACGGCCCCGCCGGCCCACCACTGCGCCACGCTCAGGCGCCGCGGCTCCCACACGGACGACAGCCAATCCCGCAACAACATGCAACAAGTGTAGAGGAGGCCGCTGCAGACCCGGGGCCTGCATGGCATGATGCTGGCCTCTCGAAACCGCCGGAGGCCCCGCCTGCGGCATCGATCGGGGCCCGGGCCCTGCGGAAGGAAAGCACATGCTCAAGCTGGTGATCGGCAACAAGAATTACTCGTCGTGGTCCATGCGGCCCTGGGTGCTGCTGCGCCAGGCCGGCATCGAATTCGAAGAGGTCAAGGTGCGCTTCGACTCCTTTGCCCCCGATTCGGCCTTCAAGCGCGCCCTGGCCCGCCTCAAGGTGGCCGGCAAGGTGCCCGTGCTGCTGGACGGCGACCTGGCCATCTGGGACACGCTGTCGATCGCCGAGTACCTGGCCGAGTCCTTCCCCGACAAACACCTGTGGCCCACCGACCGCAAGGCCCGCGCCCGGGCCCGCAGCCTGTGCGCCGAGCTGCACTCGGGCTTCACCGCACTGCGCAGCCACTGCCCCATGAACATCGAGGCCAGCCTGCCCGAGGTGGGGGCTCTGGTCTGGCGCGACCAGCCCGGCGTGCGCGCCGACGTGGAACGCCTGGAAACCCTGTGGGGCGACGCCCTGGCCGATCACGGCGGCCCGATGCTGTTTGGCGACTTCAGTGTCGCCGACGCCTTCTTCGCGCCCATCTGCACCCGATTGCACACCTATGGCCTGCCCGTCTCCGACACGGTGGCCGCCTACGTGCAACGCGTGCGGGCCCTGCCGGGTGTGCAGGACTGGATCACCGAGGCCCTGGCCGAGCAGGACTTCCTCGACTTTGAAGAGCCCTACCGCCTCAAGCGCTGAACCCTGGACAAGCTGACGATGCAGATCTACCTGGTGGGGGGAGCGGTGCGCGACGCACTGCTGGACATGCCCGTGCAAGACCGCGACTGGGTGGTGGTGGGCGGCACGCCCGAGGCCATGGTGGGCCTGGGCTTTGCCCCGGTGGGCAAGGATTTTCCGGTGTTCCTGCACCCGAAAACCCATGAGGAATACGCCCTGGCCCGCACCGAACGCAAGAGCGGGCGCGGCTACAAAGGCTTTGTGGTGCAGGCCTCTCCCGATGTCAGCCTGGAAGACGACCTGGCGCGGCGCGACCTGACCATCAATGCCATCGCCCAGGCCCTGCACCCCGACCCGGCCACCGGCCGCATCGACCCGGCCCACCCCGGCCCCGGCACCCTGATCGACCCCTGGGGGGGCCAGCAAGACCTGCAAAAGCGCGTGCTGCGCCACGTGACCCCGGCCTTCCGCGAAGACCCGGTGCGCATCCTGCGCGTGGCCCGCTTTGCCGCGCGCTTCCCCGATTTCACCCTGGCCCCCGAAACCCTGGCCCTGATGCAGGAGATGGTGCAAGACGGCGAGGTGGACCACCTGGTGCCCGAGCGCGTCTGGCAGGAGCTGGCCCGTGGCCTGATGAGCGAGCGCCCCTCGCGCCAGTTCGAGGTGCTGCGCGCCTGCGGCGCCCTGAAGCGCCTGCTGCCCGAGCTGGACCGCCTGTGGGGCGTGCCCCAGCGCGCCGACTACCACCCCGAGGTGGACACCGGCGTGCACGCCATGATGGTGCTGGACATGGCCGCCCGCCTGAAGGCCCCGCTGGCCGTGCGCTACGCCTGCCTGGGCCACGACCTGGGCAAGGGCACCACCCCGGCCGACGTGCTGCCGCGCCACATCGGCCACGAAGAACGCAGCGCCCGCCTGCTGAAAGACGTGGCCACGCGCCTGCGCGTGCCGGTGGACTGCCGCGAACTGGCCGATGTGGTGGCGCGCGAGCACGGCAACCTGCACCGCAGCAGCGACTTCGGGGCCGCCGCCCTGGTGCGCCTGCTGGAGCGCTGCGACGCGCTGCGCAAGCCCGAACGGTTTGAAGAGATCCTGCTGGCCTGCGAATGCGATGCGCGCGGGCGCCTGGGGTTGGAAGAAAAGCCTTACCCGCAGGCCGCGCACCTGCGCCAGGTGCTGGCTGCCGCGCGCTCGGTGATCACCGCCGATGTGGCGGCCGAAGCGGCGGCTCGAGGGGCCCAGGGCAAGGCGGTGGGCGATGCGGTGCACGCTGCCCGCGTGCACGCCGTGGCGCAATCACTGGGTCTGTAACAGGCCCTGACAGGCCCTGTCGCGCCCCAGGGGTTCAACGCCAGTGGCGCCCGCCGCCGTGGTAGCCGCCGCGCCAGCCGCCCCAGTAACCCAAGCCCAGGCCCAAACCAAACGTGACCGCCGGGTAATAGGACGGCGCATAGTAGGTGGGTGCTGCATAGACCACCGGCGGCGAGCTCACGTAGGTGGTGGTGGGGTAGGTCTCGGTGTAGACCGTCTGCGCCACGGGCGGGGCGTACACCGGGGCGTACGTCGGAGCAGTGACCGGGGCAGCGGCCTGCTGCGCCACCGGGCTGACCTGCAACTGCACCGTGGGGCCCGGATCGTTGGGCATCTGGGCACTGTACTGGCGACCACCGTACTCGTAGACCACGTTGTAGCCCACGGCGCGGTTTTCATACACGGTCTGGCTGCTGCACTGCTGCACGTTGCTGACCTGGGCCGGGGCCGAGCCCTCGATGCTGTCGCCCAGGATGGCGCCCCCCATGACCCCCGCCATGGTGGCCACGGCACGCCCGGCGCCGCCGCCCACGGCATTGCCCAGCGCCCCGCCGGCCACCGCGCCCATCAGGGCGCCCGCGCCCGATTTGGGGGGCTGCACGGCCACCTGCTGCACCGTGCAACTGGGGCGCTGCACAGCCACCTGCTGGTAAACCGGGGTGGACGAGATGACGCGCCCTTGCTCCTGGGCCTGGGCGGCCGTGCCGGCCAGCAACAGGGCCGAGCTGATGAAGAAGACGGGTTTCATGGTGATGTGCCTCCGGCAAGAATGCCTTGATACCCTGATTTTGAAAGCAAATCGCGCTCAGGGTTCCACCGGCCTGTGTAAAGAAAATCGGGCGCCTCAGCGCTGTGCCGTGGCCGGTGAGGCCAGCGGCGCATCCCAGCGCCCAGCCGCATTCTTGAGCAACTGGGCCACCGCCAGCAACTGGCGGTTCTTCACGCTGGTCAGCGTGTTTTCGGCGCTCAAGGCGGTGGATTGGGCCGTGATCACGTTGAGGTAGCTCACCGTGCCGGCCTTGTACTGGTTCTCGGTGATGCTGAGCGCCCGCTGGGCGGCCTCCAGGGCCTCGGCCTGCACGGCGGCCTCGTCACGCAGGGAGGCCACGGCCACCAGGTTGTCTTCCACCTCCTGGAAGGCGGTCAGCACCACCTGGCGGTAATTGGCCGCAGCCTGGTCCACCGCGGCCAGGGCCTGGTTGGTGACGGCATCGCGCCCGCCGGCATCGAACAAGGCCAGGGCCAGGCTGGGGCCCAGCGACCAGAAGCGGTGCGGCAGGCTGGTCAGATCGGCCCATTGGTTGGCCCGGTAGCCGGCGCTGGCCGACAAGGTCAGCGCCGGGAAGAAGGCGGCCTTGGTCACGCCCACCTGGGCGTTGGCCGCCGCCACACGACGCTCGGCCGCCGCGATGTCGGGGCGGCGTTGCAGCAGGCCGGCTGGCAGCAGTTGCGGGGCCTCGGGCAGCCGGGGCAGGCGGGCCGTCACTGGCAGGCTGAAGTTGGCCGGCACCTCGCCCAGCAGCACGGCGATGGCGTGCTCCAGCTGGCTGCGCTGCAGCCGCAGCTCGATCAACTGGGCCTGGGCCGATTTGAGCTGGGTCTGGGCCTGGGCCACATCGGCCGACGAGGCCACACCCGCACCGTAGCGGTTGCGCGTGAGCTGCAGCGATTTTTCGTAGGCGGCCACGGCCCGCGCCACCGACTCGGCCTGGGCCTCTGTGCTGCGCAACGAGAAATAGCTTTGCGCCAGCGAGATCTGCACCGACAGGCGCGCGGCCAGCAGGTCGTCGCGGCTGGCCTGCAACTGGGCGCCCGCCACATCGACGGCACCGGCCAGGCGGCCCCACAGGTCGGCGTCCCAGCTGGCGTTGGCCGAGGCCGACACGATGTTGATCGGGCTGGGCGAGGCGCTGCTGCCCGTGCTGCTGGTGGTGCCGCTGCGGCTGCGCGTCTCGCCCAGGCTGCCCGTGACCGTGGGGTAGCGCGCCGCGCGGCTCGAGGCCAGGCTGGCGTCGGCGGTGCGCAGCTGAGCCAGCACGGTCTGCAGGTTCTGGTTATTCACCAGCACCCGGGTCTGCAGGCCCGTCAGCACGGGGTCGTCGAACTGCAGCCACCAGTCATCCGGCACATCGGGGCTGGCGGCGCGGGCATCCTGCCAGGCCGCTTCGCGGAAGGCCGGCGCCGTGGCCACCTCAGGGCGCTGGTAGACCGGTGCTTGCGAGCAGGCGCCCAGGGCCAGCAGCAGGGCCAGCGCGGCAGGCCGGCGCAGCGGAGCCCGCGACAAGGTAGGCAGGGAAGGCAACATCATGGGGCAGCACTTTCAACAGACAGGGCCGGGCGCGGCAGGGCGCGGGCGGCAGCGGTAGCGTTGGCCGCCGCGGCAGAGGCACGGCGGCGCGCCAGGCGTTGGCGCAGGCGGTCCATGCAGACAAAGACCACCGGCGTGGTGTAGAGCGTGAGCAGCTGGCTGAACAGCAGGCCGCCCACGATGGCGATGCCCAGCGGGCGGCGCAGTTCGGCACCGTCGCCGGCCCCCAGCGCCAGCGGCACCGCGCCGAAAATGGCCGCCACCGTGGTCATCAGGATGGGCCGCACGCGCAGCTGGCAGGCGCGGTAGATGGCCTGTGCGGCGCTCACGTGGGCCCCGGCCTCGGCCGCCTGGCGCTGCCGCGTGATGGCAAAGTCGATCATCATGATGGCGTTCTTTTTCACGATGCCGATCAGCAGGATGACCCCGATCAGCGCAATGATGGAGAACTCGGTGTCGGTCAGCATCAGCGCCAGCAAGGCCCCCACCCCGGCCGAAGGCAGGGTGGAGAGGATCGTCACCGGGTGGATCAGGTCCTCGTACAGAATGCCCAGCACCAAGTAGATGGTGATCAACGCGGCAAGGATCAACAAGGGCTGGCTGGCCATGGACTTCTGAAACGCCCCCGCCGTGCCGCCAAACGAACCGCGCACGCTGACCGGCACGCCCAGCGCCGCCACGGCGTTGTTCACCGCCTCGGTGGCCTGCGACAAGGACACCCCGGGCGCCAGCGCAAAGCTGATGGTGGTGTCGGGCGCGCCGGCCTCGTGGGTGACCGACAGCGGGGTGTTGGTCAGCTCCACCCGGGCAAAGGCCGACAGCGGCACCTGCGCCCCGCTGCTGCTGGTGAAGCGCAGCTGCAGCAGCGACTCGGGCGACTGCTGGTACTCGGGCGCCAGCTCCATCACCACGCGGTACTGGTTGAGCGGGTTGTAGATCACCCCCACCTGGCGCTGCCCGAAGGCATCGTTGAGCGTGGTGTCGATGGCCGCCAGGCTCAGGCCCAGGCGGCTGGCCGCGTCGCGGTCGATCACCAGCGAGTTCTGCAAGCCCTTTTCCTGCATGTCGGAGTTCACGTCCACCAGCTCGGGCAGCTGCATGATGGCGCGCCGGATCGGGGGCTCCCAGGCGCGCAGATCCTCCAGCGTGTCGGCCAGCAAGGTGTATTCGTACTGCGAGTTGGAGCCGCGCGCGCCGATGCGGATGTCCTGCACCGGCACCATGAACAGGTTGGCGCCCGGCTCTTTGGCCAGCTTGGCACGCAAGCGGGCCACCACCTGATCCGCGCTCACGCCACGCTCGGCCAGGGGCTTGAGCGAGATGAACATCGAGGCCGTGTTGCGCTGCCCGCCGCCGGTGAAACCGCTCACGGCCTCCACCGCCGGGTCGCTGCGCACAATGCCCATGAAACGGTCCAGCCGGCGCTGCATGGCCTGGAACGAGGTGGCCTGGTCAGCCCGGATGTTGCCGACGATGCGGCCCGTGTCCTGCTGCGGGAAAAAGCCCTTGGGCACCTCGCGGTACAGGTACACGTTCAGCCCCACCACGCCAGCCAGCAGCAGCAGGGTGATCGGCTGCCAGCGCATGGCCAGCGCCAGCGTGCGCCGGTAGGCCCGCTGCGAGCCCCGCCGCACCCGCAGGCCCAGGCGCGCCCAGCGCCCGGGCCGGGCCACCGGCGCATGGGGCTTGAGCAGCACCGAGCACATCATGGGCGTGGTGCTGAGCGACACCACCATGGACACCAGGATGGCCACCGACAGCACCACCGCGAACTCGCGGAACAGCCGCCCCACCACGCCGCCCATGAGCAGCACCGGGATGAACACCGCGATCAGCGACAGGCTGATCGACACCACCGTGAAGCCGATCTCGCGGCTGCCGGCCAGCGCAGCCTGCAGCGGCGTCTTGCCGCGCTCGATGTGGCGCGAGATGTTCTCCAGCACCACGATGGCGTCGTCCACCACAAAACCGGTGGCCACGGTGAGCGCCATCAGCGAGAGGTTGTCCAGGCTGTAGCCGCACAGGTACATGACGCCGAAGGTGCCGGCCAGCGAGGCCGGCACGGCCACGCTGGGGATCAGGGCCGAGCGCAGGTGGCGCAAAAAGACGAAGACCACCAGGATCACCAGCCCCACCGAGATCGCCAGCGAGCGCTCCACCTCGCGCAGCGAAGCGCGGATGGTGGGGGTGCGGTCCACCGCCACCGCCAGGTCGATGGCCGTGGGGATGGAGGCGCGCAGCTGCGGCAGCAGCGAGCGCACCTCGTCCACCGTCTTGATGATGTTGGCGCCGGGCTGCTTGAACAGGATCAGCAAAATGGCCGGCTTGCCATCGGCCACGCCGTAGTTGCGCACGTCCTGCACCGAGTCGATGACCTGACCCACGTCGCGCAGCCGGATCGCGTTGCCATTGGCATAACGCAGCACCACGGGCGCGTATTCAGCGGCGCTGAAGGCCTGGTCGTTGGCGCCGATCTGCCAGTTGCGGGCACCGTCTTCCACATTGCCCTTGGGCCGGTTGGTGTTGGTGGCCACCAGGGCCGCACGCACGCTGTCGATGGCAATGCCACTGGCGGCCAGCCGCCCCGGGTCCAGCTCGACCCGCACCGCCGGCAGAGCCCCGCCGCCCACCACCACCTGGCCGATGCCATTGACCTGGGCCAGGCGCTGCGCCAGCACGGTGGAGGCCGCGTCGTACATCTGGTCGCGCGCCAGCACGTCCGAGGTCATGGACAGGATCATGATCGGCGAATCGGCCGGGTTCACCTTGCGGTAGGTGGGGTTGCTGGGCAGGCCCGTGGGCAGCAAGGCCCTCGACGCATTGATGGCGGCCTGCACATCGCGTGCGGCGCCGTTGATGTCGCGATCGAGGTCGAACTGCAGCGTGACGCGCGTGTTGCCCAGCGACGATGACGAGGTGATCTCGGACACCCCCGCGATGCTGCCCAGCGCCCGCTCCAGCGGCGTGGCCACCGTGGTGGCCATGGTCTCGGGGCTGGCCCCGGGCAGGCTGGCCGACACCGAGATGGTGGGGAAGTCGACCTGCGGCAGGGGGGCCACCGGCAGCATGAAGAAGGCGATGAGGCCGGCCAGGATGATGCCCATCGTGATGAGGGTGGTCGCGATGGGGCGGCGGATGAATGGTTCGGAGAAGTTCATTTTTTGAGCCTCTCTTTGGCGCAGCTGGCGCTTGCTGGCGCTGGTTGTGTTCGCCGCTGCGCTCTGGTGGTTCTGCTCTTCGTTTCAGGGCGGAGGCCGGGATTGCGGCCCG
>Ga0066445_1000243_pt1 | contig 17102 bp, 14 predicted proteins | sample LakWasMet67_HOW9_2_FD_59533 | JGI IMG/M metagenome (GOLD analysis project Ga0066445, IMG submission 59533) | Freshwater sediment methanotrophic microbial communities from Lake Washington under simulated oxygen tension - Sediment Metagenome 67_HOW9 | ecosystem: Environmental > Aquatic >...
GGCGGAAAAAATGCATCCGTTTGTCAACTGGGCCAGCAAAATTGATCTGAAAACTGGGATTCCAGTCAAAGATCCCAAGTATTCGACCCACCAAGATTACAACGCGAAAGGGGTTTGTCCGTCTGCCTTGGGTGTGAAAGACGAGCAGCCAGCGGCTTATTCGCCAAAAAACAAAACCTTCTATGTACCGTTAAACCACGTGTGTATGACCTACGAGCCGGTGGAGTCTAAGTATGTCGCGGGTCAACCATGGGTAGGTGCGACCTTGACCATGTTTGCCGGTCCAGATGGTGTCATGGGCGGCTTTATGGCATGGGATGGCCTAAAAGGCAAAACCCAGTGGTACAACAAAGAGAAGTTTTCCGCTTGGGGCGGTGCTTTGGTGACCGCTTCTGACTTGGTGTTTTACGGCACCCTTGATCGCTGGGTAAAAGCATTAGATGCCAAAACCGGTAAAGAGCTGTGGCGCTTTCAGGTAGGCTCAGGCGTGGTTGGCAACATGATCACTTATGGGCATAAAGGCAAACAATATGTCGGCGTCTTGTCTGGCATTGGTGGTTGGGCCGGTGTGGCCATGAACTTGGGGTTAACCAACGACACCGATGGCTTGGGCGCGGCGGGCGGCTACAAAGAGTTGACCAAGTACAACGCTGCCCCTGGTGGTGGTGGCATGAATGTATTTAGTTTATAAGAAAGGGCAACACATGAATTTATTTAACCAAACCTTGTTCGCGACGGTGTTGCTGGCTGGCACCGCCTCAGCGATTGCGGGCAGTGGCGCCGAAGCATTGGCACAGAAAAGTGGCTGCCTGCTCTGCCATGGGGTCGATAAAAAAATAATGGGCCCCGCCTATAAAGAAGTCGCTGCGAAATACAAAGGTGACAAATCCGCAGAAGCCAAACTGATCCAAAAAGTAAAGGCCGGTGGCGGTGGCGTATGGGGGGAGATGGCCATGCCGCCTAACAGCCCTCAAGTAAAGGACGAAGATATTAAAACCATCGTCCAGTGGGTGCTAAGTCTGTAGTTTTATTTGATTAACCATTGATCTCCGAGTGTGCCAACCCGCAAGGGTTGGCTTTTTTTTTATGGGCCCACGACGCCCAGATAAAAGCGTTTACAATGCGGACATGAATCTCGCGCAAACCCTTTTTAACCGCCGCATGCTGATGTGTGTGGCGCTTGGCTTCAGTTCTGGCTTACCGCTATATCTGTTATTACAATTACTCCCCGCTTGGTTGCGAAGTGAGGGCCTCAATCTCAAAACCATCGCCGCCTTTGCCTTCATGCAATTGCCCTATACCTGGAAGTTTTTATGGGCACCGTTGATGGATCGCTATACCCTGCTAGAACGCTTTGGCCGACGCCGCAGTTGGATTCTGTCCACGCAAATATCTTTATTCGGCGCCATTATCGCGCTCGGGGCATCCGATCCAACATTGGAGATTGGCACCGTTGCACTGTTCGCGACACTGGTGGCCTTGTTTTCTGCCAGTCAGGACATCGTGATTGATGCCTATCGTCGCGAAATTTTAAGCGACGACGAACTGGGCCTGGGCAACAGCATCCACGTCAATGCCTACCGGATTGCCGGACTGGTGCCCGGCTCACTGGCGCTGATACTGGCCGACCACCTGCCGTGGTCGCAAGTATTTTTCATCGTCGCATTGTTTATGTTGCCCGGCATAGGCTTTACGCTATGGTCACAAGAGCCGGCCTCTGTCGGCAAACCCAAAACCCTGTTGGAATCGGTAATTGAGCCATTTAAAGAGTTCATCCAACGCAGTGGCTGGCAACATGCTTTTTGGGTGTTGGTGTTTATCCTGCTTTATAAACTGGGTGACAGCATGGCCACCGCACTGGCCACTCCGTTTTACCTGGATATGGGTTTTAGCAAAACGGATATCGGTGCGATTGCCAAAGGAAGCGGTCTGGTCATGCAAATTATCGGGGCGCTTGTTGGCGGCTTATGGATGCTAAAACTCGGCATCAATCGCGGTTTATGGGTATTTGGCGTCGTTCAGGCCCTGTCCATTCTCGGCTTTGCTTGGCTGGCGCATAGTGGTCCGTTTGCAAGCATCGATGTGGCCGAGCGCAGCATGCTGGCATTTGTGATCGGTTTTGAAGCGTTCGGGGTTGGCTTGGGCACCGTGGCCTACGTGGCATACATGGCCCGCGAAACCCATCCGGCCTATACCGCCACGCAACTCGCATTGTTTACCAGCTTGTCGGCGGTGCCGCGCTCTGTTTTCAATGCGTTAACAGGCGGAATGGTCGAAACGTTAGGCTGGGAGCAGTTTTTTTATGTGTGTACTTTGCTAGCGATTCCGGGGATGTTGCTGTTGTTTAAAGTAGCAGACGGCCGGGCGCGGTAATTGTTTGCGCAAAACAAACATTCTTTTTCGCCATTAGCCGAGTGACTTTAGCTTTATACAAGCAAAAAGGCGACTCGCCGAGAGACGCAAACAAGCCGCTCGATGCATTTCAGCCTAAATAAGCGTGCCCTGAAAGTGATCAGCAAGGGCTGGATAAATTAAGCAGGCCAAAGCATCATTTTTTACTTAATCCATATAATCCACAATCAATGGCGCATGGTCACTAAACTTTTCCGTTTTATAGACATCGGCTGCAATCACTCTAGCCCCTAAGGTAGGGGTGGCCAGTTGGTAATCAATCCGCCAACCCACATTTTTTGCATACGCTTGACCACGGTTACTCCACCAGGTGTAGCATTCATCTGTTGTCTGCGGATGCAAAGCACGATAAGTATCAATCCAGCCGACACGGCCCAGCACATCGCTCATCCAAGCACGTTCCTCTGGCAAAAAACCCGAATTTTTGCGATTGCCTTTAAAGTTTTTCAGATCAATTTCCTGGTGCGCAATATTCCAGTCACCACAAATCACCACTTCGCGGCCACTGGCAATTAATTGCTCCAAGTGTGGCATAAACAAAGCCATCACCTGAAATTTGAATTGCTGACGCTCTTCCCCACTGGAACCGCTTGGCAGGTAAAGAGATACCACACTTAAATTGCCATACTGGCACTCTAGGTAACGCCCTTCGGTGTCAATATCTGCATGCCCCAAGCCAATAATGACCTTATCCGCTACTTGCTTGCTATAGATGCCCACACCACTGTAGCCCTTTTTTTCTGCAAAGTGAAAATAGCCATGATATCCAGGCGGTTGCAACATCTCAGCTTGCATATCAGCCACTTGTGCTTTGAGCTCCTGCAAACACACGATATCGCCACCACTATTGGCCAGCCATGGCATAAAACCTTTGTTGCAGGCCGACCGTATACCATTCAGGTTCAAGGTTATAATACGCATTGTTCAAATACTTTCTGCTTTTTTAAAAATGACTGCAAACGCTCTCAGTGCTGATTTTATTGCTTTTTCCATCCAGAAACAGGTGCTGCGTTTTGGTGAGTTCAAAACCAAAGCCGGTCGCCTGAGCCCCTATTTTTTCAATGCAGGCCTGTTTGACGACGGCGACAGCATGCTCAAACTTGGCGAATTCTACGCCAACAGCATTCTACAGTCTGGTCTGCAATTCGACATGCTATTTGGTCCAGCCTATAAAGGCATTCCGCTGGTCACCGCGATTAGCATTGCTTTTGCACGCATGGGTCATAACTATCCCTATGCCTATAACCGCAAAGAAGCCAAAGATCATGGCGAGGGCGGCACCATTGTGGGCGCTGCTTTAAAGGGGCGTGTACTGATTATCGACGACGTGATTTCAGCCGGCACCTCTATCCGCGAATCTGTCGAAATGATCCGTCAGGCAGGCGCGCAGCCATGCGCCGTAAGTATCGCCCTTGACCGTCAAGAAAAGGGGCTGGGGGCTCTCTCTGCTGTGCAAGAGGTGGAGCAAACCAATCAGATGCCGGTGGTCAGCATTGCAAAATTGGCAGATTTATTCGCCTTCTTGCAAGGCAATGCACAACTCGCAGAATACTTTCCAGCGATTGAAGCCTACCGCGCCAACTATTGTGTAAGTTAATACTGCGCATTCACCCCGCGCTACAGCCACCCCGTTTACAGGGGTGGGCTTGGTTTATTTCATCATGGCCATTAAACGGGACATCATCAGCGCGGGATTATTTTCGACGGCCCCATTGGGGGTTAGTTGATTCACTACATCGGGTAGATATTCAGCAATTTTTTGCGTGAGGTCACTGGCAGTCATATTCAGTTTGCCTGCCATACCCTCGAGCGCCTGACTGCCTAACGCAGCATCGATTTGCTGCGCATTGACCCCCATATTGGCGCCCGTGCTCACCCATGAATCGACCTGTTCGGATAACCCGCCATTTTTTAATGCCTGCAAGATGCCTGGCAAGCCGCCGTACTGCTGAAACAACTCCATCGCCAACGACGCCAACGGGCCCTTGTCACCCATTACTTTATTGAGCATGGCGCCTGCAACGCTATCAAATAGTCCCATTTTTTTATCCTTTTTATATTCGCAGCTGATCAAACAGCGCGGCGTTTGACAGCCGCCGAGCGCATCATGACATGCGCTATCCATTGTAAATAGAAGGCTGACCTTTGGATCGCTTTTTTAAACTTTTGAATCTGTGGCACCCCTTAAAAGCGCTCGTGTTCACCCAAATAACGCCATTGGCCGGGCGGTAATTTGCCCAAGTTAATGCTGCCGATGCGAATACGTTTTAACCCCACCACATGTAAACCCACTAGCTCACACATCCGGCGAATTTGCCGCTTGCGACCCTCGCGCAATACAAAGCGCAACTGTTCTTCATTCTGCCAAGAGACTTTTGCCGGTTTCAATGTCACGCCGTCTAGACTCAGGCCATGATTTAACAGCGCTAACCCATTGTCAATCAGTTGGCCTTCAACGCGCACCAGATATTCTTTTTCAACGTTGGAATCATCCCCAATTAATTTACGCGCAACCCGTCCATCTTGTGTCAGCACTAGCAACCCGGTCGAATCAATATCTAGGCGCCCCGCGGGTGCCAAACCACGTAAATGTCCGCGCTTAAAACTTATGCCACTCGCATCTTCTGCCCATTGATTGTCTGGATTGAACAGCACCACCGCTGGCTCGTAGCCGTCCTCGGCTTGCCCACTGACATAACCCACCGGCTTATGCAGCAAAACGGTCACAGTTTCTGCCTGATGCTCCCGGGCATAAGCGCTGATCACAATCTCGGCATCGGCATCGATGCGGGTACCCAGGGTTTCGATAACTTCACCATTGACCTTGACCCAACCATTAGAGATCCAATCATCTGCTTCGCGACGGGAGCACAAACCACGATCTGCCATCACTTTGGACAAACGCGGCTGCTGATCATTGTCTGCGACGATTGGCGCTGGCCAAGCCGCTGGACGCACATCTCGCTTAGCGGCAAAGGAGCGATCATGATCACGCGGTTTGTCACTGCGCCCAGCACGCGCTGCCGGAGGGCGCCCGCCAGCAGACCCTGGCTTGCCAACAGGCTTACGTGAATCTCGCGATTTAGAGCCACTCTCCGACCTAGGCGTGTGCGCTTTAGATCGGGGCGCTTGTTCTGTCGACTGAGGCGCAGCCTCGCTAGGTTTGTCTTTTTTGAGCACAGGCGCCTTGCTGCGATCTCGCAGCTCGGGCGCTAACGGTCTGACCGGCTTTTGCTTTTTCTGATCGGTGTTGGCGGGGGATTTATTGAGTTTGAGCGTAGACAAAACAGTTGTCTCACAAATGAATAATGAATAAGGTGCTATTGTAATTTATTTAGCCGCAGGCGCACGAAAATTCAGGCTACCCGGCTGTTTGCGGGCACTCTCCGACATGTAGTGCAAAATGCTCTCCGCGCGTTGCAAATCCGGCTGACGCACCATAAATTGGCGTTTCCATGCACGATGTGGATTTTTGATAATGCCCGCCAACCAAGCCGCTTGTATCGGATTGATCTGCGCGGGTGATAGGCCAAAATAATAGTGCGTCGCAGCATAAGCTCCACATAAGCTTGGGCCCCAATCCACCGTATTCAAATACACGTTAAGAATTTGCGCTTTGGTCAGCGTGTGCTCCAGCTGCACAGCGTAGAGTAGCTCTTCGATTTTACGTTTCCAAGTTCGCTCGCCGTTGGTGAACATGTATTTGACCACTTGCTGCGTGATGGTGCTGCCCCCGACTGCTTTGTCAGTGCTTTCTTTGCCGAGTAACTGTTGCAATTGGTTGAGCACGTACCCGGGGTGATGCCTAAACTCAGCATCTTCGGCAATAATCGTAGCCATTGGCAACCAACGCCCCATTTTGTCGTCGCTGAGCCAATGCATTTTTTCTGGATGCTTTTGCTCATCGAGTAATGGGCAGTCATATTGCACAGAGGTGGCGGTGATTTTACTCAGATCCAACCCGCTGACTTGCAACTGATCTAATTGTGGTTGTGCGCTCCAACTTTGCTTGGGCCAGCGCAGGGTGCCATTGGCCATCAGCATGCCAGAGACCTCTGCTTGCGCAATGGCGGCAGAATGGTCACGCAAAGGTGCCAGCAGGTGAGTGAGCGGTGTCACAGGCAAGGTCCAGTCAAGCTTCAGTGCACGCATGGTGACTTTGCCATCAAACGCAATTTTGAAGCGCTTTTGCGCCGAAACCGCCAATAAATAGCCATTTAATTGCTGACCATCGAGCTTGATCCATAACTCCACCGTGTCTAGCATGAGCGGTTTTTCGCTGACTGACTTTGCAACTAACCAGCAATGCTGGCAATGCACGCGCAAACCATCCGCATCATAGAGGCGGATTTCGCCTTGGTGCAGACTAAACTCTTTGTGATCCAACCACCAGCGACCCGCCGGTGACGTTGCCAGCATCAGCAGCGGCAACACACGCACCTGAATACCCGCATTGCCTAACGGCAACTTTACGCGCCATGCCGTGGTGTCATAAGGTTGCCAGATCCAAGCAGCAAGGCCAGTCACCACCAACAACATGGCGATAAGCGCAGCAAAAAACAGGCGTTTAAACCAGTGTATCCCCATGCAACCAAGCCCTAAACTAGCAAGCGCTCCACGACTTTACCCTGATGAAAGTGACTATCGATGATGTCATCAATATCGCTCTCATCGATAAAGGTGTACCAAACGGCATCCGGATAGACGACCATCACCGGCCCGACTTCACAACGGTCTAGGCAACCGGCACGGTTAATCCGGACTTTACCGGCGCCGGCTAACCCCGCTTGTTTGACTTTCTTTTTCATATAGTCAAACGCGGCTTCAGCGCCTTTATTCATGCAACAGTCCTCGCCATTTTCGCGTTGATTGAGACAAAAAAATACATGGTATTGAAAGTGACTTTGGGTCATAACGATTGCCTTGTTAAATCTCGCACTGCATCGCAAGCTTATTCAGTGGAGAGTTGGTCATCTCTGGTAAATGTCCAGGTACGGGTAATACTGAGTACATCGGTATCTTGGCGAATATCTGCCGGGAACACCGGAAAAGGCGCTGCTAATTGCACGATGCGACGCGCAGACTCATCCAGCAATCGGTGTCCAGAGCTTTGGTGGATGCGAATATTTTCAATACTACCATTGGCTTTAATAGAAACAGTCATTTGCAATTTGCCATATAGCTTTTGGGTTTTAGCCGTTTGCGGATAATTCAGATTCCCTACTTTTTCTATCTGTTGTCGCCATTGCTCTACATAATTCGCAAAACGATATTCACGTGTACGGGCCCCTACAAACTGGCGTTTTGGTCGCATTTCGTACGCTTCTTGTTGCTTCGCTATCAGCGCTTCTAATTTGGCCATTTCTTGCATGGCAGCCGTATTTGGCTGCGGCTTGACGGGAACATGTTTATCCATCTGCTGTTTCGGCGCCGTTTTCGGCTGAGTCAATGGCGGGGTGGATAGGCTTGTGACCGACTGACGCGCTTTGAGTTGCGTTAGTAAGGCTTGCGCCTCTTGCTCCAACTGGGCGACGCGTTGTTTTTCACGCACAAGTTCAGCGGCATGCGCGCTGGCAGCGGTGGTCGCCGAGGGGAGGGTGGCCTGTGCGACTTGAGGCATCGAGGGCTGCATTTGCTGCAGACTGGGCAGCGGGCTCTTCATTTGACGTTTTTCATCGGTATTCCCGCCCCGATCAAGATTGGCCTGCGCCAAAGCATCTGCCTTCTCTGGGGCACTGCGTGTCTTGCTGTTGACCAGCATCACTTGCAAAGCTGGAATCTGGTCTTTAAGGGCTTTGAGTTCGGGTTGAAAATGCAGCGTCAACAACACCGCATGTGCGAGCAACGAAAACCACAAAGCCCACACCAGTGGTGAGCGTTTACGGAACGTTTCACTAAGCCCCATGCGGCGTCTGCCTGCTTATGCCTGCAGAGCCTGCAATAACTTTTGGTGCACGCCACCGAAGCCACCATTACTCATCACCAGCACATGATCGCCAGGTTTGGCGCTCGCAACCACCGCATCAACCAGCGTCTGTAAATCATCAAAAGTGTGTGCCTTGTGTTGTATCGGGGCGAGTGCGGCCGCAGCGTCCCAGCCTAATTGGTTGGCATAACAAAACACCGCATCGGCATCGCGCAAGCTGTCTGGTAAAGCATCTTTCATAACGCCCAACTTCATGGTGTTAGAACGCGGTTCAAGTACGGCCAGAATTCTGGCGGCCCCTACCTTGGCACGCAAACCAGCCACCGTGGTGGCAATCGCCGTGGGGTGATGCGCAAAATCGTCATACACCGTCACCTCATTGACCACGCCCTTGACCTCCATACGGCGTTTGACATTTTTAAACGCGCTTAAGGCCTCAATCGCAATACAGGGTGCCACGCCGACATGGCGCGCCGCAGCAATCACGGCCAGCGCATTCGTACGGTTATGTTCACCAAGTAACGCCCAACTAACGTTGCCCTGCCGCTCGCCGTTAAACAACACGTCAAATCGGCCTTGGCTATCCACATGTTGCACTTGCCAACCTTGCGCACTATCGATGCGTTCCAAGTGACTCCAACAGCCGCGTGCAATCACACGGTCTAGGCTTTGCTGCTGGTTCGCAACGACCAAACCTTGTTGCGGCACGGTGCGCACCAAATGATGAAATTGTTTCTCAATCGCCGCAAGGTCTTCGAAGATATCAGCATGATCAAACTCAAGATTATTCAACACCGCCGTGCGGGGGCGATAATGCACAAACTTAGAGCGTTTATCAAAAAAAGCCGTGTCGTATTCGTCAGCTTCAATCACAAAAAAAGGCGACACAGACTTGGTGTCTTGTGGCGGGGTTTGTGGCAAGCGCGCAGACACACCAAAATTTTCAGGCACACCGCCAATTAAAAAGCCCGGCGCTAAGCCAGCATATTCAAGCACCCAGGCCAGCATCGAGGCGGTGGTGGTTTTGCCATGTGTGCCAGCAACCGCCAACACCCACTTGCCCTGCAAGACATTTTCTGCGAGCCATTGCGGGCCAGAAATATAAGGTAAGCCCTGATTGAGGATGGCTTCCATCAGCGGATTACCACGGGTGACCACATTGCCGATCACATAGATATCTGGCGCCAGGCTGGTTTGTGCCGGATCAAAACTCTCAATCAACTCAATGCCTTGCGCTTCGAGCTGCGTACTCATGGGAGGATACACATTCGCATCGCAGCCAGTGACCCGATGACCGGCTGCTTTTGCCAGTACGGCAATGCCGCCCATAAAAGTGCCACAAATACCAAGGATGTGAATATGCATAAAAATATACCGGATCAGATTAACGCATGCATTTTACCAAACAACGTCTGGTCACGCGGTGGCGATTGCCGTTCAATGTGGTGTAAATAAAGACTGATACTGCTGACAACGGGCCGCGATATCGCTGGCACTAAAAATGTCGGTAATCACGGCCAGCGCATCTGCGCCGGCAGCGATCAAAGGTGGGGCATTGGCCACCGTGATACCACCGATGCCCACCACAGGCACCGACAGTGTTTGTTTGGCTTGCGTGAACAGTTCAGGCGATGCCTTGGGTGCCTCAGGCTTGGTGGATGAGGGATAACAAGCGCCAAAAGCAACATAATCGGCGCCCTTGGCCTGCGCCTGCACCGCCAGCGCAAAGCGGTTATAGCAAGAAGCGCCTATCCACTTGTGTTTACCCAACACTGCGCGCGCCTCTGTCAGGGCGCCATCATGCTGGCCAATATGCACACCATCTGCATCAAGGGAGGCTGCCAACGCTACATGATCATTGATTAAAAAGGGAACATTGGCCTGACGACATAGCGCTAACAATGCAGAAGCTTGCGTATAGCGCAAATCAGCACTCGCAGTTTTATGACGGTATTGCACAACGGATACACCGCCTTGCAGCGCAAGTGACACCTGTGCGCAAAGCCGTTCAGTATCATCACAATCTGGCGTGACCAGATATACCCCACTAATGTTGGAGTTCACTCGCTTTTTCCTGCACATCAGACTCGCGCGCCCAAAAGAAGCGGTCAGGAATAAATTGTCCCATGCCAGGACGGAAAGCATAACGCAAGGTTTGCCATGTGAATTCTTGGGCTTCATGCACGGCTTCTTCCATGGTCAAGCCATGTGCAAGACAAGCCGTAATGGCGCTGGTTAAGGTGCAGCCAGAGCCATGATAGCTGCCAGGCAAGCGCTCCCAATGATAATCCTTGATCAAGCCTGGTATCTCGTTTTGCACGCCATATAAACTGTTGACGACATCGTTAGAGCGCTCATGGGTGCCTGTAATCATCACATATTCGCTCCCCATGGCGAGCAGGCGCATCGCACATTCTTGCAATGAACTATGCTTGACCTCGTCACCCTCATCGTAATAAGCCAGACGTCTGGCCTCAAGACTGTTGGGCGTAATCAGGGTTGCTTGTGGAAACAACAATTCGCACATGGCGGCCTGCATTTCTTCGTTGGACAATTCATCCCCGCGACCAGATGCCAAAATCGGGTCTATGATCAAAGGCACATCGGGATAATCAGCCACAATTTCAGCAATCACCGCGACATTTTCAACGCTGCCCAACAATCCTAGTTTAAATGCACTGACGGACACGTCCTCGAGAATGGCACGCGCCTGATCATTAATCCAGTCTGCATCCAGTGGCATCACACTCTCCACCCCCACCGTATCTTGCACCGTAATGCCAGTAATCACTGAAAGCGGATAACATCCAATACTGGCGAGCGCCATGATGTCTGCCTGCACGCCGGCGCCGCTACTGGGATCGGTCGCTGCAAAGGTTAAAACGGTGGGAGGGGTGATGGCCATGAAAATTCCTTTGGAGCGGCTGACGGGAATCGAACCCGCGTATCAAGCTTGGGAAGCTGGCGTTCTACCATTGAACTACAGCCGCGAACGAATGACCGTTATTTTACTTGCTGTCTCGTCGAATACAAAACATTATTGCGCATAAAAACAAAAGCCGGACAATTGTCCGGCTTTTGTTTAACTCACTACGTTAAATACAATTCGAATTGACGCCGTCTGGCAATTTCACACCAGAACTCAAGATTGGCGTGCTACCCAAATGATCTTCAGGCGTTGGACAAGCCACCGCATCCAGATCTTCCTCATCACCCGCCGCTGGGTTCAGTGACACGATAAACATCGTATTCAACAGCGGATTGTTTGGAATCAAGCCCCCTAAGCCCGCGTCATCCCGCGGCGCAGCAAATCCGGCAACGGTTGGCGTCACGGGCAACGCAATGATAGACCCTGTCGCAGTGGAGTTATTGCTGACCGTCGTATAAGCGTTGTAAATCATTTTGCCTTCGCTGGTCACTGCACTGGTAATCGTGGTCGGAACGGTCGTAATTGCTTTATCCGTACCCACCGCGGCGGTATCGAACGTGGCACTATTCAACGCCGCTGGTGAGAAAGTCACCACATCGTTATCGAGAACGCCACTGGTGGTGAGCGTGAGGCCACTTAAATCGGTAACCGTATTGGTGCCATCAAACACTTTGCTGGAAGTACCGCTCAGCGTTGCGGTCACCGTTGGGCTCACTTTGTGCACAAAACCATTGCCTGTGCCTAATAGAGCCTCGCCAAATGCGGTGCCGTATTGTTTGTAGTCATACGATGCCAACAAGTTACTGCCTTTAACATCCCCGGTTAGGTCATTACTGTAAACCGTCCAACGACCTGTAGCACCCGTCGTGATGCTCGAATCAGCGCCATTAATGAAGTTACGTCCGGCCACCAATTGCACCGCCGTTACCGCATTGCTGTTGCTGGTCACATTGCCATTCATGTTCACATCTTGGCCAGCTTGTACCAGCACATTCGCGCCGTTGCCTGCAATGCCTGCGCCTGTTTTAGCCCCTGACACTACGGTGATCGGACCAAAGCTGACATCGCCAGTGGTGCTTTGTAAGGTCACCGCACCCGCATTGCCGCCTGCTTTATTGGTGCCGTTACCATCAGCACCTGAGGCAGTAATAGCTTGCGTCGTGATACTAGTACCAGCAGTGACATTTACAGCACCAGCACTTTTACCATCGGTATTGCTTCTGGTAGCGCCAGCACTTGTATCAATAGTGCCTGTGGTCACTGCGCTATTAGCCGCCAGCGTCACTTTGTTACCGATAGCGTTAAAACCACCTTGGGTCGAGACATTGCCCACCGACACATTGCCCGCACTGCTCTTCACATTCACCTCACCGGAGGCCACAGAAACAATCGAATTTCGGCCCGCTGCGCCCGCGCCAGTATTAATATTGCCGACTGTAGCATCGCCGGTGGTTGTAATATTGACATTACCCCCCGCGCCACCTCTACCAATTGGCTGTGTAATACCTTCAATCACCGTAGCGCTAGTCGCGCCGTTACCAGGCGCGCCTGATCGGCTGCCAGAAGTATCGATGGTGCCGGTCATATTTAAACTGCCGGCCTGAATGATCACGCTCCCACCATTAAAGCCGTTCGCATTGCTAGAAGGGACACCTCCCGTTGCGGTGATGTTTGCATTGCCTAAATCCGCAAGGCCCGCCACGGTGATTTTTACACTACCCGCATTACGATTCCCACTCTCAGTGAAGGCATCTGCGCCTGTGGTAATAATATCCCCTGCGGTGTGCGTCAAAGTGGCTGCCGACAAGTTAATCGCGCCGCCTTTCGCAGTAATTGCTGCACCGATGGCTAAATTACCCACATTGTTAGCGTCAGCATCCGCCGTTAAAGTAATGCTACCACTGCCAAGGGTGGTGGTATTCGCTGCCGTATTAATCGCAGCATTAACGTCGATATCGTTATTCGCCACCAAGCGGATGCTACCGCCGTTGTTCATGGTCAACGCGCTGGCGACGGTGATATTGTTATTTGCCTGCAAAAACAACTCACTAAACCCAACCACATCCGCGATCTGAATCGTGGTCAAATTGCCTGCGTTATCGGCAAATGCAACATCTGCCGTTCCGTTTGGATTATTGCTGGGGGAAGGCTGTGTGCTGTTATCAAGCACGATATTTTCTGGGTCTAGCAGCACTGAACCACCGACGCCATTTAACGCCGCCACATTCACTTTGCCAATAAAGGCGAGGTTTTGCTTGCCAGACACCTCAACAAAACCACCGTTTCCGCTGCTGGCGCCGCCTTGTGCAGAAATTTGACCATAGTAACGAGTTAAATCATCTGCCCAAACAATCACCTTGCCGCCATCACCTTGTTTAAGTGCATCGGCTTTAATAGTGGCGCCACTTGAAACATACGTGGTTCTGGCATTGTAAACCGCGTCATTTTTGCCTTGGTAATCGCCGCCCACCAATACTTTACCGCCACCGGTATCACCAGAGGCGTCTAAAACCGCACCATCCATCAGGGCGACTTGCTCACCGGTCACTTCAATGCTACCGCCAGTAGTGCCCTGACCTTGTGCGATCAATTGGCCAGAAACTTCTACCTTGGCGTGATCGCCGCCTTCGAGGCGGATCATGCCGTTGCGCTCAACCAATTGATTGGCTTCAACAATGCCTGAAATATTAATGGCGGCCGCACGCGCATTGGTGGCCATTTGCACAAAACCGCCATCGGCGTAAATATTGCCGCTATTTTTAATATTGGCTTCAAGCGCATCGCCAGACAATTTTGCCTTGACCAAGCCGTTGCCAAAAAAGTCTAGCGTAGCTGTTTGCGCAGAGCCTAATACCACACTGCCGTTACTGGCCACCAAGGTGCCGCTGTTATCAACTGTTTTGCCTAACAAAACAATATAACCCTCACCATGTGTTTTGATCACGCCACGGTTTTCGACGTTGCCGATCAGGTTGCCGGCGTTGAATTGATAATTGCCCTGCAAAAAGGCTTCATTGCTAATGTTTAAACTTGAAGCCACGATGTTGCCAACGTTCACCTCTGCGCCCTTACCAAACAACACGCCGTTCTGGTTAACCAGAAACAGGCTACCGTTTGAGTTGAGGTTGCCCATGATTTCGGAACGGCTGTTACCAATCACACGGTACAGCGCTCTACCAGCGTCGGGCATGATGACGTCGAGTTGGTTACCCTTCATCACACCAAATTTGTAGAAATCCACAATGTTGACGTTAGCCGTATGCACATACTGCGTATGCGTGGCGCTGACTTCTTTCACGGTAAGGTCACCGGCAACCACACCTGCCACCACATTGGTATCGGCAAAAGAGGAGAGTGGCATGATGGCGGCGGCAAATGCACTCGCCACAACCAGCTGCCGTTGCGTGGCAGTGGTCATGGCCACACCCAAAGTTGTTTTGGTCGTGGCTACCGCGCTCACTTGTCCATTCACATGCGACTTACCATGGGCACGAGTGGTTTCGGCAACGGCGACCCAGGCTTGCTGAAGCTTGTTCCAAACAAGACGATACACATGGTTTAAGGATGCTGCTTTCATGACACTTCTCCTATGATAAGCAACGCCACGGGTCGGTGACCAGTGGGTTGCTATGACTTCTCTCGTTTCCTGATATGTGTATAATTTTGGTTCAGGAAGTTATATTTGTATGTAGCCCACTATGACTAATCAAATTCCACTTTGATTCATCAACTACAAGCAAGCTATTTTGTGTCCGGGCGATCGCCCGGATCATTTGCGACTAAAACATGAGACGACTAGAAATTTTTTCTTAGCTGACCCCACAGCTGAAACTCGGTGTTGCTGGCGGCGCCATCAAGATCGCGCTTCTGCTGACTGTAGGTGGTGGTCAAGATCCATTGACCAGGAAACTGAATGTCAGTCCCCAATCCAACCATATTGGATCTGACGTAGTTACTGCTGCCCACAGGATCATGGTTTAGCTTGCCGCGGCCTGCATCAAAGAATGCAAAAGGCGTCACCGACTGAATATAGGGCGTAACATCGGCGCCGGTGGTCGCAAAAGTTTTGCGCACATCGGTGCCCACCATCCAACCCTGATCAGCCTGACTTGGGATCTCTGAAAACTGACGCCAACGGTTAATCGCGCCAATGCCAAATCGTTCAGCAATGTCCAGGTTATTGCCAGCCCCTTGATAATCAGCACGGACAATCCAGTTCACGCCGTTGTCAAACACTTGTGTGCGGCTAGAGGTCCAGTTCCATTTAATGAAACTACCTTGCGTATCTAACAGACCCCTGTCAGTAGCTTTTGCCTGCGAATCTTTATAAGAGACGTTACCGCCAGTGGCCAGAAGGCTCCACTGGTACGCCACGTTGCCAGATTCATTAATCCAGTCGCCGACAAAACCCAACTCTAAGCTGCTGATGTCACGGCGGTTGTTGATAGCAGCTACCCGCACATCATCATCTAAAATTTTATAGTTAGAGCCGACTTTAAAGGCGACGCCTTTTTTAGTTTCACGCATCAAAGGATGCTCTAAAGAGGCGAAAAAATAATGCGCATCGCCTGAGGCATCAAACTGTTTAAAGTCACTGCCAAGCTTGTAGTCTACATAGCTGTAGGCCAGATTCATGATAGTGCCCGCGCTACCGACCGGCGTAAAATACAAACTGCTGAGTGAGCGCTGACCCTCATCGCGCGACACTTTACCCACCACCGCCAACTGGTCACCGCGACCATTCAGGTTATTGAGCGCCATGCCAAAGCCCAACGTTTCGCGATTGGTGTAACGGTTGCCGTAATTGTTTGCACTGACAAAGCCACTGAAACGGGTGCGGGGTTCAACAGACACCGCGACATCGGAGCTACCGACTGCCTCACCGGGGTTGAGTTGTGAAGTAACTTGTATGCCGGGCAGGCCGTTCATGACCATGATGTTGCGCACCAAGTTGCGCTCGTTGAGCACATCGCCCTTGTTCAAACCATATTCTGACAATGACTGAAAATAGGCTTGATCCAAGCCTTGTCCGGCTTCGGCCTTGACCTCGCCTAAGGTGCCTTCCAAAATAGAAAGCTCAACCTCTGCCCCAGCATCTGTGGTTTTTTGTAAATCCTGCGTTGGCAAATAGACTTGTGTCAGCATATAGCCGCGTTGACGGTAATAATTTCGTACCGTTCCCACTGCCTCATTCAACTCACGCATGCCTAATTCGCGGCCTGTGAGGTGCGCCAACTGCGCCGACAGAATTTCATTCGAAAATTGCTTGTTGCCTGAAAACTTAAACGCATTCACCACAATTTTCAGGCTGGATTTTTTCTGTTTTTTTTCTGGCGCAGGCGTTTCTTCCGGCACTTGAATGATTGGTCTTGGCTCAGGCAATACCGGCCGCGGCAAATTTTGCTGAATATCTGGCAAAGATACCCCCCCAGCGAACACTTGCGATGTCACACTTAATGCTAGTAGCGATACCCAGCCCGTGCGCTTCAATGGTTTGTTCAAAATAATTCCCCAAAACTGAATAAAAATCTATGTATATCAATGTTATATCAACACTAAAATTTACTCAAAAAAACAAGCAAAGCCTAACGTTGTTTTACAAGCCGTCGGGCATTTCGTCGCATTTTTGAGACTTTTCTTAGTATTCGAGCGCGTCGACGTCTATTACCCAGCGAATTTTTGCTTGCAGCGGATGTGTTCTGACCCAAGTCACTGCGACCTGTAAAAGCTGCTGCAAGGCGCCCCGATGTGCAGACTGCAACATGACATAGCCGCGCTCCATCCTATTGAGTTTGGCAATCCCGGGCCGCACTGGTTCATAAATCAGCGGCAGGT
>Ga0066445_1000251_pt1 | contig 16652 bp, 9 predicted proteins | sample LakWasMet67_HOW9_2_FD_59533 | JGI IMG/M metagenome (GOLD analysis project Ga0066445, IMG submission 59533) | Freshwater sediment methanotrophic microbial communities from Lake Washington under simulated oxygen tension - Sediment Metagenome 67_HOW9 | ecosystem: Environmental > Aquatic > Freshwater...
AAGGTATTGGCGATAAAACCGCACAACGCATAGTTGTTGACCTTAAAGGAAAAATGGGTAAGCACGAAGGAGGTATTTCACAGATTTTAACAACGTCGTACAATAAAAATAAAGACGAGGCGTTATTGGCTCTGGTTACTTTAGGTTTTCCTAAGGCTTCAGCTGAAAAAGCAATTGAAAAAGCGATTAAACAGCAAGGCACAGGAACCGAAAATGTGGAAATATTAATTAAAGCAGCGTTAAAAAACTTTTAGTTACATAAATTTTTGTGAGAGCAAGCGGACTTATAAATTTTGTAGTGGTTACTAGCGTAACAGCCTGTTTAATGGCTGTTGTAACTAAAACCAATTCTAAAACAGCCTCAAGTGCTGAGGTGTATAGCCATTTGCCTTCAAAAACCGTTTTAGTTGTTGACTCGCCAATAACAGAACCGGTTGAACTTAATTATAATTTTAACGATAACGATGGCAAACCACCGTTGTATGATCCAAAATCTGGTCTTTATTTACAAAATCCAGAAAATATTAAAACAGACGTAGAGTACAATCCAAAAACTGGTGCTTACGATGTAAAACAAAAAATTGGTGATTTAGATTATCGTCCTGAAACCTACATGAGCATGAAGGAGTATCAGAATTATCAATTTAAAAAATCAATGCGCGATTATTGGCGATCGAGAGTGGCAGCCGATGACCTTAACGAGAAGCCTCGCAAAGGCATGATTCCAAAACTCCAAGTTAACAGCGAATTGTTTGATCGTATTTTTGGTGGTAACACTGTAGATATTAAACCAACAGGTACTGCCGAATTGATTTTTGGTTTAAATAGGAATAAAAATTTCAATCCCGCTATTCCGCAAAAGCAACAAAAAATTACCAATTTTGATTTTAACATGCGTATCCAATTAAATTTAATTGGTAAGATTGGAGATAAATTAAAAGTTACTACTAACTACAATACAGAGGCTTCATTTGATTGGGAAAACCAAGTAAAATTAGATTACACCGGCTACGAAGATGAAATCATAAAAAAAATTGAAGCAGGTAACGTAACACTTCCTTTAAACAGCACCTTAATTTCGGGCAGTCAAACTTTATTTGGTTTAAAAACGCAATTGCAATTTGGTAGATTAACAGCTACAACTGTTTTCTCGCAACAACGTGGTAAAAAGCAAGAGGTAACGGTTCAGGGAGGTGCGCAAACTCAAAATTTTCAAATTAATGGCGATAATTACGAGCAAAACAAACACTACTTTTTAGGCCATTATTTTAGAGATAATTACGATAATTGGATGAGTACTTTACCTGTAATTAATACACCCATTGTAATTACAAAAGTTGAGGTGTATGTATTAAATGTTAATGGTACTGCTGAGCAAACCCGTAACGTGGTGGCTTTTGAAGATTTGGGAGAAGACTCATCTCATGTGTGGAAAGGTTTATCGGCGTATTCAACAGGTTCTTTAATTGCACCTTTTAGTTATGCAATTAAGGATAGTGCTGATGTAAATCCAAAAAATGGTGCTAATAATTTATATTCCATAATGACTAATACCATAGATGGTTTATTAAAAGATAGAAAATTAAGTTCAGTATCTGCAGTTTTGCCAACAGCATTTACGGCATCTAATACCAATAATACCGGCGGTAGTTATATGGATGCTTCACGTGATTACAATGTAATTCAAAACGCGCGTAGATTAAATCAAACAGAATATTTTTTCAATCCTCGTACTGGTTTTATTTCATTAAATCAGCAATTAAGTAATGAGCAATCGTTAGCAGTTTCTTATCAATATACTTATGGTGGAAAAACCTATCAGGTAGGTGAGTTTAGCGATCAGGTTCCGGATAACAGTGCATTATTAATTTGTAAATTATTAAAAAGTAATAATGTTAGCGTTAAACATCCTATGTGGCAATTAATGATGAAAAACGTTTATGCATTAGGTGCTTATAATTTAAATGCCGACGGTTTTAAATTAGATGTGTATTATAATAATATTGAAACCGGTGTGGATGTTCCTTATCTTCCATTCGGTAAAATTAATGGGCAACAATTAATTCGTGTTTTAAATTGCGATAAATTAAGTGTGAACGGCGATAGAAACCCTGATGGTGTTTTTGACTTTATTAAGGATTATACTGTACTGCCAAATAATGGCAGAATTTACCTCCCAACAATAGAACCTTTTGGTAGAAGTCTTGGTGCAAAATTCGATCAATTTGCCGATTTTCCTGGTGCCAATAAATATATTTTTACAGAGTTGTACGACTCTACAAAAACAGCGGCTACATTTATTCAAAATAAAAATCGTTACAAAATAAAAGGAACATACAAATCTTCTTCTGGATCAGAAATTGCTTTAAATGCACTAAACATTCCTCAAGGTGCTGTAGTTGTTACGGCAAATGGCGTGGCGTTAGTTGAGAATACGGATTACACTGTTGATTATACCTTAGGGCGTGTAAAGATTATTAATGAGGGAATTTTAAATTCTGGGGCTCAGGTAAAAGTTTCACTCGAAAGTAATTCGCTCTTTAATGTGCAGCAAAAAAGTTTATGGGGTACGCGCTTAGATTATAAAGCGGGCAGAAATTTAACTTTAGGAAGTACCATTTTACGATTTAATGAACGCCCCATTACGCAAAAGGTTAGTATTGGCGATGAGCCGGTAAGCAACATTGTAGCCGGTTTAGATTTTAATTATAAAACAGATGCGCCATTCTTAACGCGTTTATTAGATAAGTTACCGTTTTATAGCACAAAAGAAATGAGTACCATTTCAACACGTGGGGAGTTTGCTAAATTATTTCCGGGTAATGCAAAAGCTATTGGTAAAAGTGGAAATTCTTACATTGATGATTTTGAAGGTTCTATTTCATTAATAGATGTTAGAAACCCCCAAGGCTGGTATTTAGCAAGTATTCCGCAAGGCATTCCGAGCTTGTTTCCAGAGGCGGTAACATCTAACTCAATTTCTACCGGTATTAACCGTGCACGTTTTAACTGGTACACCATTGATCCCATGTTTACACGCTCACAAAGCGGCACAACTCCTAGTTATTATAATAACCAGCTTTTTTCTAATAACATGTGGCGCCAGGTGTTTGAAACAGAGTTGTTTCCAGGCAAAACACCTCCTAACGGTCAGCAGGTTGTATTACCTGTTTTAGATCTTGGTTTTTATCCTGGCGAACGTGGCCCGTATAATTATGATGTAAATCCAACAGCTCTTTCTTCCGGTATAAATTTAGATGGTACTTTAAAAAAGCCTGAAAACAGATGGGGTGGTATTATGCGTAGGTTAGAAACCAACGATTTTCAAGCGGCTAATATCGAATACATACAGTTTTGGATGATGGATCCGTTTAATGAAGATTATGATGTTGCAACGCACCCGGATTTTGATAAAACCAAGTTGCCTGTAGGTGATATGTACATTAACTTAGGAAACATCTCTGAAGACATTGTAAAAGATGGAAGAATGGTATACGAAAATGGTATTCCCGGCGTTTCAGATTTTTCTAAAACCTTACCAATAGATTCTAATAACGTTGCTAATATTCCGTTGATCCCACCTACGGTAAATGCCTTTTCTCAAGATAATAACGATCGTGTTTTTCAAGATGTTGGATACGATGGTTTAAGCGATGATTACGAACGATACAGATTCAGAGCCGCTATTGCTGATATGCAGGCGGGGTCATTCAGTCAATCTGCCAAAGACGCTTTCTTAAACGATCCATCTACTGATAAGTATAATTTTTTTAGAGATGATGATTATGATGCGGCAAAATCAAGCACGTTAGACCGCTATGCTAAATACAATAATCCTGAAGGAAATTCACCTACCGAGGCGCAATACAATAGCGCAAATCCTAATGGTGGAAATTATTCAACAGCGGCAAGTAATTTGCCAAACATTGAAGATGTAAATAGAGATAATACATTAAGCGAAACTGAAAATTATTACCAATATCACATTAAAATTGGGCCAAATGATATTAATCAAGCTTCTGTAGGAACCAACTTTATAGTTGATGCGTTTAATGGTACTGCAGATTTTGGTGGTATAAACAAAAATGTAAAATGGTATCAGTTTAAAATTCCAATTTCTCAATTCGAATCCATTGTGGGTGGTATCGAGGGGTTTAACTCCATCCGTTTTATGCGTGTTTATATGAAAGGTTTTGAAAGACCGGTTTTAGTGCGTTTAGCACGTTTTGAATTAGTACGCGCAGATTGGAGACGCTATGCATATGATTTAAAACAAACCGGAGAGTATATTGTGAATGACGATAATTCTACAACCTTCGACGTTTCTGCTGTAAGCTTACAAGAAAATGGAACTAAAACACCGGTAAATTATGTGTTACCACCCGATATTTCGCAACAACAAAACGTTCAAACAACCAATTTAGTTTTACAAAACGAACAAGCTTTACAAATGCGTGTTTGTAATTTAAAAGATGGTGATAGCAGAGCCGTATTTAAAAATGTTGATTTGGATACACGTATGTTCAATAATATTAAAATGAATGTGCATGCCGAAAAATTAAATGACATTCCTTTAAATGATGGCGATCTTACTTTGTTTTTTAGAGTTGGTACCGATTATAATAATAATTTTTACGAATACGAAGTGCCTTTAAAGTTGACTAAAAAAGGCGTTTATGACCCTAACAGTATTGATGATCGTTATGCAGTTTGGCCAGCCGATAATGAAATTAATTTTAAATTTAGTGATATCAGTGAGGTTAAACGATCGAGGAATGAAGAACTTGGTTATTTTAGTAATTTAAATCAGCTAAGTAAACCGTATGTAAAAGATTTTGGTGGCTATAAAATATCTGTAATTGGTAATCCAAATTTAGGAACCATAAAAAGTGTAATGGTTGGTATAAGAAATACTAAAGGCATTGATAATTTAGCACATTGTGTTGAGGTTTGGGTAAACGAATTGCGCTTAACAGAATTTATTAATAAAGGCGGATGGGCCGCAACAGGGCAAGTGCAGGCAAAACTGGCCGACCTCGGAATGCTCTCGGTTGCAGGAACCTATAAAACTCCTTTTTGGGGTGGAGTAGAACAAAAAATAAATGAGCGTAGTAAGGAAACCAATTTAAATTGGGATGTTAGTAGTACTACAAACGCGGGTAAATTTTTTCCAAACAAATGGAAAGTTACCTTACCAATATTTTATAATTATGGACAAACTGTTGTAACACCTTTGTTTAATCCAATTGATCCGGATGTTAAGATGACAGACTTTAATAATAGCGAATATATTTCTGCTGCTCAAAAAAAGGATATTAAAGATCAGGTGCTTGATAAAACCGAAAGGAAAGGGTTTAATGTAACCAATGTTAGAATTGATGGCTTTAAACGAAAAGGCGCCAAGCCAATGCCTTGGGATGTAAGTAATTTTGCAGTTACTTATGCATATACTGAATTGTTTAAGAGAAGCATAAATGTTGCATATAATATTAATCGTCAATACCGCGGTAATATTCAGTATGCATTTAGCTTACAAAATCCGTTTACAATAAAACCTTTTGCAAAAATGAAAGTTTTTCAAAACAAGTGGTTTGCTTTAATTAAAGATTTTAATTTGCAGTTGTTGCCAAATAGTTTTGGAACATCCATTGATTTTAACAGAACATATGCAGCGCTTAAAAATAGAGATATTACAAGTTTTTATGCTGGTTCAACTAATTTCGAAAATCCAATTTTAGTAAATAAAAATTTCTTAATTAATCGTTCTTATAATTTACGTTGGGATTTAAGTAAAGCTATAAAGTTTGATTATAGTGCAAATAATGAAGGGCGTATTTTAGAACAATACGGGGAAGTGTTTAAAGAAGATAAAGCCCGTCGCGACGATATCATAAATACATTTATGAATGGTAAGCTTGATACAATTTCAAAGCGTAATATTGGAAAATTTGGTGAAAATACTTCGTATCGCCAACAAATGAATTTGAATGTGAATGTGCCTTTAAACAAAATACCGGTTTTAGATTTCTCAACAGTAACTTATAGATATGGCGGCACCTATACATGGCAGCGCAGGCCGTTTGCAGCTAATGATAGTATTGGTAACACCATTCAAAATACTAATTCGCACAATATTACGGGTAACTTTAATTTAGTGCAATTATATAATAAGATTCCTTATTTAAAGCGCTTAAATTCTAATCAAAATAAAAATACGCCGCCAATAAAACCAGGCAAAGGCTCAACAAACACGAGTAGCGTTGCTGTAACCGATACAACTAAAAAGAAATCGAGTGAAAGTAATTTTAAAGATATTGGTGAGTTTTTAGCGCGAGGCGTAATGATGATTAAAAATATTTCGGTTAGTTTTCAGCAACAAGGCGGGCAAGCATTACCAAATTTTTTACCGAGCTCGCAATATTTAGGAATGGATTTTGGAAGCTCACAATACCAAGGGTTAAATGGGTTTAATCAAAATTCGGCGCCAGGATTTTTATTTACTACCGGTTTGCATGATGATAATATTAGGCAAAATAGTGCCAAAAATGGTTGGCTATCAACTTTATCTCAACAAACAACTCCATATGTTGTTACCAAAAATAAAACCTACACCTACCGTTCCAGCATTGAGCCGCATGGAAGTTTGAAGATAGAATTAAATGGAAATTATTCAAAGTCAAGCAGTATAAGCGAGTATATGCTTTATGATCCTACTAATCCTAAATCAAAAGAAACCAGTGGTTACTTGTTTGATATGAGTAGAAATGAAACGGGTAATTTTAATATCTCTACATTTACATTTTTCCGTTCGTTTACCGATAAGGGTACTGATGTAAAATCTGCCCTATTTGATGAGTTCTTATTAACCCGAAGAGATGTGGCCAACGAGTTAGGTGCTGCAAATGCCGCTTCGCCTACCAATCCATTAGGCTCTGTTGGTCCAATTCAATATGTAAACTCACAAAGTGTAACAGTAAGTTATGTAGATGGTTATCAAGATAATCAACAAGATGTGTTGTTGGGCGCATTTTACAGAACCTACACTGGCAGAAATATTAAAAAGTATAGCACAAAAAATATTTTTCCAACGGTGCCATTGCCAAACTTTACTATTAATTGGGATGGTTTAGGTAAGTTGCCTGTTTTTAAGAAAACCTTTAGAAGTATTACTGTTCGTCACGGTTACAGAAGTAGTTATAACATTAGTGGTTTTTCAAATAATATTTTATTTACCGGCACTGGCGATCAATCCATCGATAGAGCACCAATCTCTGTATCATCTGGTACCACAGCATTAAATTCTAACTTTGTGCCATATTATAATATTAACGCAGTTACTATTACCGAGGCATTTGCGCCATTGATTAAATTCGATTTTCAATTTGTAAAACAAGGTTGGAGTGCGAACGTAGAAACCAAACGTGATAAAACAACCAGTTTAAATATTACCGGACCACAAGTAATAGAAACCAAAGGGCAAGAATACATTGTTGGTTTAGGATACATGTATCCTAAATTAAAAATTAAAGGATTGCAGATTCAGGGTAAGGTTTTAGAAAGTAACCTATTAATTAAACTCGATGTGAGTTATAGAAAAAACCTATCCGTTATTCGTAGGGTGTCTGATGGAATAAGTATTCCAACGGGAGGAACGAATATTTTAACACTTCGTTCTTCTGCCGATTATCAATTAACACCAAACATCAATTTAAGGTTGTTTTATGATTGGATAAGAACTAAGCCGCAAACTTCGGCATCTTTCCCAACAGCGAATGCTACAGGTGGATTTAGTTTAAGGATCAACTTCCAATAATAGCCACTAATTACACGAATTAACACTAAACTAGTTTTTTTAAAACAATATTGGGATATGTCCGTGATTTCCAATAATTATATTTTTATTGATTAACCCTTCCTTTGCGCGCACTGATTTGTGAAATTTGTGCAATTAGTGGCTAACTTTTTGAAAAACCCATTAAAAAAATATTTGTGAAAATTGGTGGAATTCGTGGCTTTAATTCAAACAAACAATTACATTTGTAGCTCAAAAAAACAGAATATGAATTTTCCAGCAGATTTAAAATACACAAAAGACCACGAGTGGGTAAAAATTAACGGTAGCGAAGCTACAATAGGAATAACTGATTTTGCTCAACGCGAGTTAGGTGATATCGTTTATGTTGATGTAAACACTATTGGTGAAACAGTAGAAAAAGAAGCGGTTTTTGGTACCGTAGAAGCAGTTAAAACTGTTAGTGATTTATTTATGCCTTTAACCGGTGAAGTTTTAGAAGTAAATAAAGATATCGATTCTGCGCCTGAGAGCGTAAACACTGATCCTTATGGAAAAGGTTGGATGATAAAAATTAAATTTACAAATGCTTCACAAGTAAACGAATTACTAAGCGTTGAAGATTATAAAAAATTAATAGGAGCTTAAGAATTAATAAAAAATTAAATTAATCCCTCAACTACACAATAGTGAGGGATTTTTTTTTATTTTGTTGAATGATAAAGCGCTCTTATAATATCTTAATTTTTTTGTTCATTAGCATTACTACTCATGTCTTTTGTCAATTTGCCCCACATGATGATTGGTATAATAGAGGCGTTACGTGTTTTGAAAACGAGGATTTCATAAAAGCAGACTCGTTGTTTTCTCGTTCAATAGAAAGTCATCCAAATACTGAAAACTATCTGTATAGAGCAAAATGCAGAGGTAAAAATGCGGATAAAAAGGGATATTGTTATGATTTAACCTACTCAAGTTTTTATGGAAATTCAGATGCGGTAAAGTTATTTCTCAAGATGTGTGGTAAAATTGATACTGTAGAAAAAGTTGTTAGTGCATCTAGCATCTATAACATTAAAGAAAGAACAGTTTCTTATATATGTAATGATACTTCAATAAAATTATTCAAAAAGCAAAAATTGCTCTCTCAATTTTATTCCAAGACAGGCATTGATAGCATAAACCGTTTAGACGCAATTAACAATTTTAAGGAGGAAAACGAACAGACGGCTGAATTTGTGGGTGGGTTAAATGAATTAGTTGTGTTTATCAAAAAGAACTTGAAACTGCCAAAAAAGTTCAATTCAGAAATGAATGGAAAAGTGTTTTTGAAATTTATTGTATATGAAGATGGGAGTATTCAGGATGTTATTGTATTGAAAGGAATTTCAAATTGTGAAGTGTGTAATGATGAGGCGCAAAGGGTGATAGCTATTATGCCAAAATGGAAACCCGCAAAAATTAATGGTAAAAGAGTAAAATCGTATTTTAACTTGCCTATATCTTTTAAAGCGTAATAATTGAAAAAACTACTATATAAAAATAGCCCTGTTATAGCATTTATATGGGCAGCCATTATTTTTGCTTTATGTGCCACGCCCGGACAGTATATTCCTAGTGCTAATTGGCTTGAGTTATTAAGCTTTGATAAATGGGTTCATGCAACCATGTTTTTTATATTATGTACTTTATTATTTTTAGTGGCATTAAAATATGATCTATCAAAATTATGGATGATTGTCTTTTTTGTTTCCAGTGTTTTGTATGGCGGTTTATTAGAAGTAATGCAAGCCAAATGTTTTACTAACCGCAGTGCCGATTGGCAGGACTTTGTGGCCAATTCCTTTGGCTGTGTGGTTGCTATCCTGGTTTTTAAAAAGTTGAAAAAACTTTTTAGTGCTGTTTAATTGATATCAGGCTAAGAGTTAGATGCCGAAGTTAAAAAAGCGGTGTCACTTCGAGCAATTCCGACAATAGGAGGAATGTATCGAGAAGCGTTCTCGATATGCTCCACTTTGTTCCGCTACTCGAACTGACACTGTATTTGTATGCTCGAGCGCAGTCGAAAACAATCAAACTGATTTTAATATAGTTAAATAAAAAAAGCCCCTTTCAATTGCATGAAAGAGGCTTTTAATTTGTATAAAAATAATTAAACTGTAACTTTTTCGCCTTTTAAAACAGCTGCCATTGTTTTACCAATTTCTGCAGGGCTTTCGCACACAAAAATTCCACATTCGCGCATAATTGCCATTTTAGCTTGCGCTGTATCTTCAGCACCACCAACAATAGCACCTGCGTGACCCATAGTACGACCTTTTGGAGCGGTTTGTCCGGCAATAAAACCAACAACCGGTTTTTTATTTCCATTAGCTTTTATCCAACGAGCAGCTTCTGCTTCGTAGTTACCGCCAATTTCACCAATCATAACAATAGCTTCGGTTTCAGGATCATTCATTAATAATTCAACGGCATCTTTAGTTGGAGTTCCAATGATTGGATCTCCACCAATACCAATAGCAGTAGTAACTCCTAAGCCTGCTTTGGCAATTTGATCAGCAGCTTCGTAAGTTAAAGTTCCACTTTTTGAAACAATACCAATTTTACCTTTTTTAAATACAAAGCCCGGCATAATTCCAACTTTTGCTTCGCCTGCAGTAATTACACCCGGGCAATTTGGCCCTATTAAACGACACGCTTTTCCTTTTAAATATTCTTTTACATAAATCATGTCTTTTACCGGAATTCCTTCAGTAATACAAACGATTACCTTAATTCCTGCATCAGCAGATTCCATAATAGCATCAGCAGCAAATGCAGCCGGTACAAAAATGATAGATACATCAGCACCAACCTTTTGAACTGCATCTGAAACAGTATTAAAAACCGGACGATCTAAATGGGTTGTACCACCTTTACCGGGTGTAACGCCACCAACTACATTCGTTCCATATTCTATCATTTGGCCTGCGTGAAAAGTTCCTTCGCCGCCGGTAAATCCTTGTACAATTACCTTTGAATTTTTATTTACTAATACTGACATAATCTTAATTTTTGAGTTACGAATATACCTACTAATTTGCATTTTACCAATAAAATATATGGCTATAAAATTTTAATAATTTTAATCTAACATTTACTTCAAAAAAGCTACCTTGAAGCCCTAATTGGAAAATTTTATTGAACTATATACAGATGGTGCCGCGAGCGGAAACCCTGGTCCGGGTGGGTTTGGTGTTGTTTTAAAATTTATGCATCACAGAAAGGAAATTAGCGCCGGTTTTAAGCTAACTACTAATAACCGAATGGAATTATTGGCCGTAATTATTGGTTTAGAGAGCGTTACCAACAACAATCTTCCTGTTAAAGTGTATTCCGACAGCAAATACGTGGTAGATTCTATAAACTTAAAGTGGGTTTTTGGTTGGCGAAAAACGGGTTTTAAGAATAAGGCCAATGTTGATCTTTGGCAACGCTTTTTAAAAATTTATGATGCGCAAAAACATCAATTTTTTTGGGTAAAAGGGCATGCAAGTAATGCTGAAAACAACCGATGCGATGAATTGGCGGTTATGGCATCAAAAAAGCCAAACTTACCTAGAGATGAAGGTTATGATGCTATAAAAAGAGGCGAGGTGTAATAGAAAAACCTACTTCCCATTATTAAAATAAACCCGGCCTTGGCGCCAATAGTCAACAGCGGTGTAATATGGATCTTTAAAAAACTGAGAACGTTCTAAGATATAGTCATTATCACTAAATGGATTTTGTGTTTTATTAAAAATAAATCTAGTAGCGTTTGGGCTATTTTCTACCCCATAAACCCAAATTTCGGTTTTGCTGCTTTTATAAATATTGGTTGGTGTGCCAAAAACAATAAATATCATGCCTCTATCTGTTTTCCAGCCTTGCGTGTAGCTCGTGTAATATTTGTTAGCTTCTTTAACTCTGCCATAATATTTTTTTAATAATTCTTTTGCGCGTTCTTTACTGCCTGCAATGGTTATCCAAAAATTATCAATCGCTGCTTTTTTATCTGTAGAAGTTTTACACGAGTCAAACTCTTCTTTACTCATTAAGTAGCGCGTGCAGTTTATCATTTCATCACTATTACTAACTCCCGGAAAAGTTTTATCATAGGTGTATAAGGTTAAGCCTTCGGTAAAGTTTGGATTTGGTGTAATGTGTAAAAAGCCATAGCGCGGCATGGTTAATTGAAATTGATTTGTACTAAGATCCATTTTAAAAATACTATCCGGTTTATATTTAAATTCATCTTGAACTTTTGTTGAAAATGGAGGTAGAGCAGGACCAAATTCTTTAAAAAAACAATTAACGGTTATTTGAGTTAGGGTGGGGTCTGCGAATTTTACTATTACAGTTTCATCTTTTAAAAAGTTTGTTTTAAACGAAATGGCATTGTTGTGTGTAATTAAAAAATTTTGATCGGTAAAAGTATTTTTTTTGTAAATATTTATGCCTTTACTGTATTTTATTTTTTTATTTAAATCATAAACCTGAATGTCTAAATAATAATTGGCATTGTTTTTTGCTTTTAAATTAAATTTAGAAAGTATAGATTTAATTTCAACAGTTTCATTTGCTCTGTCAATAAGGTAATACGAACTACTATCAATAATCTTTTTTGCATTTGGATCGGGTAACAGTTTATATGAAATTTTTAAATCGGCATAAAATGCAAAGGTGGTATCGGGGCGTTTGTAAATTAAATTTTCATTTTTTATTTCTAAATAGGTTGTTGTAACACTATCATTTATGTGATAGGCAATTGCATTAACTTCTAGCAACTCGCTATCTGGATTAACCAAACTTTTTGTTGGTTTAGAAATAAATTGTTTTTTGGTAGCACAATTCGCAGCCAAAAAAATGATAAAAACCACAATTATTTTATTTATAAAACTGTTCACTCTTCCAAAGTTAACCAATTAAAACTATCTTTGTTTAACATGCCATTAAAAATAAATATTTGGAGAATTATTGGTCTTTTGGCTTTGGTTGCTTTTGCATTTTTATTTTTTAAAATTGTTATTTACATTGCTATTTCGTTTGTTTTGTTTTTAATTGGTTACCCGTTAACCTACAGATTAAAAACCATTAAGTTTGGCAAACGTTACATGCCCGATGCGGCTGCTGCATTAACAACCATATTGGTTATTGTGTCGTTAATTTTTTGTCTATTTTTTCTAATAATACCGCCTTTGGTTACCGAAGTTAATTTTTTGTCGGAGTTAAATTTTTATGAAGTGTTTCATAATATTTTAGATCAATTTCCCGCAGTAAAAGGTTTGTTATTAAAGATAGGGAACGAAGAAGATTTAAAACAAAATCTTTCTATTCAGGTTAACGAGTACCTTAACACAAAAAATATTAGTATGGCCGTAAATAATACGTTTCAGTATTTTGGAACAATTTTTGGGGGCATTTTATGTGTTTTATTTATTACTTTCTTTTTACTAAAAGACGAAATGATTGTAAAGAATAGTTTAATTACCATAGCGCCGGCGGGTGTAGAAAAAGAGATGCGTGATGTTTTGCGGATAGCAAAAAAAATGTTGAGCCGCTATTTTGTTGGTTTGTTTATTGATATGTTTATTGTTGGCGGATCTGTTTTTTTATTTTTATCGCTTTTTGGAATTAAGAATGCATTGATTATTGCTTTTTGCGCAGGCATTTTAAATGTTATCCCATACATTGGATCGGCAATAACAATGATTCTTGCTGTTATTTTAGGAGTGAGTGCTTGCATCAGCACTGGGGCTTATGAACAAATTGGTTCAACCATTTACACGATATTTTTTACTTTGCTTACCATTAATTTAGTGGATGGATTTATCATTCAGCCCTATATTTTTTCAAATTCAGTTAAGGCACATCCTTTAGAAATATTTATTGTAACCTTAATGGCGGGCACTTTAGGAGGTATTTTTGGAATGGTAATTGCCTTGCCCGTTTATACTATAATTCGCATTATTGCCGGCGAATTTTTAAGCCATCTTAAATTCTTTCGTAAAATTTCAGAAAATATAACCGATTAAAATTATTCATGGAAACTACTTTTTCATTTTTAAAAAAATTAGAAGCTAATAACAACCGCGATTGGTTCGAAAAAAATAAAGCAACTTACATAAAAGCTAAAGAAGAGTTTGAGGTTTTTGTGCAGGAAATAATTAATGGTATTGCTAAGTTTGATAAACGAATTTCTCCTGATTTAAAGGCAAAGGATTGTACCTTTAGAATTTATAAAGATGTGCGTTTTAGTAAAGATAAAACCCCTTATAAAAATAACATGGGGGCAAGTATTAATCCGGGTGGTAAAAAATCATTAGTGGCGGGTTATTATTTTCATTTGCAACCAGAAGGAAGTTTTTTAGCCGGAGGGGTTTATATGCCTGAACCTGACATGCTAAATGCCATAAGACAAGAAATAGATTATAACTCAGCACCTCTCTTAAAAATATTAAAATCAGCCTCCTTCAAAAAATATTTTAAAGGTTTAGATGACGAAGGCGCTTTAAAAACTGCGCCTAAAGGCTATGATAAGGAGCATCCATTAATTGATTTACTGCGCAACAGGCATTTTATTGCTAGTCATGCTTTTTCTAACAAACAAGTTTTGGATAAAAATTCTGCTAAAGAAATAGTAGCAGGCTTTAAAGCCATGTATCCATTTTTAGAATATTTAAGAGAGGCAACGGAGAAGTAAATTTTTTTGTCTATTTAAGTTATCCATATTTTTTTCTCTATTTATTAGTTTTCATAACGTTATCTCGGGTTCCTTAATAAAGAATTATCCTTTTACACGATTTTGCTCTGCATCTGAACTTCCTGTTGTATGTTTTGATTTAGAATTTAAGTTTTTACCAAATCTATAAGAAAAAGTTAATGAAACTATTCTTGTATCTCTTGGTCCGTACCAATTGGCATCAGTTAAATATAAATTATTAATTCTACCTCTTACTCTATCAGTAAATAATAAATCGTTTACACTAAACTTTATAGTTCCTAAATCATTTAACACTTTCTTTTGAAGTCCAATGTTTATATGTCCAAAATCTCCAAATGAAAACTGGGAATCAATAAAATTTGTAATATATTCTCCGCTTAATTCGGCACTTACACCCTTTGCTAATTGGAAACTGTTATTAACGTTAATATACCAATATGTGCCGCTTGAGTTTAATGTTTCTGTATATAATTTACTCTTAAATTCCGAATACATTACTTCGGAATATAAATTAATGGTAAGTATTTTTTTTATTGGCAAACTTCCTTCTATTGAAATATTATATTGTACGCTTGATCCAATATTTCCTGGTCTGCTATAATATATTCCATTATTAATTTCAATTGTTTCTTGAATTTGATCTTTTGTATTGTTATACGAAATGGTTGTTGTAAAAAGTTGTTTGTAACTGTATGATAAAGATAAATTGTGCGCAAAGGTTGGTTTTAAATAAGGGTTTCCTTCATAAAAGGTATATTTATCTAGTGGTGAACTGAAGGGGTTTAAGTCTTTATAAAAAGGCCTGTTTACCCTTTTGCCATATGACAGAGAAATTAAATTAGTAGAAGAGGTATCTAATTGATAAGAAAAATATAAGGTTGGAAAAAGATTATTGTAGCTTCTGCTAAAACTACTTGCTTCTTTTTTTGGATTCCCTAATTGTTTACCATTTAAAACTGTTGACTCAAAACGAAGTCCGGATTGTATTTGTAGCCTTTTTAATGATTTTGAAAAATTCAAATAACTAGCGTTAATCATTTCGTCATATTTAAAATGATTACTTAAATTATAATTATTTTGTGTAAAATTATTTTGAGTAATTAAATAAACAGCATCATTATCTGTTTGAGTATAACTGGTTTTAAGGCCAAAATCTAATTTACCATTTTTGCTTAAAGGCTGGGTATAATCACTTTTAAACGCATAAATTATTATATTAGAAGGTAATGAACCACTTTGATTATCATTATAAATAGTTGTTCCATTGGGCAAATAAACATTATTAATAAAATTTTGCTTTAAAATGGTAGAATAAGTTACGTAGTCTAAGTCAGCTGTTAGTGTTTTTTCTGTAGTATCAAATTTATGTCTAAAGTTTAAATTAAACGTACCATTTTTAAAAATGTCACTTTCAGAATTATCTGCAATAATTGTACTTGAAAGTGTTTGATCGGGATTTAAAAATTGAGCATAATTATATTTAGTTTCGGTTGACGTGTTATATAAAGCTTTTGTACTAACGCCAATTGAGGTTTTTTCGGTTAAATAATAATCAAAACCCAATTTAGCTGCATAGGATTGATTGGTTGGTTTTATATAGGTGTTTTGTGTAAAAATTGATTTAGTAGTTAAATCATCATTTTTATATTGCCTAGATATTGTAAGATCGTGAAACCCTTGGTAATACCCATAACTAAGATTTGAAAAAATTGAAAGTTTTTTATTGCTAAAATTTAAATTTAAATTGTTGTTTGTTTTTGGATATCTGCCTTGCGAATAATTTAAACTAAAACCTCCGTTTATGCCTTTTAATTTAGTTCGTTTAGTAATAATATTTATTATTCCGGAATTACCTGCCGCATCATATTGTGCCGGAGGATTGGTCATTAATTCAATTTGTTTTATTGAGCTCGAGGGGATTGATTTAAGATAATTTTCAAGTTCCGAACCTGTTAAATAGGTAGGTTTATTATCTATTAAAATTATAACGCCGGATTTTCCTTTTAATTTTATTAAACCGTTATCTCCAACCATTACCCCGGGCGATTTAGCCAATACATCCAGCGCGTTGCCTGCTGCATTTGAAATTAATGCTTCTGGATTTATAATAGTTCT
>Ga0066445_1000255_pt1 | contig 16573 bp, 14 predicted proteins | sample LakWasMet67_HOW9_2_FD_59533 | JGI IMG/M metagenome (GOLD analysis project Ga0066445, IMG submission 59533) | Freshwater sediment methanotrophic microbial communities from Lake Washington under simulated oxygen tension - Sediment Metagenome 67_HOW9 | ecosystem: Environmental > Aquatic >...
AAGCCAATCTTGGTCATGGCTTCTTTAAACTTCTGACGATCTTCGGCTTTGTCGATGGCTTCTTTTGAGGCACCGATCAACTCGACGTTGTATTTTTGCAATACGCCATGCTTGTCCAGATCCAACGCACAGTTGAGTGCAGTTTGGCCGCCCATGGTCGGCAACAACGCATCTGGACGTTCTTTTTCAATAATTTTTTCTACAATTTGCCAAGTAATGGGCTCAATATAAGTCGCATCGGCCATTTCTGGATCGGTCATGATGGTGGCCGGATTGGAGTTCACCAAAATGACGCGATAACCTTCTTCACGCAGTGCCTTGCAAGCTTGAGCGCCGGAATAATCGAACTCACAGGCCTGCCCAATCACGATTGGACCGGCACCGATAATCAAAATACTTTTAATGTCAGTTCTTTTTGCCATTAGCTGGACTTTCTTTCTTGCATTAACTGGATAAAGCGGTCAAATAACACGCTCATTTCTTGCGGACCCGGGCTGGCCTCTGGGTGGCCTTGAAAGCTGAATGCAGGTTTGTCGGTACGCGCAATGCCTTGCAGGCTGCCATCAAACAATGACACATGCGTCACCTTGAGGTTGGCTGGCAGTGTGGTCGGATCAGCGGCAAAACCGTGGTTTTGGCTGGTGATATACACCCTTTTGCTTTCTACATCTTGTACTGGGTGGTTGGCACCATGATGCCCGAATTTCATTTTGAGTGTTTTAGCACCGCTAGCCAACGCCAACAGTTGATGGCCGAGGCAAATACCGAACGTAGGCACACCAGTCTCTACCAAGGTTTTAATTGCGCTAATCGCATAGTCACAAGGCTCAGGGTCTCCAGGGCCGTTTGACAAGAAAATACCATCTGGCTTGTATGCCAACGCTTGCTCCGCAGTTGACTGAGCAGGCAGGACAGTGACTTTGCAGCCACGCGACACCAGCATGCGCAGAATATTGCGTTTTACACCATAGTCAAACGCCACCACATGAAACTTTGCCGCAGCCGATTTGCTGAAACCCTTACCTAACTGCCATTCGGCCTCAGTAAATTCATAGGGCTGACTGCAGCTCACTACCTTGGCGAGATCCATGCCTGCCAAGCCAGGAAAACCATTGGCCAACGCCAACGCTTGCGCTTCATCGACATTTTCGCCCGCCATGATACAGCCAGCCTGTGCGCCTTTTTCACGCAAAATACGTGTTAATTTGCGTGTATCAATGTCGGCAATCGCTACCACATGATTGGCTTTAAGATAATCTGAGAGATTTTGTTCACTGCGGAAATTGCTTTCCAATAAGGGCAAGTCACGAATAATCAGACCCGCAGCATAGACTTTGCCTGACTCGACATCCTCACTATTGGTACCATAGTTACCAATATGCGGATAAGTCAGCGTCACAATTTGTTCGGTATAGGAAGGATCGGTAAGAATTTCCTGATATCCGGTGATGGAAGTGTTAAACACCACTTCACCGATAGTATGACCCGAAGCGCCAATGCTAATGCCCTTAAAAACAGTTCCATCTGCTAACACTAAAATCGCTGGAATTGTTTTCGACACCTTTAGCTCCTTAAGTTTGATACGAAACACATCTTTTAGAGGGTTCATCGCATCGCCGGAACTAAGGTTCAAGCTGCGGTGAATAGATGTGCAAAACGGGAAAAGCTTTTTGGACTCTTCCCGTTCAGAATTGCAGCATTATAGCGCAAATTATGTACCCACTCAAGGGCAAGCAAGCATAAGAATTTGATTGGCTCACGCACTGAATGCGGCGCACGAGGATGCGCCTAAGCTCAGCTTTTATCAAATCCCAACACATCACGCATATCAAACAAGCCATGCGGCTTGTCTGCCAAGAACTTGGCTGCACGCAACGCGCCTTGCGCAAATGTGGCGCGGCTCGACGCTTTATGGGTCAATTCAACACGCTCGCCGATGCCGGCCAACACCACCGTATGATCGCCAACGACGTCGCCGCCACGCATGGTAGCAAAGCCTATTGTGCCAGCCTCACGCTCGCCAGTAACGCCTTCTCGCGCATACACAGCACAGTCATTGAGTGACTTTTCAATGCCCTTGGCAGCCGCCTCACCCAAGCGCAATGCCGTGCCGGAGGGCGCATCCACTTTATGGCGATGATGCATTTCGACCACTTCAATGTCGTAGCCTTGATTGAGTACACGTGCAGCCTGTTCGACCAAATTGATGAGCACGGTCACACCAACACTCATATTCGGCGCAAATACAATAGATATATCTTGCGCGGCGTCAGCGATCGTGGTTTTTTCTGCGTCACTGAATCCGGTGGTACCAATCACCAAACTGACCTTTGCTGCTTGGCAAGCCTGCAAATACTGCATACTAGGTTCTGGACGAGTGAAATCCACCAACACATCCGCTCCTTGCAAGGCAGCTGCGACATCAGCACTAATTTTCACACCGGTCTGCTTACCAAACTGCTCGCCCGCATCGCGGCCGATCATCGCGCTTTCAGCTCGGTCTAAAGCCGCGTGTAACTGCAGGCTGTTGTCTGAAAAAACACCTTCTAGCAAGGCATGACCCATACGACCGGACACACCGGCAATCACTACTTTCAACATTAATCGCTCAATCAATTCTCAATTTAAAGGGCATTAAAAGCCAATTTGTTCCAACACACCATCTAGATGCTCAGCACTACCTTCGGGCGCCGTCACCTGCTGCTTAGAAGACGCATCCACCCCTGAAACAGTAGTCTCACGCACAATCAACCAACGTTGACTGGCAGCATCTAATTTCATTTCCAGTTGTTTAGCGGTCTCGTCACGATAGACTCTAGAGGCATAGGTTTGCATAAAGGTGACCACAGCGGTTTCTCCCGCGCGCACCACATGCAGGTTGGCAAGCTCCAGCGTGATTTTTCCCTGCTGTGGAGACAGCCGTTTCTTGCGCTGCGACTCCCAAGCACTTCTGTTTGATGCACCTTCAGGCAAAAATTCAGGCGCGTAAGCCGCTAGGTAAGCAGTAATATTCTTACTGCGCCAAGCTTGTGCCCAGGCTTGAACAGCCGCATCCACTGCCGATGCTGAAGAATCCGCAACGGAAGAATTAGCCTCGGGCGAGGAGGCAGCCGCCTCTGTGGCACTCAGCAATGTCGTCGTTGCAAGCACAGACGTCGGTGCAGCCGCGGATGTGACTTGCTCACGCGTAATCAACCAGCGCTTCTGCGAACCATCATAGCGCAAGCTAAGTGTTTTATTGGCGGCGTCTTTGTAGGCTTTGTTGGCATACTTCTGCTCAAATTCAACGGAAGCCACAGCACCATCTTGTGAAATTTGTAAGTTATTCAGCACCAGTGTAATGCTTCCTGAAGCAGCAGATAAACGTTGTTTTCGTTGCGCTTCCCACGCTTTTCGATGCAGCCCACCTTCAGGTGTAAAGTCAGCTGCATAGGCCGCCAAGTAATTTTTAACATCCTTTGAGCGCCATGCTTGTGCCCAAGCGGACACCGCCTGTTTAATTTCAGCATCCCCTACTGGCGGTGCTTCGTCAGGCATCGTTGCCGCTGATGAAGCCACTGCAACCGCAGCCGTGGCTTTCACTGGCGGTGGTAACACAGGTTCAATTTCTGGCGCAGGTTCTGGCAATTGTTCTGCCACAAAGGTGGGCGGCGCCTGGGTCGCTTCACCTGCTTTGGGCGCAACACCTTTCTCGGTCACTTGATGCGCCTCTGCTTCTGTGGTCGGCGCATTTGCTTCTGCCATGTTGCCTTTGACCATGTCTTGCTCGCTAGGCACAACAGGCGCGACATATTCTCCCTCGGGAATATATGGAATCACCTCATCCTCTGCAACCACAGCCATCTCTGCTGGCTTGGATGCAGCCACTGGGGCAGGCGCCAATTTAGCCGCAGCGACTGGTTTTTGTTTCACAGATTTAGGTGCAACCGGCTTTGCCGATGCAGATTTCGCTGTGGCGACAGCAGCGGCAGCCGCCACCGCAGGCGCCACAATCGCCTTGCTTGCGGCAGGCGCGACACTGCCAGCCGGCGGTAACACCACCTCAGTTTGAGCCATCGCTGTAGGCGCCGCAGCAGCTTCTTGCGCAAATGCGGCTGGAGGTTCCACCGTATCGGCAATTTGCGCCGCCATTTCTTTTTCTGTTACCGGCTGCGCATTGGCGGCTTCAGCTGGCTCAGCTTTGCCATCGACCTTGTTAGCAAGCTGCGCTGGGGCTGGTGACTCGTTGGGAGCAACTGATTTAGCAGCCTCTGCTGCCTTTGCGCCCGCAACTGCTTCGTTTGCGGTCGAGCTTGTTTTCGCCGCAGCATCTTCTGATTTCCAGAACTTGAGCTTATCTGTCCATGCCTGATCGTTGTCGGCATCCAGTTTTTTCTGCGGGACTTCGGCTATAGTTTTGATGTCAGGGTTTTCGGCTGATGGAATCACATCCCCCCGCACCGAGACCAAACTGTCTTTATCGAAATCAAGAATCACCCGGCGCTTTTCGACCACAGCCCCTTGCTTTCTTAACTCATAGAAGTAGTCCCAGCGGTTATCACGGAAACTATCCACGATCAGCGGCGTGCCCATGATGTAGCGCACTTGCGACCGCGTCATGCCCGGGCGCAGTTGCAACAACATTTTAGAGGTGACCACATTTCCTTGCTGCACTTCCATCTTAAATGGCTTGACTGAAGGAAGCTTGGCACCGCATCCACTCTCCAGAGATGCGACGGCCAATACAAATAAGATAGAATTACGCATTGGATTCACTTTATAATCGGTATTATTGAGAATAATCGTTAATATACCACGTAGTTTCGCCGATCAAATACGGCAGGCGACTTAACCCGCAACAAAACTTAACGACAGACAACCCTACTGGACAAAACCTATGCATGATCCCAAAGAACTTAAAAATGCAGGCCTGAAGGCAACGCTACCGCGCCTAAAAATTCTAGAGCTATTTGAAAACAGCGAACAGCGTCACTTATCCGCTGAGGATATTTATAAAGTCATGATTACCAACGGCGAAGATGTTGGCTTGGCAACGGTATATCGCGTGCTGACGCAGTTTGAACAAGCAGGCTTGCTGGTACGTCATCACTTTGAAAGTGGCAAAGCGGTGTTTGAAATGAATGAAGGCAGTCATCACGACCACATCGTCTGCGTCAAATGTGGCCGCGTTGAAGAGTTTTATGACGAAGAAATCGAAAAAAGACAAAAAACAGCCGCAGAAAAATACGGTTTTACCATGCAAGACCACTCGCTCACCATATATGGCGTGTGCAAAAAACAACCCTGCACCGAATAACCGTTTTTGCCGAGCCGATGCGAACGCATGCAGATTGGCTCGCAACCAGACCATCACTTGCCTGACCTCACGCACGCATCCAATCACTTCGCATTCGGTTTTGACCCCATTGCCAGGCCGGATGCTCGCATCCTCATTTTAGGCTCATTGCCTGGCACCGCCTCGCTTACGCAGCAGCAATATTACGCGCATCGGCAAAACGCATTCTGGCGCATTCTCGAGCAACTGTATCAAATTCCTGCCACTGACACTTATGAGGCGCGTTGTCAGCAAGTGTGCGCGCACCAATTGGCGATTTGGGATGTGTGCCATGCCGCGCATCGTATCGGCAGCTTAGACAGTAACATCGCGCACCATAGCGTGATTGCCAACGACCTTAATGCCTTTTTGTCTGTGCATCCCCGCATCGAACTGATTGCCTTTAATGGACAAGCCGCCGCGCAGTTATTTAAAAAACACATCCGACTCCTGCGCGAAGTGGAGACCCTCATACTCCCCTCCACCAGCCCGGCCAATGCAAGCCTCTCATTTGCTGAAAAATTGGCGCGTTGGGCCATGATTCAATCCGTTTAGCCAACGCAGAATTTTGCACAAAAACATGCAAACCACTCGTTTGCCGTGCATAAAAAAACGCGCATGCGAGCGCGTCTTGTAGTGAAAGATTGCCAGGCATGCGCTAAACCACAGCCATCAACAACAGTGTTGGATGTTAAAAACGAGCGACTTTTAACATTTCTCGCGCATGCATGCGGGTAGCCTCGGTAATTTGCAAACCACCCAGCATCCTTGCGACCTCCTCGATACGCTCATCGCTATTTAAGGTGCGTATACGGCTCAAAGTCGCGCCCTGCTGTTCTGACTTGCTGACCTGCCAGTGCTGTTGCGCTTGCGCCGCTACTTGCGCCAAATGCGTAATCACCAACACCTGCCTGTGCTGGCCAAGCTGGCTCAGCAATTGGCCCACCACTTCAGCGACACCGCCGCCAATCCCCACATCGACTTCATCAAAAATCATGCAAGGCACGGTGCCCAAGGAGGCCGTCGTGACTTGTAAAGCGAGACTGATTCGTGACAATTCGCCTCCAGAGGCCACTTTATTCAAGGGACGGGGCTCGACCCCGGCGTGACCAGCGACCAGAAACTCCACCTGCTCAAGACCATATATTGCCGGCTCACCCGGCGTTAGCGCCACCGCAAATTGCCCACCTTTTAAGGACAAGGCCTGCATTTGAGCGGTAATGGTTTTAGCCAACTGACTGGCCGCTTGTTGTCTGAGCACAGAAAGTTGAGAAGCCTGTTGGTGATACTTTTGCCAAGCCGCTTCGACTTGCTTCGCTAACACGCCATCATCAGCAAACGCTTCGAGTTCGGCCACACGCTGAAGTTGTGTCGACAACAAATCTGGCAACGCCTCTGGCTTGACTCGATACTTGCGCGCAGCGCTATGAATGGCCTGAATACGTGTTTCGACCTCAGCTAACCGTTCGGGGTCTAGTTCACTTTTTTGCAAATAACGATTCAATGCCCGGCTGGCTTCTTCGAGTTGCACCACCGCAGAACCCAGCGTTTCTGCCATCGACTGTAAACCAGCGTCTATCGCCTGTAACTCAAGCAGTTTGGCTTGCGCTTGGGATAATAAATCCAACGCATTGACCTCATCGCCCTCACTCATCAGCTGCAAACTGGCTTCCATGCCCGACAGCAAACTCGCCCCATGGCTCAGCCGAATATGTTCCTGTTGTAACGTTGACCACTCTTCCGCAGCAAAGCCCAATTGTTTCAGTTCGCGCGTGCTGTCTCGCAAGCCCGCAAGCTCGTCAGCGAATTGACTGGCGTTTTTCTCGTAGGTCAATTGTTGCTGATGCAACTGCGTCCAGTCTTTATAAAGCTTGGCCAGCTGTTTAACCAAAGGCGTGGCCTGTGCATAGGCATCGAGAATCTCGCGCTGAGTGGCCACTTTGAGTAAAGAGTGATGGGCATTCTGACTGTAAATGTCGATCAGATGCTCACCGATTTCGCGCAGTTGGCCTACGGTGGCAGAGGCGCCATTGATGAACGCACGGCTACGGCCATCGGCATAAATCACCCGCCGCAACATCAAAGTGTCATCGACATCCATCTCTTGCGCCTGCAACCATTCACGCGCTGCGAGATTATTCGCAATAGCAAAGGTGGTGGCAATTTCGGCTTTTTCGCACCCCTGACGTGTCACGTCACCCTCATTACGCGCACCGAGGCTGAGTGATAAGGCATCGATCAGAATCGACTTACCTGCACCGGTTTCACCGGTCAAGGCGGTGTAACCCGCTGAAAACTCAAGTTCCAGCACATCAACAATGACAAAATCTCGAATAGAAAGGGCTTGTAGCATGGGTCGGTAGCCTGGGCCTGTTAGCCCCAGTTTAGTTTATTACGCAACATATCAAAATAGCAGTAATCTTGCGGATGCACCAGTTGGATTTCTTGCTGCGCGCGCTCAATGCGCACATGGTCACCCACTGCTAGTGGGTAGAGACCTTGGCCGTCATAACTGATCTGGGCGTCTGCCGCATGGACCACGATCACCTCAATGACACTGCCGGCGGGCACCGTAATCGGCCGATAGCTCAGCGTATGCGGGCTGATAGGGACAATCGAAATCGCGTCCAGATCTGGGTGCATAATTGGCCCCCCTGCAGACAATGCATAAGCAGTGGTGCCGGTTGGCGTCGTCAAAATCAGGCCATCAGAACGCTGGCGTGACACAAACTGGCCGTCGACATGCACCTCTAACTCGATCAAACGAAAGGCACTCTTGATCACCACATCATTCAGAGCAAAGGTCTGCTCAATGGGATTGTTTGCACGCGTCACCACTGATTGCAGCAACATGCGGGATTCCAACTGATATTCGCCCTGCAGGATTTTATCAATTTCAACCAGCATTTGGTCGGTACGCAAGTCGGTCAAAAAACCCAAACGACCACGATTAATGCCAATCAAGGGCACGCCGGTATGCCGCAAAGCACGGCCCACACTCAGCATGGTGCCATCGCCACCCATCACAATGACCAAATCGACCTTGCTGCCGATGTCGTTAAGACTCGCCAGCTGAAAACCTTCATGACTAATAAACTGCGCCGTTTGATCTTCAACAAAGACCTGCAACCCTTGCGACAGTAGATGATGTGCCAAATGTGTGAGATCGCTTTGCATTTGTTGCAAAGCAATAGCGTCCATGTATTTTCCAACAATGGCGACGGAACGAAATGTAGATTGCATGGGCGCATTAAAGCATAGAAGCCTTGAACTGAAAAGCGCAAGGGGCTGTTATCATAGCGTCAAATGATGCAAAATTTCACAGACAGCAATCAGGTGGTTAAAAGTGGATAAACGCGCGCAAATTTTGCTCAAAACGTTGGTGGAACATTACATCAGCGAGGGCCAGCCGATCGGCTCACGCACCCTGCTACAACATTCAGGCTTAGATGTCAGTCCGGCAACGATTCGTAATGTGATGAGCGACCTCGAACAGTTGGGATTTATCACCAGCCCGCACACTTCTGCGGGAAGGGTGCCCACTAAAAAAGGCTATCGCCTGTTTGTTGACTCCCTGATGACGGTACAACCACTCGACCAACGCGCCATGTCGCAATTAAAAAGCGGCTTAAGCTCCCATAACCCACAGGCTTTGATTAACAGTGCGGCGGATATGTTGTCGCAACTAACCCAATTTGCTGGCTTGGTGATGATTCCCAAACGGACGCGTAACGTATTGAAACATCTCGAATTTTTACACCTCAATGATAAAAAAATTCTGGTGATTTTGGTGACTGAAGGTGGACAAGTACAAAATCGCATTTTGCTGACAGATAAAGCCTTCACCGCCAGCGAACTGACCGCGGCCAGCAACTACTTCAACAGCCATTGCCAAGGTTTGTCACTCGAAGAGGTGCAAACCAAGCTCAAACAGGAATTGCAGCAAATGCAGGCGGACATCAACCGGCTGATGTCGGCCGCGCTTGATGCGGCTAGCCAGCCTGAATCTTCAGAGCAAGAGACGGTGGTCATTGCCGGAGAGCGCAATCTGTTGCAAGTCGATGAGCTTTCAACCAACGTCGGCAGCCTGCGTAAACTGTTTGAGATTTTTGAGCGTCGCACGGCGCTGATGCAACTGCTAGACCACAGTCAGCGTGCAGAGGGCGTGCAAATTTTTATTGGGGGCGAAAGTGGCTATCTGCCGTTGGACGAGTGTAGCCTGGTGACCTCGCCCTATGAGGTGGATGGGCAAGTGGTCGGCACCTTGGGTGTGATTGGCCCGACGCGCATGGCATACGAACGCATAATCCCCATCGTCGATATCACAGCCAAACTCCTGTCTAACGCGCTCTCTAATCAATAGCCGCTCAAACAGGCGGGTGCCAATCTATTGCGCTGGCTCCAGCATCAATGCCTTATAAAATTCGGGCGCAGACCCGGCGCTGTCAGCGCCGTCTGACAACACAATCAGTCTTTATTGACTGTTAAAAATAGTCCCGCCCGTTCAAAATGACCACATATCTAATTTCCTCAGGGGCTATCATGAAACAAACGACACACACAACGCTGTATAAATCTTTGGCTTGGTCATTACTTTTGGCTTTCAGTCTAAATCTGACGGCCTGTGGCTCAATGAGCACGCGTGGAAAAAGTACAGCACTCGGCGCTGGGATTGGTGCCGTTGGTGGGGCTGTATTAACGGGTGGTAGCGCCATAGGCACCGTGGGTGGTGCAGCCGTCGGTGGCGTGATCGGCAACCAAATTAATAAAAAATAGCACTCAATTGTCTTTTTGACCGAACAACCGCTCATCCTGTTTAGTGGTTGTCGCACTTTTTTCTCTGGCAGGCGTCATATAAGCTTTTAATCGCTTAAAATGCCCGCATGACTTATTACCAGCCAGAACCTGCATACTCCCACGGCAGCCAATCAAAAGTGGGGATTCTGTTAGCGAATCTGGGAACGCCTGAGGCGCCGACAGCCAAAGCGTTGCGACCTTACCTGCAGCAATTCCTGATGGACAGGCGCGTGGTCGAAATTCCTCGCTTTATTTGGTGTTGGATTTTGCACTGCATCATCTTGGTGATTCGCCCAAAAAAATCAGCTGAAAAATATGCCAGCGTGTGGACGGCTGAGGGCTCGCCACTCATGGTATACGCTCAACAGCAAAAAACCTTACTACAACAAACGCTGGCGAAACACATTGCCAGCCCGTTCGCGGTTGAACTGGGCATGACCTACGGCAACCCCAGTATGAAAAGCGCTATTGAGTCACTCAAGGCACAAGGCTGTGACCGTATTCTGGTGTTTCCGCTTTATCCGCAATACGCGGCAAGCAGCACGGCTGCTGCATTGGATGCGGTGTGGCGCGTACTGTTGAAAATGCGCAATGTGCCTGCCATCCGCACCATCAAGCACTATCACGACGACCCACTGTATATTCAAGCACTTGCTAGCCACATCAAAGCTTATTGGCAGCAACATGGTCAGCCGGAAAAACTGGTCATGAGCTTTCATGGCGTGCCTAAATTTCACCTGCTAAAAGGTGACCACTACCATTGTGAATGCCATAAAACTGGGCGCTTACTGGCGGAGGCTTTAGGCTTGAATAAAGAACAATACCAAGTGGCCTTTCAATCCCGCTTTGGCCGCCAGGAGTGGTTGCAGCCCTATCTAGCGAACAGCCTAGATGCTCTAGGCAAACAGCAACTAAAACGCATAGACGTCGTTTGCCCTGGCTTTAGCAGTGACTGCCTAGAAACACTGGAAGAAATTGCCATGGAAGGCAAACATTTATTCCAATCCGTGGGCGGTGGTGATTATCACTATATCCCAGCCCTCAACAGCGAAGCGGTTTGGATTGAGGCCATGGCTGGTATTGCGTTGGCGCAACTGCAAGGCTGGGTCAGTCGCGAGTTTGATGCCGTTCATGCCGAGACGGAGGCACAAGCTTCTAAAGCACGGGCGCTGACCATGGGTGCTGAAAAATAGTCATTCACAACGGGTGGCGGACTTGATAACCGCCACCTACCCGCTTCGAGTGCCAGCCCAGCCTGATTACGCGTTATAATCGCGTTTTAACGTTTTAATCAGCGCGCTATGATCATTATTACCGGTGGTGCAGGCATGATAGGTTCTATCATGGCTTGGCATTTAAACAACAAACTGGGTCGGCAAGACCTGGTGATCGTTGACCGCATCACGCATGAAAGCCAATGGCAAAACCTAGTGCATCGCCATTATGCTGAATACTTGGACAAAGACCAATTATTCGATTTTCTGGAAGACAATGACGATATCACCGCCGTGATCCACATGGGGGCGATCAGCGCCACCACTGAGCGTGATTTCAATAAGCTGGTAGCCGATAACATGCACTACTCGCAGGATTTATGGTCCTGGTGTGCCGAGTATGAGGTCCCGTTCTTCTACGCCAGCTCTGCAGCCACGTATGGAGGTGGCGAACAAGGGTATGACGATGCCAGCATCGCCCAACTGCGGCCACTCAACGGTTATGGTTATTCGAAACACTTTTTTGACCAATGGGTGTTACAACAAGTCACCCAAAAACAAGTGACGCCCCCGGCCTGGGCAGGCTTCAAGTTTTTTAATGTTTATGGGCCCAATGAGTACCATAAAGAGCGCATGGCCAGCGTGGCCTATCACACCTTTAACCAGTTTAGCGAAACCGGCACCATGCGCCTGTTCAAGGGCACCAAAGCAGGTGTCGAAGACGGCATGCAATTGCGTGATTTTGTGTATGTCAAAGATGTGGCGGATGTGATGGGCTTTTTCCTTGAAGCAGCGCTTAAAAACAAACCGGTAGCCAGTGCAATTTATAATATCGGTACTGGCCAAGCGCGCAGCTTCAAAGATCTTGCGACCAACGTCATGACCAGCATGGCGCGTGAGCCGAATATCACCTACATCGACATGCCACAGGACTTACAGGGCAAATACCAGTACTTTACCCAAGCTGAAATGCAGAAACTGCGTCAGGCTGGCTATAAAAAACCTTTCACTACATTGGAAGAAGGCGTGAAAGATTACGTGCAGAACTACTTGCTGCAAGATGATCCTTACGCGTAACACCACAAAGATTGTGAGCGATATGAACCATATTGAATACCTTAAAGGCGAACATGCAGCGCACGTCGCGATGTTTCAGGCGTTGACACCGCTGTTTCCACAAATCGGTGAGGTCGGCAACCAGCTGCGCGACTGTATTCAGCGCGGCGGAAAAATTTTGCTCTGCGGCAATGGTGGCAGTGCGGCTGACAGCCAGCATATTGCAGCAGAGATCGTTGGCCGTTTTAAAAAAGAACGCAAAGGCATGCCTTCTATCGCACTCACGACGGATACGTCTATTTTGACATCGGTAGGCAATGACTATGGTTACGACTATATTTTTGCGCGTCAGGTAGAGGCTTTGTGCCGTCCTGAGGATGTATTAATCGGGCTCACTACGAGTGGCAATAGTGCCAATGTAGTCCGTGCCATCGAAACAGCCAATGAGATTGGCGCGACGACCATCGGCCTCACAGGCGGCAGCGGTGGCAAAATGAATAGCTTGTGCTCGCACAATATCGTGGTGCCCTCCAGCGTGACTGCCCGTATTCAAGAGGCGCATATTTTTATTGGCCACTGCCTGTGTGAAATTCTGGAATCCTAATGACTGGCACTTTACTGAATAGTCAGCTGGCCACCGTGGTGGCCCATTTTGGTGAGCAAAAAAAACACGTACTGGTGATTGGCGACGTCATGCTGGACCGTTACCTAATGGGGGAAGTGAATCGCATTTCACCCGAGGCGCCAGTGCCGGTCGTGCTCATTAAATCCGAGCAACAGCGGGCAGGCGGTGCTGCTAACGTCGCCGCAAACTTAGCCTTGCTTGGCATCCAAACACGCATGATCGGTTTAATCGGTCACGACCACGAAGGTCAGCGATTAATGGCAGCCATGTCGGAGTATGGCATTGATATCGATGCCATGATTACCACCCCGACCCGACCGACCATCGCTAAAACGCGCATTCTGGGTGGACATCAACAAATGCTGCGGCTGGATCAGGAAGTCACCAGCACGCTCTCTGCCGATGAAATCAGCAACGTCATGCAGGCCATCGCAGCGGCGTTGCAACAACAACCGGCGTTAGTGATTTTATCTGACTACGCTAAAGGCCTACTGACAGAGCACGTGTGTCAATACGTCATCCATTATGGTCGTGCGCACCAGATCCCGGTGCTGGTTGACCCCAAAGGACGCAACTATGACAAGTATCGTGGTGCAACCGCGCTTACGCCCAACAAAAAAGAAACGGCCGAAGCCTGCGATACACAGACTGCGGATGCCACACTCATCGACAAAGCCAGTGCACTTAAAACCGGGCTTGCCTTAGACTTTTTGGCCGTCACTCGCGGAGAAGAAGGCATCACGCTGATTAATGACCATACCGAGCATCTCGGCGCGACTGCCAAGCAGGTGTTCGATGTATCAGGCGCTGGGGATACGGTCATCGCCACCCTGGCGGCGGGCTTGATCCATGGCCTCAGCCCTCTCGACAGTTTGTCTCTGGCCAATATTGCTGCGGGCGTCGTGGTGGGCAAAGTGGGCACGGTTCCCATCACCAAAGCCGATTTGATCGATGCGATTGCCAGCGCGCAAGGCAGTCAACAAGCGCATAAAATCAGTGAACTACCAGCGTTGATGCAAAAAGTCGCCAGCTGGAAGCAGCAAGGTCAAAAAATTGTGTTCACAAACGGTTGCTTTGATTTGTTGCACGCTGGGCATGTCAGTTATCTCGAAGGCGCCAAACAGCGCGGTGATAAATTGATTTTAGGCTTAAACACAGACCGTTCAGTGTCTGCCCTCAAAGGCCCGTCCCGACCAGTGGTCAACGAGCAAGACCGCGCGCGCGTGTTAGCTGCACTAGAGTCTATTGACGCAGTGATCTTGTTTGACGAGGATACACCGCTGGCCCTGATTCAAGCCATTCAACCCAATGTGATTGCCAAAGGTAGTGACTACAGCGCTGAGCAGGTCGTCGGCGGCAAAGAGGTGTTGTCATGGGGAGGCGAAATTGCCCTGATCGACTTGGTGGAAGGTCGCAGTACGACAAATCTGATTAAAAAAATGCACGCATGAGCAAAATACTGGTGATGGGCCCGTCTTGGGTGGGCGACATGGTGTTGGCACAAAGTCTGTTTAAACAGCTTAAAATTGCACAGCCGCAATGCCAAATTACAGTGGCAGCACCCGCTTGGACTTTACCTTTGCTCGCGCGGATGCCGGAGGTATCGCACGCGATCGCCCTGCCATTTAAACATGGGGATTTAGCACTGCGCGCGCGCTTTAACTTTGGCCGCGCATTGGCAAACGAGGGCTTTACCCAAGCCATTTTACTCACCAATAGTCTTAAATCGGCGATTCTGCCATGGGCCGCGAAGATACCGATTCGCACCGGTTTTAAAGGTGAGCTGCGCTACGGTTTGATCAACGACATGCGGCCGCTCAATAAGACGGTGCTGAAAAAAACCGTCGAACGTTTTGTCACTTTAGGCCTGCCCAAACAAGCGACTCTGCCCAGCCCATTGCCGCAACCTGCATTAATCACAGATCCGGCACAAGCACAGCATTTGCTGACAACCTTCAACATTTCGCATTCAGCGCAGCCCATATTAGGGCTATGCCCGGGCGCTGAATATGGCGAAGCCAAACGCTGGCCGGCAGAATATTATGCCGAAGTTGCTAATGCTGCCCTGCAGCAGGGCTGGCAAGTTTGGCTGTTTGGCTCCGAGAAAGACAAACCGGTCACTGCCAGCATCCAACAGAACACCCAACAACAATGCGTAGATCTCGCAGGTAATACCAAACTTGGCGAGGCGATTGATTTAATGTCGCTCTGTCACACCGTGATCAGCAACGACTCTGGCCTCATGCATGTCGCAGCAGCGCTCGATAAAAAGTTGATTGCCATTTATGGCTCCTCAGATCCCAAACATACGCCCCCCATGCATCCGCAAGCGGTCATCCAATACCTTGGGCTCGAATGCAGTCCTTGCTTTGAGCGGGTATGTCCTTTGGGGCATTTGAATTGTTTGCGTCAGTTAACGCCGCAAAACGTCCTCTCCTCAATCAAGCTAAAGCCTCAGGAGGCTGCAACATGACCCGCCAATTGCCTTTGCCTACGCTGAGTCAAAAGCAGTGGTTCATTTTTTATCTGTTGGCGGCATTTGTGCTTGCCTGCAAGGTAATGTACAACCAGCACGGTTGGGTAAACAATGACTCTCTGCTTTACTTTGAGCAGGCCAGACTGTTGGCAGCAGGCCAAATCCAACAAGCATTTAGCCTTTACACCTGGTTGTTCTACCCAGGTTTGCTCGCCATCCTCCATCAAGTCACTGGCTTTGAAATTCACACAGCAGCGCTCTGCCTGAATGCGGTGTGTTTTGTCTTGTTCGTTGCGGGGTTTCAATGTCTGTTACACGAGGCAGGCGCAAAAATGCGCACCCTGCATTGGGGGCTATTATTACTATTCTCGACGCAATACATCGTTGGCGACGTCTTGGGTATGTTGCTACGTGACGAGGGTTTTTGGGCAGCGTTCACTTGGGGACTGGTCTATTGGTTGCGCAGCCTGAAAAACAAACACTGGCAGGATCTACTCCTGTTTCAGTGCAGCATGGCTATCGCGGTATTGTTCCGCATTGAGGCCGCCGCTTACTTGCTGGCACTGCCGCTATTGTTGCTGGTGCACCATTCGCTTCCATGGCCCCAGCGGCTCAAATTATGCTTACAAGCAAACTCGCTTTCTCTCGTCATCGCAGTGCTGGTGGGGTTGGCCCTCATCACGGGCTCCTTGCATGTGCAGCACCTTGGGCGGTTACAAGAAGTGATTACGCAGGTAACTAACTTATTCACTCAACGTATTTGGTTTATCAATGAAAAAGCCGATATCATGGGCAAACAAGTGCTTGGTAACCATCTGGATGATTACAGTACCTTCAGCTTGTGGGCCAGCCTGATATTAATAACTGCCTTTAAAACCCTGAAGGTCGCCGGACTCCCCGCCTTGCTTGTAGTACTGTGGCCGAAAAAAACATGGTGGCATAAACTCTCCGAACACAGTAAGCACCTCGCTGTTGCCACACTATTCATCAGTTTTATAGTCAGCTTGGTCATCATCCTGAACGTGTTTGTGTTATCAAGTCGCTATGTGATTGCAACCGGTATCGTCGTGCTCATGTTGGCCGCTTTTGCC
>Ga0066445_1000257_pt1 | contig 16413 bp, 13 predicted proteins | sample LakWasMet67_HOW9_2_FD_59533 | JGI IMG/M metagenome (GOLD analysis project Ga0066445, IMG submission 59533) | Freshwater sediment methanotrophic microbial communities from Lake Washington under simulated oxygen tension - Sediment Metagenome 67_HOW9 | ecosystem: Environmental > Aquatic >...
GTACCGTCACCCGGGTCATAATGATCTCTGAATAACGTTTTTTATCAAGCGTTTGTGTCAAAGCCGCCGCTAGTGTTAACAGAGTTTTGCCGGTGCCGGCTTGACCCAGCAGTGTGACAAAGTCGATGTCAGGATCCATCAGCAAGTTGAGGGCAAAATTTTGTTCACGGTTACGCGCGGTGATGCCCCAAATACTATGTTTTGGATTTTGATGATCTTGAATGATCTCAAGCACCGCAGTATTGTCTTCAATTTTACGTACGATGGCATGAAAAGGCTTGTTGAACTCGTAAAACACAAATTCGTTGACCAGTAGAGACTTAACGATCGGACCATTGATTCTGTAAAACATCCGGCCTGACTCTTGCCAGGAATGCATGTCTTTACTGTGTGCGTCCCAAAAGTCTTCTGGTAGTTCACGCAAACCGGTATACAGCATGTCGCTGTCTTCAAGCACTTTATCGTTAAAGTAATCCTCGGCCGCCACACCCATGGCACGTGCTTTAATGCGGATGTTAATGTCTTTGCTGACGAGAATAACGTTGCGATTGGCGTGTTGTTTTTTGAGCGCCAGTACGACGCTGATAATCTGGTTATCCGCTTTGCTGCCAGCTAGGCCAGGCAAGTCAGTCGGCACATGCTCTGTCTGAAAAAATAGTTTGCCGGTTAAATGTCGATTGCCTTGAATGGCTAACGGACAGCCATCTTCTAGGTGCGCTGTCTCATTGCCGCCCATGATCTCTTCTAGAAATCGGCTAGCTTGCCGTGCATTGCGAGCGACTTCAGTCAGCCCCTTCTTGTTATTGTCCAGCTCCTCTAATGTCACCATGGGCAAATAAACATCGTGCTCTTCAAATCTGAACAGCGACGACGGGTCGTGCATCAAAACGTTGGTATCAAGAACAAACAGTTTGGTGTGTGGAGCACTGGCCATAAAAGATCACTTTACGAGTGGGAAGACTGGATGCTGGCATATACTTCAGCGGCATGACCATCGACTTTGACACCACGCCATTCGCGGACCATGATGCCTTGTGGATTGACCAAAAATGTACTGCGTTCAATGCCACGTACTTGTTTTCCATACATATTTTTCATTTTGATCACATCAAACGCCTGACAGGCAACTTCGTCGCTGTCAGAAATTAATTCAAACGGAAAACTGTACTTGGCTTTGAAGTTTTCGTGCGATTTCAGGCTATCGCGTGAAATGCCAAAGACGATCGTGTTGGCTGCTACAAACTGCGCATGCATGTCGCGAAATTGCATGCCTTGCGTGGTGCAGCCAGGGGTAGCGTCTTTGGGATAAAAATAGAGCACAACGAACTTACCCAAATAGTCTTTGCTATTAAATTCAAGGCCAGAGGTGGCAGGTAAGATGAGATCCGGAGCAGGTGAGTTAAGCATAGTAGTCATGACAATCACTTGGTTACATTGTTGATAAAAACACAAAATTAAGCAAGCACAAAACGAAAAATCTTGTGTCTGGTTTTTATTGTGGCAGCGAGATGGTGATTCGGGTGCCCTGGCCCGGTTGACTGTCAAATGACATGGCACCGCCCAGCTCTTCACACACTTTGAAAGCAAACGGAATACCAAGACCCGTTCCAAACCGCTTGGTAGTCGGACCCGGCGTCAATGCATGTGGTTCCGGCTTGAAGGGCATGCCCGGCCCCTGGTCGATGATCAGCAAGGTCAGCACATTGTCTACTAAGGTGCAATGCAACTGAATTTCGGCATTCTTTGCTGAGGCCTCTGAGGCGTTCAGCAACAAGTTATAAAGCATTTGCTCCAACAAATGTTCATCCGTTAACACTAGGCGCTTGATCGTCGCACTGTTTTCAGTAATCTTGATGTGTTTTTCATTCAGCTTAGGTTGCAGCGTCGTGATCGCTCCCTGCACGATCGAGGAGAGTAACAACTGATTAAGCATCGGTTTGATCGGGTGCAGATAAGACAATAGGCTGCCGGTCCAGCGTTCGAGTCTGTCGACGGTGTGGATAATGCCTTGAATCGATTCCAATGTTTCTTTATCTAATAGCGGGTCGTCGATGACTTGTGCGGTGGCCCGAATACTCGCCAGAGGGTTGCGTATATTGTGCGCGAGCATCGGCACCAGTAAGCCCAAAGCCGCTTGCTTTTCACTTTTGACCAACGCATCACGGCTGGCCGCTAGGTCTTCAGCCATTTTGTTGATTTCGCGCGACAACACCGCCAGTTCTTCTGCGCCGGCCTCAGGCACTTGGTGAGTCAAGTTGCCGGTACTGATCGCATTGGTGGCTTGCATGATGTCATTGATTGGCCTGACGATAGAATTTTTAAGGATGCGCCTTGAATAGACAATCAGGATGCAAGCAAGCAATAAAGGCATCGATAGCACCGCAATGGAATTGCTTCTAGCTTCATCCAACCGATGTTTGATCTCGCCTTGTTTGACCAATAATAGATACTCGGCGCGCTTAGACACCTCTTCATAATGCCTGAAAATGCCGGTTTCGATGTCCTGATAAATGGATTTTTGCGCTTTGCGATCGGGGTTGTTTTGATAACGGTAGAACAAGGCGGGCGCTTCGTTCACCAAGCTTCGGTATTTGCGCTCAATATCCATAAGCGCATCGCGTTCTTCTTGGTCGATGGCGATGCTTTGTAGACGTTCTAGATGGACAAGAATCGAGGTGGTGTATTGATTATATTCATACAGCGCATTTTCTTCTTGCAAGAAAAACGCGTCGAATAGTTCTTTGGTTTGACGATAGAGGTCGCCACGCACCAGATAAATTTCCTGAATCACAATATTGATGCGTTGTGACTGTTTAGAAGCTTTATCCCATAGGTAAATACCATAGCCGCCACTGGCCACTGCCAACACGATGAGTGCAATAAAATACAGGTCATGGAATAGCAGTAACTGTCTGAGCGGCTTGTCGTGCAGGCCGAATGCGTTCTCCGCTAAACGTTTACGTTTTAAAAACATCGTGGCTTAACTGTCTAGCTTAAAGCTGACGGGCACGTTGGTGGACTTTAATCTGCCGCGCAAAATATCATTAAATAAGGCTTTGAATTGGGATTTTTTGACGGTGGCAATGGCTGCTTCATCCAAGGCTTTGTTGCCACTGGATTCGGTGACTTCAATGTTTGTGATATTGCCATGATCGTCAAAGCTGATGTGCAAGTGGGTGACCCCCTCAATGCCCCGTTCAAGCGCGATTCTTGGATAACGAAGATTTTTTTGAATCTCGCGCTGCGCAGCTTCTTTAAACGCATTCCGGGCAGCCTCTATGTCGCCCTCACTTGGGCCTGCGGCCTTCACCGGCTCAGGTGGGGGGGCAGGGGGTGCGGCCACCGGCACCACCATTTCAGGCTTTGATTCCCCCACTGTTGGTTTAGCTGCAATGACAGCCGGGGCTGGCGTATCGACTACTGGCCGCGCCTCAGTGGGCTGTTCTTGTCTAGTAGACGGTTTTTGCGGCACCACAGGCGTTGGCTCGACTGGCTTGGGCGTTGGCTTCACGGGTTGAGGCTGCGGCGGTGTTGGTTGGGGTTTGGTCGGCGCAGGTGGTGTGGGCGTAGGTTCCGGTACGCTGGGGGGGGCTGGTGGGGTTTGTTTCACCAGTTCGATGCGGATTTCTTGCTTTTTGGGTGGCGGCAAATCGTAGTCTGGCTTGGGCATTGTAAACATAATCGCGGCATGCAAAAGCAGTGAAGCGATCAGGCACCATTCCAATAAATGACTAAACTGTTTAGATTCTTTTAAAACGGCTTGCACGCCAACACCTTTATCATTAACCCCCAACGCGAGCCGACACTATAAGCTATTTTTTATGGTTCGCGCCAGCGGGAGTGCGCGTCAGCGCTCAGCAAACACCTCCAAACGGTTGGACTTGTACCATTGCGCCCGCGGGTACGGCGCCGGTTTGATCGTCTAACACAATAAAGCAATTCGCCTGGCTCATGCTACTCAAAATACCTGAACCTTGCTCTCCAGTGGTTTTCACTTTCCAGTTATCGCCGTCCTTAAATAAAATTCCGCGCTGGAACTCTGTGCGTCCAGTTGCTTTTTTAATCGGGCTGATGCATTCCACTTTAAAGGTCGGGGGTACTGCGGGGTTTGCTCCCATGAGGTGCAGCAGTGCTGCTTGCACAAACTGATAAAACGTCACCATGGTCGACACCGGATTGCCGGGCAATCCGAAGTAATGTGATGGACCGATTTTGCCATACGCCAGGGGACGGCCCGGTTTCATATTGATTTTCCAGAACAATACTTGGCCATGTTTTGCCAGTAATTGCTTCATAAAGTCTGCTTCGCCCACCGAAACGCCACCGCTGGTGATGACCACATCATGTGACGCAGCAGCGGTTAAAAGCATCTGCTCCAGTGCTGCCGGATCGTCCGCCACATTGCCAAGATCATAGGGTTCCACCTCTAAGGCCTGTAACATCCCCCAAAGACTATAACGGTTACTATCGTAAATCTGGCCAGACTGCAGGGGGGTGCCTACGCTGACCAACTCGTCGCCCGTACTGAAAAAGGCCACCTTTAAGCGTCGATACACCTGAATTTCTGCAATCCCCAGTGACGCGAGTAAGCCCATATCGGCCGGTTTGATTTGATGCCCACGAGTCAACACCGTTTGCCCGATGGCAATGTCTTCGCCTATGCGTCGAATGTTGGCGCCAATGCCGGGTACGCTTGATAGGGTAATGAGATCTTCCTCGCGCCTTGTGTGCTCTTGCATGACCACGGTGTCGACATCCGGTGGGATCGGCGCCCCGGTCATGATTTTAATGCAACCATTTGCGGGCAACGCACCTTCAAACGGCCTGCCGGCGAATGCGGTTCCAGCGACTTTCAGCGCTTGGGAAGCCTCAGCGTGACGGAAGCCAAAACCATCCATTGCTGAGTTGTGATACGCCGGGACATTCATGCTCGAGGTGACTGGGCTCGCGAGAGTCCGGCCGAGTGACTGCTTGATCGTCACGGTGTCGGTGGCTTGCAAGGGAGACAGAAACTGCTGGATATATTGGCGTGCCTGCGTGACCGACATGGCGTTCGGGTCATAGTCGTCTGCGCATGAGGGGTCTGTGGCCAATTGTTGCAGAAGGTCTTGATTGTTCATAATTGTTACGATGGTAGGTGGTTAATGTTAGTGAATGCTTGCTCGTCTTCAAAGCTCACGAATACATGGGGGTGAAGGGCTTGCCAGACGCTGACTTTGCGCTGACCTTGCTGCAGAAATTGATCCAGATCGCCACTGAGCTTGCGTGGCATCAGGCAAAACACGGGGTGTGTACCACTGGCGCTACGCGCAATTGCCAGCATGGACGGCGCTGCGTGAATGGCTTTTGCCGTGGTGATCGCTTGACGTAGGCGACTCACCAAGTCGGTGGGTAATAAAGGTGCGTCACAGGGGACACTGAGTATCCATTCGGTGGATGCATGGTGCATGCCGGCTTGCATGCCAGCCAGTGGACCGTCAAACTGATCGTTCGCGTCAGAGATCACCGGCACGCCGAACGCTTGGTAGTGATCAAGATGACGATTCGCATTAATCAGCACATGGTCGACTTGCGGTTGAATGCGTTCCAGCACGTGGGCGACCATCGGTTTGCCCTGATAGTCAATCAGACCTTTGTCGGCGCCACCCATACGCAGCCCGCGGCCGCCTGCCAATATCACTGCGGTAATCTGCATTAGCCACCCGTGTGCGACATGAAGCGCACCACAGCGGGCGCTGTGCGTCGCAAATCAAAGTCGTGTCCTTTTGGCTTGATGTGCATGCCATGCAAAATCGCATCTACTAGCGGTTGATCGTCGTCTGGATGCTCACGCAATAATGGCATTAAGTTCACCTGATGGTCTTGCCCCAAACAGAGAAACAACTCGCCTTGGCAGGTGATCCGAACACGATTACAACTTTCGCAAAAATTGTGGCTGTGAGGCGAAATAAACCCAACCTTGGTAAGGTGACCGTTTACCTGCCAATAACGGGCAGGGCCGCCCGTATGATGGGTGCTGGCGGTGAGTGAGAACTTACTTTTTAATAAGGCCAGCGTCTCTGTATTGCTGACGCAACTTTCTTCACGTAGGTGATTGACTTCACCCAGTGGCATTTCTTCGATAAAGCTAATGTCGACTTGTTTTTGCAGCGCAAAATTGACTAAATCTTCCGCCTCATCCTGATTGATACCACGCATCAGTACGGTGTTGATTTTCAGATTATCGAAGCCCGCGGCGCGTGCTGCGTCCAGTCCGCTGAGGACTTTTGACAACTCGCCAACACGGGTGATGGTTTTAAAGCGGTCTGCTTGCAGGCTGTCGATGGAAATATTGATCCGTTTAACGCCCGCCGCCTTGAGTGCCACGGCATATTTGTCTAGTTGGCTACCGTTGGTGGTAAGTACGCACGATTCGAGACCGGGGAGGTGGCCGATTTCTTCAAATAACCACATGGCATTTTTACGCACCAAAGGTTCACCGCCGGTGATGCGAACTTTCGTGACCCCCATGCGGACAAACAATTTAACCAGACGCGCGCATTCCTCGAGTGACAAAACGGCCTCACGCGGTAAAAAGGTCATGTCCTCTGCCATACAGTATTGGCAACGGAAATCGCAGCGATCGGTAATCGATAGCCGGATGTAGTCCACCCGCCGGCCAAACTGGTCGATAAGCTGTGAAGGTATGGAGCCCATGGTTTGCATTGCTGTCATGATTATTTAAACTAATCAGTATTTTATGCCCTTTTCATGCTTTCACAAGGTATAAATAGAGGATATGATTTGATGATGATAGAATGTAACTAAATTGTAACTAGTTAAGATGTGAGGTCGGTTTGGATAACACATTAAGTCATGCGCAACATGCGCAAATACAGTCGCATATTCAAGCACATCAGCATGTGCCAGGGGGGCTAATGCCTTTACTGCACGCCATTCAAGATGATGTGGGTTATGTGCCCGAAGCGGTTTATCCTGAGATTGCCAAAGCGCTCGCCTTATCCGTGGCCGAGGTACATGGCGTAGTCACTTTCTATCATCATTTCCGTACCCACCCGGTTGGCAAGCATGTGTTACAAATTTGTCGCGCCGAATCTTGTCAGGCCATGGGGTCAGAAAAGCTGGAGGCAGCGCTGAAAGCTACACTAGGGGTCGATTATCATCAAACCACAGCGGATGGCAATCTCACATTGTTGCCGGTGTATTGTTTGGGTAACTGTGCGTGTTCGCCTGCGGTCATGTTAGATGACGAAGTCTACGGTCGCATGAGTACGCAGAAGGTCACTGAGTTGATTGCAGAGGTGTGTCATGGTTAAAGTATATGTGCCGATCGACTCCACCGCACTGTCCTTGGGTGCTGAGCGCACTGCGCAAAAAGTGATGCAAGAGGCCCAGGCGCGCGGATTAGACATTGAATTGGTGCGCAATGGCTCACGCGGTTTATTCTGGTTGGAGCCGCTGATTGAGGTCGAGACCACGCAAGGTCGGGTCGCTTTTGGTCCAGTGCAGCCAAAAGATGTCACGAGTTTATTCGAGGCGGATTTTCTCCATGCCCTGTCAGACCAAGCGCAACGTCATCCTTTATACCTAGGGCTTACCGATGCGCTCAGCTGGTTAAAAAAGCAGCAGCGTTTAACGTTTGCCCGTGTCGGCATCACTGACCCGCGTTCGCTCGAAGATTATCTTGCACATGATGGTTATCAGGGCCTAAACAAAGCGCTTGCCTTATCAGGCGCCGACATCGTTAAAATCGTCACTGACTCAGGCTTGCGTGGCCGTGGCGGCGCTGCATTCCCCACCGGCATCAAGTGGAACACCGTCCTAAACGCGCCCGCCGAACAAAAATATGTGGTTTGTAACGCCGATGAAGGCGACTCAGGCACCTATTCAGATCGAATGATCATGGAAGACGATCCCTTCGTGTTGATTGAGGGGATGACGATTGCCGCGATCGCAGTCGGCGCAACGCAAGGCTATATTTATCTGCGCAGTGAATATCCTCATGCACAGAAAACCCTCAATGAAGCGATCCGAAAAGCGAATTTAGCGGGCTATCTCGGTGAAAACATTCTAGGCTCTGGCCATACGTTTCATCTCGAAGTCAGGCGTGCGGCTGGCGCCTACGTTTGTGGTGAAGAAACCTCGTTGTTAGAGAGTCTTGAAGGCAAACGTGGCTTGGTGCGTTTCAAACCACCGCTGCCAGCGATTGAAGGTTTGTTTGGTAAACCAACCATCGTCAACAATGTGATTTCACTGGCCACCGTGCCGATTATTTTGGATAAAGGCGCGCAATTCTATGCCGACTATGGCATGGGTCGCTCACGGGGCACTTTGCCGATTCAACTGGCGGGCAATTTAAAACAAACAGGTCTGGTCGAACTGGCGTTCGGCGCGACCTTGCGCGAGCTGTTATACGACTTTGGCGGAGGCTCTGCCACCGGTCGTCCGATTCGCGCAGTGCAGGTGGGTGGTCCGTTGGGCGCTTACCTGCCTGAGAGCCAATTTGATACGCCGCTGGATTATGAAGCTTTTGCCAAGATATGGGCCGTGTTAGGCCATGGTGGCATCGTCGCGTTTGATGACAGTGTCGACATGGCCAAAATGGCGCGCTATGCCTTCGAGTTTTGTGCAGAAGAGAGTTGCGGCAAATGTACCCCCTGCCGGATTGGTTCGACGCGTGGGGTCGAGGTGATGGACAAGATTGTTGCAGGCAACAACCATGCAAAAAATGTACATTTGCTGCGGGACTTGTCCGACACCATGCTCAATGGCTCATTGTGCGCACTGGGCGGCATGACGCCTTACCCAGTATTAAGTGCTTTGAATCATTTCCCTGAAGATTTCGGTCTTAGTAACAAAGAAGCCGCTGCCTAGGGCAGCAAAGGATGACATGATGGATGACATCAACTACAGCTCTTCGCAACCACAGACACCCAAATATGATCCTGAAAAGGATTACGGTACGCCAAAGTCGGACAGTACCACTTTGGTGACACTTAATATTGATGGCGTGGAAGTCACCGTGCCTGAAGGCACTTCGATCATGCATGCAGCGCAGCTGGGCGGGGTCACCGTCCCCAAGCTGTGTGCAACTGACTCATTAGAGCCTTTTGGTTCTTGCCGTTTGTGTCTGGTTGAAATTGAAGGGCGCAGAGGATATCCCGCGTCATGCACCACACCAGTGGCGCCCGGGCTAAAAGTGAAAACGCAAACGCCAAAACTGGCGGATGTTCGCCGCGGCGTGATGGAATTGTATATCTCAGACCACCCGTTAGATTGCCTGACTTGCAGCGCAAATGGCGATTGCGAGTTACAAGATATGGCGGGCGCGGTTGGCCTACGTGAGGTTCGATATGGCTACGAAGGCGAAAACCATCTCGGGCAAACCAAAGACGAATCCAATCCGTATTTCACCTTTGATGCTTCTAAATGTATTGTCTGCTCACGTTGTGTGCGGGCATGTGAAGAGACCCAAGGCACGTTTGCATTGACGATTCAAGGCCGTGGTTTTGACAGCAAGGTGTCGGCGGGTGGCAAAGATTTTCTAGACTCTGAATGTGTTTCCTGCGGCGCTTGCGTGCAAGCCTGCCCCACCGCCACTTTGATGGAAAAAACCGTGATTGAGGCGGGGACCCCAGAGCATAAAGTGACCACCACCTGCGCGTATTGCGGCGTAGGGTGTAGCTTTGATGCGGAAATGAAAGGCGAGCAAGTGGTGCGCATGACGCCCAGCAAAGAAGGTGGCGCCAATCACGGGCATAGCTGTGTCAAAGGCCGTTTTGCCTGGGGTTATGCCACCCATGCGGATCGCATCACAACGCCGATGATTCGCAAAAGCATTCACGATCCTTGGCAAAAAGTCGGCTGGGATGAAGCATTTAATTACGCTGCCGCTGAAATCTTACGTATTCAACAGCAATACGGTAAAGAAGCCGTAGGCGGCATCACTTCTAGCCGTTGCACCAATGAAGAAGTCTATGTGACACAGAAACTGGTGCGTGCGGTGTTCGGTGTGAACAACGTCGACACTTGTGCCCGTGTCTGCCATAGCCCGACTGGCTATGGCTTGAAGCAAACGATTGGAGAGTCGGCGGGTACGCAGACCTTTGACTCTGTGATGAAGTCTGATGTGATTTTTGTCATGGGGGCTAACCCAACGGATGGTCACCCTGTCTTTGGCTCCATCATGAAACGTCGCTTGCGCGAAGGTGCGAAACTGATTGTGGTTGATCCACGTGAGATTGATCTGGTAGCAAATTCGCCGCATTTGCGTGCGGATTACCACTTAAAATTGCGTCCTGGCACCAATGTCGCCATGGTGTCTGCGATCTCGCATGTGATTGTGACTGAGGGCTTGGTGCAAGAAGCATTTGTGCAGGCACGTTGCGAATGGGATTCCTATGTGGCTTGGCGTGATTTCGCAGCTAAAGCGGAAAACTCACCCGAAGCGCTCGAAGAAGCCTTAGGCGTGCCCGCAGCAGAGGTGCGTGCCGCGGCACGCCTGTATGCAACCGGTGGCAATGCCGCCATTTATTATGGTCTCGGGGTCACTGAACATAGCCAAGGCTCTACCGCCGTGATGGGGATTGCCAATTTGGCCATGGCCACCGGCAATGTCGGGCGTGAAGGTGTGGGGATAAACCCGCTGCGTGGTCAAAATAACGTGCAAGGCTCATGCGATATGGGCTCTATGCCACATGAGTTCCCTGGCTATCGCCATGTGTCTGATGATGTGACGCGTGCCCAGTTTGAGCAAGCGTGGGGCGTACCACTGAGTGCAGACCCCGGCTTGCGCATCCCCAACATGTTAGATCTCGCTACTGAGGGCAGTTTTAAGGCTTTGTATTGTGTCGGTGAGGACATCGCACAGTCAGACCCAGATACGCAACATGTGACGCATGCACTCGAGAGTATGGAGTGCGTGATTGTGCAAGACTTGTTCTTGAACGAAACAGCCAAATTTGCCCATGTGTTTTTCCCAGGCGCCTCTTTCCTTGAGAAGAGCGGGACGTTTACCAATGCTGAGCGCCGAATCTCGCCTGTGCGCAGAGTGATGACGCCTAAAAATGGCCTGCGTGAAGAGGGTCCTCAAGAGGCTGGTTTAGAAGATTGGGAGATCACTGCTAAATTCTCGGCCGCATTGGGATACCCTATGCAGTATGCGCATGCTAGCGAAATTATGGATGAAATCGCGGCATTGACGCCGACGTTCTCCGGTGTCAGCTTCAAGAAACTCGACGAACTGGGAAGTATCCAGTGGCCTTGTAACGATGAAGCGCCGCAGGGCACGCCAACGATGCACGTGGATGCTTTTGTGCGTGGGAAAGGTAAGTTCTTTATCACGCAGTATGTGCCGACCACAGAGCGTGTGAATCAGAAATTCCCACTCATTTTGACCACTGGCCGTATTTTGTCGCAGTACAACGTTGGCGCGCAGACTCGACGCACTCAAAATGTGGCATGGCACCATGAAGACCTGATCGAGATTCATCCGCACGATGCGGAAGACCGCGGTCTGGTGGACGGTGATTGGGTCGGCATTTCCAGCCGCGCGGGTCAAACCGTATTGCGCGCTAAAATTACCGAGCGGGTACAGCCTGGGGTGGTCTACACCACGTTCCATCATCCGGAGTCTGGCGCGAATGTGATTACGACCGATAACTCAGATTGGGCGACCAATTGCCCGGAGTACAAAGTCACGGCGGTACAGGTGTCAAAAGTGAACCAATTGTCGGATTGGCAAAAACAATATCGTTCATTTAGCGACACGCAAGTAGAGCTGTCTGGCATGGACCCGAACACGGTTGCTTCTTGATGGCAGCGGTTTTGGGCGACGCCGACGCGTGTGCGGTGTTAGCTAGCAGCGAGTGGGCATCCATGGATGCGGCACAGGCCGTGAGTACGCTGACGGTCGCCCGCTGGCATGATGCAGCGTCTGCCGACGTGGAAGATGCAGTGGCGCAAGAAGTACCCATTGCGCTGGTCTACAATGGCATTTCGCATGTCGTGATGTTGGCCACACCGGCTGACTTGGAAGACTTTGCTTACGGTTTTTCATTCACCGAGGGCATTATTACCGCGCGTGGGCAAATTCATGGCGTAGATAGCCAAGCTTTGTTTCATGCCGATGGACAATTGCAAGGCATTGAATTGCATATTTCCTTGGCGGCGGAACAGTTTGCAGCGCTGAAAGCCCAACGTCGCAACTTAACCGGCCGCACCGGCTGCGGTTTATGTGGCGCCGAACGGCTGCAGCAAGTGTTTAAGCCACTCAAGCCAACAGAGGGCCCTTGCGTGGCAGTCTCATTAACGGCGATTGAAAAGGCATTGTCAGGGCTGCGAGTGCAGCAGCCACTGCAGCAATTGACCGGCGCCACCCATGCCACGGGGATCGTCGATCAGCATGGGCAAGTCTTGTGTGTGCGTGAAGATGTGGGGCGGCATAACGCACTCGATAAATTGATCGGTAGTCTGTTGCGGCAGCGGTGTGATTTTTCGACATTCTGGGCGCAGCATTGGGTGTTGACCACTAGTCGAGCCAGTTATGAAATGGTGCAAAAAGTCGCAATCTGTGGCGGAAGCGCCCTGATTGCCCTGTCTGCGCCCACAGCCTTGGCCGTGCAGTTAGCACGCCAGTATGGTTGTTTGCTGGTTGGCTTTGCCAAGTCAACGCAATGCGTAGTCTACAGCGGCGTGCTCGCGCCTAGCGATAGGCAAGGGTCTCAATAGAAAGAGTGAAGGTGTATGGAAGTCGATAAACTTATTAAAATGGCTAATCAGATTGGGGATTTTTTTGAGGCGAATCCAAACGTCGAGGAAGCTAAACTCGATATTGCCAGCCATTTGAAAAAATTCTGGAACTCCGTCATGATTCAATCACTGGTGGTGCATGTGCAGCAACAGCAAGGTCAGGGCTTGCATCCGCGCGTGATTGCTGCCATTGAACAGCACCTGAAGGTTTAATCCGAGACGGCTTCTTCGTTTGCGGCTATAAATTCGCTTAAAACGATCAGTGGCGTTGTAGCAGTCTAAAAGACTCCCGATTTTGCCGCGTTTGCTCGCCTTCCCAAATCACTTGCCAATCTTCCCCTGGTAAAACGTGGCGTTTTCCCGGTTGATCTTCAATCAGAAACAAATCGCATTGCGTCGCTTTAGATGGTTCGTGATCCTTGAGCCTGATGCCAGCATGGTAATGCAGTAAATCCTCCTGCGAAGCGCCAATGTTTTGTGCATGAATGCAGTTGTAATGCGCTGGCAAGTGTTGGCGCAAATCCTCAAACAAAGGCTGATAAGTGCGCGCCGCTTCTATCATCGGCAGCCACAAACTCATAAATACCGTCCAAGCGCAGGTCATGCCTATCGCCCAGTTTGTCGCGCTGGAGCGGTTGGAGTGTTTGGCGCGTAAAACGATAGACAACCAAATCAGGGTGACAGCAACGGCAATAGCGCCATACAGCAGGTTGAATGGGATCGTTTGCAGACCGGATAGATAACTGAGGCGCTGATAGAGTTTGACTGGAGAACCGTTCAACATCGCCCACCAGCCGAGCCAAGCCATGGCGATTAAAATGCCAAACAGGATTAATCCGAACCAGTTTAAAGCCCCAGCGGCCCCACGTTTAAGCGTCTCAATACTGCCGGCGGCGAGAACAGTCAGTGGCACCAATAAAGGCAATGCGGCCACTTCGCTGCGATCACTGGAAAAGCCAATTAACACAAAAGCAACGCTGAAAAAAATCAATGCAAGCTGGAAGCGATAGGTGTGCAACACGGACTGCCTGAAGCGCCAAACCCCCCACATGGCAAATGGCAATGCAGGCCATGCGTACCAAGCCAGTGTTCTAACGAAATAAGCATGATTACCTGGCAGTTGGAACTGCCATTGCGCTTGCCACCATCCTTGCCATAGTGCGGGAGCCCACTGTTGACAACACCAACTCCAAAGCAGGATACCGGGCATTGCGAGCATGATGCCCGCTAACATCGCTTGATAAGTGGGGGGGTGCTGGCGGATTGCCGGTAGTAATAATAGGCTAATGACGGACAACACAATGATCAGCATGGGCATGACGCCGCCTGACAAAAAGGCAATCAACAACCCGCCACTTAGCAACCACATGGCGCGCATGGGTTTGCGCATCACTAGCGCCAGTGCGTAAAAAGCCATGGTAATGCCGCTTAAGGTTGCAACGGCTGGCATCATGGTGTGTGCGCTGACGACCAATCCTAAGCAGCCGATGAATACAAAATTGGTCTGTCGACCGACGCCTAAATTCCACAGTTCCCGACCACTCAGGCCTGTCATGATGAGGGTCAGCAGCATCCAAAATCCGACACTCAGCCTGGCCGCATCGTGGGTCGGTAGTATTGGCGAAAGCGCATAAGCAAAACCAGTGGCGACCCAATAAAATAAAGGCGGCGTCTCCAGCGCAGGATGACCGGCCGAGACGGCGGCAATCCAAGCGCCTTGCGTCCAGCTGTTTGCGGATAAAAATGGATGCTCGATCAGCGATTGAATGATGCTGATGGATTGCGATTCAAACGGCTTCCAGGGTGAGTGACCAATCAGCCCGACACACAGCCAGATGGCGCAAAGAAAAATTAGTAGGTGGGTCTTGGCGCGCTCACCCACCTTGGCACGTGGGGTCGCCATATTTTCTTGCCAGTCGTGATCAATGTAAAACTGCATGTTGGTGTGTCTGTCGCAGAATAAATGGGCGCATGGGTGAGATATTACCCCTGAAGTGCCTACAATTAAAAAAGAAAAAGGCAGCTATGCTGCCTTTCTTGCCCAACTTTTCCGACATTACATGCCGTATTTTTGGCGGAATTTCTCAACGCGACCGGCGGTATCTACAATCTTCTGTTTACCAGTGTAGAAAGGGTGGCATTGTGAACAAACTTCAATGTTGAAGTCTTTGCCGCTGGTAGAACGAGTTTGGAACTTGTTGCCACAACTACATGTGACGTTAATTTCCGGATAATTTGGGTGGATGTCAGCTTTCATGCTTTCTCTCTAATCTTAAGCAGTTGCAGTAAACGCGCGATTATCTATGAATTTAATGGTTTTATCAAGAGCAATGTGATAAATAATTGTATCAACAACCACATTAGCCGCGACGCATGCTGTCGAAGAAGTCATTATTGCTCTTGGTCGCCTTGATTTTGTCCAGCAAGAACTCCATCGCCTCAAGGTCATCCATCGGGTAGAGCAGTTTGCGCAGTACCCAGATTTTTTGCAGTACATCTTTGTCCAGCAGCAACTCTTCGCGGCGTGTGCCAGATTTGTTGACGTTGATCGCAGGATAGGTACGTTTTTCGGCCATGCGTCTATCCAAGTGGATTTCCATGTTGCCCGTGCCTTTAAACTCCTCGTAAATCACATCATCCATACGTGACCCAGTATCTACCAGCGCGGTCGCGATGATGGTCAGTGAACCACCTTCTTCTACGTTACGCGCAGCACCAAAGAAGCGCTTGGGCTTTTGTAGCGCGTTGGCGTCGACGCCACCGGTCAGCACCTTGCCTGACGATGGAATCACGGTGTTATAAGCACGTGCCAGGCGGGTAATCGAATCCAGCAAAATGACCACGTCTTTTTTGTGCTCAATTAAACGTTTGGCTTTTTCAAGCACCATTTCTGCCACTTGTACGTGGCGCGTCGCTGGTTCATCAAAGGTCGAGGCCACCACTTCGCCGCGCACCGAGCGTGTCATCTCGGTGACTTCTTCTGGACGTTCATCGATCAGCAGCACGATCATAATACAGTCAGGATGGTTGGCAGTGATCGCGTGCGCGATGTTTTGCAACATCACCGTTTTACCGCTTTTCGGGCTAGCAACCAGCAATGCACGTTGGCCTTTACCAATCGGGGCGATCATGTCGATGACGCGACTGGTAATGTTTTCTTCACCGCGAATATCGCGTTCCAGCTTTAATGGCACGGTCGGAAACAGTGGCGTTAAGTTTTCAAACAGAATTTTATGCTTGGTGTTTTCAGGCGCTTCATTATTGACACTGTCGACTTTTACCAGCGCAAAATAGCGTTCGCCATCTTTAGGCGTGCGGATTTCGCCTTGAATGCTGTCGCCCGTGTGCAGGTTGAAACGACGGATTTGCGACGGCGAAACGTAAATGTCATCCGGCCCAGCGAGATAAGAAGTATCCGGTGAGCGCAAAAATCCAAACCCGTCTGGAAGAACCTCCAGCGTGCCATCACCAAAAATGCTGTCGCCTTTTTTGGCCTTGTTTTTTAGGATCGCAAAGATGAGATCTTGCTTGCGCATGCGGCTGGCATTTTCAATGTCATTCGCAATGGCCATTTCGACCAGTTCGGTCACGGGGAGATGTTTGAGGTCGGATAAGTGCATGAGTAACTCGCTAGCCTGAGGAACGCCGGAGAGATTGAAAAGA
>Ga0066445_1000263_pt1 | contig 16126 bp, 18 predicted proteins | sample LakWasMet67_HOW9_2_FD_59533 | JGI IMG/M metagenome (GOLD analysis project Ga0066445, IMG submission 59533) | Freshwater sediment methanotrophic microbial communities from Lake Washington under simulated oxygen tension - Sediment Metagenome 67_HOW9 | ecosystem: Environmental > Aquatic >...
CTCGAACCATCGACCCCCACCATGTCAAGGTGGTGCTCTAACCAGCTGAGCTACGCGACTTTTACATTAACAACCAGAGTTGCTAATCAATAAGGTTGCGCATTCTATCCGAAAGCCATCGGTAAGGCAATGGGATCCGCTTATAATATATACCATGAAAAGCGCCTCTAACTCTGCTCACCCTGTGAGCGACAGTGTCATTCACAATCTCATCGATACCTTAGCAGAGCAACAGTATTGCGTTATTGATCAATTTTTAGCACCCGCCATCGTCAGCGCCTTGCGCCAATGCGCATACGCGCAGCATCAGCAAGGACACATGCATTTAGCAGGGACCAGTCAAGCGGCCATGACCAACGCCAACTTGCGAGGTGATCACATTGTCTGGCTAGAAGAGAATGATCCGCAGCCAGCAGTTCAACAATACTTGGCGGCGCTACAGCAAGTGCAGTCTGCTGTGAATCGTGCGCTGATGATGGGTCTTCAAACCTTTGAAACACACTTCGCCATGTATCCGCCAGGTTCGGTAGGCTATGCCACACACATTGATCAATTTAGACAACACCGCGAAGAAGTTTCCCCTGGCGGCAGAGTGCTCAGTTCTGTTCTGTATTTAAATGAAACATGGCCGGCGGACGCAGGTGGCGCATTGCGCTTGTACCTAGAGGAACATGCGCAACGTCCTACCCGCAAAGCGAAACATATCGATATCGCACCCTTAGGCGGCAGGCTCGTGTTGTTTTTGTCAGGCAGATTTTGGCATGAAGTCTTGCCAGCAACGTTGCCCCGAACGAGCGTGACCGGCTGGTTTAAAACGCGCTAGCTACTGCGCAGTTTGCACCTGTTCCGTTAAGCGACGATAGATCTCAGCCCCGGCGTAACCATCTTGCGGCAACCCTTGACTGCCTTGGTAGCGTCGAATGGCAGCCTGCGTCTTTGCACCAGGAAAACCGTCTGGAACGCCACAATCATAGCCATGCGCATTGAGCGCCTCTTGCAGCGTCCACATTTGTTGATAACTGAGTGCGGCGGGTTCCGGCGGCATCAGCAGCGTATAAGTTTCCTGCCGCAACTGCTGACTGAGCAATCCGACTGCCAGCGCATAGTTGACTGAGCGGTTCCACTGCATAATGACGTCAAAGTTCGGAAACACCATGTATGCCGGACCATCAAAGCCCTGCGGCAACAAGATCGCTGCTTGCGGCAAAGACAGCGTGCTGTCTGGCACACCCGCGACACCCGCTTGCACCCAAGCTGCAACTGGTTTGTTGTGCTGCCATTGCGCTTGGCTATAATCAAATCCCTCTGGCAAGGAGACTTGAATAGTCACCGGTTGACCCGGTTGCCAGCCCGCTTGTGCTAGGTAGTTGGCGGCAGAGCTGAAAACATCAGGGTAGGAGCTCCAGATATCAATTTTGCCATCGGCATCAGCATCCACGCCATACTTTAATAAGGTGGTCGGCATAAACTGCATATGGCCTGTTGCCCCCGCCCAAGACCCAACCACCGGACTGTCGTAGCGCTGCTCACGGTCGACAACGCGCATCAAATTCAAAAGTTCGCGTTTAAAGAAATCAGCGCGCCGACCCTCATAGGAGAGCGTGGCCAAGGCGGAGGCCAAAGGAATATCACCCATAAATCCGCCAAAATTTGTTTCTAAGCCCCAAAAAGCCACCAACACCTCCCTAGGCACTTGGTAGACCTCCTCAACCACGTAGAGCACACCGTGGTAGTCCTGCATCATTTGCTTGCCTTTTGCGACGACCCGCGGCTGAATACGACGATTCACGTAGGCCGAAAAACTCGTGACAAATTCGGGTTGTTTGCGATCAAGCTCGATCACTTTCGGCAAGTAATTGACTTGATTCAGCGTTGCATCTACGGCTGCTGGGGATACCTGCAAAGCCAACGCTTCTTGCCGCATTGCCGCCAACCACGCCTGAAAGCCCTCTAAGTCGTCTGCGTGACTGGGATTGCTAACAACCACCCACACAAACATCACGAAGCGACCCCAATGCGTGAGGCGTTGACTGCTTGTTTTTAGTATGGTCATGCGCACCGTTATAGGCTGGATAAAATGGCTGCATACCCCGCACGATAGTCGGAAAATTGCGGTTGGAAGCCACTAAGTTGTAAGAATTGTGCACGAATTCGTTTACCAGATGCGGGCAGCAACGGTGGCGACGCTGGCGCGGCAACCTGCTGTTGCGCTGCCAGCCACTGCAATACTGTATGCTGTGGCGCAGGTGCGCCGTCACTCAGTATGCAATGATGTGGCAATGGCTTTTTATCCTGCACGTATTGATAGAAATGCACCACGGCCGCCGCCACATCTGCTTCATGCATGCGATTCGTCCAATGGGTTTGCTTAGGCCAACGCGCCTGATTTTGTAGCATGCGTAATAGATAAAGCCGTTGCGGGCCATAAATACCAGAGACGCGCAACGCCGTATGCCCACATGCCAGCGATGCTAACAAACCCTCAGCATCCAAAATCAGCTGCCCTTGCTCGTCTGCCGGGATGGCAGGCGTGTCATCATCAATCCATTCGCCCTGCTGCTCGCCATAAACGCCGGTGCTAGAAATAAAAAACAAGTGTTTCAGTGAGTCCATGCATAGGTTAGCCAGTACATTGCGCAAGCCCTCAACATAGGTTTGCAAGTAACTTTGCCCCTCAACCGGCGCCAAGCAATACAACACAATATCCGCTTGCACCTTACGCAAGGCGGACAAGCCTGCCCCGTCGACAACATCCATATATAACGCTTGCGCCCCGTTCGGCACTGGCAGAGGCGAACGCCTGACGATCGTTACCTCATGACCACGCTCCAAGCTGGCTTGCGCAATCAATCGACCTAGGGCCCCACATCCGATCTGTAAAATGTGCATATTTATCTCGGGACATCTTGATTGAACACACCACCGATGTCGCCTGTTGGCAAGCCGTGTTTCAATAAATAGCGCTCTGCAAGCAGCATGGCTGACATGGTTTTGCTATCGGTGATCTCACCGAGCTCAATTGCCTGCATCACTTGTTCAAATGGCCAAACAAAAACATCCATCGCCTCATCGACATCTCTGGCATGGCTACCCAAATGCAGACCGAGTGCCAAATAAATGTGGATGACTTCGTCTGAATAGCCAATGCAAGGATGCTGTACCCCTAGTTTGATCCATTGCTGCGCGCTGTAGCCGGTCTCTTCCAGCAACTCACGCTGCCCTGTGATTAATATGGGCTCTCCCGCATCGATCTTGCCCGCTGGCAATTCAATAAACACCCGATGCAGCGGATAACGGAACTGGCGCTCTAACACCACTTCCCCGGCTTGAGTAAGGGCGACCACGACCACCGCACCCGGATGGGTGACATACTCACGGCCGGTGATCAGCCCATTGGGTAAACGCGCCTCGTCATAACGCACAGTGAGCATTTTTCCCTGCGCCATGATCTCGCTAGAGACGGTTGTTTCTATTAAATGCTGATCCTGATCAGGCGAGGTCGATTGCGTCATAACTCAATTCTAATACTTAAACTGCTGATTTAAATGTGTTGCAATCGTTGACTTGACCAGATTGCAAACCTTGTTGAAACCAATGCACACGCTGCGCTGAACTGCCATGGGTAAAACTGTCTGGCACCACATAGCCTTGTGCCTGTTTTTGCAATGCATCATCACCGATCGCGGTTGCGGCGCGCAAAGCCTCTTCAACATCTCCCGCTTGAAGCACGCGAAACTGTTGATCGGCATGATGTGCCCACACCCCGGCATAGCAATCTGCCTGCAACTCTAACTGGACAGAGTACGCATTAGAAGCCGCTTCTGAGCGCGCTTGCTGTCTGGCTTGCTGCACTTTCGCTGAGGTTCCTAGCAAATGCTGCACGTGATGCCCCACCTCGTGGGCGATCACGTAAGCTTGTGCAAAGTCGCCGGGGGCTTTAAAACGCGATTGCAACGCTTGATAAAACTGCAGATCGATATAAACCTTTTGATCGGCCGGGCAATAAAAAGGACCCATCGCGGCTTGACCTTGGCCGCAGGCAGTCTGCGTTGCCTCCGAAAAAATGTCGAGTGTGGGTGGCCGATATTGCTGCCCTGCCGCAGAAAACAACTGTTGCCACACTTGCTCAGTGCTCCACAGCACTTGTGAAACAAACTTGACCTGCGGGTCAGCATTGTCTGCGGGCGCCGTTTGCACGGACGTTGCAGGTTGTGTCTGCTGAGCAATGTTGAGCACCAGATTAGGGTCTACGCCAAAATACATGGCGACCAGCGCAAGCGCAATTGTTCCAATGCCAATACTGCGACCGCCCACCATTCCACGGCCACGACTGTCTTCAACATGCTGACTTTCTTCCAAATCATCTAGGCGCACAAAAATCCTCCGACCCCATACTATTGAAAAATGTTGATGGAATGTGATTACTTTAGCATGCAGCACTGATAAAATCACACCATGTTTACTGGGATTATTCAAACCGTCGGCAGGATTGCCGAAGTGGTTCCGCATGGTGAAGACTGCGCATTACGCATCGAAGCCGAGGAACTGGGAATGCAAGATGTGCAACTGGGAGATAGCATTGCCGTCAATGGCGTCTGCCTGACTGTGACGGCGTTCGACGCACATAGCTTTAACGTCATGGTGTCAAAAGTCACCTTCGAAGTGACGCATGGCTTAAGCAAGCCGGGGCCGGTCAATCTAGAAAAAGCCTTGCGGCTGGCGGATCGGCTCGGTGGCCATTTAGTTACGGGGCATGTCGATGCGATAGGCACCATCACCACCCTGGCGCCGGTCGGCGAATGCTGGCTGCTGAAAATACGCGCGCCGCACGCCATCAGCAAATACATCGCCAAAAAAGGCTCTTTGTGCGTCAACGGCATCAGCCTGACCGTGAATGAGATCAGCCAAGACGAGGTGAGCATTAACCTCATCCCGCACACCATGCAGCACACCATGATGCAATATGCCAACGCCGGAGACTCGGTCAATCTCGAAATCGACTTAATTGCGCGCTATGTCGAACGCATGCAAGCTTGGGGGCAAGAATAATGTCGGCGCAAATTAGCCCTATCGAAGCCATCATTACCGACATTCGTGCCGGAAAAATGGTGATTCTGGTCGACGACGAACACCGTGAAAATGAAGGCGATTTTGTCATCGCCGCCGAGTTCGTCACCGCAGAACATATCAACTTTATGGCCAAATTTGGTCGGGGCTTGATTTGTCTCACGCTAACCGAACAACGTTGTCGTCAATTAGACTTGCCGCCCATGGTGCAAAAAAATGGCACCCGTCTGGGGACTAACTTTACAGTCTCCATTGAAGCCGCAGAGGGCGTAACCACGGGCATTTCAGCGGCAGACCGCGCAACCACTATCCGTGCAGCGATTGCCAAACAGGCCAATGCGCGCAGCATTGTCAGCCCTGGCCATATTTTTCCATTATCCGCCATGAATGGCGGCGTATTGGTGCGCGCCGGGCACACCGAGGCTGGCTGTGACTTGGCGCAACTCGCTGGCTGCGAACCTGCCAGTGTGATTTGCGAAATTTTAAAAGATGACGGTGAAATGGCACGATTGCCCGATTTAATGCAAGTCGCGGCTGAACATGACATCAAAATTGGCACGATTGCTGACCTGATTCATTACCGTGCGGCACATGAAACACTGATCGAACGCAGCGCAGAACGCAATATAGACACCGTTTTTGGCCCCATGCGTCTCATTGCCTACCGTGACAATATCGCACAAGAAACCCATCTGGTATTAGTCAAAGGTGATCCGCACAGCAGCACAGAGGTGCTGGTTAGAGTGCATGAGCCACTATCGATGATCGACCTGCTTGATCGCAGCCATCAGGCGCACAGCTGGAACCTGCTGGAAGCGATGCGCGTGATCAGCAAAGTGCCGTGTGGGGTGATCGTGCTGATCAACCATGATGAAGATGGATTGGGCTTGACGGATCGTATTCTGCGCGCAGACCAAAAACAGGTGCTCAACCAAGAATTACGCAATTACGGTATCGGCTCACAAATTTTACTCGATCTCAACGTGAAAAAAATGCGCCTGATGGCCACCCCGCGCAAAATGCCAAGCATGGATGGGTTTGGTCTTGAAATTACCGGTTATTTAAGTGCGGAAGAAGCCAGCCTTTTATGAATGAACAGTTAGCGTTAGCGTCTAGTGATACACGAATGAATCTGACCGGGCAAATCCTGATTGCCATGCCGGCGATGGAAGACCCCTATTTTAGCAAAAGCGTGATTTTGGTGTGTAACCACGATGCCGATGGCGCCATGGGCATGATCCTCAATCATCCGCTGCAAATCAATGTCGGCGACCTGTTTGAACAGCTAGACATGGCGTGTGAGACGGATTACCAACAAGAACGGCAAGTGCATTTTGGTGGCCCCGTGCAAGTCGAACGTGGTTTTGTCTTGCATACCCCTGCCACCGAGTTCAATACCACCATGGAGCTGTCTGATGGCTTGGCCATGACCTCCTCGAAGGATATTTTAGAAGCCGCCGCCCGCGATGAAGCGCCACAAGATATGTTTATTGCGTTGGGCTACACCGGTTGGTCTGCAGGCCAACTCGAAGAAGAAATCCAAGCCAATGCTTGGTTGAATTTACCGCTGACAGACCATCACCAGTTGCATAAACTCATTTTTAAATTACCTAATGACGACAAATTAGCATGGGCCATGCATCAACTTGGGGTGGACTTTGCAACATTGTCTGAGGTCGCTGGCCATGCCTGATGCGATCAAGCGCGGTAAACAGCCCCTCAACCAAAGCCACTTACCGATTACCCAGCGACGTTATCCTGATGTCAGTGGCACGGTATTAGCCTTTGATTTTGGCGAAAAACGCATCGGGGTGGGCGTCGGCGATACCTTGCTTAAGCTAGCGCATCCACTGCTCACCATAGACGCAGAAGAAAATGCCGCCAAATTTGCGCAGATTGACGCATTATTGCAAGAATGGCGCCCTTGCCTGCTGGTCGTCGGCTTACCGATGTCCATGGAAGGTGAGGCGCATGCCATGACTGCGTTGGCACAAAAATTTGCGCAACGTCTTGAGGGCCGTTTTAATTTGCCAGTGGTGATGGTCGATGAGCGTTTGACTTCAGCCGAGGCGTCGCAATCGCTGAGCGAGGCAGGGATTAAGGGCCGCGCACAAAAACTTTTGTTAGATCAAGTTGCGGCCCAAACCATTTTACAATCGTATTTTGATACCTACCATACGAATGCCCTATCAGCAGATCTCCATGACAGTACTGGACAATCATGACCTTACCTGACCCCGAACAACTGCTAGAACATTTGTATCAACAACTGAAGCCTCGCATTCAAGACCAAACCGTATTAGTGGGGATTTATACAGGCGGCGTTTGGCTCATGGAAAGATTGCTGCATCGTTTGCAGTCTGAGCTCGGCAGAGAGATCCCTCATGGCAAACTGGATGCTGCCATGTACCGTGATGACTACGCGCAGCGCGGCCTCAAAACAGCCGCGCAACCGGCACAAATGCCTTTTGACGTAAACGCTAAACACATTATTTTAGTGGATGATATTTTTTATACCGGACGCACCACCCGCGCCGTGATGAACGAATTATTTGATTATGGCCGTCCAGCGTCGGTGCAACTTGCGGTATTGATAAACCGTGGTGGCGCGCAACTGCCGATTCGGCCAGACATGGTCGGTGCAGAACTGCCATTATCCGCGCACCAATCTTATGAGCTAGCCATGAATACGCAAGGGCGCTTGCATCTGAGCATCGCCGAGTCTACCCCGCTCGCAAATAAGGGAGCCACCACCCATGTATAACCCGCAACTCAATGCGCAGGGACAATTACAGCACCTGCTCAGTATCGAAGGGCTTCCCAAACGCATCCTCAACGACATTTTGGATACCGCCGAAAACTTTGTCGGCGTGGCCGAGCGTGAAGTGAAAAAGGTGCCTTTACTGCGCGGCAAAACCGTCTGCAATATTTTCTTTGAAAACAGCACACGCACGCGCACCACATTTGAAATTGCAGCCAAACGTCTGTCGGCGGATGTGCTCAATCTCAATGTGAGCACCTCATCGCAATCTAAAGGCGAGACCATTCTGGATACGGTGAACAACTTGATCGCCATGCACGCGGACATGTTTGTGGTGCGTCATCAGCAAAGTGGCGCAGCGCATTTTATTGCGCAACATGTGCCACCGCACATTAGTGTGATCAACGCCGGCGATGGCCGCCATGCACACCCTACCCAAGGCTTGCTTGACGTATTTACTATCCGCAAATACAAACCAGAAATGCACAATCTGCGCGTGGCTATTGTGGGTGATGTTTTGCATTCCCGCGTTGCCCGCAGTGAAATTCACGCATTAACCACGCTGGGGGTGCCCGAGATCCGGGTCATCGCCCCACGCACCTTGTTGCCGACCGATGTCGAAAAACTGGGCGTACAGGTATTTCACAATATGGAGCAAGGCCTCAAAGACGTGGATGTGGTCATGATGCTGCGACTGCAAAATGAGCGCATGTCCGGCGCCTTGCTCCCTAGTTCGCAAGAATTTTTTCAAACTTTTGGCCTGACGCCTGAACGGTTGGCCCTTGCCAGACCAGATGCGATCGTGATGCACCCTGGACCGATGAATCGAGGCGTCGAAATCGACTCGGCCGTCGCCGACGGTAAACAATCCGTGATTCTGCCGCAAGTCACCTATGGCATTGCTGTGCGCATGGCAGTGATGGCTATTCTTGGGGGAGGCAACGCCGCATGAACATCCTCATCAAACAAGGCCGGCTGATGGATGCCAGCCAATCACTGGATCAAATCAAAGATCTGTATATCGCCGACGGCAACATTGTCGCGATTGGCGAAGCGCCAGCTGACTTTATCGCTGATCAAACACTCGATGCCACTGGCAAGTGGGTGCTACCAGGCTTGGTTGATTTGTGCGCTCGCCTGCGTGAACCAGGCAGCGAATACAAAGCGACCTTACTCAGTGAGCTACGTGCAGCCATGGCTGGTGGCGTAACTAGTCTTGCTTGTCCGCCAGACACAGATCCCGTATTAGATGAACCTGGCTTGGTAGAGATGCTGAAGCACCGCGCCAAATCACAAGCACTGGCCCACGTGTATCCGTTGGGCGCAGTCACCCGCCAGTTGCAAGGCCAATTGCTGACTGAAATGTATGCCTTAACGGCGGCTGGCTGCGTTGGCTTCTCGCAAGCGGACACTGCCATTGTGGATACACAGGTGCTGTGGCGTGCGTTTGAGTATGCGGCTTCTTTTGGTTATACCTTGTTTATGCGCGCCGAGGATCCTTACCTGGCTAAAAATGGTGTCGCGCATGATGGCGAAGTCGCCTCTAGATTAGGGCTCAAAGGGATTCCTTCTGCGGCAGAAAGCATTGCCTTGCAAACCATGTTACGCATTGCGCAAGCCACCGGCGTCAAATTGCACATTGCGCGCGTCTCTACCGCAGAGTCAGTGGAACTGATCCGCCAAGCCAAACAATCTGGCATGACATTGTCTGCGGATGTGAGCATTCAACACTTGCACCTGACAGATATGGACATCGGCTTTTTCGACAGCATGGTGCATTTAAAACCGCCTGTGCGCACACAGCGTGACCGGGATGCACTGCGTGCCGGCTTACTTGATGGCACCCTGGATGCGATTTGTTCAGACCATACGCCGGTAGATGATGACGCCAAGGCACTGCCGTTTGCCGAATCGCATGCAGGCGCTTCAGCGCTTGAGCTGCTGTTGCCACTCACCCTGAAATGGGCCGCACAAGCCAAGCTTGCACCGACACAAGCGCTGACAAAAATCACCCAAACACCGGCGAATATCTTGGGCATTGGCGCTGGGCACCTGCAGGTAGGTGCCACCGCAGATGTGGTGATTTATGACCCGGAAATGGAGTGGCGTGTGGATGGCCGCGCCTTGACTAGCCAGGGTAAAAACACGCCATTTGTCAACCACGCGGTCACCGGCAAAGTCACCACTACCCTGACCCAAGGCAAGTTAGTATTTCAGCAAGAAACCTTGCAATCTCGATAGCCAAAAGCAGCACGCCTGCGATTTTTTAGCAATCGCAGGCGTGTTTTAGATTGCGCTGACTTAGTGGCGCGTCTACAAAATATCTAAATCTGAAATCTTGCTACGCTCCTGATTCTCAGGATTGACTACTTTGCTATTGAGTTTGAATTTTAGACGCAAGTCATTGACGGAGTCAGCATTGCGCAAAGCATCGTCGTAACTAATCTGGCCAGACTCAAATAAATCAAACAATGCTTGGTCGAATGTCTGCATCCCCAGCTCGCGTGATTTAGCCATGATCTCTTTAATCGCGTGGACGTCGCCTTTGTAAATCAGGTCAGAAATCAAGGGCGAATGCAACAATACCTCCACCGCCGCCACGCGGCCGCTGCCATCCGTTTTGGGGATCAAACGCTGTGAAGCGACACAGCGTAAATTGAGCGACAAGTCCATCAACAACTGCTGACGACGCTCTTCAGGGAAAAAGTTAATAATGCGGTCCAGCGCCTGATTGGTACTGTTGGCGTGCAAGGTGGCCAGACACAAATGCCCGGTCTCTGAGAACGCAATGGCATAATCCATGGTTTCGCGATCCCGAATCTCTCCAATCATAATCACATCGGGTGCCTGACGCAGTGTGTTTTTAAGCGCAGCATGCCAGCTCTCCGTATCCACGCCCACTTCGCGCTGAGTGACAATACAATTGCGATGACCATGAATGAACTCAACCGGGTCTTCAATGGTAATAATGTGACCATAACTACTCTCATTGCGATGGCCTAACATCGCCGCCATCGATGTAGACTTGCCAGAGCCAGTGCCGCCCACAAAAATGATCAGGCCACGCTTGGCCATCACCACTTCTTTCAAAATCACTGGCAACTTCAAGTCATCAAACTTTGGAATATTGGTGTTAATCACCCGAAACACCAAGCCAACCGCACTACGCTGAATAAATGTATTGACGCGAAAACGGCCAACCGCCGCCATGCTAATGGCAAAATTACACTCCATCGTCTGCTTGAACTCTTGCGCCTGCTTGTCATTCATGATGGCAGTGGCAATCTCAGCCGTCTGTTGCGTGGTGAGGGTTTGTGACGAGACCGGTGTCAGTTTGCCATCGATCTTCATCGCTGGCGGAAAGCCCGCCGTGATAAAAAGATCGGATGCTTTACGCGTGACCATCAGCTTGAGCAGGTCATTCACAAATTTTTCAGTTTGGCCGTGATCGCCAGTGGTTTGCGTACTATCCATATGATTAGCCGATGATAGCGTCACGATTGGCAGCCTTAGTGCGGGCTTCAGCAGCACTGATGACATTGCGTTTGACCAGATCTTGCAGGTTCTGGTCTAAGGTTTGCATCCCCATGCTCTGACCAGTTTGAATCGCAGAGTACATCTGCGCAATTTTGTTTTCACGAATCAAATTGCGAATGGCAGGCGTACCCATCATGATTTCATGCGCAGCAACCCGACCTTGCTCATCCTTGGTTTTACACAGCGTTTGTGAAATCACGGCGCGTAGCGATTCAGACAACATCGAACGGACCATTTCTTTTTCTGCCGCAGGAAACACATCCACCACCCGGTCGATGGTCTTAGCGGCTGAGCTGGTATGCAAGGTGCCAAATACCAAGTGGCCAGTTTCAGCGGCAGTTAACGCCAGACGAATGGTTTCAAGGTCGCGCATCTCGCCCACCAAAATCACGTCAGGGTCTTCACGCAGTGCTGAACGTAAGGCGTTTTCAAACGACATCGTATGGGGGCCGACTTCCCGCTGGTTAATCAACGACTTTTTAGAAGTATGCACGAATTCGATGGGGTCCTCCACGGTCAGCACGTGGGACATTTGTGACTCGTTGATATAGTCGATCATGGCTGCCAGTGTGGTCGATTTCCCTGAACCAGTCGGGCCTGTGACTAACACAATGCCGCGCGGGGTATCCGCGATATCTTTAAACACGCGTGGGGCATTCAACTCTTCTAATGTTAACACCTTACTCGGAATCGTCCGGAACACAGCGCCCGCGCCGCGTTGCTGATTAAATGCATTGACCCGAAAACGAGCCAGGTCTGGAATCTCAAACGAAAAATCGCACTCCAACGTTTCTTCATACACTTTGCGCTGACTGTCATTCATGATGTCATACAGCATACGGTGCACTTCAGCATGCTCCATCGCTGGCAAGTTAATTTTACGCACATCGCCATGCACGCGAATCATCGGTGGTAGACCGGAGGACAAATGTAAGTCCGAGGCTTTGTTTTTGACAGAAAATGCTAATAAATCTGAAATATCCACAATCGACTCCAATGATTATTTATATAATGGTGCTATCGTTTTGTATTCTAAATTGTAAAGACTTGTTTTTAAACCATCACTTTTACCCATGACTACCCTCTCTGAAAACCTCGCCACGATTCAACAACAGATTACCGCGGCGCAGACACAATTTCAGGCGGCCCAAACCGTGACCTTGTGTGCCGTGAGTAAAACGCAACCAGCGGAGGTGATCCGTGCTGCATATGCCGCGGGCCATACCGTCTTTGGCGAAAACTATGTACAAGAGGCACTGCAAAAACAAGCTGACCTTGAAGACTGTGCAATCGCGTGGCACTTCATCGGGCCGATTCAAAGCAACAAAACACAGCCCATCGCGCGTCATTTCGACTGGGTGCACTCTGTGGATCGGCTTAAAATTGCTCAACGACTGTCTGATGCCCGTCCGCCGGCGCGCGGGCCACTCAATATCTGCCTGCAAGTCAACATCAGTGAAGAGCAAAGCAAAAGTGGTGCCAGTGGTGATGAACTATTAGAACTCGCCTTAAATATCAAACAGTTGCCAAACTTGCAGTTGCGAGGCTTGATGGCGATTCCCGCCCCTTGCCACACCTTTGAGCAACAGCGTGACCAATTTCGGCAGGTGCGTGCTTTGTTTGATCACTTAAACGCGCACGGCCTGCGACTAGACACCCTTTCCATTGGCATGAGCAATGATTTTGCTGCCGCCATCGCCGAGGGTGCAACCTTGGTGCGCATAGGCACTGCAATTTTCGGTGCCCGTGCCCGCACAACCCCCTCAGATTCTGCAACAAAAGGACCTTGATGACCTCCCCTTCCCTTTCAGACATACGCGTCGCTTTTATTGGCGGCGGCAATATGGCACAAGCCTTGATGATAGGCCTGCAACAACGCGGGTTTTCCATGCAACACATCACCGTGATCGACCCAGACATGGCCAAACACGCCACCTTGCAAACTGCACTGGGCGTCCGTACCGCTGGCAGCCTGACCGAGGCATCATTGGTGGTAGACGTCATCGTGCTCGCCGTGAAACCGCAGCAATTACAACAGGTTGCACAAACGCTGGCGCCTTTGCTCAATAGCCAATTAGTTGTTTCTGTGGCCGCTGGCATCCGCACAGCGGATCTCAGCCGCTGGCTAGGCGACTACCCTACGATTATTCGAACCATGCCCAATACCCCTGCACAGATACAGTCTGGTATTACCGGTGCCTATGCCATGCCGTCGGTGTCCACCGCACAACGCACGCAGGCCGATAGCTTGTTGCAAGCGGCAGGCGAGGTCGTATGGCTAGACGATGAAGTTCAACTGGATGCCGTGACGGCGATTTCGGGCAGTGGCCCGGCCTATGTGTTTTTAATGATTGAAGCCTTAAGCGCTGCGGGCGTCGCGTTGGGCCTGAGTGAGGCGCAATCCTTGCAACTCAGTTTGGCCACTTTTAAAGGTGCCAGCTTGCTGGCTGCCGGCAGCCAGACCCCGATTGCGACACTACGCGAGCAAGTTACCTCCAAAGGCGGCACCACCGAACAAGGGCTGTTGAGTATGCGCCAGCATGACATTCATGGCATGATGCAACATGCCGCCGAGCAAGCCGCGCGCCGGGCCAAAGAACTGGGCGATCAATTAGGAACACAAGCATAATGTTACAAAACATGACGACTTTTTTACTCAATGCCGCCTTCGGCATTTTGACCTTTTTGCTGGTGTTGCGATTTTTAATGCAATGGACACGCACCTCATTTCAGAATCCCTTAGGACAAATGAGCATGGCTTTGACCGACTTTATGGTGAAACCAGCCCGTCGACTCATTCGCCCGGTGAAACAATGGGACTTGTCGACGCTGATATTAGCTTTGTGCATGCAAATCGCGCTATTTGCTTTATTAGCGTTATTGGCAGGTGCCCCGGCTTCCCCGGTGTTTTGGCTGTGGCAAGCCGTGTTTGGCGTGCTCGGGCAAATCGTCGATGTGTTTTTTTATGCGATTTTGTTGATGGCGATTTTAAGCTGGGTGAATCCTTACAGCCCAATCTATGGCGTGCTCAATCAATTGTCGGCGCCGATTGTAGAGCCCTTACGACGCCTGTTGCCGCCGATTCAGGGCTTTGACTTTTCTGCATTGGTCGCGCTGATTTTATTGCAGATGTTGAGCCACATTGTATTGCCCGGTTTAGCGGTCAGCATCCTCTAAGGCCGTTGTTTGCACACCATGGTTAGCGCCTGCTTTCCATGGTGTTAAATCCAGACAATATCGAACTCTTCGCGTCCATACTGCGTGTCGGGATGTAGTGAGAGCGGCTTTTTAATAAAGTCAGACAAACTGGCCAAACTCTGCGACTCCTCATCACTCAGCATGTTTATGACCTCTGGGGATGCCAGAATCTTGAATTCTTTGGCATTTCTAAACTGCTTAGATTCCCGCAACAATTCGCGCATGATTTCATAGCACAGCGTTTGCGCCGTCTTGAGTTCGCCGCGGCCCTGACAGACCTTGCACGACTCGCACAGCAAATGCGCCAAACTTTCACGCGTACGCTTACGGGTCAACTCCACCAGGCCTAATGCTGAAAAGCCATTCACATTAATGCGCGCACGGTCCAGCGTGACCGCTTTACGCAACTCTTCGAGCACCGCCTCGCGCTGGGCATCTTCATCCATATCAATAAAGTCGATGATGATGATGCCGCCTAAGTTGCGCAAGCGCAGTTGGCGCGCAATGGTTTGCGCTGCCTCAAGATTGGTTTTAAAAATCGTGTCCGACAAATTTTTGCCGCTGACAAAGCTGCCAGTGTTGACATCTACCGTCGTCAACGCCTCGGTCTGGTCAAAAATCAAATAGCCGCCAGACTTGAGTTCGACCTTACGAGACAACGCTTTTTCAATCTCGCTTTCAATGTCATAAAACTCAAACAACGAGCGCTCGCCTTTGTAATGCGTCAGTGGCTTAACTGCGTGGGAGACATATAATTCGGCAAACTCCTTCAAGCGCTCGAACATTTCGCCCGAATCCACCCGAATACTTGTGGTTTCGGTACATACCACATCGCGCAAAATACGACGCGGCAGACTAAGGTCATAAAAAATCAATGAACGCTCGCCGACCTTGGTACTCTCTGTTTGAATTTTTTGCCAGACTTTACGCAAATACTCCACATCGGCCACAAGCTCTGCATCGGTTGCATTCTCAGACATGGTGCGGATGATATAGCCACCCTCACGCTCTTCCGGCAACAAGCCGAGTAAGCGATTACGCAAAAACTCGCGTTCTTCTTCAAGATCGATGCGTTGCGATACGCCAATATGTTTCTGATAAGGCAAATAGACCAGAAAACGGCCCGCAATACTAATCTCAGTGGTCAAGCGCGCACCCTTGGTGCCGATCGCCTCTTTAATCACCTGCACGATGATTGACTGTCCTTCATGGAGGACCTCTTGAATTGGCCGGTCCGTTTTGATCGCGCCGTCTTCTGAATGACACGCCATGATATCCGCCGCATGTAGAAAAGCAGCGCGTGGCAAGCCGATTTCTACAAAGGCCGACTGCATGCCGGGCAATACGCGCACAACGGTCCCGCGATAGATGTTACCGACAATGCCTAATGAGGAAGCACGCTCAATATGGAGCTCCTGAACAATGCCCTGCTCCAGAATCGCCACCCGCGTCTCTTGCGGGGTGACGTTAATCAGTACTTCTTGTGCCAATGACATATTGCTTTACCCAATCCCGATCATTCTCTTTGCGTAAAAGTTTACCACGCGTGCAACAACTGCGCTG
>Ga0066445_1000270_pt1 | contig 15835 bp, 10 predicted proteins | sample LakWasMet67_HOW9_2_FD_59533 | JGI IMG/M metagenome (GOLD analysis project Ga0066445, IMG submission 59533) | Freshwater sediment methanotrophic microbial communities from Lake Washington under simulated oxygen tension - Sediment Metagenome 67_HOW9 | ecosystem: Environmental > Aquatic >...
CCCGGAGGCCAGCCCCTGGCTGATCGAGCAGGCCGGGCTGTGGGCGGACCGGCTGTCGATCAACCTGGAACTGGCCTCCGACCGCAGCCTGAAGGAGTTCGCGCCGGAGAAGGACGGCACCGCGATCAAGGCGGTGATGGGGCAGGTCGGCGAACGCATCCTGGAGGCCAAGGAGGAAAAGCGCCGCTTCTCCCCCGCCGGGCAGAGCACCCAGATGATCGTCGGCGCCGATGCCTCCACCGACCTGTCGGTGCTGGAGACCAGCGACACGCTCTATCGCCGCTATGGGCTGCGGCGGGTCTATTATTCGGCCTTCAGCCCGATCCCGGAGGCGAGTTCCGCCCTGCCGGCCAAGCCGCCGCCGCTGCAGCGCGAGAACCGGCTGTACCAAGCCGACTGGCTGCTGCGTTATTACGGCTTCACGGTGGAGGAGATCGCCGCCGGGGGCGAGGGCGGGATGCTGGACCTCGGCATCGATCCCAAGCTGGCCTGGGCCCTGAAGAACCGCGAGCGCTTCCCGGTCGACGTCAACAGCGCCGACCGCGAGATGCTGCTGCGCGTGCCGGGGCTGGGCGCGCGGGCGGTCGACAAGATCGTCGAGGCGCGGCGCCACACCACCTTGCGGCTGGAGGATGTGGCCCGGCTGTCGTCGGGGCTGAAGCGGGCGCGCGCCTTCCTGATCGCCGCCGACCACCATCCGGGCGGGCTGACCGACCGCGCCGACCTGCGGCAGCGTCTGGTGGCGCCGCCCAAGCAGCTCAGCCTGTTCTGAGCCGTGTATCGCCCCATGTACCGCGTGGACCTGAAGGACGGCGCCGACCTCGACGGCTTCCGCCGCGCGCTGCGCGGGCTGGTCGCGCTCGGCGCCGATCCGGGCGAGGTGGTGTGGAGCGTCGGGGCGGCGCCGTCGCTGTTCGGGGATGACGCACCTCTGCCGGCGGACGCGCCGCCGGTATCGCTGCCGCGCCCGGTGGGGGCGCTGATCGAAAGCGTGGTCTGCCACCGCGATCCGGAACGCTACGCCCTGCTGCACCGGCTGGTCTGGCGGGTGCTGCGGGGGGAGCGCGACATGCTCGACCACCATGCCGACCCGCTGGTGCACCGGCTGGCGCTGCTGGACAAGGCGGTAAGGCGCGACCTGCACAAGATGCACGCCTTCCTGCGCTTCCGCGAGGTGAGGGATCCTGATGGGGCCGAGCGCTATGTCGCGTGGTTCGAGCCCGACCATTTCATCGTCGAGGCCACCGCCCCCTTCTTCGTCGAGCGCTTCGAGAGTCTGGTCTGGACGATCCTGACGCCGGTGGGCTCGCTGCACTGGGACCGGCGGTCGCTGACCGTCGGGCCGGCGGCTTTGAGGCCGGAGGGGCTCGACCGCGACGACCGCTTCGCCGAGGGCTGGCAGCGCTATTACGAGAGCACCTTCAACCCGGCGCGGGTGAACCCCGCGGCAATGCGGGCGGAGATGCCGCGGAAATACTGGGCCAATTTGCCGGAGGCGGCGGCCATTCCCGGTATGATCCGCTCCGCGCCTGCGCGGGTGCAGGCGATGATCGAGGCGGAAACCGCCGCCCCCCGCCGCCGCAACCCCGACAAGGCCGTCGCCGCCATGGCCCGGCAGGAGCCGGCGACGCTGGCCGAGCTGAACCGCATCATCCTGGCGGCGGATCCGCTGGTGCCGGGGGCGACGCAGGCGGTGCCGGGCGAGGGGCCGGTGGGAGCCGCCATCGCCATCGTCGGCGAGCAGCCCGGCGACCAGGAGGACCTGGAGGGCCGCCCCTTCGTCGGCCCGGCCGGGCAGCTGCTGACCCGCGCGCTGGAGGAGGCCGGGATCGAGCGCAGTGCCGCCTACCTGACCAACGCGGTGAAGCATTTCAAGTTCGTCGCCCGCGGCAAGCGCCGCCTGCACCAGTCGCCGACCGCCGGCGAGGTGAAGCATTACCGCTGGTGGCTGATGAAGGAGCTGGGCTTCGTCCGCCCGCGTCTGGTGGTGACGCTGGGCGCCACGGCGGCCCTGGCGCTGACCGGACGCAGCGTCTCGGTCCTGCGGGAGCGCGGGCCGATGGGGTTCGGCGACTGGAACGGCTTCGTCACCGTCCACCCGTCCTACCTGCTGCGCCTGCCGGCCGGAGAGACGGCGGAGCAGGCCTATCGCGATTTCGTCGCCGACCTGCGGCGGGCGCGGGAGATGGTGGGGGAGCCGCCAGACGCCTGACCGTCACCGTGCCGGTGACGCCCTCAGCCCCGCTCGGGAAACAGTCCCAGCAGTCCGTCGCGCGTGGCGGGGCAGACGCCGCGTTCGGTGATCAGGCCGGTCACCAGCCGGGCCGGCGTGACGTCGAAGGCGTAATTGGCGACCGGGCTGCCGTCGGGGGTGACGCGCACCGTCTCGATCCGGCCGTCGGCGGTGCGGCCGGTCAGTTCGCTCACCTCGCGGCCGTCGCGCTCCTCGATGGGGATGTCGCGCACGCCGTCGCCGATGGTCCAGTCGATGGTCGGCGACGGCAGCCCGACATAGAAGGGCACGCCGTTGTCGTGCGCGGCCAACGCCTTCAGATAGGTGCCGATCTTGTTGCAGACGTCGCCGGTCGCGGTGGTGCGGTCGGTGCCGACGATGCACAGGTCGACCTTGCCATGCTGCATCAGATGGCCGCCGACATTGTCGGCGATGACGGTGTGGGGGACGCCGTGGTGCTTCAGCTCCCAGGCGGTCAGGCTGGCGCCCTGGTTGCGCGGCCTCGTCTCGTCCACCCAGACATGCAGCGGGATGCCCTGCTCGAAGGCGGCATAGACGGGGGCGAGCGCCGTGCCCCAGTCGACGGTGGCGAGCCAGCCGGCGTTGCAGTGGGTCAGCACATTGACCGGCTCACCCGGAACCTTGTTCGCCGCCGCGGCGCGGATCAACGCCGCGCCGTGCAGGCCGATGGAGCGGTTGATCTCGACATCCTCGTCGGCGATGGCCGCGGCCTCCGCCTCGGCGGCCCCGACGCGCCGGGCCTCCGGCAGCGGGGCCAGCAGGCCGCGCATGCGCTCCAGCGCCCAGCGCAGGTTGACCGCCGTCGGGCGGGTCGCCAGCAGGGTGGCGCAGGCCCGCTCCAGCCCGCGGTCGCTGGCGTCGGCGCGCAGGGCCAGGGCCACGCCGTAGGCCGCCGCGGCACCGATCAGCGGCGCGCCGCGCACCAGCATGGCGCGGATGGCGTGGGCGGCCTCCTCCAGGCTGGTCAGGCGGACGACGGCGAAGTCGTGCGGCAGGCGGGTCTGATCGATGATGGCGACGGCACCCTCGCCGTCCGGCCAGATGGTGCGATAGGCCGTCCCGTCGATCCGCATGACTGACACTCCATCAAAAGCCGGGCTGGCGAGAGTAGTGAGCGGACGGGCTTGCATCAATCTGCTTGTGGCCGCTTGTGGAGGAAGTCCGCTGTTGCCTTCTCCCGGTCTGCCCGGAATAGTCGCACCGGCTTCAACGGGGAGAGCAGGGCATGAGCGGCGAAACGGTTGGCGAAACGGTTCTGGGGGTGATCGGCGGCAGCGGCCTGTACGACATCGACGGGCTGGAGAACACCCGCTGGGTCAAGGTGACCACGCCCTTCGGCGACCCGTCGGACGAGCTGCTGACCGGCGAGCTGGCGGGGCAGAGGCTGGTCTTCCTGCCGCGCCATGGCCGCGGCCACCGCATCCCGCCGTCGGAGCTGAATTTCCGCGCCAACATCCATGCGCTTAAGCAGCTGGGCGTGACCGAGATCCTGTCGGTGTCGGCGGTCGGCTCGCTGAAGGAGCATCTGCCGCCGGGCACCTTCGTGGTTATCGACCAGTTCATCGACCGCACTTTCGCCCGCGACAAGACTTTCTTCGGCAGCGGGCTGGTCGCCCATGTGGCGCTGGGCCATCCGGTCTGCGGCCGGCTGGGCGACCTGATCGAGCAGGCGCTGGTCGAGCTGGACATCCCGCACCAGCGGCGCGGCACCTACATGGTGATGGAGGGGCCGCAATTCTCCACCGTCGCCGAATCGAACCTCTACCGCAGCTGGGGCTGCGACGTCATCGGCATGACCAACATGCCGGAGGCCAAGCTCGCCCGCGAGGCGGAGATGTGCTACGCGACCGTCGCAATGGTCACTGATTACGACTGCTGGCACGAGGGGCACGACCATGTGTCGGTCGATGCGGTGATCCGGGTGGTGGTCGCCAATGCCGGCAGGGCGCGCGCGCTGGTCTCGGCCCTGGCGCCGAAGGTGGCGGGGCGCGAGGGTGCGTGCACCCAGGGCTGCCACACCGCGCTGGACAACGCCATCATGACCGCCCCCTCCCACCGCGATCCGGCGATGCTGGAAAAGCTGTCGCTGATCGTGAAGCGCACGCTGGGGTGATCCAGATTGGAAAAAGGTGTCCGCCCCCGATGGAAGCGGGCACCCTTTCCCTCATCGGGGCGCTGCCCGGTCAGATCACCCCGCGCCGCCGCAGCTCCTCGATCACCTGGGCGACCATCTCGTCGGTGCCGTGTTCGCCGCCCTTCAAGGTGATCTCCGGGGCTTCCGGCGGCTCGTAGGCGCTGTCGATGCCGGTGAAGTGGGGAAGCTGGCCGGCGCGCGCCTTCCTGTACAGCCCCTTGGGGTCGCGCGCCTCGCAGACCTCCAGCGGCGTGTCCATGAAGATCTCCAGGAACTCGCCGTCCTCCACCAGGGTGCGCGCCATCCGGCGCTCCTCGCGGAAGGGGGAGATGAAGCTGACCAGCACGATCAGCCCGGCCTCCACCATCAGCTTCGACACCTCGGCGACGCGGCGGATGTTCTCCACCCGGTCCTCGTCGGTGAAGCCCAGATCCCTGTTCAGGCCATGGCGGACATTGTCGCCGTCCAGGATCATGGTGCGCCGTCCCAGACGGTGCAGCTCCTGCTCCAGCCGGTCGGCGACGCTGGACTTGCCGGAACCGGACAGGCCGGTGAACCACAGCACGCAGGGCTTCTGCAAGTCCCCCGCCCGCGCCGCCTTGTCCACCTTCGTGGCGTGGCGGTGGATGTTGGAGGCGCGGCGCAGGGGGAAGCGGATCATGCCGCAGCCGGCGGTGGCGTTGGTCAGCCGGTCGATCAGGATGAAGCTGCCGGTCTCGCGGCTGTCGGCATAGGCGTCGAACGGGATCGGGCGGTCGAGCGCCAGATTGCAGAAGCCGACGTCGTTGAGATCCAGATGCTTGGCGGCGGCATGCTCCTGGGTGTTGACGTTGATGGCGTGCTTCAGCTCCGTCACCTGGGCGCCGACCGTCGCCGTGCCGGCCCGCAGCAGATAGGAGCGGCCGGGCAGCAGCGGCTGTTCGTCCATCCACACCACATGGGCGGCGAACTGGTCGGCCACCTCCGGCCGGCCGGCGGCGGCGACGATCATGTCGCCGCGGCTGGCGTCGACCTCGTCGGCCAGCACCAGGGTGACGGCTTGTCCGGGCTCCGCCGTCTCAAGGTCGCCGTCCATGGTGACGAGGCGGGCCACCCGGCTGGTCCGGCCGCCGGGCAGGATGGCGACGTCGTCGCCGACGCGCACCGCGCCGCCGACCACCGTGCCGCTGAAGCCGCGGAAGTCCTGGTTCGGCCGGTTCACCCACTGCACCGCCATGCGGAAGGAGCCGAGCTTCCGCTCCGCCGCGGCGTCGACGCTCTCCAGATGGCCGAGCAGGGTGGGGCCGCCGTACCAGGCCATGGAGTCCGACGGCTTGGTGACGTTGTCGCCGGTCAGCGCGGAGACCGGGATGCAGGTGACGTCGGTGATGCCGATGCGCGCCGCGAAGACGCGGTAGTCGGCGGCGATGCGCTCGAAGGTCTCGCGGTCCCAGCCGACGGCATCCATCTTGTTGACCGCCAGCACGACATGGCGCACGCCGAGCAGCGAGACGATGGTGCTGTGGCGCCGGGTCTGGGTCAGCACGCCCTTGCGCGCGTCGACCAGCAGCACCGCGGCGTCGGCGGTGGACGCGCCGGTGACCATGTTGCGGGTGTACTGCTCGTGGCCCGGCGTGTCGGCGACGATGAACTTGCGGCGCTCGGTGGTGAAGAAGCGGTAGGCGACGTCGATGGTGATGCCCTGCTCGCGCTCCGCCGCCAGCCCGTCGACCAGCAGCGCGAGGTCGAGCTGGCCGGCGCCGGTGGTGCCGAAACGGCCGGAGTCCGTCTCCAGGCTGGCCAGCTGGTCCTCGAACAGGCATTTGCAGTCGTAGAGCAGCCGGCCGATCAGCGTCGACTTGCCGTCGTCCACCGAGCCGCAGGTGATGAAGCGCAGCAGGTCCTTGCTGTTCTGGCGGGCGAGATACTCCTGCACCTCCGCAGCGGCATCGGCGGGAGCGATGTCGGAGGTCGCGATGGCGGGAGCGGCGACGGGATCGAGTTCCTTCAGCATCAGAAGTAGCCTTCCTGCTTCTTCGCTTCCATGGAAGCGGCGGCGTCCTGGTCGATCACGCGGCCCTGCCGTTCCGAACTGGTGGACAGCAGCATCTCACGGATGATCTCGGGCAGGGTGGCGGCGGTGCTGCGCACGGCCCCGGTCAGCGGATAGCAGCCGAGCGTGCGGAAGCGCACCCAGGCCATCTCCGGCGTCTCGCCGGGCTTCAGCGGCAGGCGGTCGTCATCGACCATGATGAGCGTGCCGTCACGCTCCACCACCGGGCGCGGCTTGGCGAAATAGAGGGGGACGACCGGGATGTTCTCCTGGTGGATGTATTGCCAGATGTCCAGTTCGGTCCAGTTCGACAGCGGGAAGACGCGGATGCTCTCGCCCTTGTTGATCCGGCCGTTGTAGAGGCTCCACAGCTCCGGCCGCTGGTTCTTCGGCTCCCAGCGGTGGGAAGCCGTGCGGAAGGAGAAGATGCGCTCCTTGGCGCGGCTCTTCTCCTCGTCGCGGCGCGCCCCGCCGAAGGCGGCGTCGAAGCCGTGGGCGTCGAGCGCCTGCTTGAGCGCCTGCGTTTTCATCACGTCGGTGTGGACGGCCGAGCCGTGGGTGAAGGGGCCGATGCCCTGGCGCACGCCGTCCCGGTTGATGTGGACCATCAGGTCGATGCCCAGCTCCTGCGCCGTGCGGTCGCGGAATTCGATCATCTCCCGGAACTTCCAGGTCGTGTCGACATGCAGCAGCGGGAAGGGCGGCTTCGACGGATGGAAGGCCTTCATCGCCAGATGCAGCAGCACCGAGCTGTCCTTGCCCACCGAATAGAGCATGACCGGCTTCTGGAACTGGGCCGCCACCTCGCGCATGATGTGGATGCTCTCCGCCTCCAGCCTTTGCAAGTGGGTGAGGCGGGCCGGCGTGGTCAGGATGGCGGGCAAGCTGTCCTCGGAAGCAGGGACGGAACCGGGGGAACCGGTCGCGGCCCCGGAGCGATCCTTGGCCGCGGGGTGGGGGTCGAGCAGTGGATCAAGCAGCATAGCCGGCCTTCTTCTGCATGTCTCCGGCCACGGCGTCGAACACGGTCCGACGCTTGCGCGACCAGTCGATCTGGCGCTTCGACGGGTCGAAGCCTTCGGGTTTCTTGACGGGGGTCCAGCTGACCTCGCCATCGCGGCGCGAGACGCGGGACGATCCCAGGATGGGCAGGTCGCCGATCCGCTCGAACGGATAGCGCTCCTCGCTCAGGTCCAGGAAGCGCAACAGGTCGCGGGCGGTGCCGTCGGGGGAGGCCACCGCGTCCTCGAAGCGGACCAGACGGCAGGCGTCGGCGCTCATCCGGCTCTGCGCCTCCAGCGCCGCCTCGGTGCCGAAGCTCCATTCGCGGCAGACGTCGGCGAAGGTGCGGCCGAGGAAGCGCAGCGGCCAGGTGTCGATGGTGGACTGCACCGCTCGGCGGCCGTCGCGCAGCACGATCAGGCAGCGCTCCGTCGGGAACAGGTAGGGGAAATAGCGCATCATCCGGGTGTGGGGCGACTTGATCACCACCGTCTTGTCCGCCGGGAATTCGGCTTCGATGCGACGGAGGAAGCCACTGACCATATAGCAGAAGGTTTCCAGATCGCTGAACGATTCCCGGTTTCGTTGATAGAGACGCAGGAAGCGCCCCTCATAGATGCGCGCGTCCTCCACCGTGTTCAGGAAGGGAAGCTCCCGGACGCCGTAGGGGTTGACCACCACGTCGGGATGCAGCTCCAGCAGGCTCTGGAGATAGTTGGTGCCGCTGCGCGGCATGACCCCGTGCAGGAAGACGATGCGGGGAGCGGCGCGGGGAGCGGCACCGGCCGCACCGGCGGCGTCCGGCATGATCCCGCGGACCGACTGGGCGACCGACCGCAGATGACGGGCGTTCTCCTCTGTAAACCAGGGATCGAAGAAGCTCGATCTTTCCGTGCTGGGAAGTCTAAGAAGCCGCTTTCCAACAAAACCGATCTCTTTCTGAAGACGATGGACCGCACCGTCACCGAAGTGATTTCTTAACGATGCGGCATAGTGATCGGCTGTCAGGGTCTTTGCATTCCAAAACACAACGGCCTCCTTTTGCGTCACCGCTCCGCCGGGCACTCCGGTTTTTCCCGGACTTCGGCAATCGGTGCGTCTTTCCTGCAAATCGGGCAATCGCCGCTTCTCAAGGCTAGTTATGGCCCTATCGGATGAGCTTTTTTAGCTCTAATCCGGATCTAACCCCATGGGCTTATAAAATTACCGTTGCGACCCCCAATGGTGGATCGCACATCGGATAGCAACCTCATGACAAGGCATGTCCCTATCCTGCGCATAGGAAAGTCGCGTTTGATTTCGACTTGAAGTTTACTGATACGCATAGGACGCGGAACTCCGGCGGTTCCCGTGGCATTAGCCCGGATAGTGCCGACGTTCCGAACGTTTACTGTAAAATTTTCTTTCGTGATAACGGAAATCCCTGGACAGAGTCACCACCTCTCCGATCTTTCGGGTAAACGGGGGAAACCAAAGGTCCGTTCCCCCCCCTGTTCTTTTTCAGGAGGGTCCACCCGGCCAGTCGTTCCCACCCAGCCATTCCCTCTGCCGCCCCTCCGGTGCCGGGGGATGCTTTCGCTTGAACGCCGCCGGGGCGGGAGTTATGGTCGGCCGGCCGCAGACGGGGAATACTCTAAATTGTTCAACTCTCAGTCGGGAAACCCTAAGGTGGCGGGTTTCGGCGCCGGTCCCTTTGCCCTTTTCCAGACCGCCTGGCACCACAGGTCGCTGATCCTGCGGCTGGCCCGGCGGGAGATCGACGCCCGCTATCGCGGCTCCGTGCTGGGCATCGTCTGGGCGGTGCTGAATCCGATCCTGATGCTGGCGGTCTACACCTTCGTCTTCTCGGTGGTGTTCCGCGCGCGCTGGGGCACGCCCAGCGGAGCGGCGGGGGAGAGCAACACCGAATTCGCCCTGCTGCTGTTCTCCGGCCTGATCCTGTTCAACGTGCTGGGCGAATGCCTGAACCGGGCGCCCGGCCTGCTGCTGGAGAACATCAGCTACATCAAGAAGGTGGTCTTCCCGCTGGAGATCCTGCCGCTGGTGTCGCTGGCGGTCGCGCTGTTCAACGCCGGCATCGGCTTCGTCATCCTGCTGGTCTTCCATCTGCTGGTGGCCGGGCTGCCGCCGCTGACCGCCCTGCTGCTGCCGCTGGTGCTAACGCCCTTGTGCCTGACCACGCTGGGGCTGAGCTGGTTCTTCGCCGCCGCCGGCGTGTTCCTGCGCGACCTGCGGCAGGTGGTGGGGGTGGCCGTCACCGTGCTGATGTTCCTCAGCCCGATCTTCTATCCGATGACCGCGATCCCCGAGCGCTTCCGCGCCATCCTGCACCTGAACCCGATGACCGCGATCCTGGAACAGTCTAAGGACCTGCTGTTCTGGGGCCGCGTCCCGTCGCCGGTGGAGTGGGGACTGGCGACGCTGGGCGCCTGGGTGGTGGCCTGGCTCGGCTATCTCTGGTTCATGAAGACCCGCCGGGGGTTCGCCGATGTCGTCTGAGACCGAGACTCCCGCCGCCAATACCCCCGCCGATATTCCTCCCGCCGATACACCTGTGGTCATCCGCGCCGAGGGGCTGGGCAAGGCATACGCCATCTTCAAGCGCCCGCAGGACCGGCTGAAGCAGATGCTGGTGCGCGGCCGGCGCAAATATTACGACGAGTACTGGGCGTTGCGCGGCGTCGACCTGGAGGTCCGCCGCGGCGAGACGGTCGGGCTGATCGGCCGCAACGGCTCGGGCAAATCGACCTTCCTGCAGCTGCTCTGCGGCACGCTGACGCCGACCTCCGGCCGCATCGTGGTCGATGGCCGCATCGCGGCGCTGCTGGAGCTGGGCGCCGGCTTCAACCCGGAATTCACCGGGCGCGAGAACGTCTACCTCGCCGCCTCGGTGCTGGGGTTGTCGAACGAGCAGATCGCCCAGCGCTACGACTCAATCGCCGAGTTCGCGGGCATCGGCGACTTCATCGAACAGCCGGTGAAGCTCTATTCCAGCGGCATGTACGCCCGCCTCGCCTTCGCGGTGGCGGCGCATGTCGACGCCGACATCATGATCGTCGACGAGATCCTGGCGGTCGGCGACGCCTCCTTCACCCAGAAATGCATGCGCTTCATCCACCGCTTCAAGGAGCGCGGCACCCTGTTCTTCGTGTCGCACGACACCGGACAGGTGGTGAACCTGTGCGACCGGGTGGTGTGGCTGGACAACGGGTCGGTGCGGGCGATCGGCCCGGCCAAGGAGGTCTGCCACGACTATCTGGCGGCGCTCTACAGCGACCAGGACACCTCGCGCGGCTTCCGCATCGGCGGGGCGCGGCAGGCGCTGCCCCAGGCCAAGCGCGAGGAGCCGGTGGAGGACGCCCGCGCCGAGCTGCTGAAGGCATCCCAGCACCGCAACGCCATCGAGCTGTTCGACTTCAACGACAGCGGCCCCTGGTTCGGCAACCGCGGCGCCACCATCACCAACGTCTCGATCCTGGATGCCGAGGAGCATCCGCTCAGCGTGCTGGAGGGCGGCGAGGTCATCGTGCTGAAGGTGGACTGCCGGGCCGACCAGCAGGTCCACCGCCCCATCGTCGGCTTCTACGTCAAGGACAAGCTGGGCCAGAACCTGTTCGGCGACAACACCTTCCTCAGCTACCAGCTCGATCCCGTCACCATCCCCGCCGGTCAGGACTTCGCCGCCCGCTTCCGCTTCCAGATGCCCTACCTGCCCAGCGGCGACTTCTCCATCACCGTGGCGCTCGCCGAGGGCACGCAGAACGACCATGTGCAGCACCATTGGGTCGAGGACGCGCTGTTCTTCAAGGTCCACGCCAGCCATGTCGTCCGCGGGCTGGTCGGCATGCCGATGCTGGCGATCACGCTGGAGGCGGAGGGGGCCTCCGCCCCGCGCTCCGTCCCTGCGACAAAATAGGGACGGCGCGCCCATAAACCCGGAGTGAGGCAGGAAAACCGCAGTTCCGGCTATTGTGGCCCCCCACCGGACGGTCCGGGGTCAGCGACTTGCATTCCGCCGGGGTGTCAGCGTATGTCTGTCGGCGGCTGTGACAGGGCCGTCCGGCGCCCGCAGACCGGATGCCCGGATGTCTGGATGCCCGGACTGGGCGACAGGATCGAAGCAGCGGCCGGAAGCCCGGAACGGTCCCGGTGCGGAGGCAGGCAAAACAAGAGGCGACAGGTGGATTCGTTTTTGCAGGACGCAGGTTCCGATACTCTCCATCGCCTCTGCCGGCCGATCAGCTTTCTCACCCCCGATCTCATCGTCGCCCCGCCGTCCTGGCTCGGCCACACGCCCTTCGCGCTGTGGATCACCGAAGCGCTGCGTCCGCGGACCTTCGTCGAGCTGGGGACCCACACCGGCAATTCCTATTCGACCTTCTGCCAGGCGGTGAAGCAGCTTGGGACCGGCACCGCCTGCTTCGCGGTCGATACCTGGCAGGGCGACCCGCAGGCGGGCTATTACGGCGACGAGGTCTACCAGACGCTCGCCGACTTCCACGATCCGCGCTACGCCGCCTTCTCCCGCATGCTGCGGATGACCTTCGACGAGGCGGTCGTCCATTTCGCCGACGGCAGCGTCGACCTGCTGCACATCGACGGCCTGCACACCTACGAGGCGGTGCGCCACGATTTCGAGACGTGGCTGCCGAAGATGAGCGGCCGCGGCGTTGTGCTGTTCCACGACATCAACGTCCGCAAGGGCGATTTCGGCGTCTGGAAGCTGTGGGAGGAGCTGACCGCCCGCTACCCGTCCTTCGGTTTCCTGCATTCCAACGGGCTTGGCGTGCTGGCGGTCGGCGACGATCTGCCGGACGAGATCCGCTGGCTGTTCGAGGCCGGCCGCGACGGCCAGACCGCCCAGCAGATCCGCGCCTTCTTCGACCGGCTGGGCAGCGGCGTCATCGAGACCCAGCAGGCGCAGGAACGCGCCCGCCGGATCCTGGGGCTGGAGCAGGACATCGCCGGCCTGCATCAGGACGTCCGCAGCCGGGTGGACGAGATCCGCGGTCTGATGACCACGGTGGCCGAGCGCAACGAGTCGATCGCTACCCTGCAGCAGTGGATCGCCGACCGCGATGCGCACATCGTCGAACTGGGCGGCGAGATCGGGCAGTTGAACGCACGGATCGCCGCGCTGCAGGACGAAGGCGACGCACTGCGCCGCAACCTGGAGGAGGCCCATGCCGAGGCCGCGCGGCTGCGCGCCGCCAACGACGAGCTGCACGGGGTGGTGCGCGCCCGCGACCATCACATCCACGCCCTGGTCAATTCCACCTCCTGGAAGGTCTCGGCCCCGGTGCGCAAGCTCGGCCGGCTGACGACCGAGCTGCGCCGCTTCCACCGCTCGCGCCGCCACGCCATCGCGCTGGAGCCGTTCCACGACGTCGTCCGGCTGGAGGACGGCCGTTTCGAGACCCAGGGGGTCGATCCCGCCTTCCGGCTGGTCTCCGACCAGGGCCGCTGCCCGGCCGGCTGGTGCGTCATCCGCTATCGCGTCGCCGACGCCACGGTGCCGCTGGCCCCGGTGCTCTACATCGATTGCGGCACCGGCTTCGGCGAAGGGGGCATGCTGCGCCTGCCGCCGGTGGTCGACGGCGAGGCGGAGGCCCTGGTGCTGCTGCCCTACGAGACCAAGGCCCTGCGGCTCGACCCGACCGACCGGCCGGCGCGCTTCCGGCTGGAGGATGTGACGGTCGAGGAGATCGGCAAGCTCCAGGTCCTGCAGCGGGCGCTGAAGACCTATCAGGGCCAGGCCTTCCGCGGGCTGACCTATCTGCGCCAGCACGGTCTGGCGGCGACCAAGCACAAGCTGCTGCAGGATCTGCAGCCGAACACGCTGGTCACCGATTACGAGAGCTGGATCCGGCTCTACGACACGCTGACCCCCTTCGACCGCCAGTCGATCGCCGAGGCCATCGGCCGGATGACGCGGCGGCCGCTGATCTCCGTGGTCATGCCGGTCTACAACACGCCGGAGCCCTATCTGCGCCGCGCGCTCGACACGGTGCTGGCCCAGCTCTACCCGCATTGGGAATTGTGCATCGCCGACGACGCCTCCACCGCCCCGCATGTGGCGACGGTGCTGGCGGACTATGCCGCGCGCGACCCCCGCATCAAGACGATGCGGCGCGAGGCGAACGGCCACATCTCCGCCGCCAGCAACAGCGCGCTGGATCTGGCCTCGGGCGAGTTCGTCGCCCTGATGGACCATGACGACGAACTGCCGCCGCACGCCCTCTACATGGTGGCGGAGGAGATCGAGCGGCACCCGGACGCCGACGTGATCTACTCCGACGAGGACAAGATCGACGAGAACGGCCGGCGCTACGACCCCTATTTCAAGACCGACTGGAACCCCGACCTGTTCCACGGCCAGAACATGGTCAGCCATCTGGGCGTGTTCCGCCGCAGCCTGCTGGTGGAGATCGGCGGCTTCCGCGTCGGCTACGAGGGCAGCCAGGATTACGATCTGGTGCTGCGCGCGGTGGAGAAGACCACGGCGCCGCGCATCCGCCACATCCCGATGATCCTCTATCACTGGCGGGTGTTCTCCGCCTCCTCCTCCTTCTCGACCGTGGCGCTGCCGACCGCCACCGACGCGGCACGCCGGGCATTGCAGGATCATTTCCAGCGCACCGGCCAGCCGGTGCGGGTGGAGCCGGCGCCGGGGGCCGAATGGTACACCCGCGCCGTCTATCCGGTGCCGGAGCCGGCGCCGCTGATCTCGCTTCTGGTGCCGACCCGCGACAAGGTCGACCTGCTGCGCCAGTGCGTCGAAGGGCTGCTGACCGAGACCGACTATCCGAACCTGGAAGTCATCGTCCTCGACAACAACAGCGAGGAGAAGGAGACGCTCGACTATTTCGCCTCGCTGCAGGGGCGCGAGCGGGTGCGGGTACTGCGCTATGACGGCCCCTTCAACTTCTCCGCCATCAACAATTTCGGCGTGCGCGCGGCCAAGGGCGAACTGATCGGCCTGATCAACAACGACATCAAGGTGATCCATCCGGGCTGGCTGACCGAGATGGTCGCCCATGCCCTGCGGCCGGAGGTGGGAGCGGTCGGCGCCAAGCTCTATTACGGGGACGACACCATCCAGCATGCCGGCGTCATCACCGGCATCAACGGGGTGGCCAACCACATCCACAAGCATTTCGCCCGCGAGCATCCCGGCCATTTCGCCCGGCTGATGCTGACGCAGAACATGTCCTGCGTCACCGCCGCCTGCCTGGTGATGCGCAAGGCGGTGTTCGAGCAGGTCGGCGGGCTGAACGAGGAGCATCTGGCCGTCGCCTTCAACGACGTCGATCTCTGCCTCAAGGTCCGCGACGCCGGCTATTTCCTGGTATGGACGCCGCATGCCGAGCTGTACCACCTGGAATCGGCCTCGCGCGGGTCGGACATGGCGCCCGACAAGATCGCCCGCTTCAAGCGCGAGATCGCCTACATGCAGGAACGCTGGGGCCGGTCGCTGATCGAGGATCCCTTCTACAACCCGAACCTGACCCTGGATGCGTCCGACTTCGGTCTGGCCTTCCCGCCGCGCACGGTCAGGCCCTGGCTGCGCAAGGAGCAGCCGGCGGCCCGCAAAGAGCTTCAGAAGGAAAGCATCTGAGCCATGGACGTCGTCTCCCTCGACATTCCCGACGTTAAGATCATCCGCCCGAAGAAGTTCGGCGACCATCGCGGCTTCTTCTCGGAGACCTACACCAAGAAGACGTTCGAGGCGGCCGGGCTGCATTACGACTTCGTCCAGGACAATCACTCGCTGTCGGCCGAGGTCGGCACGGTGCGCGGCCTGCATTTCCAGCTGCCGCCCTTCGCCCAGGACAAGCTGGTGCGGGTGGTGCGTGGCGCCATCCTGGACGTGGCGGTCGACATCCGCAAAGGCTCCCCCACCTTCGGCCGGCATGTCAGCGCGGTGATCAGCGCGGCGGAATGGAACCAGATCCTGGTGCCGATCGGCTTCGCCCACGGCTTCTGCACGCTGGAGCCGGACACCGAGGTCATCTACAAGGTGACCAACTATTATTCGCCCGAGCATGACCGCGGCCTGCTGTGGAACGATCCGGAACTGGGCATCGACTGGCCGGTGTCGGCGGACAAGGCGCAGCTGTCGGCCAAGGATCACAAGCATCCGACCTTCGCCCAGCTTGGCGACTGGTTCTGACGGCGCTATTGGATTTCGGCTCTTTTTTGCCCGGTGGGGCGTGCGGCCCCGTTCTTGGCGGTAAGGTGGTTTGATGACGCGCATTCTCGTCACCGGCGGCGCCGGTTTCATCGGCTCGGCGGTGGTCCGCCAGCTTCTCGCCGAAACCGACGCCTTCGTCGTCAATGTCGACAAGCTGACCTACGCGGCCAACCTGTCCTCCCTGCCGGGCGCCGAGGGCAACCCCCGCTACGCCTTCGA
>Ga0066445_1000271_pt1 | contig 15811 bp, 14 predicted proteins | sample LakWasMet67_HOW9_2_FD_59533 | JGI IMG/M metagenome (GOLD analysis project Ga0066445, IMG submission 59533) | Freshwater sediment methanotrophic microbial communities from Lake Washington under simulated oxygen tension - Sediment Metagenome 67_HOW9 | ecosystem: Environmental > Aquatic >...
GAAGATTGAACCATGGCGCATCACGATGTCGCGCTGATGCGCAAAATAGATACTGGGTAAGGCCAAGTTTTCACGTTCGATATATTGCCATACGTCCATCTCTGTCCAGTTTGAGATGGGGAACGCGCGGATATTCTCACCCTTGTGTACGCGTGCGTTGTAGAGGTTCCATAATTCTGGACGCTGGTTTTTCGGATCCCATTGACCAAATTCATCGCGAAAACTCATGATGCGCTCTTTGGCACGCGCTTTTTCTTCATCGCGGCGCGCACCGCCAATGCAGCAGTCAAAGCCAAATTCTTCAATGGCTTCTAGCAAGGTCACTGACTGATGCTTATTGCGTGGCTCGTCAGGCGTTTTTAACACGACCGTACCGCGCTGCATGGAGTCCTCTACCGACCGCACAATCAGGCGCTCGCCTAATTCTGCGGCACGTTGGTCACGAAACTGTACGACTTCCTGATAGTTGTGGCCAGTATCAATGTGCAATAACGGAAAAGGAAAACGACCTGGGCGAAACGCTTTTTCAGCCAATCGCAAAATGCACAGGGAATCCTTACCACCCGAAAACAGCAGTACAGGGTTCGCGCACTGGCCCGCCACTTCACGCAGAATATGAATGGCTTCAGCTTCAAGCCAATCGAGGTGTGATAAAGGTTGTTTAGTTGTCATAGTCTATACAATCAAATATTGCCGCAGCGCGCGTTGAGTCACCATCACAGTGTCCTCGTCGCTTGCCATGGCTTGAATTCAGGATTTCTTTACGTGTAAGCCGCACTCTTTGCTATCGGGATTTTCCCACCACCAGCGGCCGGCGCGAATGTCTTCCCCCATTGCCACTGCGCGCGTACACGGTGCGCAGCCAATGCTGGGGTAGAATTGCTCATGCAGGGCGTTATAAGGGACTTCAAACAGGCGGATATAGGCCCAAACCTCTTTTTCGGTCCAGTCACTTAAGGGATTGAATTTTTCTAGTTTGTTGCCAGCATCATATTCTTGGGTTGGCAAGGCGCTGCGGGTTGCTGCTTGTTCCGCACGCATCCCGGTCACCCAGGCTTGCTTGCCGCTGAGTGCGCGTTGTAAAGGCTCTACCTTGCGCATGTGGCAGCAGGCCTTGCGCAGCTCGATACTCTCGTAGAAAGCGTTGATACCCTGCGTTTGCACGTAGTGTTCAACCGCTTCATGTTTTGGGAAAAAGACCAGCGGTTTGATGGTGTAACCTTGCTCGACCGCAGCCATCAGTTGGTAGGTCTCCACCGGCAGGCGGCCAGTATCCAAAGAAAAAATTTCGATGGCAATTTGCGCTTTGCAAATTAGGTCAGTCAGTACCATGTCTTCGGCACCGTAACTGTTGGCAAAGGTGATCGCAGGAAACTCAGCCGCTGCCGCTTGCAACAATGCGACGGCCTTTGCCCGCTTAGCGTGAACGCTAGCAATTAATGCCTCTGTCAATTCAGGACGGATCGCCGGATTGTTGGCGGCTGGTTTGAGCATGCTGACGCCGAAACTCATGCGCGATGTATCCTACGCCAGACCGGCACATCCGAAACACCGCCTTGGTAAGGTTGACTAAAATCATTCAGGCTAGCCAGTGCGTCCTCGGCAGAGCGGTCGGCACGAATCAGAAAACTGTTAAAGCCTGCCCGTTTGTGAAAAAACAATTGGTCACGCAAAACATCACCAATCGCGCGTAATTCATTTCGATAGCCAAAGCGTGTGCGCAGCCAGTTGCCTAATGTGAAAATGCGGCCGTCTGCAAAGCGTTCAACAAACACTGCAATCAGTGGCAGGGTGTTGAGATCAGCAAAGGCGGCTTGTAATGCTTCTGCCGTCTCGTTGGTGGCCAGCACAATCCCCAGTTCGCCACGGTCCAAGCGTGCTTGTAGCTCTGCTTTGCGCGCCTCCCAGATGGCGAGAGGCACTAAAATGTTGCCAGACGCGGGAATCTGGGTATTGGCAATCTGGTCAGCGGTGTAAGTTTGCTCGCCTGTTAGTTTAAACAGAACGACCTTGCCAGCCTGTTTGCGAACAGATTCTTCACCTGCGGCCGGCGGTACTACGCGCACCCAAGTGTCGGCCACAATGCTTGCTTGACCATCAGCGGCTAATTGAATCAGTTGACTCATCATGCAGTTTCCTTTTCAGCGTAGACGTGCGCTTTAAATGGGGCTACGCCCAAGCGCCGTACCGTATCGATAAAACGCTCTTCTTCATGACGTTCACGCACATAGACTTCAATCAGGCGTTGCACGACGCCGGGCATTTCTTCTGCAGAGAACGAAGGCCCAATCACCGTGCCAATGCTCGCGTCGTTGCCTTGTTTTCCGCCAACGGTGACCTGATACCATTCAGAGCCATCTTTATCGACGCCCAAAATACCAATATGTCCCACATGGTGGTGACCACAAGCATTCATGCAACCTGAAATGTTGAGCTCCAGATCACCAATTTCATGCAGGTAGTCTAGGTTGTCAAATTGCATTTGGATCGCTTCGGCAATTGGAATCGATTTCGCATTAGCCAAGCTGCAAAAGTCGCCACCGGGGCAGCAAATAATGTCGGTCAAAAGACCAATGTTGGGTGTGGCCAAGCCAGCGGCACGCGCTTTTTCCCACACCGCGAATAAATCGGATAGCTCGACATCTGCCAAAATTAGGTTTTGTTCATGTGAAGAGCGTAACTCGCCAAAACTGTAGGCATCCGCTAAATCTGCCACCACGTGCATCTGCTCGCTGGTGATGTCCCCCGGCGCTTTGCCGTGCGGTTTAAGCGAGAGGGTGACTGCACGGTAGCCCGGGACGCGATGCGGTTGCACGCAACGTTTTACCCACGCAGCAAACGCAGGGTTGGCGGCGACAGCAGCGTCAAACGACGCATCATGTGCCGGCAGCGTTTTGTAGGGCATGGGCTCAAAATACTTCGCCACGCGATCCAACTCATTTTGCGTGATCGTTAATGGGCCGTCTTTGAGATGTGACCACTCTTCTTCGACCTGTTGTTTGAAGGTTTCAATGCCCAGCGCTTTAACCAAAATTTTGATTCGCGCTTTGTAAGCGTTGTCACGGCGACCATGGATGTTATAGACACGAATCACGGCTTCGCAATAAGACAGCACGTGCTGCCATTCTAAATGTTCGCGAATCACAGTGCCTAAAATAGGGGTGCGGCCTAAACCACCGCCCACCCAAACCTTGATGGCCATTTGTCCATGCGCATCTTTATAAAACTCTAGGCCAATATCGTGCGCTTGCACAATGGCGCGGTCTTTTTCAGTCCCTGAGACGGCAATTTTAAATTTGCGTGGCAATAGCGCAAATTCCGGGTGAAAGGTACTCCACTGACGCATGATTTCCGCAATCGCACGCGGATCAATGATCTCATCGGGGGCAATGCCTGCGAACTGATCAGTGGTGATGTTACGAATGCAGTTGCCTGAGGTTTGAATGGCGTGCATCTCGACGGTGGCCAGCTCCGCCAAGATTTCCGGTGTATCTTCTAGCTTTGGCCAATTCAATTGCAGGTTTTGACGGGTACTAAAGTGACCATAACCACGGTCGTATTTTTGGGCGATGTCGCCCAGCTTGCGCAATTGCTTGCTTGAGATGAGGCCGTATGGCACCGCGATGCGCAACATCGGCGCATGGCGCTGAATGTATAAGCCGTTTTGCAAGCGTAGCGGACGATATTCTTCATCCGATAATTCACCAGCCAGATAGCGGCGTGTTTGGTCGCGGTATTGGGCGACACGTTCGTTAACAATTTGTTGGTCTATAGGATCGTATTTATACATGCTTGAGTCACTTTGTTCGCAAAAAGCGAAGAGGCAATATTTTAATGGAAAACCAGCTTAAAGCCTACAAAAATCAATATCATAGCCAGCGCAACGCGAACCCAGTGCTCTGCAACGCGTGAACTCATGTGGCTACCGAGATAAATGCCTGGCACAGAGCCGATCAACAAGGTACCTAATAAAGGATAGTCTATGGTGCCCAAAGACGCATGGCCGAGGCCTGCGACCAAGGTGAGCGGCACCGCGTGCGCGATATCGCTACCGACAATGGTGGTGATTTTTTCCTTAGGATAAAGCAGGATCAATGCGGTGACACCCAGCGCGCCGGCACCTACTGAGGTCAATGTGACCAGGCCGCCCAACACGATTCCCAATAATATGGTGGCGCCAGGCACATAACTTAACGGAATCCATTGCTCTTTTGCCACCAGTGCCATCAATTTGTTGCGCAATAACACTGCGACAGAAGTCACAATCAATGCCACACCTAACCAAAATTTAATGGTATTGACGACATTGCCGGATTGCAAATCCATACTGTGCAAGGCCCATAAGGTCAACATCGACGCCGGGATGCTGCCCATCGCCAGACGTTTAACGATCAGCCAGTCGATATTACCGAGTTTGCCGTGCGCAAAAATTCCCACAGACTTGGTGATGGACGCGTAAAGTAAGTCTGTCCCAACAGCCACCGCCGGTTTGATGTGATAAATCAGCAACAAAATGGGGGTCATTAATGAGCCGCCGCCGACGCCGGTGAGTCCCACCAAGAAGCCAACGACAAAGCCTGCCAGTATGTATCCGAATTCCATGAGGAGTATCTTAAATAATATAACTGCAGAATATTATCAGCGTTTTAATTATTGATTTAATAACCAAATGTTCTATGATATAGCTTTTGGTTATATGAAGGTTGGCTGATGAAATTCCACCAGTTGCGCTATGTGCATGAAGTTGTTCGACAGCAATTAAATATTTCTGCCGCATCAGAAGTATTGCACACCTCGCAACCAGGCGTCAGTAAGCAAATCCAGTTGCTTGAGGAAGAGCTGGGACTGCAGATTTTTCAGCGTAATGGCAAACGCTTAATTGGCGTGACCGAGCCTGGCCGTAAAATTGTCGAATTGTCGGCGCGCGTGATGCTAGATATGCAAAATATTAAGCGTGTTGGCGACGAATATAGCCGTGAAGATAGCGGAGAGATGACGATTGCGACGACGCACACGCAAGCACGCTATCGCTTACCGGCGGCGGTGAAGCAATTTATTGCGCAGTATCCCAATGTCAAACTGACTATCCATCAGGGCAATCCCGCGCAAGTCACCGATATGGTGGCGTCTGGCGAAGCGGATGTCGGCATTGCCACAGAGAGTATCAGTAATGACGAGCGCTTGACTTGCTTGTCCTGCTACGAGTGGAACCGATGCCTGGTGGTGCCGCCGCAACACCCCTTGTTATCTAAACCCGCCCTCACCTTAAAAGATCTTGCCGACTATCCCTTAATCACTTATGACTTTGCGTTTACCGGCGGCACGCTGGTGTCCAAGGTGTTTCACGATGCCGGTTTGCAACCCAATGTCGTGTTTACCGCCATCGATGCGGATGTGATTAAAACGTACGTGAATCTCGGGCTTGGCATTGGTTTGATCGCCAACATGGCATACGATGCCGCGCGGGATGCACCGCTAATCAGTCTAGATTGTAGCCATTTATTTCCAGATAGCACCACCTACTTGGGCGTCCGCCGGGATGCGTTCTTGCGGGATTACATGTTGAATTTTATTACCATGTTATCTCCCCAGTACGATAAACGAACCGTGCAGCGCGCCTTGCATCAGGACTTGTGATGTGGGTCACACGCGGCGGTTCGATGGCGTGCTGTAATTAGAATCATCTTTTATAAACTTGCCGAGGCGCTATGCGTTTATTCCTATTTTGTATGTTGTGTAGCCTCAGCGCTTGCAGCTGGGCAGCGCCCGCGCATGTGCGAGCCATTGGGCATGGCATGCCCGATGTCGACCTTGATAATGCCATTTATGAAGTGCCAGTGAAGCCCGGTGTGTCGTACCAAGACTTGATCGATAGCTTAAAGTCGATTTCCGAGGGGATGAATTTTGTGAATCCCGCCAATTTTCCCATCGGTGAGCATATGAAGCTGCGTGGACAAGATCCGCAAGGCGTGAAAGAGGTCCGCACATTTTGCAATTTAAGCATGGGGACGGAGATTATTCTCGATCATCCCGAGTTTCTGGTGTTTGCGCCATGTCGGCTCGCGATTTATGAGAAACCAGATGCCAATGGCAAGCGCCAACTATTTCTCGGTCTAGATCGGCCCACACACGATTTAAAAAACATCAAGCAACCCACCGCCAGAGCGCAAGCCTCGGCACAACAGCTTGAAGATGCCTTGATCCAATTGATGGAAAAAGCCCGTCGCGGTGACTTCTAAACCTCATTAAGAGGGCGACTTGCGCTGCTTGAATGGGCGCATTTCGCATGCCAGCTAAAACAAGCATCTTTCCCTTTTGAGAGCCATCGCCTATACTCAACTTAACTTTAATTGTTAAGAGTCATTGCCATGGTTCAACCGATGCTTATCGCAAAAAATAATGAGACCGACAGTGTGATGTTGCCCAAAATGGCGAATCGCCATGGATTGATTGCGGGCGCGACCGGCACCGGTAAAACGGTGACCTTACAGAGTCTAGCCGAACAATTTTCCCGCATTGGTGTGCCTGTGTTTATGGCCGACGTCAAAGGGGACTTGTCGGGGATGAGTCAAGTCGGCGGCGGGAATGCAAAAGTAGCGGCCAGAGTGCAGCAACTCGGGCTCACCGATTATCAAAACAAAGCTTATCCAGCGATGTTCTGGGATATGTTCGGTGAAAAAGGCCATTCAGTGCGCACGACGCTGAGTGAGATGGGGCCTTTGCTGTTAGCTCGAATGCTCAATCTTAACGATGTGCAAAGCGGCGTGTTGAACGCGATCTTCAAGATCGCTGATGACAATGGCATGCTGTTGCTAGACATGAAAGACTTGCGCGCCATGGCGCAGCATTGCGCTGAAAACGCAGCCAATTACCAAACCCAATACGGCAATATTTCTAATGCCAGCGTGGGCGCGATTCAGCGGGCCTTGTTGCAGCTAGAAACCGAGGGAGGCGACATTCTGTTTGGTGAGCCTGCGTTGAATCTTGAAGATATGATGCAAACCGACAGTAAGGGATTGGGATTTATCAACGTACTGGCGGCGGATAAGTTGCTGAATTCACCGCGCGTCTATGCGACGCTGTTGTTGTGGATATTGTCAGAGCTATTTGAAAAGCTTCCCGAAGTGGGTGATATGGACAAACCCAAACTGGTGTTTTTCTTTGATGAGGCCCATTTACTTTTTAATGATGCGCCCGCGATTTTGATGCAAAAGATTGAGCAAGTGGTGCGTTTGGTGCGCTCCAAAGGGGTTGGCGTCTATTTTGTCTCGCAAAACCCATTGGATATTCCTGATGTGGTATTGGGCCAGTTGGGTAACCGGGTGCAGCATGCATTACGCGCGTTTACGCCACGCGACCAAAAAGCGGTGCAAGTCGCCGCGCAAACTTTCCGTGCCAATCCTAAACTCAATGTGGCGACCGCCATTACAGAATTAGGCGTTGGCGAGGCGCTGGTGTCTTTTCTCGATGAGAAGGGCGCGCCGACCCCGGTCGAGCGTGTGTTTGTCTGTCCGCCAGAGAGTCGGGTCGGTCCTGCCACCGATGCTGAGCGCCAGCAGGTGATGGCGCAATCGTTGGTGGCCGGTGTGTATGACAAGCAGGTGGATCGCGAATCTGCCTATGAGATTCTTAAAAAACGCGCTGAGCAGGCGACAGCGACTGCGCAAGCAGAAGCGACGCAAGCGCAGGATGGCGGCGGTTTTGACTTAGGCGGAATATTGGGTGGCAAAAGTGGTCGCTCCGATTCTGTGCTGGAATCGGCTGCCAAATCTGCGGCACGCGCGATAGGGTCACAGCTGGGCCGAGCCATTATTCGTGGCGTGTTGGGTTCGATCCTTGGCGGCACAAAAACCAAGCGTTAATCAAGCGCTGAGTCAGGACATGGCATGTTAAGTGATATCGAAATCGCCCAAGCGGCGACACTCGCGCCGATTGCGGCAGTGGCTGGCAAGCTCGGCTTGTCGGCGGATGATTTGCATGCCCATGGCCAGCATATGGCTAAATTGACGCAGGCAACCGTGAACCGGCTGCATGCCCAGCCTGCTCAAGCCAAGTTGATTCTAGTCACTGCCATTAATCCGACGCCTGCTGGCGAAGGCAAAACCACCACCACCATTGGTCTAACCGATGCGCTGAATCAAGCAGGTTATGCCGCGCTGGCTTGTTTGCGCGAGCCTTCACTGGGGCCGGTGTTTGGCATGAAAGGCGGGGCGACTGGCGGTGGGTATGCGCAGGTGGTGCCGATGGAGAATATCAATCTGCATTTTACCGGTGACTTTCACGCCATCACCGCAGCCAATAATTTATTAGCGGCCCTCATTGATAACCATATTTACCAGGGCAATGCGCTGGCGTTCGACCAAGTGAGTTGGCGCCGATGCATGGACATGAACGACCGCGCCTTGCGAAGACTGACCCTTGAAAACCACACGCACACTGGATTTGACATCACGGTCGCCAGTGAAGTGATGGCGATTTTCTGTCTGGCGACAGATTTGGCAGATTTAACGCGTCGGCTGGGACGAATTCAGATTGCAGTCTCCACCCAGGGCCAGCCGATTTATGCCAGCGATTTACAAGCCGAAGGCGCCATGACGGCCTTACTCAAGGACGCGTTTCAACCGAATTTGGTGCAAACGCTGGGTGGATCGCCAGCCCTATTGCATGGTGGGCCGTTTGCCAATATTGCGCATGGCTGTAACTCGCTGGTCGCCACTCAAACCGCCATGCGCTTGGCCGATTATGTGGTCACTGAGGCGGGTTTTGGTGCGGACCTTGGCGCTGAAAAATTTCTCGATATCAAATGCCGGCAATCTGGTTTGCGACCGGATGTGGCCGTGATTGTCGCGACGGTGCGCGCGTTGAAATATCATGGCGGCGTCGAAGTTGCCGATTTAAATGCTGAAAACTTGTCTGCCTTGGCCAGCGGCGTTGCCAACCTCGAAAAACATATCACAAACTTGCAGAGCCATTTTGGCTTGCCGGTGGTGGTTGCACTCAATCACTTTACGGCTGACACGGCGGCCGAAGTGGCTTTGGTGCAAACGGCGGTAGAGGCCTTGGGCGTTCGCTTGCATGTCTGCCGCCATTGGGCTGAGGGCGGGGCGGGGGCGTTGGCGCTGGCGCATACAGTGGCTACGCAAGCACAACAAGGCGCAACGGTAAACTTACTTTATGCGGATGATTTGCCGCTGCTTGATAAACTCACCACCATTGCGCAAGCCATGTATGGCGCTAGTGAGGTGTCGCTCAGTGCGTTGGCTCAAACGCAGTTGAGCCAAATGGCCGAAGCCAGTCGTGGCTTAGCGGTGTGTGTGGCTAAAACACAATATTCTTTGTCTTGTGATGCCAAGTTGCGAAATGTCCCTAAACAGCATGTCTTGCATGTACGTGAACTGCGGCTGTCGCGTGGCGCCGGTTTTGTGGTGGCGATATGTGGCGACATCATGACCATGCCGGGCTTGCCCAAGCAACCCGCCAGTGCGCGCATCGGGGTGGATGCTGATGGTAGAATCACGGGTCTTTCCTGAACCGCTTGCGATGTACACTTTTAGTCAACTCGGCCAAGCCGATCAAACCATCAATAAATCCCGATTCATTGCGCGGGCCAAACGTTGCGAGGATGAGCGTGAACTGGCTTTATTTTTGCGTCAGTTTGCCAGCGAGCATCAAACGGCCGGACATTTGGCGTACGCCTTTCGCCTCAAAACGGCTGACGGTATCGTGGCCCGTTTCTCAGATGCCGGTGAGCCAACGGGCACCGCAGGCAAACCGATTATGCAAATGTTAGATGGGCAAGGCTATGTGAATTGCTGTGTCGCGGTCGTGCGCTATTATGGCGGGATCAACCTTGGTACCGGTGGCTTGGTGCGCGCTTATGGCGGCACGGCCAAGCAAGCGATGGAACAAGCAGGCAGCCTGCCTTTCATTGAAATGGTGCAGCTAAAAGTATCCACCAGTTACAAACGGGTCGATGAGCTCACGCGTGAGGTGCAAAAGTGTCATGGTGAGATTCTCGATAAGCATTTTGACGAAGGCGTCCATTTTTTACTTAAACTGCCCATTGATGCCGCCCGGCTGATTCAAGCCAAATTTTAACGTGTTGTTGACCAGACCCTCATGAACCGGAGCCAGTGGTGACCCCAACCCAACGATTTGATACAGCAACTTTCCTCCTAATGGCGTTCCTGATGTGGCTGGTGCTGCAAGTGCAATTGTTGCCAGCGCTGCTGGTAGGCTTGTTGGTATTTGAGTTAATTCACGTCATTTCACCGTTAATTGCACGTAAATTGCCGGGAAAATACGCTAAGTGGTTGGCAGTGGTGCTGATTGCTACCTTGGTGATTGGTCTGCTGGTGTCTTTGGGCATGGGCATCGTCACGCTGATTAGAAGTGATGCCGGCGGGTTGGCGGTGTTGTTCGACCAATTGGCTAAAATTATCGAAGATTCACGTAAGGTTTTACCCCCATGGTTGAATGCGCGCTTGCCAGACGATGCCATTACGCTACAACAAACGGTGATTGATTGGTTGCGTGCGCACTCTGCCGATTGGCAATTGCTAGGCAAAGAAGCCGGACATCATTTGGCCCATATTTTAATTGGGATGGTGATTGGCGCCATGATTGCCTTGCACGATGTACAAACCAAGGTCAATCATCAACCTTTTGCCCAGAGCCTGTTGCATCGAATTACCTTGTTTTCTCAAGCGTTTAAAAATATCGTGTTTGCTCAAGTGAAAATTTCGGCGGTGAATGCGGCGCTGACGGCGGTCTATCTGGCAGTGATTTTGCCATTATGCGGCGTACATCTGCCGTTTACTAAAACCATGATCGCCATCACGTTTCTGGTCGGCTTATTGCCAGTGATCGGAAACTTGATCTCGAACACCGTCATTGTGATTGTCAGCACCAGTCATTCTTTTATGATCGCCATGGGTTCACTGGCGTTTTTAATCGTGATCCACAAATTAGAATATTTTCTGAATGCGCGCATTGTCGGGGGGCAGATCCGTGCTTATGCCTGGGAGCTGTTGTTGGCCATGCTACTGATGGAGGCGACGTTTGGGCTACCGGGCATCGTCGCGGCGCCTGTTTACTATGCCTATCTTAAAAGCGAGTGTCGTGAACGAGGCTGGGTCTAACGCGTGCCGCGAAAAAAAGGGTTGGACGCGGCCAACCCACGCGGCATCGCTGACATTTATTTCAATTGATATAAGCGGTTTTCTAAGGTTTTGCCGCCGCTAATATTGTCAATTTGATCGCCGCTGACCACGCTCAGCTGCGCGACTCTGTCGTCCGGGTGCGGATGTGTTTTAAACAACAAGGCCATACTACTGTCTTGGTTGCTGATGGTTTCCATATCTTGCAAGACTTCCGCCAGACCATAGGCTTCGTAGCCGGCGCGCGCTGCCAGCACGGTTCCCATGCTATCCGCTTCAAACTCAGCACTTTTATCCAGATTGCGCGCACTGATCTCAGCACCGGTTGAAACTGCGCGTTGTGTCAGCGTGTTTTTGCTGATTTTTTCTTTGAGAAAAGCACTGCCGGCATCTAGCAGCGCTTGTTTCTGCATCACTTTCAAGTGGTGTTTTTGAACGACGTGGGCAATCTCATGCCCGAGCACGCCCGCCAGTTGCGCCTCACTGGTCAAGCGCTGATAAAGCCCTTTGGTGATGAGTATATAGCCACCTGGCGCAGCAAACGCATTCACATCGGTGCTTTCAATCACGCCGAACCGCCATGGTAGTTCAGCGCGTTCGGATTGGCTGGCTACCCAGCGCCCAACTTTATTAACATATCGCTGCAATTGGGCATCATTCACCAGCGGCGCTGCACCCAGAATAGTGCCGGTGACGTTTCTGCCTACCGCGATTTCCTCTTCTTGACTGGGATTTTTCCAGTTGATATTGGCAAGTTTGTCTTGGGCAGTGCCGGTGTTCTGCGGCGTCGTTGAGGGCGGCGCTGCTTCAGCCTTGCGACCGTTACCGAGCTGCGAATTCACAGCGTCCTTTAGCGCACCTTTGAAATCCAACCCAGCGGCAGGTTGCCAACTCAATCCTGTGATAAAAGCAACCGTGACGGCTTGTTTGATATAGCGTCTCATTGTGCGGCCCCCGTAAAATAGGGATATTGGCGACTGGTGAGCCCACCGCTGCTAGCAAACTGTTTGGCCTCGTCAGCATTGGTAGTGTAGCTTTCTAGTTTTTTGGTTTCGGTCTCATTAAATTGTGCGGTTTTAAGATCCTCTGCACTCAGGCCACGGATGCCGGTGGTAGACACCACTTTGCCAGTGCCACTGCGCCCAGTGGCCACGCCCACCACGCCCGCCACATCTGTGCTACCTGCGTTGTTCCGTTTAACCGTCAATAACCTGACCCAGCCGCTTTTACCCGCGGATTTGATTTCTAACCAAGCGCCTTTTTTATTCAGGATTTCAACGCTGTCGTTTTTATTCACGCTGCCAACGACCTTCGCGTCGTTAAAAGTATCCGCACGCAGTTGATCCGGCTTGAGTACCAAGCCGGTTTCAGCCGCGCTCGACTGTGTGCTGGCAAGCAACGCCAGCAGACAAAATAAGGTTTTTTTAATCATGCATCCTTCTCCAAAGGGTTGTGATGTTGGGGGGCCGTATTGTCTAGCGTAGCCATTTCAAGCTGTATCAGCGCTTGTGCAAATATCACGCGCCATTGTGCGGCAAGTGACGAGGTTTGGTTAGCAATACGACCTTGATGCAAGGCATCTCGCACGACCGGGCTGCCCGGTAACTGCAGTTGATCAATACGCTGTTGCAATTGTGCCGACACTTGCAATGCATCTTGTCGCGCAGCCTCGCGGTAAGTGCTTTCAGGCGCATATTGCCAGCTCACCATGACCATTTCGCCAAACAACCCCCAAATGCCACTTTGGGTGCCAGTGAGGATATCAATCTGCGTAGGGGCCTGACAAGCCTGTTCAATCTCGCGTCGAATGCGCTTCATCACGGCATCGCCCAAGGTTTCACTGCTTTCAATGGCAATCGGCATGATCAAAACCTCTAATTCCGCACTGTCCGCGGTGAGGCCAAAGGCCAGCCAGCGTTGCAGTGCGCGGTCGGTCGCCAATGCATATATTTTGGCAACCCCAAAATACGCCACCGCCCAAAAAATGGGCCCAGCCAAATCGAGATAGGTATGCAATAGATTGATGGCAAGGTAGGACAACACCAACAAACCAATCTGGCTGCCAGTAAAAATGCCATTAAAGCGATCACGGTCAACCTTAAAATAAAACGCCAGCGTTGTCAGCCATACCAGTAACAAGCTCAGTAGGATGTAGGGTAGTTTGCCACGCCACACTTTGAGGTAATCCTGATGTAAGGCATTGTCTAGCGCGGTGGCCAATATTTCAACCCCCGGAAACTGTTTGTCCATTGCCGTAGGCTTGATGTCAAAAAGGGCGGGTGCGGTAGATCCAATAATGACCATTTTGTCTTTAAATGCGTCTTTGCCAAGTTTGGGATGCGCGCTGGTCAGGTCGGTATACACATCACTAAAACTCACATAGTGATAAGTGAACGGTTTGCCGCGCCAGTTGAGCAACATTTCATCTGGTGTGTCTTGGCTGATGGGGTTCTGCGCATTTGCAATCACCAGCGGCAGGGCGGGGAGCGTCCAGCCACGGTCTTGGTGACGCATGCGGTATTGCCGGACCACACCATCATTATCCGGATACACATTATGCGTCCCAAGGTGGCCCGCTTTCCAAGCACCTTTAAAGTAGGGCGGAATCGCGGCAAACGTCGCCTGACGATCGGCATCGGCGGCGGCCACCAGCCCGGGGATGTGTGCATATTGGAGTTGGCTCTGGCTATCTTGACTCTCGTCCAGCCGCAGCAACGGAAAGAAGCAACGCTGGCAATCGCTGATCACCGTGTTGAAGTAGCTGTCACTATCCGGGTTATAAATATCGGCATCTGAAAACACAATATCAAACACAATCGCTGCGGGTTGTTGCTGTTGAATCGCTTCAACCAGCTCGCCGACCACCTGACGCGGCCAAGGCCAACGACCATACTCTTTGCTCATGGCAGCGAGACTGGCTTCGTTGATATCGATAATCACAATTTGCGGGTCAGGACTCGGTTTAAATATCCGGTTTTTGACCATCAGGTCAAAGGCTTTGTCGCGCATGTTTTGACCGACATGAAACACGCCTGCATCTAGCAGAATGACCAAGCTGAACAATAGCGCTAGGTAAAGATAAAAATTATTTTTTAATTTTCGGGTCAGGCTCGCTAGCCAAAAGCCCAGCATTAATTTGAGTTTTAACATATCGCTCCCTGCTGATCTGTCATGGATTGTTGTCTAGGGTTTCATCATGTTGGCGTGCGTGCTACCAAGGCGGCTGGCAGTCGACAGGATCATTGACCCAAACGGGTCATTGAGACCACGCTGCATCCTGCGTATTCTAGCCACATCACAAGGACGCAACGATAATCAGTTGTATAAATCTTAACATTCTTTTGCTGGGATTTTTGCGGTTGATGTTGGTCAGTATCTTGGATGCTGATGTGTAATTGTGTTGTGTTTTCAAGTTTAAAGTCTCTTTATAGCCCCGCCTACGCGGGGTTTTTCTTTTTTACGCCGTGCGGTTTTACATCTCTCGCGCAGGCGGCGTAGTCATGACCGTCACATAAGCTTCATGCCGGTGAAAACTTTCTGACATACAGTTTTTCAACAATGCTGAAGGTAACACAGCGTTTAGGCACTGTGTTTGAACGCAGTAAGCGACATGGTCACTGACTATCAGAGAGGATTTACAAAATGAAACTTAAACCTTGGCTAATGGCCGGTTTGTTAAGCAGCACAGCCATGCTGTCGACTGCCCAGGCGGCAGAACTGATTCAAAATGGTGGTTTTGAAGCGCAGGGCGTTGACGCTTATGACATCACCGGTTGGCAGGTGGCGGAGCAGGGCGTCGTAGGCAGTGTATTAGCACAGAGCGGAACGGTGACAGAATTCACGGCGAGTACGACCGTGGGGGCTTATGCCGGGAACTATTACGGTTTGTTGGACAACTACGGCTTGGCATCGAATGTACTGTATCAATCGTTTAGTACTGGGGCTGTCAGTCAGGCAACCTTGTCTTTCCAGATGTTTGTCAATAACCAAAACGCCAGTACCGACATTGATGCCGCTGGCCTCGATTATAGCGTCGACGCGACAGACCATCCCAACCAGCATGTGCGCGTAGATGTGCTCAAAGCCGGTGCGGATCCATTTTCTGTGAACAGCGCCGATGTGTTGCAAACCTTATATGTCGGTGGTGCAAACGGCAATCTGACGGCAAATAATTATCTCAACTATCAGTTCGACTTGTCTTCAAGCTTGGCCAGTGGTGGCAACTTTGTGTTGCGCTTTGCCACGGTTGCTAATCAGAACGCATTGCAACTCGGTATTGATAATGTCAGCCTGCAAAGTGTATCCGCAGTGCCTGAGGCTGACACCAATGCCCTGATGCTGGCCGGTTTGGGAATCATTGCCGCCGTGATCCGCCGTCGCTATTCATAAATTACAATATCAAAAGCTTATAAAGGAAATGACCATGCAATTATTTAACTTGAAACGTACCACGATGGCCGTCATGTTGTTGGGCTCACAACTGCTGACTGGCATGGTGCACGCTGAAGATGCACAGTTCTGGCTCAACGATGGTGCAGCCAGCCTGAATGACAGCAAAAAACTGGTGCCAAACGCTAAAAAAGCCAAAAACGTGATTTTGTTCGTGGGCGATGGGATGGGGATTTCTACCGTCACTGGCGCGCGGATTTTTG
>Ga0066445_1000273_pt1 | contig 15735 bp, 7 predicted proteins | sample LakWasMet67_HOW9_2_FD_59533 | JGI IMG/M metagenome (GOLD analysis project Ga0066445, IMG submission 59533) | Freshwater sediment methanotrophic microbial communities from Lake Washington under simulated oxygen tension - Sediment Metagenome 67_HOW9 | ecosystem: Environmental > Aquatic > Freshwater...
CCTTTTAAACTTTCAATTTCAGCTAATCGTTGTTCAATTTCTTCTTGTTTAGCATGCAATTGGTCTTTAATAGAACCTCTCAATTCTTTAAATGAAGCTAACTCGCCTTTATAATTTGTGTTATCACGCTCCATTACCACCAATTTGGTGTTTAAAACATCAATGGTTACCTGAAGGCGTTTACAGTCTTCATCGCGCATGATTAGCTGGTTGCGATAGTCGCTTAAAGAACGTTTTAGCTCATTAAATTCCTTTCTCAATACTAAATCGTTCTCTAAAACTTGCTGTAATTCTGTTTTTAAACTTTCTGCGTTCATTAATGGGTGTTTTGATTTTTATAAAAATAATTAACTAATGCACCCATAAAACCTAGGTAAACCATTATGATTAAACACAATAATGTTAATTAACCTTAGCGTTATTAAGATTGCATTGTTAATTACGTGTTTTTATAAACCATTGATATTATTGGAACACAGCGGTTTTTATAAACAATTTGTTTAAAAACTCGTTAAACTAAAAAATAATTTTAGTGGTTTTTAAACACAAAAAACTAAATTAGATTTAACAATAAACGTGTAATTGAATTACAATTTATTTACAGACTAAATTTTTTTAGTCAAAAATCGCAACATGATTTTTTGGAAATTTATATGGTTTTTAACAAAAAAAAGAAACTTTTTATCGACAAATGCGTTATAAACGTAGAAATTGTTAAAATAATTGCTCTTTTTTATATAACTTTACTCTCTTAACACAACTCCGAAACATGAGACAACTAAAAATCACCAAATCCATTACGAATCGCGAAAGTGCATCGCTAGATAAATACCTTCAAGAAATTGGTCGTGAAGAATTAATTACGGCAGAAGAAGAAGTAATATTAGCTAAGAAAATTAAAGACGGTGACCAAGGTGCTCTTGAAAAACTTACACGTGCTAACTTACGTTTTGTGGTTTCGGTAGCAAAACAATACCAAAATCAGGGTTTAAGTTTACCGGATTTAATTAACGAAGGAAATTTAGGTTTAATTAAAGCTGCTCGCAGATTTGATGAAACACGTGGATTTAAATTTATCTCCTATGCCGTATGGTGGATTCGTCAAAGCATCCTTCAAGCATTAGCAGAACAAAGTCGTATTGTACGTTTACCCTTAAATCAGGTAGGCTCTTTAAATAAAATAAATAAAGCTTACAGTAAACTTGAACAGGAATATGAGCGTGAGCCAAGTGCTGAAGAATTAGCAGATGCTTTAGATTTACCAATTGATAAAGTAACCGACACTATGAAAGTAAGTGGCCGCCATGTTAGTATGGATGCACCGTTTGCTAATGGTGAAGAAAGCAGTCTTTTAGATGTATTAGTAAATTTAGATTCACCTAAAGCCGATACAGGTTTAATGAACGAATCTCTAAGCAAAGAAATTGATCGTGCTTTAAGTACTTTAACCGAAAGAGAGCGCGATGTGGTTAAGTTATTTTTTGGAATTGGTTTAAACCACGGTTTAACTTTAGAAGAAATTGGCGATAAATTTGATCTTACTCGCGAACGTGTTCGTCAAATAAAAGAAAAAGCTATTCGTCGCTTACGTCATAGCAGTCGTAGCAAATTATTACAACAGTATTTAGGCCAATAATTTTTATAACAAGTTTATGAAAACCCTCTTCAGAAATGTTGAGGGTTTTTTATTGCCTCGAAAATATAGCCAAGAATTACACTAATTTCACAAAATAAATTTTCTATGTTAATTCTTTTGCTCTTTGTGCGCTTGAGGTATTTGCTTAGCTTTACCAACACATATGCAACTCTTAAAAAAAATCATAGCCATTCTAATTTCTATTTGCTTAGGCTTGGTTTTTATTTATTCGGGTTACACCAAGCTACTTCCTGTAATTGAAACATTTGAATTTACGTTTGTAGATATTGGCATTGCAGATTGGTATGCCGCACCAATTATTGCAAGATTGCTAATTGGCTTAGAATTTTTTCTAGGCACATTATTAATCATGAACTACAATCTTAAAAAATTCACACTTCCATATACCATCGGCTTATTACTATTTTTTATTCTTTACTTGAGTATTCAAATTTCTATCAGCGGTAACACCGGCAATTGTGGCTGTTTTGGAGAACATCTTAAAATGACACCATTGCAAGCGATTATTAAAAATGTTATAATGATAGCAGGTGCTTTGGTTGTATTTATTTTACACGAAGGGTGGAAAATAAAATTCAATAAATTACTACTAAGTTTTGTTGGCGTAACAGTTATTTTGGTTCCGTTCATTATTAACCCTGTTGATTATGCATACACATCAAACAACTTAGAAGAAAAAGTAAATTATCCTTTAGAACTAAATTTATTATTTGAACCTGAAGATACAGCCAAAGTTGAAATTCCAAAAATAGATCTTAGAAAGGGTAAACACGTTATTGCATTTATGAGTTTAACTTGCCCGCATTGCCGCATTGCCGCAAAAAAATTCAGAATCATAAAAAAGAATAATCCAGATTTACCAATATTTTTTATTTTAAACGGCGAAAAATCAAACTACAAAGAGTTTATAGATGATACGCATAGTGATAATATCCCCTCGAGTTTTTGTTTAGGAAAAGCGTTTATATATCTTGCCGGAACTAATTTACCGCGCATTTACTATTTAGATAACGGCATATTGGTTAAAAAGGTTGATTATTACGAACTAAATCAATATAATATTGAAGAGTGGATAAAAACAGGAAAGACACAATAGCCTATACACAAGCTAAGCAGCCCGATAGCTTCAAATTTTAACTATCCCTATATCTTTTTAAACAAAAAATTGCTTCGTCAAGCAAATTTTTTTATTTTACAGACTTATAATTTCATTTTTATGAAGCGTATTTTATTTTTTTTATTTTTTTCAATTTTATCGTTAAACTTTTTTTCGCAAGTTTCATCAACCAAATTAGCTACTGCTGAGGGAAATTTTAAAATTGAAGATTTACCCAGAGTCTTATTAAAAGAATTAAACCGCTTTAGAGTAAGCAAAGGCTTAGATACTTTAGAAATGAGCGAGATGCTCCAACTCTCTGCGCAATTAAGCGCCGATAAAATGGCAGCATCCGGTAAAGATAAAATTGAACCAAAAGTAACCCTTAAAAATTTAAAAAAAGCAGGTGCCACCAAGCGTGGCGAAGAGTTAACTATGAAAGCTGCAGTTAGCAAAGGAAGAGAAGATTATAAAACTGAAGATATTGCCAAAACCATATATAACCGTTGGGAGAGTTATCAAAAAACATTACCCATTGTAATGAATCCTAAATATACTTTAATTGGTATTTCGTGTGAATTAGGTGAAGATGGTAAAAAAGTGTTTGCCAGCGCAGTTTTTGGGGGATATGATATTACCAATGGTGGCGTTATTTATAAAAAACAATTGGCAATTCCTTTTAATACTAAATCTAAAAGTTTAAAAGGACCAGAAACAAAATTTTGTAAGAATTGCGACAGATGGCGTAATTACGACGTACTAGAAAAAGGCGTTTACGTTTCGGGAGATAAAGTATATTTAAAATATCCTAATGCCAAAGACCTTCGTCGTTTACTTAAAAAAACAAAAGATGGCCTTGCGTTTGATATTGTGCAACGCGACCAGTACATTAATGCAGATTATAATATTGTAGATAATAACCTTTATAATAAAGGTATCATGAGCAAAGTAATTTACAAGGATAAATTATTTAAAAAAAATCTTTTAATTAGTAAAGATCCAAAAGTAAACCGCAAAAATAAAAACAAAGGCATTGAAGTAGAACTTGGAAAATTTAACCCAAAAATTACCGGGCAATACGAAATAAATTTAATTGTGGTGCAAGATGGAAGAGTTTGTAGAACAATAACGAGGGGTTATTACGAGAACGGAAAAATTGATAGCAAAACGCCAATTGGAATATTACCTTATGCTAACACTAGCGGACTAAAACCACCCTTTGAACCAAAAAACGAAAGCTCTATTATTAATTTTACCATTCCATTCGAGAAAAATAAATCAGAATATAAACCGGAAGATATTCAACCTTTTATTAAAGCTTTAAACGAACCCGATTTTATTATTGATGGGTTATATATTTACGCTTACTCTTCTATTGAAGGCGATTCGGTTGCCAATTCAAAATTACAACGCAAACGCGGCGAGAGTGTTTTAGGGGTTTTACAAGGATTTCAGAAAAATAAAATTAATCCAACTATCGAAACAAAAGATAGCTGGGGATTATTTTTATTGGAAAATGAAGATGGAAAATATGCCAATTTAGTTGCGCAAGGAAAACATAAAGCCATCAAACAAATTAATGCCGACAAAAAACTACAAGAAGAACTAGAGCCAATTTTAGCCAAAGAACGTTTTGCCCAAATTATTATGGACATTACTTATGACGTAACCGGGCCAAAAGAAGAGAAATTCTCGAAAGTAAGTTTTGAAAGAGCATTAAAAGCAAATAACTACCCTCAGGCTTATAAAATTATGGAATTTATGAATAAACGCATAGCCGAAAATAAATATAAGGTAGAGTTATATGATAGTTTAAAAATTGAAGAAAATGCTAAAACGGTTGGTTTAATAAATAACCGAATTCATTACAAATATCAAACCAACAATACGGTTGATGAAGATGATGAAGCAACGTTTGACAGACTTTTGAAATTTGAACCGGCAAATCCGATTTTACAATACAACAAAGTGTTTTGCCAATTAAAATTAGACAGCAACGCCGGAAATTTAGAACACCAAGCCAAGGTGCAACAAACTATTGACGGTTTATACGGGAAGTTAGACAGTAATTACGTGAACGGTTTAAATATTGAGTGGCAGTTTAAAATAATGGAAAGTCTAGATACAATGGAAAACGCCGATGCATTAGTAGATGCTTGTATTGCACGTATCAAATCTTTTTACAACATTAAAGATGCCAGCTGGCAAAATGCTTTAAAATTATCTTATGTTTTTTCGAGAGCAAAAGATTTTAAATATTCGTCAACTTTATTAGAACCTTATTTAAGTGCACCTGATGTAAATGAAAATTTAGTGTTTATGTACATTGCTTCTGCCAGCAGATTACAAGAAAAATACTATTCAAGAACTTTTGCCAGAGCATTAGAAATTGCTAAAAATAAAAACAAAGATAGATACTGTAAATTATTTGGAGATCCATTTATGACCTTTCAGGTTTTAGAAAACCCAGAAGTTAAAAAGGTGTATAAGGGAACCTGTCCGGAGGTTAAGTAGAAACGCAAGTCGCCTCTTGAAAATAAAACAAATTATTTCTCCCTTTGAAAAAAAGGGAGGTAGAGGGATTTCAAAAAAAAAATATTTTCAAGACTCGGAAAATCCCTCCTCCGCCCGTAGGTTAAATCAAATATTTTAAAAGTAGAACATAGTAATTTCTTTTCAAGCGAAGAAATCTTTGTGAAACTATATTCCTATCTTTTTCTACGTCTCTATTTTTTTATATTTTACCAAATACATATATAAATTAAACAAATTAATATATGTCATCCTGACGCAGGAAGGATCTCTATAAAGAGATTTCTCCTATCGTCGAAATGACATGTTGAACTATAAAGTATATGAGTTGGTATTAAATAGTTTGGTTTCAGAGTAATATCGCCTTAAAATTTATTTACCAAACTGTTTAACATCGTCGGCTGTAATTTCTTTTCCACCTAAAATAATTAATCGCTCAATAACGTTTCTAAATTCGCGTATATTTCCGGGCCAATTTCTTTCTTGCATTAAATTTAAAGCCTCTTTGGTAAATGATTTTTTTACGATTCCCATTTCTTCGCAAATTAATTCTAAAAAATAATTGGTTAGTAATGGTATATCTTCTTTTCTTTCATCCAAAGAGGGCACATGAATTGGAATAACGCTTAAGCGATGAAACAAATCCTGGCGGAAGGTTTCTTTTTCAATCTCCTTTTCTAAATTTTTATTTGTAGCTGCAATAACCCTCACATTAACTTTTATTTCTTTGTCGCCCCCTACTCTTGTAATTTTATTTTCTTGCAATGCCCGCAATACTTTGGCCTGTGCACTTAAGCTCATATCGCCAATCTCATCTAAAAACAAAGTGCCGCCTTCTGCTAACTCAAACTTTCCTTTACGCTGCGCTACCGCACTTGTAAACGAGCCTTTTTCGTGACCAAACAACTCGCTCTCAATTAATTCAGATGGAATAGCTGCACAATTAACTTCAATTAGCGGACCGTTAGCACGATTACTTTTTTCATGCAGCCATTTTGCCACTAATTCTTTTCCGCTACCATTGCTACCGGTAATTAAAACTTTTGCATCTGTAGGGGCTACTTTTTCAATAATATCTTTAATGGCTTGAATGGCTTTTGAATTACCAATCATATCAACGCTTTTAGTGATCTTCTTTTTTAGCACTTTTGTTTCTGTTACTAAATCACCTTTCTCCAAGGCATTTCTAACCGAAACCAATAAACGATTTAAATCAATTGGCTTTGCCAAATAATCGTAAGCGCCATTTTTTACAGCATCCACAGCAGTTTCAATAGTACCGTGTCCGCTCATCATAATAATAGCACTTGCAATTTTATTATCCATTAATTTTTGCAACAATTCAATCCCATCTAATTTTGGCATTTTAATGTCGCTTAAAATAATATCGTAATTATTTTTTAGAGCCATGTCCAAGGCCATTTGTCCATCTTCAGCTTCGTCTATGGTATGTTTTTCAAACTCAAGTATTTCTTTGATTGAACGGCGAATTGCCTTCTCATCATCTACAACTAATATTTTTGCCATTTTATTTTTAAACTATTTTATTTTACCCGACTGAATAATAAAATCAATTAAAGCACCTTCTTTTAATGAATAACTCGAAACACGCATCTTTTGGATTTGAAACGAATTAAGTATAAAATCAACCATTAAACAAGAAATTACAATCATATCTAATCTCATTGAAACTAAACCTTTTATTTTTTTTCGCTCTTCTAAGGTTGAATTTTTAACGCGTTTAGAAATTTGAAAATAATTATTCATATCAATAGTATAGCAGGTTTTTGTTTCTGAAATACCTTCCCCATCATATTCACCGCTCACCATGTCTACAATAGAATCAAAGGCGCCAGAAGAACCAATTAATTCTATGGGCGGAAAATGTTTTGTTGCCTCAAAAATTGGCTGAAGCTGCGCTTGCATGTAATCATTAATATCCTTTATCTCATTTTCCGTGATTGGATCAGAGGGTGTAAATTTTTCTAACATCCGGGCAGCGCCAATCGGAAAGCTGTGTTTCCACAACACACCAGAGGTATTTGCTAAAATAAATTCGTTACTTCCACCGCCTATATCCATAATTAATGAAATAGAATTTGAAAGCGTTACAGCTTCTTTATTTCCTAAATAAATTAATTCAGCTTCTCTATTACCATCAATTATTACAACCTCAATTTGTGTTTGTTTTTTTACTTCTGCAACAAAGTCTTTTCCATTAACGGCATCGCGTATAGCAGAGGTAGCAAAGGCTAAAACTTTTAACACATTGTATTTAGCTATTTCTTCATTAAAAGTTTTCATAGCATCAACACCGCGTTTAAATGGTTCGTCACCAATAAAGCCTTCGTTAATTGAACCTTGACCAAGTTTAACAGGAATGCGGGTGTTAAAAATTTTACTGTATTTTTTTTGATTGTCAAATTCTACAATTAACAAGTTAAAGGTATTTGTTCCACAATCTATTACGGCCAATCTCATTTGTTAAAAATAACGCTTTTTTTGACAAAACACTTTGCTTTTTTTAGTTCAGTTTACTATATTTATAATATCTAACTAACCAAAATAAAAAATGAAAAAATTTTTATCTGTACTTCTTATTTGTTTGTGCATAAATTCTTTGCAATCACAAACTGTTTATCCTCATCATGTAGATGGTGAAATTTATGTAAAGTTTACTAAAGCAGCTTTAAAAGAAGTTACTAAAGAAAACCCAAACAACATACCTCTTTCTAAATTAGGCTCTGTAAATAAAATATTAACCAAATACGGTGTTACCAGAGCTTATAAGCCATTTTATCAAGCGGATGATGATGCAAAATTACCTTACATTTTAAAATTTGAGTTTTCTCAAATAACAAAAGTAGATGCATTTATTAACGAGATTAGAACTATTTCGGGAATTGAATATGCAGAAAAAGTAAATTTAAATACAGTAGAGGTAACACCAAACGACCCTACATTTGGCACACATTTAACACAAATTAATGCGCCAAACGCCTGGAATATTTTTAATAGTACAGCAAACGGAAATTCTAATATTACCGTTGCAATTGTTGATAATGCTGTAGCTTGGAATCATAATGACCTTACCGCAAACACATTTACCAATACGCTTGAAATAGCTGCCAATGGAATTGATGATGATGGCAATGGCTATATCGACGACCGCAATGGTTGGGATGCTGCTGATGGAGACAATAACACAGTTCCAACTAATACCCTTATGAATCATGGTACACACTGCGCAGGTATTTCCGGTGCAGTAACCAACAATGGTATTGGAGTGGCTTCAATTGGTTGGAACTTAAAAATAATTCCGGTTAAATGTCAAACAAATACCGGAAGCACAACTGGAATTGCAGCTGGCTACCAAGGTATTATTTATGCAGCAAAAATGAAAGCGCGTGTTATTTCTTGTTCATGGGGCGGACCAGGTACTGCATCTGCTGCTGAACAATCGGTAATTGATTATGCTTGGAATAGAGGTTGTATTGTAATTTGTGCAGCTGGTAATGATGGCAATAGTGCATTCCACTATCCGGGTGCTTACAACAATGTATACTGTGTAGCTTCTGTTGCTACCACAAACGTAAAATCTAGCTTTTCATGTTTTGGCACTTGGGTTGATATTGCAGCGCCGGGAGAAAACATTAATAGCACTGTTCCTAACACATCTGGTTCGGGTACTTATATGAATATGTCAGGCACCTCTATGGCAACCCCTTTAGTTGCCGGACTTGCAGGATTAATGCTATCGAAATGTTCGTTTATGTCGCAAACAGATGTATTAAATTGCATCTCAACAACCGCTGCAAATATTTATTCAATTGCAGCTAATTCTACTTATGTAACAGGTAACCAATTAGGTGCCGGAAGAATTGACGCTTTTGGCGCTATGAATTGCGCCGCAGGCTTTTTAACGATTCCGCCTATTGCAAATTTTTTCACACTCACTAAAAATGTATGCCCTAACGTACCCGTATCATTTACTGACAGTTCGTTATACGCTCCTACAAATTTTACTTGGACTTTTCAAGGAGGAACACCTGCAACATCAACTTCTTCAAACCCTACCGTACAATGGGCTACACCCGGAACTTATTCGGTTTCGTTAATTGCTGCAAATGCAAATGGTAGTAATACTAAAATTAAAAATTCATACATAACAGTGGCCGGACCAATTGCCTTGCCATTATCAGAAGGCTTTCAAGCCACACAATTTTTGCCATCTAACTGGACATCTTATAACGTAAATAATGATATTAATTATTTTACTCGCCAAACCGGTGTTGGCGGATTTGGAACAAGTACCGTTTGTGCCTTATACGACAACTATAATTTAGATGCCGCACCTGATAGAGATGAGATGCGCACACCAAAATATGATTTTACTGCCATTGGTAGTGCAAGATTGAGATTTGATGTAGCTTACAAACAATACGACGCACAGTTTTCAGACACACTAGAGGTAAGACTATCTACTAATTGTGGGTTAAGCTGGACAAGTATTTATTCAAAAGGAGGAGCTACTCTTTCTTCTTCTGCCGGCACTTTACAAGCCAATACATTTACCCCAACAGCTGCACAGTGGCGTAAAGATACTATTGATGTTTCTGCTCTAACGGCCGGACAAGGTAATGTAATGTTTAGTTTTGTAAACCGAGGCCATTATGGACAAGCTATGTATTTAGACAATATTAATTTAGCTTTCCCTACGCCAACTGTTAACTTTAACGCTCCGGGAACAATTTGTGTTGGTTCAAATCTTAATTTAGTTAACACAAGTGTTGGAGCGGGTTCATATGTTTGGTCAATGACTGGAGGATCTCCGGCAACATCAACCGCTACTAATCCTTCTGTTACCTACTCGGCAGCAGGAGTCTATACCATTAACTTAATGGGTATAAACGGCACCTCTACAGCAGTGGCCACTCAAACAGTAAACGTTATTAATGGACCAACAATAGTGGTAAATACACCAACCGTTTGTGCTGGCAGCCCTGCAACATTAACCGCAAGTGGCGCTACAAGTTATACCTGGAGTACAGGCCCGAACACTGCAAGTATTTCTGCTTCACCTTCGGTAACTACTGTTTATACAGTAACCGGAAGTAACGGAACCTGTCCTGCAAATAAAACAGCCACAATAGTTGTTACCCCTAACCCAACAGTTAGCGTAAACAACCAAACTATTTGTGCCGGTGGTACCGCAACAATAACAGCAAGCGGCGCTACAAGTTATTCTTGGAGCACAGGTTTTACAAGTAATCCTTTAACGGTTACTCCGGGTTCAAATACAACTTACACTGTTATTGGAACCACTACCGGTTGCACCAATACCAAAACAGTTAGTGTTACAATCGGTTCTTCATTATCTGTATTAATTACAGCCAACCCATTAAGTAAGTGCGCTACCGGCTCATCTACTTTAACTGCAAGTGGCGCTACCAATTATACATGGACTCCGGGAGCATCTAATGCCTCATCTATTATAGTTAATCAAGCAATTACCACAACGTATACACTTGTTGGTACAAATGGCGCATGTACAGGATCTACCACCACCACAGTAACCGTAATTCCAACACCGTCTTTTGCAATTGTAACTTCTCCTTCGCAAACAATTTGCGCAGGTAAAACGGTTACTATGACAGCTAGTGGCTTTTATTCAACTTACACATGGATAACACCAACTGTAACTGCAGCTTCATACACAGCAACTCCGGGTTCAAATACATCGTATACTGTTTCTGCAAGTGGAACCGGTGGTTGTAATACTACAAGCGTGGTTGCAATTACTGTAAAAACAAATCCGGTTACTGCATTAACCTCAACCAATGCTAATTGTACTAATCCTTGTTCAGGTGCGGCAAATGGAGTAACCACATTAGGTACTGCGCCGTATACTTATAGCTTAATTGGAGGCTCTTGTACTTCATTACCGTGTGCCAATTTATGCGCAGGTAATTATACGTTAGTAACCAACGATGGTTCTGGCTGTACGTCTTCTAACACCTTCTCTATTTTTGCACCAACCAATAATCTATTAACAAGCATCACTGCAACGAATGCATCTTGCGGAACGTGTTCAACAGGTATTGCAAATTTAAATGTTACAGGTGGTGTTAGTCCTTATTCTTATACTTGGTCGCCAAGTGGTGGAAATAATTCTACGGCTAATAATTTAGCACCTGCTTGTTATACGGTAGTTGTATCTGATGCATTTGGTTGTTCAGTGTCTACCTCAACATGTATTGGATTTAGTACAGGATTGCAAAACGCAACGCTTTATAATTCATCGTTATTAGTGTATCCAAATCCGGCACAAAGTAATGTAACTATCGAGTACCAAGGTGTTTCATTTAATTTTGCTTTATACAACAACTTAGGTCAATTAGTTGCTGCAAGCCAAAATAATCAAAACAAAGCAGTAATTAATTTAAATGAATTTGCAAAAGGCATTTATTTAATTGAAGTTGAAATTGGAAAAGATAAACTAAGAAAGAAACTAATTATAGAATAATTAGAATTTAAAAACTATTTAAAGGCCTGATAATTTATCAGGCCTTTTTTGTTTAACCGTTAGCGCGGATTTGAAATCCGTGCATTTTTAGAATTTATAAGCTTCTGTTCTTGAAAAATAAACTAACCTAATTTTTTTATGAGCATTTACCCGCTTCACCGTTAGCGCGGTTAAAGATGGAATAGTTGAAAGACCTGAAGATTATTTGTTTAGTAGCGCAAGAAATTATTCGGATCTAGATGCATTATTGGAAGTTGAGTTAATCCCACATTAACTAAAAACGTATAGTTAATATTTAAGAATTAAGGCGCACAGATTGAAGGCGCATGGATTGCAAATCCGCGCGAACGGGCGGGTTGCATCACTCTTCGAAAAGATCGCGGACCTCGACTCAATTATTTTGCCCATTATACTGAAGCAAGATTATACTCCGCTATTGCCATTGTGTCTATTTTATTCACAATAGTTGCAAAATGGGTCATTTTTTGCAGCATCTCATCAAGTGATAATAGATGCTCCTGATTCAAAATATATGCTCCTCCAAAGTATTGTAGAAACTTTTCGTCAACAATTCCATTACGATGCGAATATAAATGACGAATTTGAAGATATTTCTCAATTGACTCAATCTCTGCTTCATCAATTGCTCCAAGCTTACTGATTTGTTTATTTTCCTTAATAAACCCACGGACGCTCCCACGCTGTAGTTTACTTAAAGTCTTTTTAGCAAAGTACACAACAAATTCTTGCATATCTGCACATTGCAAAACCTCAAGAACTGTCACAGTTTGATTACTTTTTAGCGTTTCAGGTTTTGCAAGGTATATCTCATAGAGTAAATCCGTAAGATAACTTTCAAAGTTATCTGCACATGACGAGAAAAGAATTCTCATCAGAATTTTGCCTTCAGGCTTGTTGGTAGGGATACTCGGCGCAGCTGGATATAATGTAACCTGGAGATCGTCAAGAATTTGCAAAACATTTTTATAATGTTCTAAAAGTTTTGTCTTCGAATCCGTACCACCCGGACGAATATTTTCTATCCAAGACCCAATATTAACAAGACCTGAGTAACTATTTCTAGAAAAAGTTGATGGCAATTCGTTACCGATTTTTGTTTTGCTTCCTTCTCGGATGTATATTTTGCCTTGCAGAACCACTTGTTCTGGCGATTTTACAATCCTTATCGCAAACAACTGTTGGGATTGGTAACTTACATAGCTGTAGGACACATCTAGATTATTAGGAATCAAATCCAGTGCTTTATGAACAATTGCGTTCGCACGGAAATCTTCTCCTAATCCATGCACTTTAACAGCTCCACCTACCGTTGATACCCCTAAAATTATATAGCCACCATCGGTGTTTGCGAATCCAGCTATCAACTGGGCAATCACTCTAGAGGGAGGAAGAACCGCTTTATATTCTAAATGATCTCCTTCTGGCTGCCCAATTTTTTCAATTATTTCTGACTCAGATATCATTATATTGGAAATTTTCTAATGTTGTTTGTTTTTAAGATATGCCCGAAAGTAATTCGTCGAACATTGACCCCATCATCAACCCACAATTCGGAATCATCAAAGTCAAGGCTATCCTTTTCGGATTTATAATAGATGATTACCTGACCATTGTAAGCCGGCCTGAACACAATACTAATTATTCGACCGTCTTTTTCAACACCATTTATTACTGTTGTAGCTGTTTCATCAATATCATCTAAGTTATATTCGGGAAGAGTTCTTAAATGAGCAATTACCCGAGCTTTTGTTTTTTTAATGTAAACCTGTGCCCAAAGAAACATGTCCGGATCTAGAGACGATGTGTGTGAAAACAAAGACTCCAAATCTTTATCTTCCTCCAATGCCTTATGCCATTCATCAATAGTAGTTATTCCTAAGTTTGTAAGGATTTCTTGAGTTACCTGTAAAATTCCAGTAGTTGATTTACTTGTGCGCTCCATAAGAGCTCGCAGTTCTTCTACTGTATTCACATTAAAATCTAATAACAATCCTCCTAATTGTTCGGCCTTTGTAATATTTTCCATCACCTCTTTATCGTCGTATAACCAATGTTTATTCTCTACTAGTTGCGGAAATAGCTCAGCACTTTGCGAATTGAATGAATTGAAAAAAATTAATAGCTTCTTAAATGCATCAGAATATTCTTGCTTGCGTGGACGTATTGTTATTTTTTCGACTACTTCAGAATTTATTTTTTTTACAAAAACGGAGCTGCCCTGTAACCTATCAGTTGAAAAATCTATTTTTATTCTGTGATCGATTAGATCGTCTCTTACATCGTCACCAAGCAATACCAAGACATCTTTAAATAATTCATTGTCATCTCCCTGCTCGAGAAATAATTTTGATTTTAGACAGAATTGACCATTTTGATTAGGAAATATCTTCCTACTAGCTACAAGAGAGTGAAAATCTTTTTCGTCAAGTTGAAGCATTTCATAAAATTGGTTCAGCCATTTAAAAGTATCTATATTCTTTAGAACTTCCGATAGCTTTTCAACTGTAATTTGAGATTCTACCCACTTCGCAAATACTTCAAAAGTTACCCTTCCACAATCATCCCATAACACTTTATTCCATAGTTCAATATCATTTTCTCGAGGAAGGCGATGAGGAAACCAATATGTTCCAATTCGATGAAGCTCACTTCGAAACTCCTTCTTACTTGCAACTGGAAATAACGCATATACCTTTCCATCTTGTAAAATTGAAATAAGCTCTCCGTTTTCATTCATAACAATTTTAGAATGCGCTAATTTAGACCGTATCGGCAATAGAACCTGATTTTTAAACCAAGACTCATCTACCCAATTGAATTTTCCACCCATAGATGTTATATCCGCAAGGAGATGAAGATTAAACCAATTGGCCTTTGAAGCAAAATCTAGGATGTTATAAAATAGATTAACGGCTTCGGATATTATAGCTTTATTTTCAGTAATTGTTTGCTGTGCAACCGGTGGGCTCGTAAGAAATACACCGTCACGTGGTTCTGTGGGATTAAAATTTGGGTTATTAATTACAGCCGGAAAAGCAAATTTCTCTGTACCAACTAATGGAAAGTCGCAGTAGATTCTTGGCACGTTATCACCAAGCGGTAAAATCGATATACTGTCACCCTCTACAGATATTGGCAATGCAATACTTGTGTGACTGTAAGTGCTAACTAAATATGTTCTTTGCTCTTGTTGTTTATTTTCTTCGACTACAATACTTTTAATTGTAAGATTATCACTAAGGTATTGGTCAGCTTCACTGTCGTGAAAATATGTAAATGAATTTACCTTAACACCCCTTATAGAATTCACAAAAAGCAATGAATAGGGCAGACATGCATCTATATCTTGAATACCAACTTTCGCTATTTGCTGGTTCACATCTTGTATTAATGGGTATGAAAACTCGGTATTAAGTTTGTCTTGATTGTAATCTTTGAAAGGCTCTTTTGAATCTAGGTTTTCAAGTGATTCTTTTGCTCTCATCACCGCCTTTGCTATTTCTTCTTCGTCAGTACCGCTTCGATCCAGTTTTACTTCAAATTTAATAAAATCGTGGTCATCTTCTTTTAAAACACCATTAACAGTTACAATTTCCGACAAGCAATGCGTTGTCATAAAGCCTGTTCCCCACCTACCTGTTGTCTTACTTAGACCATCTTCATTTTTTTTTCTATCTTTCGACGACAATTGGTCAATAAGGTAGCGAAGGTTCTCTGCACTAAAAGGTTTTCCATTATGTTTAAACTTGACATGAGGAAATTCCGATTCAAGGTCAACGATAATTTTTATTAAAACACCATTCTCCGTCGACACGTCTTTTGCATTTTGAATAAGTTCCCAAATCCAACGGCGGGCATTGGCATTCGACGCAGAGAGAGTTGCTCTCTGGTCAGAAAGCTCTC
>Ga0066445_1000275_pt1 | contig 15697 bp, 14 predicted proteins | sample LakWasMet67_HOW9_2_FD_59533 | JGI IMG/M metagenome (GOLD analysis project Ga0066445, IMG submission 59533) | Freshwater sediment methanotrophic microbial communities from Lake Washington under simulated oxygen tension - Sediment Metagenome 67_HOW9 | ecosystem: Environmental > Aquatic >...
TACTTAAAATCCCACCTCTAAAACCCAAGGCACTTGCATCTATTTTTCCGCCCGGACTTATGGTAGTATTTCCATCCACCTCTAAAGAAATAACTCCGCCGGTTGTTCCATTCCAGGTTGGACAAGTGATAACGCCAGTAGCACTAATTGTTAGGGACGAGTATCGCTTAACTCTAATAACTTGAACTTTTCCAGCCGAAGTGTAATCATTTTTTAAGGGACAATCAATCGTAATTACATTTCCTGTAACCGATGAGATTTGGGCGTATTCATTGTTTCCGGCGTTATTATAACTAACAATTTTACCAAAAGCAGGTGAGTAAGGTTCTGCACTATTAGGGTTACCCCAAATATTAATGTAGCAATTAACGCTTGCGCCTTGCATTTGGATAATGTAAACCAAATCGCCAACAGCATAGCCCGCAGAGCTTAATACGTTTAGTGTAGTGTTGCCAATAAAAGCATTTGCAGTTAGTGATGTGTATAAATTAACCACACTTCCAGGTGCAGTAATATTTCCAGCACCATCTTTACCTTTTTGCGAAAAAAGGTGGATGGAAAAAATAAGAGCAAGAATAAGCAGAATATACTTTTTCATAAATAGAAAACTAAGATAAGGATTTAGATTTTAGATATTAATTTTTTTACTTGCTAAAAATGCCGTTTAACTCAATATTTTGCCATTTTTAAGCGTTATTTAAGAAATAAAAGAATTTTATTGAAATAAGCAGCTTAAATTTGACTAATTATGCTTTTTAGTCAAAAAGAATTTGAACATAAAATTGAGGAATTTAAACTAAAAAAGGGGTTAAAATTATTTCTTAAAAACAAAGTTGAATTAATTAGCAAAGCAGAAAATGGTGTTTATGTTTTTTTAATTCGTGAAAAAAAAATTGGCGAAATTTCTATTCAAATAAAATCAGAAAAAATTATTAGTTATAAATGTTTTTGTAACGATAAAAATTATTGCGAACATTTAGCAGGAGCGCTATTTTATTTGCAAAAAGAGACTTTTGGGTTGGAACAGGTAAAAAATTTAAGAAAAATCCCTGTTACGGTTAAATTAAATAAAAAGAAAAAAAACAGTTTTTCTAAATATGTTAACCATATTAAAACCATAATTAATCCGTTTGCGACTTTTTCTACCTTAACAAGCGCTCAGGTAACCGAGGTTTATAAAAAAATAAATTTTGAAAAAAGTGGTGCAGCTAACTTTAACCACGATTTTTATTTTAACCTGGCAATTATCTGTGAGCTTCCTAAACTTCCTAATTATAAATATTCTGAGGCTAAAAATGCAATAACCGCATTTATATCTAATGCTTTGCAGGAAACAGAAATCTATTATAATAAAGGCCTTACTGCCATTGAAGAAGAAGCATTTATCGAAGCAACTTATTATTCTTTACAATCTCAGCAAAATTTTAGAGCCGGTATGTATCCGTTTTTTATTTCGCGTGCATCGGTTATATTGAATAATAAAAGTGATTTTGAGGCTTTAAAAATTCTGATAAAAAAACGCAGACAAAATAAAAATAAATCCGAATCGGTTAATAGAAAACTTGTTGCAGAACTTCAGCTGTCTATCTGTGAAGCAGAATTTGTAAATAAAACCTATTCATTAAAAAATTATGAATCTTCGATTGAGTTACCAATAGCTCAGGCAGAAATAGAATTTAATAAAAAGAATGCAATGAAAGCATTTAAAGTATTAGAACGTTATGCCGAAAAAATAAAACCAATCAACATAAATATATATTTAGATTTTATTAGTGAAGTTTTAATTTATGCAAAAAAATATGGTAATAGTAAATTAGAACAAAATTATTTATTAGAAAAATTTGTTAATGGGTATTTTATTGATGCGACAGAGTTGGACCGGTATTTTGAATTAAACAGAAATCGCAGTAAGGATGCTTTGGCATTAGAATTATTCGTGAAAATAAAAAGCGAATCGTTATTTTTTACTTTTGAAAAGGTGGCAACACTTTTATTAAGCCAAAACAAATTAGATGAACTGGTTAGTGAAATAAAAAAAGAGAAAAATAAATTTAAGTTGCTTAATGAAATTGGCATTAGAAAATTGCCGCAGTATAGTCCTGAATTTATTACATTGTATGTAAAACATTTTGTACATGCAGTTGCGGATGCAAAGTTTCCATACTTTCAACAACAGTTGTTTGATATAGCAAAAACGTATTTAGATGAATTGCCTTCTGAGATTAAGGAAAAAACTATTGAAACAATAAAAGAAAAAATGATTTACGAAAAACACATGGTAGCTTATATTACAAAGCTTTATGCTTTAAATGTTTAACAGTGGGGACCTCATTCTTAAAATGTTAAGACATTTTAAGAATCCTCAAGCATAAAAACAGCTTCACTAAATTCGTTTATCGCTTTATTGTTTTTTTGCGCCTTTGCATTTTCTAATCCTAATTTGTAATACTGCAAAGCCTCTGTGTTTTTTAATTGCGACTCAAATAACTTGCCTAATTGGTAGTATGCAGCAATATAATCAGCATTAAGTTCGAGTGTTTTTTTAAATTGAAATTCTGCTTGCTCAACATCTAATTCGGCAACATACTCAATACCTAAAGCGTAATTAAGAAAAATGTCGTTCGGTTCTTTACCAAGCATCTCAATCAACATATCAATCCGATTCAGGCGTTCCATTTGGAATGTTTAAGCTGAAGTAAATTGTTTTAAGAACCTTACATCGTTCTCAAAAAACAAACGAAGATCTTTAATTTGATATTTTAGCATGGTAATTCTTTCAATACCCATACCAAAAGCAAAGCCTTTGTATTTATTGGCATCAATACCGCAATTGGTTAATACCTGAGGGTCTACCATGCCGCAACCTAAAATTTCAACCCAGCCGGTATACTTACATACATTACAACCCTCGCCTTTACAAATGGTGCAGCTTATATCCATTTCGGCACTTGGCTCGGTAAAAGGAAAATAACTAGGTCTTAATCTTATTTTAGTTTCAGCACCAAACATTTCTTTCGAAAAATATAATAAGGTTTGTTTAAGATCTGCAAAAGAAACTTTTTCATCAATATATAACCCTTCTACTTGGTGAAACTGGCAATGGGCGCGGGCACTAATGGCTTCGTTACGATAAACTCTTCCGGGCGATATGGTGCGAATTGGAGGTTTTTGATATTCCATAATATGCACCTGAACACTGGATGTTTGTGTTCTTAATACCATTTCGGGATTTATGTTTACATAAAATGTGTCTTGCATATCACGAGCAGGGTGGTTTTCGGGAGTATTTAATGCCGAAAAATTATGCCAATCGTCCTCAATTTCTTTTCCATCGCTTACTGTAAATCCAATTCGCGAAAAAATATCAATAATTTGATTTTTTACCAATGATAATGGATGGCGGCTTCCTGCTTGTAATGAAGGAAAAGCTGGTAATGTTAAATCAACACCTTGCTTTTCATTTGCATCTGCCTCGGCATCAAATTTTTCTTTAAGATGATTTATTTTTTCTTGTGCCTTCGTTTTTAAAAGGTTAAGTTTTTGACCAACTTCTTTTTTTAGATCTGAGGGCACATCCTTAAAATCATCAAACAAGGCGGTAACTTCACCTTTTTTACTTAACCATTTAATTCGGTATTCTTCAACCTGCTCTTTGGTTTGGGCACCAAAAGATTCTACTTCCTCTAACAACTTGTGTATTTTTTCGAGCATATTCACTTAATTACTTGATAATCTGTACAAAAATAAACAATTTTAAAGATTATTAGAGATGCGGTTGTTTTTGCTCATAGGTTTTTTTGTAATAAATGCGCTTGGTGTTAGGGCTCAATTAATTAGTTATTCCCTACACGATGGCGATACCATTAATATGGTGGATAAGGATAGCCTTAGGCAAGGCGTTTGGCGAGTGTTTTGGCCAAACGGAAAATTAAGCAGCGAAGTTGTTTATAGAAATAATAAAAAACAAGGTTTAGAAATTAGTTGGTATAACCATAGTTTGTGTGTTAAGCAAGAAACCTATTATAATAATGGGCAATTAGATGGGCCGGTAACTTTTTACTCTAAAAATTGCGCGAAAGAATTTATTGAGAATTATAAAAACGGGGTAAAAGAAGGATTGGAATTAACTTATCATACTAATGGCAGGATAAAGGCCGAAGGGTATTATAAAAAGGGGAATTTGGACGGAGTTTATAAGGTATATACCAAAACCGGAAAATTTGATTTTGAGAGTAGAACTACCACCGGACCGGTTGAATTTGATACAGATGTTGCAGATACTGCCAATAACAGTGTTTATCAAGTTTTAAGAAGAAACCCAAAGTGGAAAAAAAATATTATTGTTACTGATTTAACATCTAGTATGTACCCTTATGCTAAGCAAATTAATACCTGGTTAAAATTATTTTTTTTAAAAGATACGGCGCAGCAATATTTTGTTTTTTTTAATGATGGCGATAATAAACGCGATGCCGATAAAAAATTAGGGGTTACCGGTGGCATTTATATTTGTAAAGCAAAAACGTGCGACGACCTTGTAAATACAATGAAACTAACTATAAAAAAAGGAGCAGGCGGCGACCCGCCGGAGAATGTAATAGAGGCTATTTTAACAGGTTTAAAAAAAGTAAGAAAACCGGATAATGTTATATTAATTGCCGATAATTGGGCAAAAGTGCGCGACATTACTTTACTTTCAAGAGTAAAGGTGCCTGTGCGAGTTATTTTGTGTGGGGTGTTTGAGGGTATGGAAATAAATACCGATTATTTAAATATTGCATACAAAACAAAAGGTTCAATTCATACTATTGAGCAAGACATTACGGAGTTGATTAACCAAACTTCTGGCAAAAAATTTAATATAAATGGCTTTGATTATATTATTAAGAATGGGAGTATCAGAGCAAATTAAGTATGAATTTTCGTAAATAAAAAAAATCCGCCCTAAAGCGAATTTTTTTATTTAAATAATTTTAAACGAAATTATTTAATTGAACATTCAGATGATACAGTTAATCCAGCTAAAGTAGTGTTTGAATCACCTTCGTTACATTTTGCTTCAGCATCTTTCTTCTTCATTTTACCAGTTGCAGCAGAAGTTGTTGAAGTTACGTTTGTACCAGTTGCGTTTGAAGTAACTTTGCACTCACAAGTGTAATCTTTTTTGCATGAAGCAAAAGTCATTGCTAAAGCAGCAACTGCTAATAATGTAATTTTTTTCATTGTTTTAGTTTTTTAAAGTTTATAATGGAGTAAATATAATGTATTTTGTAAATAATACCCAAATTTTTAAATTTTCTTTTCTAATAAAACTACATTTTCTACGTGCGCCGTTTGGGGAAACATGTCAACAGGTTGCACCTTGGTTATTGTATAATGATTTTCCATTAGTGCAAGGTCTCTGGCTTGTGTGCTTGGATTGCAGCTTACATACACCACTTTTTGGGGTAAAACCTTCAGTATAACATTTATTACATCTTCGTGCATTCCTGCTCTTGGCGGATCGGTAATAATAACATCGGGTTTACCATATGTTAATATAAAATTGTCGTTTAATACATCTTTCATATCACCGGCAAAAAATTGGGTATTGCTAATATTATTTGATTTTGAATTTTCAATAGCATCTTTAATGGCATCTTCCACATATTCAATCCCAATTACTTGTTTTGCTTGTTTTGCAACAAAGTTGGCGATTGTACCTGTGCCGGTATACAAATCATACACCAATTCATTTCCGGTTAGTCCTGCAAATTCTCTAGTAATTTTATATAAATTATAGGCTTGCTCAGAGTTTGTTTGATAAAAAGATTTAGCACTGATTTTAAATTTTAAACCTTCCATTTCCTCTAAAATATAATCGCGGCCATAGTAGGTTTTAATATCTAATCCAAAAAAAGTATCATTTCCTTTATTGTTGTGCGTGTATTGTAATGAAGTTATTTGCGGGAAATTTTGTTTTAAAAAATCTAAAAGTCCAAACACTTCTTTTTCCTGCCATTCAAAAACCGAAACCACTACCATTATTTCTCCAATACTTGTGGTTCTTATTAATAAAGTGCGCAATAAACCTACTTTATCTCTGATTCCAAAAAAAGAAAGATCGTTTTTTTGCGCATATTCTCTTACCGCGTTTCTAATAGAATTACTTGGTTCTGGTTGCAAATAACAATTATTAATGTCTAATATTTTATCAAACAAGCCGGCAATGTGATAACCCAAACCGTTTTTATTTTCTACTTCTTCTTTTGAAGCAATTTGTTCGTTTGTTAACCATTTTTTATTTGAAAAACCAAACTCTAGTTTGTTGCGATAATAGTATTCATCAGCATTTGCAAATATAGGTGCAATTTCGGGGAAGGTTAATTTACCAATACGTGTAAAGGCATCGTAAACATATTTTTGTTTAAATTCTAATTGGCTTTTGTAAGATAGGTTTTGCCATTTACAGCCACCACATGTGCCAAAATGTTCGCACTTAGGACTTATTCTTAAATCAGATAATTTAATAACCTTATGAACTTTACCTTCGGCTAAATTATTTTTTTTGCGATGTACCATCACATCCACAATATCACCCGGCACCGCGCCTTCTATAAAAACCACCAAGCCATCGTGTTTTGCAATAGCTTTACCTTCGGTACTAATGTCAATTACCTCAAGGTTTTCGAGAACATAATTTTTTTTAATTTTTGCCATAGTTTGGCTGCAAAAGTAATGATTTTCTTCCTAAAGTCCATTTTGGGAAGTGCCCAAAGCCAATCTCGTTTGAGTTTTGTTTTAAATTTGATAAGGCACTTTATGAAACTACTTTTAGTTAATTGTAAATTATAGCGTAATTTTGCAAAATGGCTCGTTACTTTTTAACGCTTTCTTATAATGGTGCTAACTTTAATGGCTGGCAAATCCAAAATAATACACCCAATACGGTGCAGCAAGTACTAGAAGAAAAGCTATCGATGTTGCTAAAGGAAAAAATTGAGTTTGTTGGTTGTGGTAGAACAGATACCGGTGTAAATGCAAAAAATTATGTTGCGCATTTTGAAAGTACTTGTAAAGATTTAATTGAAAATAAAGAGCACTGGATTTATAAGTTTAATACTCTTTTGCCTCCGCAAATATCAGTACAAGCAATTCAGGCGGTAGCACTTGGCGCACATGCCAGATTTGATGCTTTCTCAAGAACCTATTATTATTTTATTCATCAGCATAAAAATCCGTTTATAGATAATTTTAGTTTATATGTTTATGGCGATATTGATTTTGATTTAATGAATAAAGCAGCTGAGATACTACTTGAGTATACTGATTTTACAAGTTTTAGTAAATTACACACGCATAATAAAACTAACACCTGCATTATTACAAAAGCCGTATGGCATAAATCAAACGTTGGCCAATGGCGCTTTACAATTACTGCTAACCGCTTTTTGCGAGGTATGGTTAGAGCTATTGTTGGCACTTTATTGCTGGTTGGTAAAGGAAAAATATCGATAAGCGATTTTAGAAGAATAATTGAAGCAAAAGACAGAAAATTTGCCGGCAGTAATGTAGCGCCTTACGCTTTGTTTTTAGTTGGCATAAAATATCCAAAAGAAATTTTCATTGAGTAACGATAAAAAAAATAAAGGATTAAATGTTGGACTTATAAAACGAATTTTAAGTTACACACAGCCCTATAAAAAACTTTTTTACGGAGCAGTTTTTTTTACATTAATGCTTGCGGCATTAGCTATTGTTAGACCGCTTTTAATTAGCAAAGCGCTTAATGAGTATGTTACGGTTTCAAAAGATTTGGCAGGATTAAATACTGTTTGTTTGATGATTCTTGCTTTATTATTTATTGAAGCCTTTATGCAAATTTTAAATTTGCGAATCACAAATTTATTAGGTCAAAATATTGTAAAAGATTTACGTAATCAAATTTATAAACACATCCTTCATTTAAAAAATTCTTATTTTGATACTACGCCCGTAGGCACTTTGGTTACCCGGGCTATTTCTGATATTGAAAGTTTAAGCGATGTGTTTGCGCAAGGTTTTATAGTAATTGCAGGCGACATAGTAATGCTTTTAATTTTTGTTACAGTAATGTTTGCTAAAAACTGGGTTTTAACCTTATTAGCACTTAGTACAATTCCTCTTTTATTTATTGCAACCGCTTTGTTTAAACGCGGGGTTAAAAAAACATTTACTTTAGTTAGAAATGCTGTTGCTGCATTAAATACATTTACACAAGAACACATAACGGGTATGAGGTTGGTGCAATTGTTTAATCGTGAGGAGCAGGAGTTTGAAAAATTTAAAGAAATAAATCACCAACACCGGGTAGCAAACATAAAGGCCATCTTTTTTTATTCTGTATTTTTTCCTATTGTTGAAATTTTATCATCTGTATCGGTTGCTTTAATTATCTGGTTTGTGGGCGTTAAGGGTAACGCTTTTAATGTTGGATTAGGCGATATTACCTTTTTTATAATGATGATTAATATGCTTTTTAGACCTATACGTATGCTTGCCGATCGCTTAAATACCTTGCAAATGGGAGTTGTTTCTGCAGAACGTGTTTTTAAAGTATTAGATACAAACGAACAAATAAACAATGAAGGCACCTTAGCTTTTACAGGAATAAAACAAGGCATAGAATTTAAACATGTTTGGTTTGCTTATACCAACGAGCATTATGTTTTAAAGGATGTTTCTTTTACGATTAAAGCCGGTCAAACTGTTGCATTGGTTGGTGCAACAGGCGCCGGAAAATCGACTATCATTAATTTGTTGAGTCGTTTTTATGAATTTAATAAGGGCGAGATACAAATTGATGGAACAGATATTCGAAAATTTGACCTAACTACTTTGCGCAAAAACACAGGGGTTGTTTTACAAGATGTATATATGTTTAACGATACCCTTTTAAATAATATTACTTTAAATAATCCTGAAATAAAATTTGATGATGTTGTTTCTGCAACCAAACAAATTGGTTTATATGATTATATTTTATCGCTGCCCGGCGGCTTTAATTATCAGGTAACAGAGCGTGGGCAAGGCTTGTCGGCGGGTCAGCGGCAATTAATCGCTTTTATTCGTGCGTTCGTTTACCAACCAAGTATTTTTATTTTAGATGAAGCAACTGCAACCATTGATACACAAACAGAACAATTAATACAAAAAGCAGCCGAAAAAATATCACAAGGTAGAACCTCTATTATAATTGCCCACAGGTTATCTACCATTAAACACGTAGATAAAATTTTTGTATTTGATCAAGGAAAAATAATTGAAGAAGGAAGCATTCAGGAACTTTTAAGCACCGATTCAAAATTTAAAACACTATACGAACTAAACACTAAAATAGAAGCTTAAGCATGCCAACAAAACTAGAAAAATTTGCAGAGTTTGAATCGTTTGAAAATTGTACAACACTTTTTTGGGAGAACCTAAGTAAAGGGTTTGCATTAAAAGGCAATTGGCATAAAGATCGCTTTAAAAACAACCATCCAATTGTTTTAGAATTGGGCTGTGGTAAAGGCGAATATACCATTGGCTTGGCTCAAAACAATCCTAATAAAAATTATATTGGGGTAGATATAAAGGGCAATAGAATTTGGACAGGAGCAAAACAAGCACTCGAAAACAATTTAAATAATGTAGCTTTTGTTAGAACAAAAATAGATTTTATTGATTATTGCTTTGCCGAAAATGAGGTAGATGAAATTTGGATTACTTTTCCCGATCCTCAGCCACAAAAGCCCAGAGCAAAGCAACGTTTAACGCATAAATTGTTTTTAGATCGCTATAAAAAATTCTTAAAAAAAGACGGTATTGTTCATTTAAAAACAGATAGTACTAGCCTTTACGAATTTACTTTAGAGGTTATTGCCGAAAACAAATTGCCAATTATTTGGCACACAAATAATTTGTATCAAAATTGCCCTGCAGATAGACAAGAGCTAATAAATATTAAAACCTATTACGAAGCCTTATTTACCGGCAGAGGCGAGGATATAAAGTACATTTGCTTTAAGTTAAATTAGAATTTATTTTTTTGCGGTATTTACCACTTTTAAAGCATATGTTCTTTTTACATCTGTGTAATCGAGATCTAACAAAACAAATCTTGTTTTTTCTAATTTTATTAGTTTAAATTTTCTTGTAGCCTCGCTCGGTTTGCTGCCTTTAGAGTGTCGTGAAATATCTTGAACATTAAAAAAAGTAAGTGCCGAATCTCTTTGGTTAAATGAAAATTTGGCGGCAGAAACATTATATGGAACAAAATTTAGTTCCTGATCCCAATCGTATACTAAAACCGTATCCTTTAATTTAAACTTTAGGTTTTTTAGCAATTTTTTTTGTTCAGCTTGGGTTGTATCATAAAAAACCGTTTTCATTTCCATTTTGGCTCTGTAGCTGTTTTCCGGATAATAAAAGTAACCGGCATCTACATCGGCAGTGTGGCTATGCGCATTATACTTCACTTCTATTAAAACAAATTTATTGTTAATTAAAAATGTTTTAAAATTAGTTGTTTGAGCAAAACAAAAATTAGCAACAAACACTATAAATATTAATCCGGATATTTTTTTATTTGAAGCATTCCTATGTGTTCTTATCATAAAGTAAATATATGGCAATCTCCCTCTTAATCAAATTAAATAAAGTTTTTAGCGTTAATGAGGATAAACCCATCTAAATTTCTTTTTATTTCTGAAAATAAAGCGTAATTTAAACCCTTCGTAAAGCAATAGTATGGAAAAGCAGCCCTTGTTGGAAGTAAAAAATTTGGTTACCCAGTTTAAAACCGACGATGAATTTATTAAGGCCGTAAATGATATTTCGTTTACCTTACATAAGGGCGAAACTATTGGTATTGTGGGCGAAAGCGGTTCGGGTAAATCTGTCACCTCACTTTCTATCATGCAGCTTATTCCAAATCCTCCGGGAAAAATTACCGGCGGAGAAATTATTTATCGTACAAAAGACAATAAAATTGTAGATCTTGTTAAAACCAAGAACGACGAAATGCGCCACTACCGTGGTAATGAGATAGCCATGATCTTTCAGGAGCCAATGACCTCATTAAACCCGGTAATTACATGCGGAAATCAGGTAATGGAGGTTCTTTTACTTCATCAAAAAATAAGTAAAAAAGAAGCTCGTGAAAAAACCATAAAATTATTTGAAGAAGTTCAATTGCCAAATCCTGTTTTAATGTTGGATAGATATCCACATCAGTTATCGGGCGGGCAAAAACAAAGGGTTATGATTGCCATGGCAATGAGCTGTAATCCAAATATATTAATTGCCGATGAGCCAACAACGGCTTTAGATGTTACGGTTCAAAAAACAATATTGGAGTTAATGAAAAAACTTCAAAGAGAACATAACATGGGTATTTTATTTATTACGCACGATCTTGGTGTAATAGCAGAACTTGCCGATACCGTTGTTGTAATGTATAAGGGCAAGGTGGTTGAGCAAGGCCCTGTATTAGATATTTTTTCAGACCCTAAACATCCTTACACAAAAAGTTTATTAGCTTGCCGCCCACCGTTAGATAAGCGTTTAAAACGTTTACCTGTTGTTAGTGATTTTATGGTGCGTAATGAAAATGGCGACATTGTAGAGTTGGATAAAAAAGTGAGCGATGCTGTTAACAGCGTTATTATTAGCAATGAGGAACGTCAAAAAAATCACGTAGAATTATATCAACGCGATAAAATATTAGAATTAAAAAATGTAAAAACCTGGTTCCCTTCCAAAAAAACATTGTTTGGAAAAGTACTGGGTTATACAAAAGCCGTGGATGATGTGTCGTTTGATGTGTATGAAGGCGAAACACTTGGACTTGTTGGCGAAAGCGGTTGTGGAAAAACAACCTTAGGACGCACTATTTTAAAATTAACAGAGGCAATTGATGGCCAGATATTTTATAAGCGCCAAGAATTGTTGCGCATGAAAGAATCTGATTTTAGGGCTCATAGAAAAGATATGCAAATTATTTTTCAAGATCCTTATTCTTCTTTAAACCCTCGAATTACTGTTGGAGAAGCTATTATGGAGCCAATGAAAATTCATAACATTTTTCCTACTAGTAAACAACGTAGAGATAAAGTTTATGAGCTTTTGAAAAAAGTTGGTCTTGATGATAAATATTTTAACCGCTACCCTCATGAATTTAGTGGCGGGCAAAGGCAACGTATTTGTATTGCGCGTGCTTTGGGATTAAGCCCTAAATTTATAATTTGCGACGAAAGCGTAAGTGCGCTAGACGTTAGTGTGCAGGCGCAAGTTTTAAATTTATTAAATGAACTAAAAGAAGAATTTAAGTTCACCTATATTTTTATTAGTCACGATTTGAGCGTGGTTAAATTTATGAGTGATAGAATGGTGGTAATGCAAAAGGGAAAGGTAGAGGAGATGGGCGATCCGGATGAGATCTACATTAATCCAAAAAGCGAATACACACGTAAGTTAATCGATTCTATTCCTAAAGGAAATATAGAAAACATAAAAGCTTCAATAGCGCAAAAAGCAAACAACCAACCATTTTCTGATTGGATGAGTAACATTTCCGTTAAAGAATAAAATGTGGGATTTTTTAAAACAATTAACAGACCCCAATAGTATTATCGAATATGGGGGTTTATGGTTATTGTTATTTGTAATTTTTGCCGAAACCGGTTTGTTAGTTGGTTTTTTTTTACCGGGCGATAATTTAATTTTATTAGCAGGTATTTTGTGTAAGGCTAAACCAGACCTTATGAATGTAAATTATTTTATTTTGGTTCTTTTAATGACCGGGGCCGCAGTTTTTGGAAATATTTTTGGTTATTGGTTTGGAAGAACCGCCGGCGAAAAATTGTATTCAAAAAAAGACAGTTTGTTTTTTAAGAAACGCCATATAGAAGTTACCAAAACCTATTACAATAAATATGGCGGCAATGTAACTTTAATAATTGCACGTTTTTTACCGGTTGTTAGAACCTTTGCACCAATACTTGCAGGGGCAATAAAAGTTGATTTTTTTAAATTTATGATTTTTAATATTATTGGTGCATTGGCGTGGATAGTAAGTTTAAGCGCAATCGGTTATTTTTTAGTACAGCTGTTCCCCGAAATAACAAATTATTTGGGATATATTTTTATCGCACTAATAATTCTTACCTCTATACCAATTTTAAAAATTATTTTTAAAAAGAAACCTAAGGGAGAAGTTTAAATTGGGCTGATTGGCTTAAATTTTTATTATATTTAAAATAGCTAAGCCAATAACAAATAATTACAAACGATTAAAATTAGGGTTGTTGCGCTTAACAAGAAGTTAGGGGCAACTGTAGGACGAACGAGCGAACAAGCAATTTTTAGACGAAAAGCATAGACAACAAAAGCGATAATAAATGAGCGATTACCATTGTTTAGAGATAGAATTTCCTGATGTTGATTTTAGCAAGTATGGTTATCCAAACAAAAAAGCTAAAATCAGCAAAGTTCATCACGCTCATTTGTACACAAGAAAAAATGAAATTGAATTGCGGATTTTGTTTGACGAAAAAACAGGTTTTGGTGATTCCTTAATGGGTTGGACAAGTAAAATTGATTTGCGAAAATTTGGCTCATTCATCAAAGTAGAACTAACAAAAAATCACACAAACGAACGCTTACAAAAAATTGATTTATCGGAAGCCAAATTAGTTGGCTCTACTAATAGTTCTAATTTTTATGAAGGCGGTAAAAAATACATTGTCGTTAAAATTGATACTGTAAAATTTTATTGGAATCCTGTTAAGGACGAAAACAACACAGCCGAATTTTATTTAGACGACAAAGGGTTTAGAGTTGTTGAGCCGTTTTACTCCTTTTTGTCACCTAAAACGTGGTTTAAAAATGACGGTAACTTTAACATTGGACGAATGAACGATTCAACCAAGTTTTATAAACTTGAAAAATCAATATTTCGCCCAGAGTTTAATTTCGTTTCAAAAGACGATCGAAAAGAAAGAGTTGCCACTGTTACAAAAGAGCCAAAAATTCAATTTACATATAGAAAAGGAATTACAGAAAAGGAAGCCGTTTTTTATGGCGATATTGTTTTGGTGTTGGCTTCATTTTATCATCACATCAAAATTGATTACGTTCTTCGCAGAATACATTTACTCGAAAATACAATCACGATAAAGAACATTGAGCAAAATAACTTTCTAGAAACAAGCGGAAACCTTTGGGGCTTTGGAATTTATTGGGATTTCAACAAGTTTCTGCAATCAACTTGGCAAAAAGAATCTGTAAAAAACTTTACGTTGCTTTCTAAAGTAATTTCATTGTTTAATCAATCGCATTTGGTTGACAGTTATTCAACGTTTTTAATTCGGTACAACATCATTGAAATTTGCGACAAACAAAAACAAGACAATGTTAAATTTAAACTAGCATTAAATAAGGGGCAGACTAAAACCAAGCAAGATGAAGCATTGGCGAAACTGTTGGAAACAATCGACATAAGCGAACACGAAGAATTTAAAAAGCGGTGGCACAACGTGCAGACACTTCTGCAAAACAAGCCAATGAAAAATCAGTTGGTTTCCTTTTTAGAAAGCCAAAACTTAGACCCAAAAACGTTTCCTGTAAAACTTGACGACTTGAAAAGACTTCGAGACAACATTACACATGGTAGCATTGACAAGGTAAAAGTTGAACAGCTTAGACAAGCAAACATTTTGCTTTACAGGATTAGTGGAATACTTATTTTGAACTTAATGGGAATTAAGGATTGGAAATTAAACACGGAAATAAATTAAACGAAAAAACTGCATAGACGAAATGACAACTTTACAAAAGAATGGAACGGCAGCCCCTAACAGCACCTACCCAAAAGGCGGGGTTTCGTGCTCCGCAGATAGTTTTGTGCAAGCCAAAAGTTCAGTTCTACGAATGAAGTTTCTTGAAGAAAATCCCGCCCTTCGGGTAGCCGCAAACCGTTAGCACCAATTCTATGATTCGTCTCCTATTAATAATTTTATGTTTTCTGACAACTTTTTCGTTGGGGCAGACTCCAAAAAAATTTAAAGTAAAAAAAGAAATTAAGGATACAATCGACTATTCGAAGTTCACGGAAGGAATTCTTAATCAGTATACACTCACTGTTGTCAAACAATTTAAAGGCGAGAAAATACTTAATTTGTCTGGAAGGCAACTATTTTTTTTCATCGTTAAAGACCAGCAGCCTATAAGCGGACCATCTTCTTTTTTAAATCCTCAGTCCGGCGACACAATAATGACAATGGAATGGGACTCAGACACTAAAGATGTTTACAATACTAGGCGACATCTAAGTGCATTAATACATTTAAATCGACGTATTAATACAATTACTGTTACCAAACAATTATACGATTCGAAACAAAAAAAGTACATCGAACACAAAAAAATATTCAAAATACTAAAATGGACATTTAGTGGTATTACACTAAAGGACATTACAAACCTTGACTTTAAGCGAACATATTATTTTAATAGGTGGGCACCTTGACAAAACTGTTGCTGGCACGGGGCAATTGCGTCAGCGGGCGGACGAGGTCATCGCAAAGCCATTTATTGTCTGGCCAATTCGACAAGCTCAATGTAAACTTACCAGAACTTTTTTTCATTTGGCTTTGCTAATAAACATTTGTACATTTAATAAACATTTTAGGGTATA
>Ga0066445_1000295_pt1 | contig 15051 bp, 12 predicted proteins | sample LakWasMet67_HOW9_2_FD_59533 | JGI IMG/M metagenome (GOLD analysis project Ga0066445, IMG submission 59533) | Freshwater sediment methanotrophic microbial communities from Lake Washington under simulated oxygen tension - Sediment Metagenome 67_HOW9 | ecosystem: Environmental > Aquatic >...
CACCTGGCCTACCTGGGCGACGCCACCGTGGGTGAGCGCGTCAACTACGGCGCCGGCAGCATCACTGCCAATTACGACGGCGCCAACAAGCACCGCACCGTGATCGAGGCCGACGTTCACGTGGGCAGCAACTGCGTGCTGGTGGCCCCCATCACCGTGGGCGCCGGTGGCACCGTGGGCGGCGGCTCGACCCTCACGAAAGACACCCCGCCGGGTGCCCTGAGCGTGAGCCGGGCCCGCCAGGTCAGCATTCCCAATTGGCAACGACCGACCAAGGGGGGCAAGTGATGGGGGAGGCGAGCAGCACACGGCCTGACGCCGACCGCGATGCCGAACTGGCCCGGCTGCGCGCCGAACTGGCCGAGCAGCGCGAGCAGCAGCAGGCCTTTCTGCGCGCCATCTCGCACGACCTGCGTTCCCCGGTGCGCCACATCGTGTCGTACGGCCAGTTGGTGCGCGAACTGGTGCAAGAGAGCAATGCCGACCCCTCGGCGGTGCAGTACCTGGACACCATCACCCAGTCGGCCCGCCACCTGGGCCAGATGATCGACGGCCTGATCGCGCTGGCCCGCATCGGTGCGGCCGAACTCCATGTGCAGCCCCTGCCGCTGGCCGAGGTGCTCAGCGATGCCGTGACCCAGGCCCAGGCCGCCTGTGCCGAGCGGGTGGTGCAGTGGCAACTGCCCGAGGCCCAGGGCCTGCCCCGGGTGCAGGCCGACTTGGCCCAGCTGCGCGACCTGCTGCGCCTGCTGCTGGACAACGCCGTCAAGTTCACCCGCCGCCAGCCCGAGGCCCGCATCGCGATTGCGGTGGTGCATCAGGGCGAGCGGGTGCAGCTCACCCTGCAGGACAACGGGGCCGGCTTCCGGCCCGAGCACGCCGACCAGTTGTTCGGCGTGTTCCAGCGCCTGCACACCGTGCGCGACTTCGAGGGCCTGGGCCTGGGCCTGGCCATGGCGCGCCGTATCGTGGAGCGCCTGGGGGGCGAGCTGTCCCTGCAGGGCCAGCACGGCCAGGGCTGCACCGTGACCCTGAGGCTGCCGGCGGCAGCCTGAGCCCGGGCTCAGCCCGCTGTCAGCGGCACGGGCAGGCGGGGCGCGAACTTGCTGCGTTTGACGCTGAAGAAGGTCTTCACATTGCGCACATGGGCATCGCTGTTGAACAGGCGCTGCGTCAGCGCCAGGTAGGCCGGCATGTCGGCCGCCCCCACCACCAGCACGAAATCCGGGCCCGGCGACACCCGGTAGCACTGCTGCACCGATTCATCCGCCACCACGCGGGCCTCGAAGGCCTCCAGCTGCTCGGCGTCCTGGCGGTCCAATGTCACCTCCACGATGGCCGTCAGGCCGTGCCCGAGCGCCTGGGCCAGGCGCTCGGGGTTGAGCAAGGCCACCTGGCGTTCGATCAAGCCGGCCTCGTGCAGGCGCTTGACCCGCCGCAGGCAGGTGGGCGGTGAGATCCGCAGTTGCTCAGCCAAGGCCTGGTTGCTGGCGCTGGCGTCAGTTTGCAAGGCGTTGAGCAGTTGCAGGTCGGTCGAATCGAGTTCAATGGATTTCATTTGAAGTTATATTTTGACTGAAAATTTCACCACCTATGTTGGTTGAATTTAAATTTCATTTTGTCAATAAAAATCATCGAAATATTTTTTCCCGCCCTGCCTAAGATTCGCTCCAATCTTTTCAGCAACCTGTATTCAACCCGTCCGGGAGTTTGCTCATGTGTGGCATCGTTGGCGCCGTCTCAACCCGAAACATTGTTCCTGTGCTGGTGCAAGGCCTGCAGCGCCTGGAGTACCGTGGCTATGACTCCTGCGGTGTGGCCGTGTGGGCCGATGGCCTCAAGCGGGCGCGCAGCACCTCGCGCGTGGCCGAGCTGATCGCCCAGGTGCAGACCGACCAGGTGCAGGGCGTGACCGGCATCGCCCACACCCGCTGGGCCACCCACGGCGCCCCCGTGGTGCACAACGCCCACCCGCACTTCAGCCTGGGGCAGGGCAGTGACCCGGCACGGGCCCCGCGTGTGGCCCTGGTGCACAACGGCATCATCGAAAACCACGATGAACTGCGGGCCCAGTTGCAGGCCCGGGGTTATGTGTTTGCCAGCCAGACCGACACCGAGGTCATCGCCCACCTGATCGACAGCCTGTACGACGGCGACCTGTTCGAGGCCGTGCAGGCCGCCCTGGCCCAGTTGCATGGCGCCTATGCGATTGCCGTGCTGCACAAGGACGAGCCGCACCGCGTGGTGGGCGCCCGTGCTGGCTCGCCCCTGATCCTGGGCGTGGGCCGCAGCGAAGGCGAGGGGGCGGGTGAGAACTTCCTGGCCAGCGATGCCATGGCCCTGGCCGGCGTCACCGACCAGATCGTCTACCTCGAAGAGGGCGATGTGGTCGATGTGCAACTGGGCCGCTACTGGGTGTTGGGCCGCGATGGCCAGGGCGCCCTCAAGCCGGTGACCCGCCCCGTGCGCACGGTGCACGCCCACAGCGGCGCGGCCGACCTGGGCCCTTACCGGCACTACATGCAAAAAGAGATCTTCGAGCAGCCCCGTGCCATTGCCGATACGCTTGAAGGCGTGGAAGGCATCGTGCCCGAGTTGTTCGACGGCGTGCCCGCCCAGGCCGGCGAAACCGGGGCCGCCGCCTGGCGCGTGTTCAAGCAGATCGACTCGGTGCTCATCCTGGCCTGTGGCACCAGCTACTACAGCGCCTGCACCGCCAAGTACTGGCTCGAATCCATCGCCAAGATCCCCACCCAGGTCGAGATCGCCAGCGAATACCGCTACCGCGAATCGGTGCCCAACCCCAAGACCTTGGTCGTCACCGTCAGCCAGTCGGGCGAAACCGCCGACACCCTGGCCGCGCTGCGCCACGCCCAAAGCCTGGGCATGGAACACACCCTGACCATCTGCAACGTGGCCACCAGCGCCATGGTGCGCGAGTGCAAGCTGGCCTACATCACCCGGGCCGGCGTCGAGATCGGCGTGGCTTCCACCAAGGCCTTCACCACCCAGCTGGCCGGCCTGTTCCTGCTCACCCTGGCGCTGGCGCAAAGCCGCGGTTTGCTCAGCCCCGAGCAAGAGGCCGAGCACCTCAAGGCCATGCGCCACCTGCCGGCCGCCCTGCAGGCCGTGCTGGCGCTTGAGCCCCAGGTCATCAGCTGGGCCGAAGACTTCGCGCGCAAAGAGAACGCCCTGTTCCTGGGCCGTGGCCTGCACTACCCCATCGCGCTCGAAGGGGCCTTGAAGCTCAAGGAGATCACCTACATCCACGCCGAGGCCTACGCCGCCGGCGAGCTCAAGCACGGCCCCCTGGCTCTGGTCACCAGCGAGATGCCCGTGGTCACCGTGGCGCCCAACGACGCCCTGCTGGAAAAGCTCAAGAGCAACCTGCAAGAGGTGCGTGCCCGCGGCGGCGTGCTGTACGTGTTGGCCGATGCCGACACCCGCATCGAAACCGGCGAAGGCCTGCACGTGATCCGCATGCCCGAGCACTACGGCGCCCTGTCACCCCTGCTGCACGTGGTGCCGCTGCAGCTGCTGGCCTACCACACCGCCTGCGCACGCGGCACCGATGTGGACAAGCCGCGCAACCTGGCGAAGAGTGTGACGGTGGAGTGAGGTGCGCCCTGAGGGTGTCTGCTCATCGCGCCCAAGCCACCTTCAGCGCCGCGCCACCCAGTACACCGCGCCCTCGGTGCCATAGCGCTCGTCGTGAGGCACATCGGCTGCCAGTTCGAAACGGTCTCCCGCCCGCAGGTGGCGGGTCTGGCTGTCCACCGTCAGCCACATCTCCCCCTCAGTCACCAGCGCCCGGGCTTCAAAAGGGTGGGTGTGCAGCGGCACCACCTGCAGAGGTTGCCAGCGGCGCTCCAGCACCTCGGCCGCGCCCTCAGCCAAGGCCTGGTCGCGAAAATGTTCAAACGTCTCGAGCATGCCGGTCTCCTGTTCGGTGGTGTGGGTGAAATTATCCGGGGTGCCTACCGCTTGTCTTATTGAATGCCCCCATGTCCGAAATGGGCCGCAAACGCTGGACCTGCAACAGCCGCCTGTCTTGCTGTTCGCCGCGTCCTGCAGAAAAGCCGGCAAGCCGGCATACTCAGCAGCTTGCAAGAAGCGCGCACCCCTTGCCGGGTGAGCGGGCGGCCCTGGCGCCGGCCTTGCTGCTGCCTGGGCGGCCGGCTTCCTGTTTTCTGTGAACCCTCATGACCCCGAGCCGCACATGACCTACCCCAATACCCAACTCTTCATCCGTGGCCAATGGTTGGACGCCGCTGACGGCAAGACCCTGGCCGTCTTCAATCCGGCCACCGGCCAGGAAATCGGCCGCGTGGCGCACGCCAGCCGGGCTGACCTGGACCAGGCCCTGCTGGCCGCCCAGGACGGCTTTGCCCTCTGGCGTGACACGCCAGCCATCGAGCGCAACAAGGTCATGCGCCGCGCCGCCGCCCTGATGCGCGAGCGCGCCGGCGACATTGCCGTGCTGCTGACCCAGGAGCAGGGCAAGCCCTTGCCCGAAGCCAAGGTCGAGGCCCTGGCCGCGGCCGACATCATCGAATGGTTTGCCGATGAAGGCCTGCGCGTGTACGGCCGCATCGTGCCCTCGCGCGGCAACCTGGCCATCCGCCAGATGGTGCTGAAAGACCCGGTGGGCCCGGTGGCGGCCTTCACGCCCTGGAACTTCCCGATCAACCAGGTGGTGCGCAAGCTGGCGGCCGCCCTGGCCACCGGCTGCTCGATGATCGTCAAGGCGCCCGAGGAAACCCCGGCCGCACCGGCCCAGCTGATCCGCGCCTTTGCCGACGCCGGTCTGCCTGCCGGCGTGCTGGGCCTGGTTTATGGCAATCCGGCCGAGATCTCCAGCTACCTGATCGCCCACCCGGTGATCCGCAAGATCACCTTCACCGGCTCCACCCCGGTGGGCAAGCAGCTGGCCGCGTTGGCCGGCCAGCACATGAAGCGCGTCACCATGGAGCTGGGCGGGCACGCCCCGGTGATCGTGGCCGAGGACGCCGACATCGCCCTGGCGGTCAAGTCGGCCGGTGCGGCCAAGTTCCGCAACGCGGGCCAGGTCTGCATCTCGCCCACCCGCTTTTTGGTGCATGAAAGCATCACCCAAGACTTTGCCGCCGCCCTGGTGGCGCACGCCCAGTCGCTCAAGGTGGGCAACGGCCGTGACGAAGGCGTGCAGATGGGCCCGCTGGCCAACCCGCGCCGCGTGACCGCCATGGCCGAGTTCACCCAGGACGCCGTGCAGCAAGGCGCCACCGTGGCCTATGGCGGTGCCCGCATCGGCGAGGCCGGCAACTTCTGGCAGCCCACCATCCTGACCGACGTGCCGCTCAACGCCAAGGTGTTCAACGACGAGCCCTTCGGCCCCATGGCCGCCATCCGCAGCTTCAACACCCTGGAAGACGCGATCGCCGAAGCCAACCGCTTGCCCTATGGCCTGGCGGGCTATGCCTTCACGCGTTCCCTCAAGAACGCCGACCTGCTGTCGCGCAAGGTGGAGGTGGGCATGCTGTGGGTCAACATGCCGGCCATGCCCTCGGCCGAAATGCCCTTTGGCGGCATCAAGGATTCGGGCTATGGCTCGGAAGGCGGCCCGGAGGCCATGGAGGCCTACCTCAACACCCGCTCGGTGGCGGTGATGAACGCCTGAGCCTCTTGAGCTCAACCGGACTGGGTGGGGGTGAGGCCGAAAGCTGCCAGAATCACGGCGCTATGACCCGCCCCCACCCGGACTCCGACGATCTGACCCACGCCCCCCTGCCCGACACGCCGGGTCGGATCAGCCGCAAGATCTTCCACTGCGTTCCCGACGCCGGGCAGCTGCCGGAATCGATCCAGCGCAACCTGCAGCAACTGCAGGCGCAGAACCCGGGCTGGGAGCAGTTCATCATGGACGACCGGCGCCAGGCCGAGTTCATCCAGGCCTGGGGCTCGCCCCGGCTGCAGGCGGCCTACCAACGGCTCAACCCGGCCTATGGCCCGGCGCGGGCCGACCTGTTCCGCTACTTCGCGCTGTATGTGATGGGCGGCGTGTACTTCGACCAGAAAAGCGGCTTGCAAGGGCCGCTCGAGGCGCTGCTGCAGCCCGATGACACCTATCTGGTGGGCGATGGCGGTGACACCGTGCACCCTGAGCTGGCCCACACCGTGGGCGGCGAGTACATCCAGTGGTTTCTGGCCGCAGCGCCTCGCCACCCCTTGCTGGGTGCCGTGCTGCACCAGGTGCTGCAGCGCATCGAGCAGTACGCGCCGCTGCGCGAGGGCGTGGGCAAGATGGGCGTGCTGCGGGTGACCGGCCCCATCGCCTACACCCAGGCCCTGGCCCCGGTTTTGGCGCAGCATCCGCACCGCTGCATCGTGGCGCAAAAGGTGGGCCTGCGCTACACCACGCTGGCACGCGAGACCTCGCACATGCAGCTGTCTGGGCGCCGGCATTACAGTGAACTCACCGCCCCGGTGGTACTGGCCGACCCGGCCTGGCCCCTGGGCCGCCGCCTGCGCCATGCCGGTGAGGCCTGGCTGGCCGCCGTGCCCGAGCGCCTGCGCATCCTCAACCGGCAACGGGTGGCGCGGCGCCGGCAGGCCCAGGCCTGATCAGGCCGCGAGCGCTTCTTGCGTCTCGTCTCGTCGCTCTGTTGGTAGCTTGGGTGGCTGGCTAATAAGCCCTGGCGGCTCGATGCCGTCGATCAACCAGTCGAACAGGCGGGGCGCGTTCACCGCCTGGATCAGGAGACGGCCCTGGTTGGCCTTGATGACCTCGGTGGTCAGCATGGATTCGGACAGCAGGGCCAGCGGGCTGGGTTCGATGTCGGCGGGGTCGAACTGGGTCACTGCGTGCAGGTCGTCCACCAGCAGGCCCAGGGCTTGGTCGCGGTGGCGCAGCACCATCACCTGGCTGGTGGGCGTGGTGCGCGAGCGCCGGCCATGCATCAGCTCGCCCAGGTCAAACACCCAGATGAAGCTGGCCTTGCCCTGCGGCGCCTGGTCGGCGCGCAGGCCCAGGATGCCGATCTGTGCGGTGCGCAGCCCCATCGAGGTCGTGCGCACCTCGGCAAAGGACACGGCCTCCTGCACGCATTCGGCGGGCAGCGCCATCAGGTTGCCATCGCTGAAGAAGGTGGCGAACTCAAGCCCACCGGTCTGGGATGGATCGTGTTCGATGAAGTACGAGCGGGTGCTGGCCTGCACCTGTGCAGAGCGCACCTCGCCGAAGTGGCGGTACACCACGGCGATCACGTCTTCTCGGTAGCCGTCACTGGTCTTGAACTCGCGGTAGCCGCTCGACACCGAGCAGGCTTCGAGCGCGTACTGGCCCTGGTGTGTGCAGATGCGTGACTGGTGTTGTCCATTGCCCAGGGCCAGGGCAGCGGCGGTCAGGTCGAGCTGCGATCCGATCGGGTGCTCGGCGCTGGTGCTGGCCAGCACCCGGCCCTGGCGGTCCACGAACAGGGCTTGCATCTGATCGCGCCCGCCCAGGCCGCTGCGCAGCATGTTCACCAGCTCGGGGCCTGAGTCGAACACGATGCCGATGCCGCCCACCACCTGCTCTTCGTGCTCGGGGTGGCGGATCGCCGCGTGGTAGATGTAGGTGGGCTCGCCTTCGTAAAGGGCGGATGTCTCGAAGGGGCTGACGTGGTAGTGCTGAGGGTTGCTCAGGGCCAGTACTTTGCTCAAGGCCTCGGGCGAAATGGACTGTCCTGCCAGCGCCGCGCCGCCCTCGCCGGTGGCCGCGATGATGTGGCCCTGGCGGTCATACACCACCAGCCGGGTGTACACGGTGTAGAGCTGGTTGATGTAGCCCAGGATGGCGGCGATGCGCTCGGGCGTGTCGGCCTCGGGCTGGGCCAGCCCCTGGCGCAGCTCGGGCGTCAGGGCCCACCAGCGGCAGTCGTCCGAGCGTTCGTAGAGGTTGCGGTCCAGCAGGTCGACCAGCAGGTGGGCGGTGAATTCGGCGTCCTGCAGGGACGAGGCCAGCACGGTCTGGTACAGGTCGTGGATGGATTGCTCGAACAACTCGTTGCTGCGGTTGCCGGTCTCGCTGATCTGATCGAGCACGGTCTTGAGCTTGAGCAGGTCGCCAGTCTGCCCGGCCGTCATCACCTGACCGTTCCAGACGATGCGCTGGATGTGGCGCGCGGCCATCATGATGTCGTGCAGCGGTGGGCAGAAGGTGTCGGCGTGCGACAGCAAGCCGTTGAGCAAGGCGGGGTCCAGGCTGTTCATGAGGTCGCGCTCGCTGTGGCCGAACGCCACGTCCAGGGGGATCATCACCTGGCCTAGCCAGCCGGCAGGGCCGGGGTAGCCCTGGTAGCCCTCAGCGCTGAAGGTGCGCACCAGGTACTCGCGCCCGCCGAACAGGCGCAGCTGGGGCGCATGCTCCAGGTTCACCGGCACCTGGGCGCCCACCGGCACCCACAGCGGGTCGGCACTGGCGATCACCTCGTGGCTGGCGTCGAGCAGCAGCAGGTTGCTGCGCCGCGCCGGGTCGCCATGTGAGGCGAAGATGCCCTGCATCTCGTGTTCGAAATGAAAGCACAGGCACAGCACGCCCACGACCGCGCCGGTGTCGGGGTGGTGCATGCGGCGAGAGTAGATCAGGGCCTTGCGCTTGCCCGGGCGCAGGTCGCTGGCCCGGAAGGTCTCGACAAAGTTGTCGCTGTTCAGAGTCTGCTGGATCAGGGGGTCGCTGCTGTGCTCCAGGGGCGTGGCGGTGTCGATCTGCACCAGCACATTGCCGGCGGTGTCCAGCAGAATGATTTCGTCATACACCGTGTACTTGCTGCGGTACTCGCACAGCCGGTGGTAGATGCGGCCGCGTTCGTCGTGCTGGCCCGCCACGAAGCTGCACAGCTCCCGGTCGGTGGCCAGAAAGCCCACATCGGCCGTGCGCTCGTACAGATTGCGCACCACGATGTCGATCACATACTGGGCCTTGGTGCCGATCTCGGTCAGCACGTTGCTGACTTTCTCCTGCACCAGGCTGCGCACCAGTTCCTTCTCGAGCTTGGCAAAACTGCTGCGCGTGGCCGCCATGGTGGGCAGGATGGCGCGGGCCTCTTGCGGGCAGTTCATCTTGGCCGAGGCTTCGATGATGCGCCACATCAGGTTCAGCTCCTGCAGCGAGCGCTCACAGCGCCCCACGTCGCGCATGTGGGGCATGAAGACTTCGGTCTGGGCAGGCGTCAGCGGGCTGGCAGGCATGCAGTTTCTCCTGGTTCATCAGCAATTCTGATGAGGGGGATGCAAAACTTATGCCCGTCGCGCTCGGTTGAGGAGCAATTTCCGTGATGAAAGTCAATCCGTATTTGTCATATTTAGGCGTTTCTTGACGCCAACTGGTGAGCTTGCTCTTTTGTGGTGCCTTACTCCCTTTTATGGTGCATTTGGATCTTGTTTGGTGCGTTTGTGCGGCAAACGAATCTCAAGAGACCGCAGCGGCCTGCGTCGTGGTGTGGGCGCCACCCAGGAACAAGCGTTCCATGTGCGGGTCGCTCAAGATCTCGGCTGCCGGCCGGTGCAGCACCAGGCGGCCCGACTCCAGCGCGATCGCATCGTCTGAGTAGGCCAGGGCGCTTTTCACGTTCTGCTCCACCATCAGCACCGTGGTGCCCTGGTCGGCCAGGCGGCGCAGCAGCTTGAAGACATCCAGCACCACCATGGGCGACAGACCGATCGAGGGTTCGTCGATCAGGATCACCTTGGGGCGCAGCAGCAGGGCGCGGCCGATCTCCAATTGCTTTTGCTCCCCGCCCGACAGCGAGGCCGCACGCGAGTGCAGGCGCTCTTTCACGCGCGGGAAGAACTCCAGTACCTCGGGAATGCGCTCGTGGGTGGTCTTCATCCCGAGGGTGATGCCCCCCAGCTCCAGGTTCTCGTACACGCTGAGCTGGCCGAACAGATTGCGCCCCTGCGGCACAAAGGCGATGCCGCGGGCCAGCAGGTCTTTCTGGCTGGCGCCACCAATGCTGTCGCCGTTCAGCAGGATCTGGCCCTGACGAGGCTTGAGCAGGCCGAACAAGGTCTTCAGCACGGTGGATTTGCCGGCCCCATTGGGCCCGATCAGCAGCGTGATGGCGCCGCGCCGGGCCTGGAAGGACAGGCTGTTGAGGATCATGAAATCCTTGTAGCCGGCGGTCACCTTGTCAAAGGTGATGCAGGCCTCTGCGTTGGGCATGGTGGCCATGTTCAGCTCCCCAGGTAGGCGTCAAGCACCTGTTTGTTGGCGCGGATCTCGGCTGGTGTGCCAATGGCCATCACCTGGCCCTCCACCATCACCATGATGCGGTGGCACAGGTCCATCACGAAATCCATGTTGTGTTCGATCACCACGAAGCTGCCGCGGCGGCTCTGGTTGAGTTGCTTGAGCAGGGTGCTGATGCCGCCCACCAGCGAGGGGTTGACCCCGGCGCAGGGTTCGTCCAGCAGCACCAGATCGGGCTCGCTCATGAAGGCCATGGCGATGTCGACCAGCTTCTGCTGGCCGTAGCTCAGCTCGCCGGCTTTCTTGTGGGCCACGTGGCGGATGTGGAACTGGTCGATCAGCGCATCGGCGCGGGCCCCCAGGCCCGAGTCGCCGGGCGCGAACATGCGGCTGAGCAGGCTGCCCCGGTGCTCCTGGGCGGCCACGATCAGGTTGTCGCGCACGCTCATCTTGCCGAACACCTGCAAGGTCTGGAAGGTGCGGCCCACGCCGCGCCGGTTCAGCTCCAGCGGGCCCAGGCGCGACACGTCCTGGCCGTGCAGCAGGATCTGGCCTTCGTCGGGTGTGATCTGGCCCAGCATGCTGTTGAACAGCGTGGTCTTGCCTGAGCCATTGGGCCCGATGACGCCAAAGATCTCGCCGGGGCGCACGTCAAACGACACCCCGCCCACGGCCTGGATCGCACCATAGGCCTTCTTCAGGCCTCTCACTTGCAGCAAGGGCTGGTTCATGGGGTTCATGCCTGGCCTCCATTCGAGGGGGTGTGGGTGGCGGCGCGTGCTGCACGGGCCGCCGATTCTTCACGCGACTGGCGCCGCGCGCGCAGGCGCTCGGGCACGCTGAGCAGGCCATCGGGCAACCAGATCATCAGCAGCACCACGGCCGCGCCGAACACGAACAGGTACCAGGCCTGGGCAAAGCGCAGCCACTCGGGCAGGATCACGCCCACCGCCGAGCCCAGCAGCGGGCCGAAGAAGTAGCCCGGGCCGCCCACCACCACCATCAGGTACATCATGATGGATGAGCCCACGGTGAAGGTGGCCGGGTCAATGAACTGCACCTGCGAGGCATACAGCCCCCCGGCGATGCCGGCGTACACCGCACCGATGGCAAAGCTCATCAACGTGTAGCTGCGGATGTCCACCCCCAGGCTCTCGGCCCGGATCGGGTTGTCGCGCAGGGCGGTGAAGGCCTTGCCCCAGGGCGAACGCAGCAGGCCCCACAGCAAGGCCCCCAGCACCACGGCAAAGGCCAATACCAGGTAGTAGTAGGCCAGGTTGCCGTCCAGGCTGAAGCCGAACAGGCCGGGGCGGGCGATGTTGTTGATGCCGAAGGTGCCCCCGGTCAGCCACTCTTCATTGCGCATCACCAGCCACAGGGCGGTGTTGAAGCCCAGCGTGGCAAAGGCCAGGTAGATGGTCTGCACGCGCAGGGCCGGAAAGCCCAGCAGCAGGCCCACCCCAAAGCACAGCAGGGCGGCCGCAGGCAGGCCGATCCAGAAGCTGATGCCGGCCTTGAGCAGGATCGCCACCGTGTAGGCCCCGATGCCGAAGAAGGCCGCGTGGCCCAGCGACTTCTGCCCTGCATAACCCACCGTGAGGTTCAGCCCCATGGTGGCAATGATGAACACCAGCCAGGTGGTGAACAGGTGGATGCCGTAGTTCTTCAACAAGCCGGGCACCACCAGCATGGCGGCCAGGGCCGCGATGCCCAAGATCACATGCGCCTTCTTCATACCTTGCGCTCCTCTTTGCGGCCCAGCAGGCCCTGGGGCTTGAACAGGATCACCACCATGAAGATCACCAGCGCCACCGCGTCCTTGTAGGCCGGCGAGATGTAGGCCGCGGCCAGGTTCTCGCACACCCCCACGATCAGCCCGCCCAGCAGGGCGCCGCGGCTGTTGTTGAAGCCGCCGATGATGGCGGCGAAGAAGGCCTTGTTGCCCAGGCCCTCACCCATGTCGAACTTGGCCAGGTAGGTGGGCGTGACCAGCAGCGCGGCCGCAGCAGCCAGCACGGCGTTGATGGCAAAGGTGTAGAAGATCATGCGCGGCACGTTGATGCCCAGCACGGCCGCGCTTTCGGTGTTCTGGGCCACGGCCTGCATGGCGCGCCCCGTCACGGTCTTGGCCAGAAAGGCCTGCGTCACCAGCACCAGCGCAATGGCCAGCACAAAGGTGCCGATGTCGCTGCCCGACAGCGTGACGCCCAGCACGTCGAACACCACGTCCGGGAACACCTGCGGGAAGGGCTGTGGCTCGGCCGAGTAGCCCGCACGCACGCCGTTGCGCAGCGCGATCGACAGCCCGATCGTGGCCACCACGATGGGCATCATCCCGTACTTGAAAAGGGGGTCGACCAGGCCACGCTTGAACAGCCAGCCCAGCACCAGGCACGACAGCACGATGGCGATGGCAAAGGCCACATACAGCGACAGGCCCGCGTGCAGCATGGCCACCATCATGAAAGCGGGCAGCATCACGAACTCGCCCTGGGCGAAGTTGATGGTGCCCGAGGCCTGCCACAGCAGCGTGAAGCCCAGGGCCACCAGCGCATAGATGCTGCCGGTGGACAGGCCACTCAGAAAGAGTTGGAGAAAGTCGGTCATCGGGGATTCCAGACAAGACAAGAGCACCGGCCAGGGCCCAAGGCCCGGCCGGCCCGGCAATCACTTCTGGCGCAGCGGCGGCAGGGTTTGAACCACTTCAGCCTTGCCGTTCTTCACCTCGACCAGGAAGCTCTCGCGGTCCATCTCGCCCTTGTCGTCAAAGCACACGTCCATCAGGATGTTGGGCTGTTGCTTGGTGCTGAAGCAGCCGCCGCGCAGGGCGGCCGCCACGGCCTTACGGTCGAGCTTGCCCACCTTTTCGATGGCGGCCTTCAGGATGTAGACCCCGGTGTAGCCCTTGATGCCGTTGTGGTCGGACTCCGACTTGTACTCGGCCTTGTACTTGGCGCCGAAGGCCTTCAACTGCGGCGCATCGATGGTCAGGCCCACGTGGGCCACGGCGCCATTGGCCGCGTCGCCGGCCAGCTCGATCACCTTTTGGCCGGTCAGCGTGGTCTCGCCGATCATGGGCTTCTTCCAGCCCTGCTTGCGCAATTCGCGCAGGGCGCGGGCTGATTCTTCTTCGTTGGTGTAGATCAGCACCGCATCGGCGTCGCTTTGCTTGGCCTTGAGCACCGCGGCCGAGAAGTCGACCTGCCCGGCGTCGGTGGAGATGTCGGCCACCAGCTTGGTGGGCGTGCCCTCCAGCAGCTTGATCAGGCTGTCGCGCCCGCCCTTGCCGAAGTCGTTGTTCACGTAGATCAGAGCCAGCTTCTGCGACTTGGTGTTGACATAGCGCACCAGCTTCGGAAACGACACGCTCTGGCCGAACGAGGTGCGGAACACATAGGGGTTGCCCTGGGCCGTGATGGCCGCGGCCTCGCCCCCGGTGAAGTTGGGCACCTCGCCGCGCTTGCTCTCGGCCATCGACACCATGATCGAGCCCGAATACACCGGGCCGAAGATGGCGAACACCTCGTTGTCCACCGCCTTCTGGGTCAGGCCCTTGGCCACGCCCGGGTTGCTCTGGGTGTCTTCGGTGGTGTAGGTGATCTTCTTGCCCAGGATGCCGCCGCTGGCGTTGATCTCCTTGATGGCCAGTTCCACGCCGTTCTTGAACAGCGTGCCCGCGGTGGTGCCGGGGCCCGACAGCTCGACCAGGTTGGCCAGCTTGACGCTGTCCTGGGCCTGGGCCAGGGTGGCGGCGGTCAGCAGCGCGCCGAGCAGGGTGGCTTTCTGGACGATGCGGTATGCGGTCATGTTTGCGCTCATGTCTGTCTCCGATGGTGTGGTTCTGAAGGCGTGTCGATGGCCGGTGCGTGCCCGCGGGCCAAGGACGTGGGCGCAAGCCTAGAAGGGCTCGCCGGACGGCGGAAGCAGGGGATTCCTTGATTTGCGCGATAAACGCGCGGTTTGGGCGCGGCAGGGCTGTTTCACGGGTATCTACGGGCCACGCCGGGTGGGCGGGGCTGGCGTCGTGGATTCGTGGTGGCGGTGTCTGGTGATGGCGGGTGGGGCCGCGGGTCCGGTTCGGCTCGGTGAGCCAACCCTTCAGTCTGGGCATGGATCACGGTCTTTGAGGGCAAGTTTGTTGCACTGCACAAGCAAAAAATCGGCTCTTTTGAGTATGAAATTTTGCATTGTGAGATGTCGTTGCAAAAAATTGCCCAGAGGTCAGACCCTAGCAAGCAAAATCGGGGAGCATTCTTCAGTGACCACTGGCCAAGTCTTTGACGGGGCCGGTGGCGTTTGTCCAGCACCACTTCTTGAGATCTGCAATGAGTACCCAGCAACCCACCATCATCTACACCCTGACCGACGAAGCTCCGCTGCTGGCGACCAGTGCCTTCCTGCCGATCATCCGCACCTTCACGGCCCCGGCAGGCGTCGACGTCGTCACCAGCGACATCTCGGTGGCGAACCGCATCCTGGGTGAGTTCCCTGAATTCCTGTCTGAAGACCAGCGCGTGCCCAACACGCTCGCCGAGCTGGGCAAGAAGACCCTGCAGGCCGACGCCAACATCATCAAGCTGCCCAACATCAGCGCCTCGCAGAACCAGTTGGTGACCGCCATCCGCGAACTGCAGTCCAAGGGCTACAAGCTGCCCGACTTCCCGGAAAACCCGCAGACTGAAGAAGAAAAGGCGATCCGCCTGCGCTACAACAAGTGCCTGGGTTCGGCCGTGAACCCGGTGCTGCGCGAAGGCAACTCGGACCGCCGCGCCCCCAAGGCCGTCAAGGAATACGCCCGCAAGAACCCGCACAGCATGGCCGAGTGGAGCCAGGCCTCGCGC
>Ga0066445_1000297_pt1 | contig 15026 bp, 17 predicted proteins | sample LakWasMet67_HOW9_2_FD_59533 | JGI IMG/M metagenome (GOLD analysis project Ga0066445, IMG submission 59533) | Freshwater sediment methanotrophic microbial communities from Lake Washington under simulated oxygen tension - Sediment Metagenome 67_HOW9 | ecosystem: Environmental > Aquatic >...
GAACCAAAATCTAAAATCAGGATTTGTTCTTGCATAGAACGCAAAAATACAATTAAATTTTACTCAATAATGCTTATAAACAGTGGGTTAAACATTATTTAAGAAAAATGAGAACTTTTTTTGAAAGAATTAAAAAATATGTATATTTGCACTCTCAATTTTGAGACGCACACTTCGGGGTGTAGCGTAGCCCGGTATCGCGCCTGCTTTGGGAGCAGGAGGTCGTCAGTTCGAATCTGGCCACCCCGACAGATCAAAAGCCTTTCACGTAGTGAAAGGCTTTTTTTGTTTTAGCGCGACAAGAATTTATTCTTGTAAGCGAAAAAACAAAAAAAGCAAGTTTTTGCGCAGCAAAAAAAGGCTTTGATTTGCAACGTTTACTATACCAGATCAGCGCAGCTAATCTGTAACTTAAATAAGCTCGCTTTCGTGAGGTAGAAAAATAAAAAAACCTGCTTTAATTATTCATTCTCATTTACCCATGCCTTTACCTTAGTTCCAATTAATTCGATAGAGCGCATTAATTTTTCGTGTGGTAACGCAGCATTATCCATTTGAAAGGTGAAGCGCGATATGCCTCCGAGAGCTTGGCTATGACGAATAATTTTTTCTGCTATTTCTTCAGGGCCACCAATTAGCAAGGCGCCTCTTGGTCCGTTTTGAGCATCAAAATGACCGCGCGTTACAGCCGGCCAACCACGCTCTTTACCAATTCGCGTAAAGGTTTCGGCGTAACCAGGATAAAAATCATTTATCGCAGTTTCGCTTGTATCTGCCACATAGCCTAATGAATGTAAACCTACTTTTAATTTTTCGGGGGCATGCCCTGCTTTTTCTCCGGCGCGTTTATAAAGATCTATTAAGGGGCGAAAGCGATGCGTCTCTCCACCAATAACCGCAACCATAAGCGGTAAGCCCAGTGTGCCTGCGCGAACAAATGATTCGGGAGTGCCACCAACACCTAACCAAATTGGCAATGGATTTTGCAAGGGACGTGGATAAATGGCTTGATGTTTAAGGGCCGGACGAAATTTACCCGACCAGGTAACAAATTCATTATTACGAATAGTTAATAAAAGATCTAATTTTTCAGAGAAAACTTCATCATAATCGTTAAGGTTATAACCAAATAACGGAAACGCTTCTGTAAATGAACCGCGACCAACAACTATTTCTGCTCGGCCTTTAGAGATAAGATCTAAGGTTGAAAAATTTTGAAACACTCTAACAGGATCGGCTGCACTTAATACGGTTACAGCGCTTGTTAGTTTTATTGTTTTAGTGCGAGCGGCAGCGGCAGCAAGTAGTATAGTTGGCGCAGAGTCTAAAAATTCTCTTCGATGATGTTCGCCTATCCCAAAAAGATCTATGCCAACTTTATCGGCGTGTTCAATTCGTTCAAGTAGCTGTTCTAAAGCGAGCATGCTTTTTGTTGTAGTATCGGCATCGTTTCCAACTGAAGCGGCTGCAAAGCTATCTATTCCTATTTCCATTGTATATGTTTTTTATTTTCTTGCAATAATTCGTTTACGGTGTTTACTTCCCCATTTATGAAGTTCTTCAATTAGCGGGCGCAATGTTTTACCATAAGGTGTTATTTCGTATTCTATTGTAACAGGCGATGTATCATAAACATGGCGGCTGGCTAATTCGTTTATCTCAAGTTCTTTTAATTCTTTAGATAACATTTTTGGAGTTAAGCCCGGAATTTCGCGTTGTATTTGTTTAAAGCGTTTTTTGCCAAACGTAAGCGATAGAATAATTTGTAATTTCCATTTACCGCTTAAAATATCTAAGGCATCTTTTACAGGTAAGAGGCGCTTTGTGCATTCGCCGCCTGATAAATGCGTGGGGCATTTTCTTTTATCGTGCTCTAAAATTTCCATAATTTGAATATAATATACAAAGGTAGTTAAGAAATTGCTTTCTTTTTTATAGTGGTTTCCTAAAGTATACCGATATCCTTTGGGAAAGTAGTATCAAGTGGATACTTAATCGGCGTAGTTTTGTTGTATAATTTAAAATTAAAAATATGACAAGCAAAACAACACGTATCGTATCAATAGCTCTTATGGCTATACCATCATTAATGTTAACCATGAGTGCAGTGATGAAATTAATTGGCGCAGAACAAATTGTGCAAGGTTTAACTAATGCAGGATTGGGTAATTATATTACACTTTTTGGAATTATTGAATTGGCTTCTGTTGCACTTTTTATTTATCCCAAAACACACAAAGTTGGATTTTTATTGCTTTGTTCTTATTTGGGAGGTGCTTTATCTATTGAGCTGGCAAGCGGTCAGCCTCCTATGGCTACTGTTTTTTTAATTCTTATTTGGGTAGGTGTTTACTTAAAAGATAAAACAGTATTTGCTTCAAATTTTAAAGTTGATGCGAATAAACAATAAGCATCGCGATATTTATTTTTTCAAAAAGGGTTTCTGATAGTAATGTTAGAAACCTTTTTTATTTTACCATTTTTTTTAATGAATTTGTTTTGAAAAAAATGTATTTTTCTGTTTGGTTAAATTAATTTATGCAAACAGTAATACTTACACACGGAGCCCTTGGTTCAAAAGCTGATCTGGATAAGCTGGCAGAAGCTTTACAAAAAGTAAATTATAATGTTTTTGCTTTTTCTTTTTCAGGGCATGGTGAAAAAGAATTTGAAAATAACTTTGGGATTGAACAATTTTCAGGTGAATTAGAAAATTTTATTTCACAAAATAATCTTGTTAATCCTTCTGTTATTGGCTATAGCATGGGTGGTTATGTTGCGTTAAATTTAGCAAGGCGTTCTCCGGAAAAGATTAATAAAATTATTACCCTTGGCACTAAATTTAATTGGAGTAAGGAGGTTGTTGAAAAGGAAGTGAAACTGCTGGATGCAGAGGTGATGCTTACTAAGGTTCCGGCATTTGCAAAAGCCTTAGAGCTTAAACATGGCGAAAAATGGAAAACGCTATTGTTGCGAACGGCAGAGTTGATGAAGGATATTAGCGTGAATAATTATTTAAATTCAGAATCCTTAAAAACCATTAAAAACAAAATCTTAGTTGGTTTAGGTGATAAAGATCAAATGGTAACTTTAGAAGAAACAGTAGGGGTTTATAAAACACTACCAAACGCTAATATGTATATGTTGCCAAATACTAAACATCCTATAGAACAATTAAACACGGCTTTATTTGTAGAACTTGTTAAAGAATTTTTAGAATCTTAAATCTTCTAAAAACGACGAAAAAAATATTTGCAAATAACTATAATTAGTAGTAATTTTAAACTATAAATTATAGCAATGAGTAAAATATCATCTAACATTCGTTTTCTTCGTCAATTAAAAGGTCTGTCGCAAGAGCAATTGGCCGACGATTTAAAAGTTACACGTTCAAGAATTGGCGGCTATGAAGAAGCCAGAAATGAACCGCCTATTGATTTGTTAATTCGTCTTTCGGAATATTTTCATATAGCCATAGATGCTTTGGTAAGAGGTGATCTTAAAAAAACCAATTTAGATGGGTTAATGAAAATTGGTAAGAACCGTATTTTATTTCCTATTTTAATAGATAGCGATGGTAATGATATGGTAGAGTTAGTGCCGTTAAAAGCATCGGCCGGTTACACGAGAGGTTATGCCGATCCGGATTATATCGAAAAATTGCCGCAAATGAAATTACCGTTTTTACCTTCGGGTAAGCACCGTGCTTTTCCAATTAAAGGAGATAGTATGCCTCCTATTAGAGAAGGTTCTTTTGTAATTGCAAAATTTTTAGAAAAATTTGATGAGGTTAAGTTCGGGCAAACTTATATTATTGTTACCAAAGACGACGGCTTATCTTATAAGCGTATTATGGGCTTTAATAAAAAGGAGGGCGCTTATGAATTACATTCGGATAATAAAATATACCAACCATTTAAAGTTAAGGCTAACGAAATTTTAGAGATATGGGAATACACTTGTTGTTTAAATATGAATCAATATGAAAACGATGAATTGAATTTAGACAGTATTATGAATATGCTAAAAGGATTAAAGGTTGAGATTTCTGAAATTAAGAAGAAGTAATGGTTATAATGAAGTTTAATATTAAAAAAGTGGTTTTTTGCTATAAATAGCTCTATATATTTTATATTTGCTAATAAAATAAAACAAGATGTTTAATCGTTATTTATTGCTACCATTATTTTTCTTTATTATTATCGGATCTTCCTGTTCTTCAAAGTTTTCAGTGTCTAAACGAAAATACATGAAGGGTTATCATTTTAACGTTGCGAAAAACAAAGCCGTTAAAGTAAATGGAGTGAGCGAAATACAAACAAAAGAAGTTAGACTTCATTCTTTAGTTGCGGAAAACAGAGTTAAAGACGAAAATGTATTTGCTAGTGTTGATAAACAGCCGAACCAGAATATTGGAAAACCAATCAATTTTTGTATAAAAACAAAAATAAAATCACCAAGTCAATTAAAAAATTTGAATTTGTTGGTTGTTGATAGATCGATTTTAAATAAAAACTGTTCAAGCTCGAAAATTCAAAACAAATTAACCTCAAATTTTAATAAACTCAGTGCAAACAAACCATTTGATTTTTTTGGAGGAGGCTTTGGTAGTTTTGGAACAACTTTGTTGTATGCATTTATGGGAATTATAGTCTCAATTTTATTTATGTTTCTAATTTTTGGTTTTTTCGCATTAGCATTAAGTGGGGGTGGTGTAATTTTTCCTTTATGGCTTAAAGGTTTATCGATAATAATTGGACTTTTGATTTTATTAGCAATAATTGTTGTTGTTGTAATTAACGGAGACTAAATTTTAAACGATGAAATCAGTTTTATTTTTTTCTTTATTCTTCTCATTAAATTTTGTGTTTTCTCAAGAGATTCGTAGGATATCAAAATCTGTCAAGGAGATTCAAGAAAAAAATTATATTTATGTAAACGCTATAAAATCTAGCGGTAACACTCTAAATAAAGAAGTTGCATATAATTATAACGATTCTATTCTTTTTTTAAAAGAATTAGACTCTTTTTTTGTAGCTTTTGAAAAAAAATTAATTAATGAAGGGCATTCAATAAATTTTGCAGGAAATAATCGTAAAATGAATTATGTTTTATTTATAGGAAACGCTGGTTATATAGATGCTTTTTATTATGATTTTGAAGATGGAAAATTAAAACTTTCTTTCGTAGGTATATTAAGCTCATTTGTTGCTAATTATAAATGGGAAAATTCGCAAAAGGCTAGAATGGTTCATAAAAGTAGTTATGATTTTAAATAAATATCTGCAATAGGGCAACTAATTATGCTTGTTTGTTAGCTAAATTTTAATTTTCTTTGACAAAATAAAATAATATGAAAAAGCTAAGGTTTCTTTGTTTGTTCTTGATAATTTCTTATTTCGTAAATGCCCAAGATATGATTGTGAAAAAGGATGGATCAATTGTAAAGGTTAAAATAGTAGAAGTCGGAGATGATATTATAAAGTATAAAAAATTTGGCAATCTAGATGGTCCATTGTATTCAGTCTCTAAATCAAATCTGACCTCAATAAACTACGAAAATGGGGAAGTGGAAAAATTTGAGTCCTCGGAAAAAACTGTAAAAAGCGATGATGCAGATGAAGATTCTGAAAAAGAGGAGAAATCAAAAAGCAATCCGATTTTAGAAGATGCTAATCTTAAAAAAACGATTGAAGGTATTGCGAAAGATTGTGGTGAGCAATTGATAAGAAATTGTGCTAACGGTAAGATTGATAATTCAACCACGGAAATATTTTGGGATGGTGCTTATAAGGATGCAATAACTCATGAAATAATTGTACCAATACGAGCTAGTTGGAAGCCCAAATGGACTGATGGTGCCGGGAAGTGGATTAAAGGAAAAATTCTTATTTCTAGCAATGGCGAAAAAAAATGGGTTTATCAGAATGATAATGGCCTCGCTTTTTCTAGTTGTGCAAAAGGATTTAAACTTAAGTAAGGTTATATTTAATTTTATTTTTAACGAACTTATTTCATTAAGTATAGTAATTCAAAATTTAATGAGGGTAAAATTGTTGTTTAACAATAATATCAATAAGCGTTTATTTTTCTACCTTTAATTAATGCAATATATTTAAAGAATTGTTAAAGAAATTTGACAAAACTCAGTACAGCGGATGTTTTAGGTAAACTAAAATATTAGATTAATAATACAAAGTCGAAAACATCTAACATTTGACGACAAAAATTCAATAAAATATTTGCAAATTATAATCATTTTTCTTTTATTTGATAAAATTTAAAAATCAAAAACAATGAAAAAATTAATTATCCCAGTTGGTGTTGTTGTGGCATTAACATTGTCAAGCTGTAATCATCGTTTAATTGACTTTACTGTGATTAGTTCTAAAAACGTAACCTTACGTTTACCAGACGATGCTAAAGGCCCTCGTTCAACCGGAAAAGAAATGAAAATGTGTACAGCCCCACAATTAAAAGCTGCTGTTGATAAGGCAATTGAAAATGCAGGTCCAGGATACGATGCGTTAATTGACGGTGTTGTATTTCAGAGAAATGAGGTATTTAGAGCTGGTTGGGTTGTAGAAGGTACTCCAATAAAAACCGGTAAATTGAAAGCGTCTAATAACTAAAGTAACGTTAAATTTTTCTTATTTAAGCCATTCTGTTTAATACGGAATGGCTTTTTTATTACCGAAAATTTAGATATTTATAATTTTGTTATTTCAATAAATACATTCTTAAGGCAATTACTCCAATTAAAGAAAAAGTATAATAATTTCATTGTACGAGCTTGATATAAAAATTTAGATCAAAAATGACAAACACTAACGGCTGAATAAGTTAAAGTATATTTAATTTCCAGATTTTAATCGTTTTATCCATTGATGCAGAGTAAATTGTATTTGCGTTTGCTCCGAATTTTACATCCATTATTGTAAGGTCGTGTGCTGGAAAACTTTTAATTGCCGTTTTAGTCCTAAGGTCCCATATAATAATTTCTTTCCCTAACCCAGCTGAAACTAAATATTTACCATCTTTACTAATATCAAGACTAACTACACCGTCGCTGTGACCCTTTAGTGTTGCTATTAGCTTGCCACTTGAAATATCCCACACTTTTATTGTTTTGTCTAGACTTGCGCTGTAAATATATTTTTCGTCGACTGATAAGCAAATGTCATAAACCCAATCATCATGCCCTGCAAATTGTTTTATTAAGCCGCCTGTATTTACATCCCATAGTTTTATAATATTATCATGCCCACCACTAATGAGCAAAGTTGAAGTTTTATTAAAAATCGCATTGTCTACCCAGGTAACTTCTGGTGTTTCAATTTGTTTTTTTAAGGAAGATGCTTTCCAAATAATTAAAGTTTTATCTCGCCAACTAGAAGTTGCTATATATTCTTCATTAGGCGAATAAATGCAAGTTTCTAAAAAAGTTGTGTGTGAATTTTTTTTGGTTCGAATCTTTTTAAATTTTAAAAAATCATATTCAGAAAATACTTTAAACGAAGCTGCTAAAAATTTATCGCCTTTTAAATTAAACTTAACTCTTTTTACTGAATAGTTGAAATTACTGATTGTTTTAGTGTTGCTATTATTTGTTAAATCCCAGAGGCGAATGGTTTCATCTTTACTGCCCGAGATAAGAAATTTATTATCGGGTGATATATCAATTGAGTTAATGGCTCCGGAATGACCGATTAGACTTGCAACTAAAGAATCTTGAGCGGTTATAAATGTTAAATTTATTAGAAAGATTGATAATATTATATAATTTTTTTTCATCGTTTTAGTTCATTAAGAAATGTATCTTTAAATTTATCATTGTATTTTCGACTATTTTTGTAATTATATAAAGGTATAATTTCGTTTAGTTGATTTACACCGCCAGTATAAAATAATCTTATTAAATGTGTCCCAACTGTAGCAGCAGTTATGTAGTTGCCTAAATAAAGGTTTAAGACAGTGTAGCCAACGGCTAGTAGTTGTAAACTTATATTGGTTAAAGCTTTTCCGTGCCTTTTAGCATAAAACAATCCTGCGCCTGGAATGATTTTCGAAAGGCGTCGTGCTTTTTTTAGTGATTTTAATTTTGGGAAATTTTCTTTTTTATAACTCGAAGAAACAATTTTTTTTAAATTTTCTTTTTTTTCAAGGGCAAAATCAGATTGATTAATAAAATCTAGGAACTTGTAATTAGCCTGAAAATAGTCGTTCTTTTCGTTAAGAATAAATCCATGAAGTAAATTGGCGTTTACAGTATTTTTGTTTGAAATTGGCAAACTTGCTATTCTTAAACAATACTTTTCAGCGTCATTATAATATTTGGATAGATATAAATTCAGAGCACATTCGTACCACAAGAAAGCCTTTGAAGAATCATTTAAAAGTTCATTGTTTAAGAGTCTGTATAAATTTTTGTAAGATTCAAAAAAATCGCCATTCTTCTTAAAGCAATTTGCGCGTTTTGTCACCATATCAAACCGAACGGAGTCATTCTTTATAAAAAAATAACAGCGTTCGTATTCTGTTGCGGCTAATAAATAAGCTCTGTTTTCAAATAAACTATCTGCTTTTTCAATTGAAAAAAGCTGTGCTTTACCGAAAAAACTTATTAATAGGAACTTTAATGCTAACCAATATATTGTGCTTGTTCTCATGTTGCTTTTCAATTTTTACAAGTTGTACAGAAACTGCACTACCCCATATATTGCCAATATAGAATAGGCTAAATAGGCCTGAAAAAAAAATTGTTTGTGGGTGCTTTATACCCATTCTTAAATAATTTTCTGCAGCTACAATTCCAAATAAACCACAAGTTAGAAAGGATGATAGTGCCTGACCATTGTTGCCCGTGTATACTTTGCCTAAGCCGGGCAAAATTGCAGATAGAGTACCTGCAATAAAAGGAGATTTACGTTTTATTTTTTGTTCAATTATTGAATAGTTTTTTAGGTTTTGAATTTCTTCCTGGATTTCAGGAGTCTGAAATTTGAAGTTTTTGGAAAGTGAATCAAACAATTGATAGTTTTTGTTTAAAAGATAAAGTCCAGATAATTCAAACCGATTTAATTCGTTAAGTGAATTGTTAGTACTTTCTTCGATAGATTTGTAAATGGCTATTGCAGAATCAATTTTGTTGTTTTCTGCATTGATGTTGCCTGCTAAATAATGCGCTTTATAATAGAAAAATACGTTGTCGGAAACTTCTGTAAGATGTTTGAGAGCTTCGTTTGTTTTTTTTTCGTTGTAATACTCCATCCCTAAAAAATAGTGCACTGAATCTTTATAAAGTGGATTTATAAAAGAATTAGAAAATAATTTTTCAGCTTCCGTTTCTGCCTCCGTAAATAATTTATTTTTTGAAAGATGAATAATAAAATTGAAATTATCAAAATCCCTAATACTGTCCTTAAATGTTTGAGCATTTAAATCAAAATTCTTGAGAAAGAATAGAAATATAAAAACTTTAAATTTCATTTACTTTCTTTTAGACGATAGTATATGGGTAAATCATTCACTTTCCCATTTTCATTAAATAGAACTGGATGAAAATCGATACTTGATAGTCGGGTGCAACGAGTCAGTCTGTCTGTTGAAAGCGCTACACCTTTTGGTATTCCATACATTTTGATACATTGTTTACTGAAGTTGGAACAACTCGGGTCAAAAGCGCAGCCAGCCATTATTTGAGGTGAAATAACCTTTTGATAAAATAGTAATGACCCCCCAAAGACCAAGCTTACTGGATTATATTTTACATACCAAGGTTTACCTTCAAAGACATAGTTAACCTGACGACTCTTCAAATAAGTTGAATCTTCAATTTTTGTATTTAAGATGAGTTCTAAATCGTTTTCAACTTGTGAATAAGAATACTGGCAAGTAAAAAAAAGTATGACAATGCAAACTAATTTCACTTTGCCATTTTTGATTTTAAATAGCCAAAAATGATTGGCAAAACAGAAAGTAAAATAATTCCTAAACAAACTAAGTCAATGTGTTTTCTGATAAATTCAACCTCGCCCAATAAATAACCTGCAATTGATAAGCTACCTATCCATAAAGCACCGCCCAGTAAATCAAAGCTTACAAATTTTTTGTAATTCATTTCGGCAACACCGGCAGCAAAAGGAGAGAAGGTGCGCACAATGGGTACAAAGCGCGCCATGATAATTGCTTTTGTGCCATGTTTTTCAAAAAACACATGGGTTTTATCTAAATATTCTTTTTTAACAATAAGTTTTCCTTTTATTTTAAGCGAAAATATTTTTAACCCTATTTTTCTGCCCACCCAATAATTACAATTGTCGCCTAACACGGCGGCAATAAATAAAAGAATTAGTAAGTACGATAAATTTAAATGGCCTGAGCGTGCAAATAAACCTGCTGTAAATAATAATGAGTCTCCAGGCAAAAAAGGCATAGCTACTAAACCGGTTTCTATAAAGATGACTAAAAATAAAACGGTATAAATAGCGGTTCCGTAATTAGCAAATAACCAATCAAAATCTAAGTGCAATATGTGTTTAAATAACTCTACCATAAAATAATTATAAGTGTTTAATTTTTAGTTTTAAATAAGTATTAGTTGTTTTAAAACCAGTTATAATCCTATTTCTTCAATATAAGCTAAAATGCCACCTTTTAAATTGTAAAGGTTTGTAAAGCCTTGTTGACTTTCTAATGCATTAATAACTGTAGCGCTACGTTTACCACTTCTGCAGTGAACAACCACTTGTTTATCTTTCGAAATTTCTGATGATCTTTCTAAAGCTTCGCCCATTGGAATTAACGTTCCGCCAAGGTTAGCTTCATCAAACTCATGCTCTTCGCGCACATCAATTAATTGAAAATCGGCATTAGAGTCTTTTAATTTTTTTAATTCTTGTACTGTTATTTCTTTCATACGTTTAAATTATTGTTTTTTTAATGTCATATGGTATATCCATCTTAGTCTTTTGTAGTTGTTCTTTTGGCAAACATGGATATTTCCTGATAATTTTTTTTAAAGTGTTTGTTTCATTTCTTCCGGTAAAAATGTAAAAAAGGTATCACCGCGTAATCCTAAACGTAAAGTTTCTAAAGGAATAACATCGTCAACACTAATATTGCCAACGTTTACATTGCAGCCAAACATTTTTAAAAAATAAACTTGTTGACTTTTTTGTGGTGTTTCCCAAATTATGTTTTCTATTTTTACTTTATTTACAATTCTGTTAATTAACATGGTATGCGCACTTCCGTTCTTATGAAAAATACCAACAGTACCACTTTCTCTTGCCTCGGCAATTACTTTAAAGGCACCTGCTTTTAATTCATTCTCCATCATCTTAATCCAACGTGCCGGATGTATGATTACACCTTCTTCTTTACTTCCTACCTCGCTTAATACAGTGTACTCTTTTGCAAGTTTACTAATGTATTCGCATTTTTTATCATGATCCAACTCAATACTTCCATCACTTACTTCAGCACAATCCAATCCAAAGTCAGAAATGTATTTTAAATAATCGTCAAATTTATTTCTAATTACAAATGCCTCAAATAAAGTGCCGCCAACATAAACTTTTATGCCTGCATCTTTATAGAGTTTTATTTTTTCTTTTATGTTCTTAGAAACAATTGATGTTCCAAATCCAAGTTTTACAAAGTCTACATAATCCGACGAAGCGCTTAAAAAATCTTCAGCTTGTCTCATGCTTATTCCTTTGTCCATTACCATTGTTACACCGTTTTTACGAGGACTAACTGTGCGTTCGGGTAAATGCGATAGGTTAAAATTATAATTTTTTGCCATAGTTATTTTTTAAAGGTGGATATTAAATTCAATATTTCTTTGTCGTTTTTTAATACGGGAGCGTATTCAAAAATTTCGTCGTGTTTCGAGTAATCCATCGTTAAAGCTTTTTCTAAATACTCTAACGATTCTTTTCTGTTTTCTTTATCTAATAAGATTACACTCATGCGATAATATAATTCCGGTACATCAGGAAAACGTTTTATGCCTTCCATTAATGTTTCAAGTGCATTGGTGATATAACTGTTTTGATGTAATAATTTGCTGTAATCTAACCACACATCATAATCCGAATATTCTAATTCAATTACGCGTTGGTAGGCCATAGCCGCTTCTTCCATAAATCCAAGCTTTTCTTGCACTTCTGCAAACACATACCAGTACTCAGCATCATTCGGATTTATTTCTATTGCTTTTTTAATGTAATGTACACCTTCTGTTAGGCGGTTTAATGCATCTAACACCACACCAATTCCTAACCAGGCATCAGAATTTGCCGGATCTAGCTTTACGCATTTATTATAATTAATCAATGCTTCTTCAAAACGATTTAAATTTTCGTAGCATTCTGCAATGTAAAAATAAGTTGTTGGCTCGCGTTCTTCGTGTTTAAAGGTTTCTTTGTAAACAAGAATGGCCTCTTCGTATTTTTCTAATTGCGCTAATGAATTAGCTTTATTAAAATAGGCAGAACTAAAATTTTCGTTAATGGCAATAGAATAATCATACGCTTCAATTGCTTTTTCAAACAAACCCATTCGGCTGTAACCAAGCCCTAAATTAAACCAGGCAAAATAACTGTAAGGATGATTGTCTATATAACTTTCGTAAAAGGCAATGGCCTCGCTTGATTTACCTGTAAGATCAAAACAAAGCGAAAGTTCATTTAATGCCACTTCGTTTTTAGGATTTAACTTGATGGCTTTTTTTAAATAATAAAGTGCGTCTTCCGGCTTATCTTCATTTAAAAATTCTACTCCTAATGCAACATACACTTCATCTTTACTTTCGGCAAGCGGAATAGCATTTTTAAAATTTTCTATAGCTTGTTCGCCAAGCCCCATTTGACTGTAGATATATCCGCGTGCCATATACAAATCAAAATTATTTTGTTCTATGGCTTCTACTTCATTTAAAATGGTTAAGGCTTCGTGGGTATAATGTTGGCTTGATAAATATTGCGCGTGACGTATTTTTATGATGCTCGAAAACGGATATCTTTCTAAACCATAATCAATCGCTTTTTTAGCCATATCATAATTTAGCCATTGTAAATAATAATCAATTATTTCCTCAATATCATCTGCATCAAAAAACTGGGGCTGACCTGAAATCAGCATATCTTCAAAAAGCTTTAAGTTCTCTTCAAATTCGTTCTCATGTTGCCCATCTGCATCGTCGTCAAAAGCACTCATACTACAATCTAATAAACAATAAAATTACGAGATTTTTTTTAGCAAAAAAGGTTGATTATTTCAAAAAAAGGTGTATAAATAATAAAGGAACTATTTTAACAGTTTTTTAAAGTTTTATTTGCAGTGTTAGGTAAGCGTTTATTGGGTCTGCGGGTATAATTCCCGGCCCGGGATAGCCCTCGGCGCGGCGTGTAAAATACGCGTTGTTTAACAGGTTGTTAATTCCTGTATAAACACTCAAATATCGCCAAGAATAGCCGGCAGAAAGATCCATAACCGAATAGGCCGGAATTATTCCAAAAATAGCTGAGGGTGAGGAAGTTGAATTTGTGGCGTCGGAAAATTGTTTGCTGGTATAAGCATATTGATAGGTGACACTAAATTTTTTGAACGAATAGGTTAAACCGGTTCTGGTAATAATGGTTGGCACAAATTCTACTTTTTTATTTTCATAAACCGGTTGTTTGCTGTTAATATAGGTTGCCTCTATGTAAGATGTGTTAATAAATGACGATAGTTTGTGCAACGAGTTTTTATTGAAAAGTTTTATCCAATCCAATTCAGCAAAGGCTTCTAAGCCAATATTTCTGCTATCGCTCACATTTGTTCTATATCTAATTATTTGGTAAGAAAGTGTATCAACAGTTAACACGGTGCCAATTCGGTTGTTGTATTTTAACAAAAAACAGCTTACATCAAAATATAGCAAATTTTTAATTGCCCCGCGTATACCGCCATCAGTGGTGTAGCCGTTTTCGTCTTTTAAATTTGGATCTACTTGAAAGTTTGGATTAAGCACTCGCATATCGTTAAAATTAATTGAGCGGTAGTTTTGACTGAAATTAGCATAAAGATCAATTTTGTTATTTATCTTATACTGAGTGCCAATACCTGCAAGTAAAAAGCTACGGATGTTTTCTCTTGCTTCGTTTACTTTTAAATCTAAAAGCGTGTTTCCGGCACCATCTTTATTTATTAAGCGAAAATAGCCTTCGGAGCGTGTTGAAATGTATTCGTACCGTAAGCCTGGTGTAACGCCCCATTTTTTTGTTAGCTGAAAAATGTTTTCACTAAAAACTGCATAATTCTCTGAAGGAAATAAATACGAAGAGTTTTCTAAATTATCAGGATTTAAAAATGTAAAATTTGCATCCGAAAATTTACTGGCGTCTCCTTGTTTACGATTTGTTTTACCATGGTAATACCTTGCGCCAATTAAAAAATTGCTTTGGTTTGTAAGAAATGAATAGCGGTGTAAAAATCGTAATTCGGCACCATAATTTTTATAGGCATCACTTAATAACGATCGGTTTAGGGTGGTATCGTCTGGCCTATCGGCTCTGCCAAGGTAGCCTAGTGCATCGCGGCCGGCGTTTAATCCAAAACTTGTAAAATTTAATCGCGTTCTGTCGTTTATTTTATAATCACAGCTCAGCGAAAGTAAATTCCAGTTTACTTTAAACCAATTTCTATTTCTAAAACTTTGGCTTGGGTCGGTCTCAAATTGTTTATCGGTTAGGCCTCCTGCTTGTTTAGAGGTGTAGGTTAAAAACGTGTATTCTCCTTTAATATAAAAGCGTTCGTTAAATTTATATGTGATTGAAGTAAAGGCGTTGTGATGATTAAGGGATGAATTTGGGCGCCAGCCTTGGTATTTTTTGTATTGATAAAATGTGTTGTACGAAAGTTTTGATACTTTTCCGGATAGCTGGTTAAAGGAATTAAAAAAACCAAAAGAGCCAATGGTTTGTCGGCTGTTTAAAGAGATTTTTTTTGTTTGCGGGGCTTCGGTAAATTTATAA
>Ga0066445_1000298_pt1 | contig 14970 bp, 17 predicted proteins | sample LakWasMet67_HOW9_2_FD_59533 | JGI IMG/M metagenome (GOLD analysis project Ga0066445, IMG submission 59533) | Freshwater sediment methanotrophic microbial communities from Lake Washington under simulated oxygen tension - Sediment Metagenome 67_HOW9 | ecosystem: Environmental > Aquatic >...
TGAATGAGGCGCCGTCAAAGACGAGTTCATCTTGGCCGCCGACCAAATTGGCATAAATCATGGGTAGGCCGGTTTCCTTGATACGGTCTCGCAGTACCTGATAGCGGGTCGTTTGCTTATGCATGTGATAAGGCGAGGCATTGATCGTGAGCAACACTTGCGCCTCGGCTTGCAGAGCTTGCAGTGCCGGTCCAGGCACCCAGCTATCGGCGCAGATTAACAGCCCATAGCGCACGCCATGCCATTCAAACACCACGGGGAGCTCGCCTGCTTTAAAGTAACGCTCCTCATCAAACACACTGTAATTCGGTAGATGATGTTTATGATAAGTGGCTTGGATGCGGCCCGAATGGATAACGGACGCGGCGTTGTAATGCTTGCCTGAGAGCGCATGCGGATGGCCAACGATCACTGCCATGTCTGCCGGTAAGCGTTGTTCCAACCACTGCAACGCGCGTTGATTGGCTTCGTGAAAGTCTTGCCTGAACAGCAGATCCTCTGGTGGGTAGCCACACAAGGCCAGCTCTGGGGTCAATAACAAGCGCGCCCCTGCTTGATAGGCTTGATCAGCCAGCGCCAAGATATGTTCAGCATTTTGTTGCATGGCACCAACCATGCAGTTCATTTGTGCGATTGCGAGTTTCATGGGGTTTTTAATGGGGACCTGAGGTTAGTACTTGCCGCCAGCCGCCTTGATTAACTCAACCATTGCGGGGTTTTGTCCTTTGAGCGCATAGACATAAGCAGTCAGGCCATATTGGTCGCGTGTTTTCACATTGGCATTGTGCGCCAATAGCAGGCTGGCCATTTCAGGGGCGTTATTGCTCACCGCCAAATGCAGTAGTGGCGTGCCCTCACTGTCTCTATGGTTCGCATCCGCTTTGTGTTCGAGTAAGGCTTTAGCAACCTCGGTCTGGTTTTTAGTCACGGCCCAGGTGAGGGCCGTCCAGTCATGCTCATCTTCTTCGTCCACTTTGGCCCCATGCTCCAACAGATAAATCGCTGCCGGCACATGACCCTCTCTGGCGGTAATCATCAGCGCGGTAGTGCCTAATTTGTCTTTGAGGTTGGCGTCTGCACCATTGGTCAGCACCGAAGTGATCGTGGGTACGTCACCACTTTTCGCCGCGTACATGAGCGCAGTTTTGCCGTCTGACGACTTGACGTTGGCATCAAAGCCACGTGCGATAATTAAGCCAACAATTTCGCTAAAGCCAGAGGTTGCAGCCAAGCCTAGCGCGCTCCATCCGGCAGGGTCTCGCACTTTGACATCGGCCCCTTTTTCTAACAAGACTTTGACCGCGTCCAGATTGTTCTTTTTAGCCGCAAACATCAGCGCAGTCCAACCGCCTTGATCTTTGGCGTTGATCTCAGCCCCATGCGAGAGTAATTCACGAATCACTTCTGCCTGATTTTTGCGCGCGGCATACATCAGGGCAGTGATGTGATCACTATCAGTCACATTGGGGTTTGCACCACTTTTGAGCAGCGCTTTTACTGTGGCCAGATCGCCTTTAGAGGCAGCAATCAACAGATATGAGATATTAGCGCTCGGGTCTATGCTGGTTTCATCAGGCGCTGTTTTAGTGGCAGCAACGCTTGGCAAATTGACCCCCAGCAACAGGCTGGCACTCACGCAGAGGGCGCTGAGCCAATAGAGTGTCTGAGGGCGATGCTTCATGCCGTTTCCTTTATTCAAGTGGTTGCACGTTTGATGGCTTCTAGCACGGCCTCACCGAGGCCTGCCGGGGAGGCTGCCACAACGCAACCCGCAGCTTCTAGTGCAGCAATCTTGTCTTCGGCGCGCCCTGAGCCGCCCGAAATGATCGCACCGGCATGGCCCATGCGTTTGCCTTTGGGGGCGGTCAAACCGGCGATATAAGCCGCCACTGGTTTTGTCACATGATGTTTAATGAAGTCAGCAGCGGCTTCTTCGTCACTACCGCCAATTTCACCCACCATAATGATGGCTTCAGTCTCAGCATCCTGTTCAAACAGCGCCAAGCATTCAATAAAGTTTAAGCCTTTGACCGGGTCACCACCGATGCCAACACAGGTGGTTTGGCCCAATCCTAGTGCCGTGGTTTGATGCACCGCCTCATAGGTGAGCGTGCCTGATCGAGAGACCACGCCTACTTTGCCGCGTTTGTGGATGCTCCCCGGCATGATGCCGATTTTGCATTCATCCGGCGTGATTACGCCAGGGCAGTTGGGGCCAATCAATTTAGTGCCATTCGCACGCAAAGCGGCTTTCACGTTTAGCATATCCAACACTGGAATGCCCTCGGTGATGCAGACAATCAATTCAATGCCCGCATCTGCCGCCTCTAAAATAGAATCCGCTGCAAACGGAGGCGGCACATAAATGACACTTGCATTGGCTTGGGTTTCTTTGACCGCTTCGCGCATGGTGTTGAACACCGGTAGATGCAGATGTAGCTGTCCGCCTTTGCCGGGCGTCACGCCACCGACCATTTTTGTGCCATAAGCCAGCGCTTGCTCGGAGTGGAAAGTGCCTTGTTTCCCGGTAAAGCCTTGGCACAAAACTTTGGTATTTTTATTGACTAAAATCGCCACGACTATGCCCCTTTGCTCACGGCTTTGACAGCTTGCTGGGCACCGTCAGTCAGGCCTTCAGCTGAAATAATATTCAATCCGCTATCGCGAAGCATTTGTTTGCCCAACTCAACGTTGGTCCCCTCGAGACGGACAATCACTGGAATGGTCATGCCCACTTCGCGGACGGCGGTGATAATGCCTGTCGCAATGATGTCACAACGCATGATGCCACCAAAAATGTTGACCAGAATCGCTTGAACATTGGTATCTGCCAAGATGATTTTAAACGCCTTGGTGACCGTTTCTGCGGTCGCGCCACCGCCAACATCCAGAAAGTTGGCGGGCATGCCGCCATGCAGCTTAATTAAATCCATGGTGGCCATGGCTAAGCCCGCGCCATTGACCATGCAACCGATATTGCCATTTAAGGCGATGTAATTGAGGCCACTGTGGTGCGCTTCTGCCTCTTTGGCATCATCCTGCGACCAATCACGAATTTCGGCAAACGGTTTTTGGCGATAGAGTGCATTGTCATCGACGGTCATTTTACAATCGAGCGCCACCAGTTTGCCGTCGGTCGTGACGATCAGTGGATTGATCTCAAGCAAAGCCAAGTCATTGTCTTTAAATAATTTATACAAGCCCTTGGCGAGTTTGGTGAACGCACCGATCTGATCGACGCTTAATTCAAGACTAAACGCCAGATTGCGCGCTTGGAAATCGACCAAGCCATTCAGCGGATCACAGATTTCTTGCAGAATTTTTTCCGGTTGGGTGGCGGCGATGTCTTCAATGTCCATCCCGCCAGCACTCGAGGCCACCATCACCACGCGCTCGAGGCTGCGATCCACCAACATCGACAAATATAACTCACGGGCAATCGGTAAAGTTTGCTCAACCAACACTTGGTGTACCGGTTGACCATCTGGTGCATTTTGGTAAGTGACCAAGTGTTTACCCAACAAGCCGCCGGCGACCGTTTGTGCTTCAAGCGCGGATTTGACCACCTTGACACCACCGGCTTTGCCGCGTCCACCGGCGTGCACTTGCGCTTTAACGACCCAGGCGTCTCCCCCTAGTTCTTTGGTGGCGGCAGCGGCAGCTTCTTCTGATTGGACGACTAGACCGGCCGGGGTTGCCAAACCGTACTTTTGCAGTAGCTGTTTGGCCTGGTATTCGTGCAGATTCATGAACGTAGTGGGCTTTTGTTGGTTAAGCTGCTATTTTCGCGCAAATACCCCAGCAAGGCTAGACTACAAACAAAAAAACCGTACACAAGTACGGTTTTTTGTGGCCTGAAGGTTTAAAGGTCTTGTGCCCAAGCGTTGCCGTAGACTTTTGCGCGCCGAGACATCACCAGCATTTGATACATGCTAACGACCCACATATAGCTAGAGGCGAGGCTGTATCCAATGCCGCCGATGATGGTCAGCCAGGCAAAATGTGGCGATAGTTTGGTGAGCCACCAAGACATCACATCGATAATCAAAAAGCCGAATGGAAACGTAATGGCAATGATTTTTGCCGTTTTAGGCACATTGACCGCAAAACTAAAAATCAGGCCAATAAAAAAGAAAATAAAACTGATCCCAAACAGGTGGATATGCGACACCCGGGTCAAACCACTAATGGTCGCGCCATCATTGACTTCGGCACGTGATTTTACTTCTGCGTATTTGGTGAAGTCAGGAATGCCAGGAATCTGGCTATGACACATGATGCAGTGCTTGGCGAACACCGCTTTGTAATGCGACTCCCACTGTGCTTCAGGGGCACCTTGTTGCGCCCACTTGATGATGTCTTCACGCACTTCGCGTGGCGCTTTGTCCGACATGGAGCCGTTTAATTTACTGGCCAATTTAGTGCCGCTGCGGTCCCCATAATAGCTGTAGACAATGTCATCAACAGATAGGCCAAATTTGCCATCAGCCATGCCATGGGTCAGCATGATTTGTAAGCCGGCCATACCCAATCCGACCCCCACTACCAATAGGTAGCCGATAAAAAGCGCTTTAAGCGGCAGTGGTAAGTTAGGCAGGTTCAGCCAAGACAATGTGTGTAAATCCTGTTTCATAGGTTCCCCGGGGATGTCATTTTTCGTCAGGATACCATTGCTGCCAACAAAGCAAAAACAGAAAAACAGCTTTAAAACAGCCTGTACTCAGTGTTTGGGTAGGCTGCTGGTATACTTGCGCTTTTGCTTAATAAGTAGATTCAGATCATGCGTTTAGTTGTTCAAGGCCCTGCTATCAGCATGGCACACTTGTCTCACATTCATGGCTTAATCGGTGGCCATACCCAGTTTATGCAGCTTGCGGCGCATGCGTATTACCTGCCAGTGAGTGAGGGGGAGTATCTCGATGTGAAAGCCTTTTGTGCCAGCCAACAGATCGATTGCGCATTGGTACATGATCGTCAACGCTTATCGCACATTGGGTTGTGCGTGATGGACATGGACTCGACCCTAATTGCCATTGAATGTATTGATGAGATTGCAGACATGATGCAACTCAAGCCTCAAGTGGCGGAAATCACCGAGGCTGCCATGCGTGGCGAGCTTGATTTTTCGGCCAGCTTACGTAAACGCGTCGCCTTGCTTAAAGGGTTGCCAGCAAGCGCATTGCAACGTGTGATCGAGGAGCGTTTAACCTTTAATCCTGGTGCGCAAGCCTGGGTCAATATCTGTAAGCAACATGGCATTAAAACCATGGTGGTTTCTGGGGGCTTCACCTTTTTTGCCGATTACGTCAAAGATAGCTTGGGTTTGGATTACGCCGTTTCTAATACCTTGGCGATTGTCGATGGCAAGCTCACGGGGGAGGTGGTCGGCGATATCGTCGATGCCCAGCGCAAAGCCGATGAGCTCATTCGCTTGCGCGACGCGCTTGGGCTGGAGGTGTCGCAAACCATTGCGATCGGGGATGGTGCGAATGATCTGGCCATGATGCAGGTCGCAGGGGTAGGGGTGGCTTATCATGCCAAGCCGGTGGTGCAGCAACAAGCGATGTATGCGTTGAATATTGTCGGCTTGGATGGGGTGGCAAATCTGTTGACGATTTAGCCGCTGCGCAGCCACCGACTGCCGCGCAAGGGTCATTTAGCCGTTCCTCCATTGCGCCGGTGCCGGGCATGAAAAAATAAATAATTGATTTATTTATACTTTTTTTGAAAATAACGTTTGCTATTGTGGCGGTTAAGGCGCATAGTGGCGTTTCGCGAAGTTCAAGCATTGTTGTTTTCTCTGGTGTTATCTTTCGGTTCTATCGTTAATCCCGCTACTTGACCCTCGCCCTAAATAGGGGAAACCCTTTCATTTTTTAAGGAAATTATTATGGCTACAGGTATTGTAAAATGGTTTAACGATGCAAAAGGTTTTGGTTTCATTACGCCTGATCAAGGTGGTGACGACTTATTCGCGCATTTCTCAGAAATTCAATCTGCTGGTTTCAAAAGCTTGGCAGATAACCAACGCGTTTCTTATGAAGAAACTACAGGCCCTAAAGGCAAACAAGCGTCTGCAATTCAAGTGATTGCTTAAGCACGTGCGTTTGGGTGAAACTCACCCCCGATAAAGCCCGTTTGTACGGGCTTTTTTGTTTTTTATGATAAGGATACTAAATGGCTAAAGAAGAATTGATTGAAATGCAGGGCGCCGTCACTGAGATTTTGCCGGATGCACGCTACCGTGTGACCTTAGAAAACGGGCATAAACTGATTGCTTACACGGGTGGCAAAATGCGTAAACATAAAATCCGTATTTTGGCGGGTGATAAAATTACTATCGAAATGTCACCGTACGATATGGGCAAAGGGCGTATCACTTTCCGCCACCTGCCACCGCGTAAGCCTTCATAAGGCGTATTTAGCCGGTCTCTGCATTTAAATAGGCTAATTCAATATCGCTAAACCCAGCGAGTTTGCGGGCCTCTAGATTAAAAGGTCGCCGCAATGTGGGGGCTTGATATTGTTGCCTCAGCGTTTCAAAGGTCAACACAATATCCAGTCCGCGCTGATCGCATAAAAACTGGAACCAACGGTTGCCAATGGCCACATGGCCGATTTCGTCCCGTAGAATAATATCCAGAATGGCTGCCGCCGCATGATCTCCTGCTTGCGACAGTTTTTGTTTTAATGGTGGTGTGGCATCCAGACCGCGGGCTTCTAAGGTGCGCGGAACGAGAGCCATGCGCGCCAGTACATCCGATTGCGTCTTTTCGACCATCTCCCATAGGCTGTTGTGGCCATCAAAATCGCCATAATCAAATCCCAGCGTTTGCAAATGCGTGCGCAGCAATGAAAAATGGTAAGCCTCTTCTTTTGCCACTTTCAGCCAGTCACGGTAAAAATCAGGTGGCATATCGGTAAAGCGCCAGACAGCGTCAAGGGCTAAGTTAACCGCATTAAATTCAATATGCGCCAATGCATGAATCAATGCTGCACGTCCCTCTGCTGTATTCATGGCGCGGCGTTGAAGATGTTTGGGCGGCACCAGTGTCGGTTTGGTGGGCCGTCCCGGAATCTGGGCAGCTTGCGCTTGGATCAGGCGCGCGGGGTCGAGTAAAAGTGTGCCTGCGCTAGCCGTCTCCCACAGCGACAGTGTTTGCGCACATTTTTGTGTAGGGTCACACAGTGTCAGTGCTTGGAGGGCGAGGGTTCTCAGGCAGGTGGTCATAGGCTTGAAATTTTACCGTGAATCGGCTGCCAATGTGTTGTGTTGTTGGATGTGTTAGCCCCGGATGCACGGTGATGTTGGCATTGTGGTGTTCTGCAATCTCAGCCACGATCGCTAGACCCAAGCCACAGCCATTGCCCTGATTAGGATCCAGACGGTGAAAACGCTCAAAAATGAGCGCCGTCTGCTCGGCTGGAATGCCAACGCCACTGTCCGACACTTGTAATTGCAGCTGCTGTCCTGTTCGCCATAAACGGATTTCAATCAAACCTTGTGCTGGCGTATATTGAATGGCGTTTTCTAGTAGGTTGTTGAGCATCTCTGACAGCATGAGTGCGTCGCCAAGAACCGTATCCTGTTGGGTTTCGATTAACACTTCCAGCTCAAGTTGTTTGTCTGACGCTGGGCCTACCCAGCGTGCACATTGCTCATAAATAACGCTGGTGAGCGACACAGACTGAAGTTCTAGCTGGCTGCTTGCCGCATCTGTTCTAGCCATGCTGAGTAAGCGCTGGATGAGATGCGACAAGCGCGTGGTGCTGCGTAACATAAAGTCCAATGGCTCTTGCAAGGCGACTGGCGGTTGGCTTCTTAACGCCAGTTCTGCCTGTGTTTGCAAGCCTGCTATCGGTGTGCGTAATTGGTGAGATGCATCGGCTATAAATTGCTGCTGCTGTTGTAAGCCGGCTTTGACCCGTGATAACAGGGCATTCATGGCGTCTACCATCGGTTGCAATTCTAAGGGGGTTGAGGTGGTATCTAAGGGGCTCAGGTCGCGGTGTGATCGTTGGTGCAAAGACTGCCGCAGGTCTTGCATGGGCTTGAGTGCAAAGTGTATGCCCAACTCGATGACAATCGCGGCAAGAATCATCATCAATACTTGTGGTAACACCATTTCTTCGACCATTTCTGCCACCATCGCGTCACGTTTGCCAGTGGTTTCGGCCATCGTGATCAAAATATTGGGTGCATTGAGTGATTTACTCTCTGGTAAGCCAAAGGTGACTGCTCGAATTGCTTCGTTTTGATAGCGACTGTTGTAATAGACTTGTTGGTTGCCAGCGGGTGGTTTAGGCGGCAATGGCAATTGCGCCTCCCCAAACACCAGTTTTCCTTGCGGTGTGCTAATCCGGATGTAAATGCGGTCACCCTCGTTATAGCTGAGTAGGTGGCTTGCGACTTCAGGGATTTCGATCTTCACCTCGTTGTTGGCATCAATAACGACTTCATCAGCCAACGCTAGCACTGTGCGCAACAGTGCTTGGTCGTAGGCTTGTGTTGCGTAGAGCAACGCGCGCGAATAAGACAGCACGGCAGAAACGCCTAGCACCAGTAACATGGTTAATAATAACCACAACCGTAATTGGTTTTTAAGTGAGCGTGGCCCTGTCATGTTACGCATGCGTTGATGGATTCAGGTGTTCCGCTTCTAGCATGTAGCCCAAGCCGCGCACGGTACGGATGTGCGCGCCACTCGGTTCGATTTTTTTGCGTAGGCGATGAATGTAAACCTCAATCGCATTGTCGCCTAAGGTTTCATCCCAATTACACAGCGACTCCATGATTTGCTCTTTGGCGATGATCTTTCCCATGCGCATCATTAATGTTTCTAGAAGGTTAAGTTCGCGTGCCGACAGCGTGATGAGTTGGTCATTGATACTGGCCAATTTGTTAGCGACATCCAGTTTTAAATTACCACATTGCAACGGTAAGTTGTTGCCCAATTTGCTGCGGCGGATTAAAGCACGCACCCGCGCTTCAAGCTCTTCGAGGTGAAAAGGTTTGGTCAGAAAGTCATCCGCCCCTAGGTCTAAGGCTTGCACGCGGGTAGCGACATCTTCGCGGGCGGTTAAAATTAGCACCGCAATCGGGTTGGCAGTTTGTTGGCGCAAGTGAGCGAGTAACTGCATCCCATCCATGATGGGTAAGCCTAAATCTAGAATCACTAAATCGTAAACGTCATCTTGGATCGCCCGCAAGGCTTGTTTGCCATCCGTCACATGGTCGACCGCATATTGTGACTGTGTTAACGCCCGCACCAGTCCATTCGCAATCACTAAATCATCTTCCACAATCAATACACGCATGATTGACACCTGTTGAATAGAATGTGCCCAGTGTAACTCAAGGCTGGCCGGTTTTTCGTTTGTAAGTTTTGTGCAAGGCTGGCGTAAGTTGGCTGTAAGCCACGGGGCGTATTCTGCAGTTGTGGACAAGACGTGCGTTGCCACGATGCCAGATGAAAACAACGTACTACAAGCACAATAGCGATGAAGGAGCGACCATGACCAAGACCAAAACTTTGTTATTCCTGTCAGGATTCATTTTTTCTGCTTATGCTTTTGCCGGGACGAATCCTTCGCCTCACGACCAAGTCGAGATGCAAAAACATTTGAAAGTAGCCAAACACGCTGGTGCGCAGCCAGCGGTCAACGCTCCAAAAGAGATTGACAAAAAAACTGCGCAAACCAAGTCACTGTGAAGTTGCCTTCGCGCGCTGAATTCCCTGCAGCGCGCGGAGGTAATCAGCGGTTTCGTGTGTATCCTCTCACTTAACCACGCGCAAGCGTGGTTTTTTTTATTTGTGATCTGAAGATAACGGGAGGATATCCAGCTTGCCTGCTTTCATGTCCGGCACCAGCAGGTGATGATCGTCTTGGCTTAGCGCAATATCTGCAGCAGCTTGATAGCCTGATTTGATCAGCGTGACTTTGTGTTTTGCATCCACAGTAAATATATTGCCGGATTTCCAGTCGCTGACATAAATCATACCGTTGGCTTGTTTGACGATGCCATCCCCACCACCAAAGCCCTTCGCAACTTCTTCCAGTGTGCGATTGAGCAAGTTGTAGTCATATAGCACCCCAGAAGTGAAGTCGACGACCAAGAGATGTTCGCCTTTAGCATCAGCCAGCAACCCATTTGGCGCCAAAATGCGTGCATCAATACGATCATCCAGCAACAGGCTCAGCTTGCGTTGCGGCGTGACTTTGTAGACCACGCCACCTTTGCCGCTCCCTAAAATGTCCCCACTGTCGCTGATATACAGATTGCCATTCGCATCTGCGCTTAAGTCATTTAAAAATTGCGGTGTTTTTGGAAAATCTGTGGCGGCTAGAAACACTTCAGCGTGCACTGGTGACTCGTTTAAGGCAACACGCAATACGCGTGTTTTGTCAGCAATATAGAGATCATTGCCGATGATCATCAGGCCTTTGGGGTCGTCCAAGCCTTGTACCAATACCGATGTTTTGCCATGGTCAATCACGCGGATCTGACCATCGCCATCTTGCCCAAAGCCATTAATCTCGGAGACATAAATTTTGCCATCGGCGGCTTGTATCACCGATTCGGGCGTCAATAAGCCATCGACGGGTGTCAAGCCATGTGCCTGACTAAGGCCGCTGAAGCCTAGCGTCAGTGCGGTGAGCGTCGTGCGCATCCACCTGCGTTGTGAGAATGATAGCTGCATAAACTCTCCTAGAAAAAGGCCTTGGGTTGTGACAAGGTGTTGATGCTATTGCACAAGGCTTGATAGGTTTGCACAGGAGTTTGTGCCAATGATTGTTGGAAGGCTGGATTTTGCTGCAACTGGCTGATCACCTGATCAAAGGCTTGCTGATAAGACTTATGGGTGGCGTTTTCTACGTTATAGGTTAACCATCCACGAGATTGTCCCAGGCCCTTCACCGTCATCAGTGGTTTGCCCAAGGCGGTTTCAGCCGTGGACTGGCTGTAGACTTTGGCCGTGATCTCACTGTAAAAAATACCACTTTGTGGGTTGTAAAACATATTAGGCTCTATCACGATTAACGCTTGGCCCTTGGCATCCGCCTCGCAGCTTGAAGTCGTGTAGTTTTGTGCTTGAAAGCTACTGAGGCCGACGGTTTCGGCCGCTTCAGCGCGGTTATGCCAATAATTAAGATAAGGATTTAGCAAACGCACCGGATGTTGATAAAAAGACTCTGGCACTTGAATGACCAACGAAGACGGTGTGCCCGCTTGGCTTACACCCATCCAACCCAAACACAAGGCTGTCGTGATAGACCATAAAATTCGTTTCATATGTTGCTCCTAAAAAAGCCACTGTAGGGGCGCTACAGCGTGCGAATACGATAAATCCAGCCAGTCAGATCATCGGATACATATAGCCAGCCATCGCTGCCGATGATGACATCCACCGGGCGGCCCCAGGCCTGCTTACCCTGTAACCACCCAGTAATGAATGGGACGGCTGCTACCGGTTGTTGGTTCCTGAATTGTACACGCAGCAAGGCATAGCCGCTCGGTTGTTTACGGTTCCACGAGCCATGCAATGCCACGATCGCATCCTGTTGAATCTCAGCAGGTAACCGGCTGTGATGCAAGAAAGTCAGGCCAATTGGCGTGCTGTGGGCGGGTAGCGTTAACGCAGGGCCATGTGCCTGCTGACACGGCCCCGTCTCACTGGGCATGTTAGGGTCTGGCGTGAGTTGCCCAGGCGCCTCTGGCTGACCCCAGCAATGCGGCCAGCCATAGGCTTTGCCAGCCTCAATTCGGTTTAGGTGTTCGGGTGGCAGGTCATCGTTAATAGGGCCATTTTGCATGCCGCTGCGGTTGTCCGAGCCATTATTGGTTGCAAACATTTCTCCGCTTTGTGGATGCCAAGTAAAACTCTGGCTGTTTCGCAGACCGGTCGCCCAGATGGCGCTTTGCGCATGGCGGCCAACGGTGAGCAAGGCGCCCGCAGGGCGACCTTCGGCGGTGTAGCGCAACAGGGTTGCCCGCATCGGCTGCTCTTCGATACATACATTACAACTGGAGCCGACATTGACAAAAACATAACCGTCCGGGGACACTTTGACAGTTTTGAGGCTATGGCCCCCACTGGGCAGATTGCGAATCCATGGCTGCGGGCTTCCCCAAGCGTCACCTTGTTTAGGCAGTTTGACGACGCCCGTTTGCTCGGCCACTAGTAGGTCGTCTCCCAGCATGGCGAGCCCTTGAGGCGCATTGAGTCCTTGCGCGATGACCTCGACTTCGCCCTGTGCGTTCAAGCGCAAAATGCGGCCTGTATCAGCTAAACTCACCAATAATTGGCCGTGCGTGTCCAGTGCCAGCATACGCGGTGCGCCCCATGCACTCACATCACGAAAGCGTTCAATACGCATTCCGGCAGGTAAGGTTAGGGAGGATAATGCCGCGTCAACTTCAAGAGGTTGCGCCATCGCCTGATGCAAACTCAGGGCACTCAATATCCCGACCAGCCCATGCAGTAAAAAGTGCGAGAGCGATTTGGCTGGGGCGCTTTGCGCTTGCACCGATTTCATGTCAAGGTATCCGCCCAGATGTTTTCTGCCCAAGCTTGCGCATATTCCCCTTCTTGCACGGATGCTTTGCTGGAAACACCGCCACCCTCGGCCGCTACCATGGATTTCTTCGCCGGGTCGTAACGATAAACGTTGGCGACGTGAATGGCTTGCCGATCGTCAACAAAACTGTAGCAGGTATTCGCAAACACTGGCAGCGGGTTGGGCGCCTGACCAATTTGCAGATCGATGAGGGCGGCAGCACATATTTTCGCTTGCGAGGTGGCCATATGCGCGGATTTTGGCAGACCAGCTGAAATGCTATCGCCGATAATATGCACCTCAGGCGCGATTGCCGAGGCATAAGTGACAAAGTCTACTTCACACCACCGCTGATCTACATTGTTCAGGCCTGCAACTTGCGCTACTTTGCCCGCCAGTTGTGGCGGAATCACATTGAGCACATCCGCTTGCACGGATTCAAAGTCGGTCTTCACCGTTTTACTCAGCACATCCAGTTGCAAGATGTCGCTGTTGTTGTGGTATTCAATGATGCCTTGGTACGCCCCCTGAAAGCTTTGTAAAAACAATCCTTTTTTGGAGACGATGTCCGCATTGGCATCCAAGATAATGACTTTGCTGCGTGGCTTGTGTTGCTTAAAATAGTGGGCCACTTGGCAGGCGCGCTCATAAGGGCCGGGGGGGCAGCGATAAGGGCCTGCGGGGATGGTCATGACAAAGGTGCCACCATCCGGCATGCTTTCTAATTGTTGACGGAGTTGCAGCGTTTGTTTACCGGCTTTCCATGCATGTGGGATATCCGCAACCGGCGCGGGCATGCCAGCGATTTTACTGTAATTAAAATCGACGCCGGGCGCGATCACCAAGCGGTCATAACTGAGATTGCCACGGCTTAAACGAACTTGTTTATTGTCCAGATCAACTGCCGTCACGTTGTCCTGAATCCAGTCTATGCCATGTTGTTTACGTGACAATGCATAACTAAAACTTAAATCATCCAATCGTTTGCTACCGCCAAGCACTAGGTTGCTTTGCGGACACGAAATGAATTGTGGGTTGGGCTCTATCAAGCTGACTTTTAGATTACCCATACTCCAGTCGCGCAAATACTTGGCTGCAGTTAAACCTGCAAAGCCACCGCCAACAACCACAACATGTCCGAGCGGTGGTTTGTTGGCCCGTGCAAAGGCAGGTAGGCCACTAAAAGCCAGTCCACCATAAATGAGCGTGCGTGCAAATTGTCTGCGTGAGGGCAGGTGTGGGTGGTCAACGCTATGAGCGGATGGTTTCATTATTGCGCTCCCAAAAACGATTGGTGCGGTAACGCTGGTTGCGCTTTTCTAGGCTGTTGCGCAAAGTAGGTCGCCAATGCGGTAATTTCCTCATTGCTTAGGCCTTTGGCATGGTGGTGCATGACCGTTGCGCTCACTGAGCCATCCTTGAAGCCCTGCATACGTTGTGTAAAGTAGCCTTGATTGAGTGCGGCCAGCGAGGGGGTGCCGCCTGCGCTGTTACCATTGGGCCCGTGGCAGGCCGCGCAGGAGGCTGCAAGTGTCTGAATGGCCGTCGTGTCTTGTGCATAGGCTGGAAACGAGGCGACAGCGATAAAGCACCATCGCATACTGGCTTGTAAGAGTGTCATGCTTCCCCCAATATTGGTTGTGATTGTGCACACATTATTCTAAATGCAGCCGCCAGCGTGAGTGACTGCGGTTACATTAGGCCACCCTGATGATCGCTGAATGCAAAAACGGCCATGCAATGCATGACCGTTTTAGATTTAGATCACCGCCGATGGCGAGTGATTAAAAACATTTTTCTTCCTGGCAACCATCATTTTTGGTACCCAGTTGCGTGAGCAGATCAACCATTTTTTGGTTGTTTTCTTCTTTAAAGTATCGCACCAGCGACACATCGCCTTTGAGTTTGATGTTGACATCAGCACCCGCTGCGGCCAGATATTTCATGGATGTAGTGTCGCCAATAAATGCAGCCATATGGAACGCCGTGTTGTGGCTGGCCGGATGCACATAGTTCAAGTCAGCACCTTTTGAAACCAGATATTTCACGACATCCAGCTTGCCTTTAGAGGCTGCCATTTGCAGTGGCTCCCAAGCGAAGAATTTTTGTTTCACCAGACTTGGGTCTGCTTCAACAAATTTTTTCACTACTTTAACGTTACCACCCGTAAGCGCCTCGGTAAACTCCATGTATTCCTCGTCAGACAATGCAAATGCCTGCAAAGCGAACGACAGTGAGAACAAGGCCACTAAAAACTTAATTGATTTCATAATCTCTCCAAACACCTGATTTTCATTTTAAAAATAACAACATTGTTTATGCAACATGCATATTTACTGCGACCGGTGTTGCTTATCCGACAAAGGTACGTGCGTTGCGGAACATACGCATCCATGGGCCATCTTCCTG
>Ga0066445_1000306_pt1 | contig 14794 bp, 12 predicted proteins | sample LakWasMet67_HOW9_2_FD_59533 | JGI IMG/M metagenome (GOLD analysis project Ga0066445, IMG submission 59533) | Freshwater sediment methanotrophic microbial communities from Lake Washington under simulated oxygen tension - Sediment Metagenome 67_HOW9 | ecosystem: Environmental > Aquatic >...
TAAATGATGCATTAAGTGCAACATGAAGTGCGTCGTTAATTACTCTAATGAAAGAATGGAGGATGGATGAAATGAAGTGAATGGCGGGCGTTTTGTATCTGATCAATGCGTCAGAGATAGCGCTTCGGCAATCGCCTGTTGGCGGGCAGCGAAAATGGCAGATTTGATATGGGTAGGTCCGTCACAGGTGCGTACAATCGCCCCGGCGTCTACCGTCAGGGCCGCTAGCAGGGCGCGGGATAAATGATGCGCGTCATCGAGAGGGCATTCTTCTAATCCTAAGCGACCACGGCTATCACATTCACATGCCAGCAAAAAATCATCGAAACGCGCCCGCTGACGGAAGGCATCAAGCGCTTCTAAAAACTGTAATAGCGTGCTGGCCTTCATCTGCCGCACTGCATGTAATTTGCCATGATACTTGGCGACCACCAGAGCGAGGTCTTTGCAGTCGTTCGGGACTTTGAGTTTGCTGACGACCTCGTGAATCAGCGCGACACTGCGCAACTCATGGCCGATATGACGTGGCAATACGTCGGCAGGGGTGGTGCCCTTACCCAAATCATGGGTGAGAGCGGCAAAGCGCACTGGCAGGCTGAAGCCCTGTTTCGCAGCATAATCAATCACCATCATCACATGAACACCCGTATCGATTTCGGGATGATATAGGGCCGTTTGTGGTACACCCCACAAGGCATCCAGCGCAGGCAGAATCCTGTGCAGTGCACCGCATGCGCGGAGCGTTTCAAACATTCGGCTGGGTTGTTTCTCCATCAACCCTTTGGCAAGTTCTTGCCAAACCCGCTCTGGCACTAGCGCATCTACCTCACCCGCGGCGACCATCTCACGCATCAGTGCAAGCGTGCCAGGCGCGAGCGTAAATTCAGTAAACCGCGCCATAAACCTTGCGGCGCGCAAAATGCGCACTGGATCTTCAGCAAATGCATCGGTGACATGGCGTAGTATTTTTTGCTGTATATCGACTTGTCCGCGAAACGGATCGAACAGCTCACCGTCGTCCGTTTGGGCGATAGCATTGATAGTAAAGTCACGCCGCGCGAGGTCTTGTTCAAGGGTGACTGCTGGGTCGGCATAGACACTAAACCCTTTATAGCCTTTGCCGGTCTTGCGCTCAGTGCGAGCGAGTGCATACTCCTGATGGGTGTCAGGATGTAAAAACACCGGAAAGTCTTTTCCGACCGGGCGATACCCTGCAGCGATCATTTCATCTGGTGTGGCGCCAACCACAACATAGTCGCGGTCTTTCACCGCTAAGCCGAGCAAGCGGTCGCGGACTGCGCCTCCAACCAGATAAATCTGCATGACTCGCCCTAAAATGCGGCCCTAGCGCCTAGCGTTAATGACGCGCCCTGCCGCAGCCCGAAACTGGTCATAGGCGCCGCGTGGATTGTTTTTGACCAAGTAGCCAGAAATCACCGCAAACATATCGGTAGGCACGACGCATAATTCATTTGCCATCGGCTGTTGGCAGACATTATCTACCTGCATCGATTTCACGTTGTCGCGCGAGAGGAGCTTAATCGGCAACATCTGCATGAAACTGCCTTGCATCAAGGACATTTTCAGACTAAGACCAAGAATCGGCCGTTGCACATGAATGGTATTCATCACTGCCTCAATGATTTGTTGCAGGGTCATGATGGCGGGCCCGCCCAGCTCATAGGTTTTACCATAGGTCGCCGACTCTTCAATGGCATTGACCATGGCTGCCGCCACATCTTCAACCCAGATAGGCTGAAACTTGGCTTGTGGCATGGCCAGTGCCAACACCGGCACCACTTGGATTAGCTTGGCGAACAGATTGATAAAACGATCACGGGTGCCAAAAATGACTGAAGGTCTAAAAATAGTGACATGCAGTTTTTTACTGAATTCCATCACGGCCAAATCCCCAGCCGCTTTACTGCGTAAGTATTCACTCGGCCCATTGACGGAGGCTTGCAGTGCACTCATGTGAAGCAAACGCGGGATATGCAGTTCATCACATAATTGCGCGACGCGACGCGGGAACTGATGGTGCATTTTTTCAAAGCCGTTATCACGGGTTTGATGCAGAATGCCGATCAGATTAATCACCACATCACTGCCTTGCAACTGCGCTTTGAGGGCCGCGGGCTCGTGGATATTGGCCTCCACCACTTGCACATTAGGCAATAAAATCAAGTGTTTGGCTTGTTCACGTCGGCGCGTCAGCACTTTGACTTGATAGCCTGCCTGATCCAGCCTGGCGATGACACTACTACCGACAAAACCGCTACCACCTAATACAGTCACTTTCTTCATCATACTTATTCCTGATACGTCATGCGTTGGATGATATTGTACCCAAAAACAACAGGCACACTTACTCTTGCTCTGAAATGCTAATGGTCGTTGTCACACTTTCAATCTCGCCCGAACTGCGGGCTGGAATCGTACCAAGTCGCTTTTTGAGCGTTAACATTGGCAAGCCTAGTCTAGGCGCATACATATGCGCATTGGCTAATACCTTTTTCACATAGTTGCGCGTTTCACCAAAGGGGATCGTTTCCGCATAAATGGCGCCCTCGAGCGGCGTATTCGCCGCCCAGCGCCTGGCTCGGCTTGGGCCTGCGTTATAGGCAGCCGTCGCCATCACTTCCTGACCGTTAAAGGTATCCAAAGTATACCGCATGTAAAACGTGCCCAAATTGACGTTGGTATCAATGTCGTGCAACATCCCATCATGATAACTGCTCCAGCCGAGTTTTTTCGCGATCCACTTGGCGGTGGTTGGCATGACTTGCATTAAGCCGCCTGCACCCACAGACGATTTTGCATAATGCATAAAGCGGCTTTCCTGACGAATGATGCCATACACCCAGGCCTCATCAATGGCGCGACTGCGTGAGGCTTTTTGCAGGTAATCCCGGTAAGGCGTCGGGTAGCGCAACTCAAAGTTGTGTGTACGCGTGGTCTTGTCCGCCGCCAACACCGCAAGGTCATACCAGCCTTTTGACATGCCATATTGCGCTGCAACCAACCGGCTGGCGTCATCTAAAGCATCTTGCAAATACATCCACTCAAGCCTCGCTTCATAGCGCGCCTCCACCTCAAACAATGCTTCCATGCGTTTGACCGCTGGCAGTTTTGAAAATTGCCGCACTTCTTCATCGCTAGGTTGGTAGGTGGCCATGGGCTCACCTGCGACAGGCCCTAAGTCTTCAGCCGCAAGCCAGCCATAAAAATGGCGCTCTTGAGAGAGCTTGGCCAACATTTGATTTGCCTCCGCCTGCTGCCCTTTTACAATCAAGGCCCGCGCCTTCCAATAGCGCCATGTAGACTCTTCCGCCAGTGCGGCAGGCATGTCATTAATCACTTTCAGCACCATGCCCCAATCCTGTTGGCGCAAAGCACTTCTGGCATACCACTCCCATTGTTCGCTACTGAGTGTGGCCGTATTCACTTTAGCAAAAGCCGAGAGCGCCTCTGGCTCATGCTTGCGCGCCGACTCAAGGGCCATATAGGCTTGCGCAAGCTGCTTTTCATCGTGATCTAATTGTCCGCTATATTTCTGATAAGTGGCTTTGGCGAGCGTCAGGTCTGCTTTGGCCTGACGGTGAATCGCATACAAATATAAGGCACGAGCATAGGGTGAGCGCTCTTGAATACCGCCTTTTTTCAAGGCCAACGCCGGATTTTGCGCCATGTCATCAATCTGTTTCAGCAAACCACTATCCGTTTTTTGACTACGCTTTGCCAGCACTTTCGCCAAGCCTGTTTTATTGGTGAACAAGGCGTCGCGATAGAGGGTCAGCAATAACTTTTCATCCAATACCCCGACTTGCTGTAAGGCTTCGAGCATGCCCTGACAGTCAGCAGGTAAATCCTTGCCGGCCAATAACAGCTTTTTGCCTTCTTCGTAAGCGTTTGGGTCATCCAAGGCAATCCCGGCCTGCACTTGATAACACTGATTGCCTACATCATTGAGGCTGTAATACATGGGCATTTGACCACGCATTTCGACAAACTGATCCCAAAATTGTACGCGGCCAAGTCTTTTCAACCAAAGCTCTCGAACGCGTTGCGATATCAGCGATTCGCTGTTTTCTTGTAAAAATCCTTGCACCTGATCATAAGAGAGTTGATCCACCGTCAGAATCATTTGCCAGTATTGCAAATAAGGCAGTAAGGGAGAGCGGCGTTGTTTCAGCGTTTCAGTGGCTTCTACCAGCATGGGCAGATTGCGCGTTTGATATGCCTGTTTGGCCTGCAAGTAGACATCGCCATCACCGGCAAAGACAGACTTGGCAAAACCGAGCAGGCATAAGCCAACAAAAAGGAGGGAAGTAAGTCTAGTCTTCATATGTCACAAATCGCGTGCTTGACGCGATGACAATTAAATTCTGGCCAGGCGACTCAGAAAGAAAAATAGCAGTAGCAGCAGCAATACCACAAAGCCACCCCGCCAAACGATTTTCAGCCAGCGCCAGTAGCGTGGCTGCCCGGTTTGCCAGCCTAACAGCACCAGTACCAGCGTACTGATCACCAGTACTGTAAATACAATTCGTATCCACCACATATCAGTCGTCGCTTAGCTGCATCAGGCAGGTAACAAGGGCGCTGGACTAAAATAGTCGCGTTGTTTGACGAAGCCCACCGGCGCATGTGCATCATTGTCAAAGGTGCAATATTCCCAAGCACTGTCATCTGCCAGCAAGGCGCGCAACAGTTGGTTATTCAAGGCGTGGCCCGATTTAAAGGCGGTAAATTGGCCAATAATGGGGTAACCCAATATGTATAAGTCACCAATCGCGTCCAGCACTTTGTGCTTGGCAAATTCGTCTTCGTAACGCAATCCGCCGCCATTCAGCACTTTATATTCGTCTAGCACAATCGCATTGTCTAAGCTGCCACCTTTGGCTAAACCATTGGCACGCAGATACTCCACCTCATGCATAAAGCCAAAGGTGCGTGCACGACTGATTTCATCGACGTAGCTTTGGCTATCGTAATCAATCGTGACCGTTTTGCCTGAGTACTCGAACACAGGATGCGCAAAATCAATCGTAAATTCGGCTTTAAAGCCATGGTGCGGCGTAAACTTTGCCCATTTATCGCCATCAATCACTTCTACCGGCTTGAGAATACGCACAAACTTCTTCGGCATCTCGAGCTCGGCCAACCCGGCTGTTTGCAATAAATAGATAAACGGCCCCGAGCTCCCATCCATGATGGGCACCTCGGCTGCCGTCAACTCTATCAACACATTGTCTACGCCCAAACCGGCAAGGGCAGACATTAAATGCTCCACAGTAGCAACGCGCGCACCTGAAAACTCTAGGGCGGAGCTCAGGCGAGTATCATTCACTGCCGTCGGGTCAACCCGCATGGCAGGCGTGTCGGGCAAATCGACACGCTTGAATACCACTCCATGATCAGCGGGCGCAGGTTTGAGCGTCAGGGTGACTTTTTCACCACTGTGAAGCCCAACGCCGGTGGCGCTGATCGATTGTTTAAGCGTGCGTTGCTTTAACATGGTTTTCTCTGTATGAATGGATAGGCTTATTATAAGCCAATCCAACCTGCATCACTAATCAGCCTGCTTACGCAAGAACGCTGGAATATCATATTCTTCAATGCCAGAATTCTTCATTGCTTCCACTTGGGCACGGCGACTGTTGCTGGTAAATACCGCTGGCTCATCCTCTTCAACCGTATTAAAAATCGGTTGATTCGTCGTACCATCACGCAAGGTCGTCATCACCTTCAGTTCAGGTTTGGCCTGACGTTTTCCAACAGAGCCGTTCAAACCTGTGGCGACCATGGTCACGCGCAGATTGTCACCCATGCTTTCGTCCATCACATTACCGACGATCACAGTAGCATCTTCCGCAGTGAATTCTTTGATGGTATTCATCACATCATAGTATTCACGCATTTTGAAGCTCGCGCTGGCACTGATGTTCACCAACACGCCACGTGCATTTGCTAGATTCACATCTTCAAGCAATGGACTTGCCACTGCTTGTTCAGCTGCAATGCGTGCACGGTTTGGGCCGCTCGCTTCGGCAGAGCCCATCATTGCCATGCCCATTTCGGACATCACGGTGCGTACGTCAGCAAAGTCGACGTTGACCATGCCCGGGCAATTAATGATTTCAGCGATACCAGACACGGCGTTGTGCAATACATCATTGGCTGCGCGATACGCTTCGACCACGGTCACATCTTCACCCAATACGTCCATTAACTTTTCGTTAGGGATAACGATAAGAGAGTCTACGTATTGCGAAAGTTCTTCGAGGCCTTCTTGCGCCACTTTGGCACGCTTGCCTTCAAAGGCGAACGGCTTGGTGACCACGGCAACCGTCAAAATACCCATCTCACGTGCCACTTCGGCAATGATAGGCGCTGCACCTGTGCCCGTGCCGCCCCCCATGCCTGCGGTAATAAACAGCATGTCAGCACCGTCGATGGTTTCAGCGATGCTATCGCGATCTTCGAGCGCGGCTTCGCGGCCAATTTCAGGTTTTGCCCCTGCACCCAAGCCTTTGGTAATGTCAGAGCCAATTTGCAGCACGACTTTTGCATGGCTCTTTTTCAGCGCCTGCATGTCAGTGTTAGCGCAAATAAACTCTACGCCCGTCACGCTCTTGGTCATCATGTGCTCTACCGCGTTACCACCGCAGCCACCCACGCCAATGACCTTGATTACCGCGCCGTCATTCTCTTTGTCAAAAATTTCAATCATACTAACCCTCCATTGCCTATTATTTGAGTGATTGGTTTGCCCCGCACACCCGCCCTAAAACATTAAAAAACAACTACCCTCTAAAAATTGCCGGTGAACCAGCTTTTCATGCGCTCCAACAATCTGCCTACTGACCCAGATTGCAAGTTACCCACCATTTGTTTTTCTACCTGTTGCTTGGCCATCAACAACAAGCCTATGCCGGTGGCATAACGTGGATTACCCACTACTTCGGATAATCCTTCTACCCCTCTGGGCACGCCCAGACGAACCGGGGTATGAAAAATTTCTTCGCCCAGCTCGACCATACCGCGCATCTGCGCTGCGCCGCCGGTGATCACAATGCCGGAGGCAATCATAGACTCCATGCCACTCCGGCGTAGTTCTTGCTGCACAAATTCATAAATCTCTTCGACGCGGTCTTCAATCACCTCGGTCAGTGCCTGACAAGACAATTGACGCGGTTCGCGACCATCCACCGCGGGCACCTCCACCACTTCGCGCGGATCGGCCAGTTGGCGCAAAGCACAGCCGTGTTTGACTTTAATTTCTTCAGCCGACTGGGTCGGTGTGCGCAAGGCCACCGCGATGTCATTGGTAATCTGATCGCCCGCAATCGGAATCACAGCGGTATGCCGAATCGCGCCATTTTTAAATACAGCCAAATCGGTTGTACCGCCACCGATATCCACCAAACACACGCCCAGCTCTTTTTCGTCGTCAGTGAGCACAGACTCACTCGATGCCAGCGGTTGTAAAATCAAGTCGCTCACTTCTAGGCCACAGCGCTTGATGCACTTAACGATGTTTTGCGCAGCGGCAATCGCACCGGTCACAATATGCACACGGACTTCTAGGCGAATACCGCTCATGCCTAACGGTTCACGCACATCTTCTTGACCGTCGATAATGAACTCTTGGGTCAAAATATGCAGAATCTGCTGGTCTGCCGGCAGGGCAATTGCACGTGCAGTTTCCACCACGCGGTCAATGTCCATTTGTGAGACTTCACTCTCTTTAATCTTCACCATACCGTGTGAGTTCAGGCTCTTGATATGGCTGCCGGCAATGCCTGAATACACGGTATTAATTTTGCAATCTGCCATCAGTTCGACTTCTTCAATCGCCCGTTGGATGGCTTGCATAGTGGAATCAATATTCACCACCACGCCCTTCTTCAAGCCGCGTGAAGCATGTTGACCCACACCGATAATTTTCAGCGTGCCCTCTGGCAGTATCTCGGCTGCAATGGCAACAATTTTCGAGGTGCCGATATCCAGCCCTACGATTAAATTCTTATCTTCTCTGACTCTACTCATTTATTTTCCTTGACCTACATTCTGGCAGTCTTATTTTCTTAGGCGCCACCGCGCGGCATGCGCAAGGCAAAGCCGTTCGGGTAACGCAAATCGGCATAACGCCAGTCACTTTCTGCGATATTGGCTTGCTGGCGGTACGCCGACACAAACTGTTGTAATCGCTGCCGGGCTGATTCACGTCCCAGCATCATTTGTCGACCATCGACCGTTTTAATCTCCCAAGCACGCCGTGAAGACAAACTCAACTGTTGAATCTGCAGTGAGGTTTGCGTCAGCATCTGCGCAAAACTCGCATAGCCTTGGGCAACTTCTTTCACCGCATCGCCCGGCCCATAAAATGTAGGCAATTGCGCATCAGAGGCGGCCTGAAACAACTCACCATAACGATTCACCAGTGCTACCCCGCCCCAACGCCCCAAGGCCTGATGCTCTTCAATCTGCACCACGATGGTGTCGGGCCATTGACGACGCACGCTTACTTTTCTTGCCCAGGGCAATTTCTCAAACGCCGCACGGGTGCGTTGTAAATCGAGCGTGTAAAAATTGCCTTTGAGGTACTTACTCACAATTAACTGAATCTGCTCGTGATTGACGTGATCAAGGTTGCCCTCGACCTGCACTTGCTTGACCGGAAAAATGGGCAAATGCAACACCACAAATAACAAGGCGTAGAGCAGCATCACCACTGCCAGCGAAAACAGCAGGTTGGCGATCCAGTTGAGCAATGTTGGTTTGTCCCACATGGTGCTTATGCGCTCCGTGCGTCCGTAGATAAAGTTTGTTGCAAAATGCAAATCACCAGCGCCTCAAAATCCAAGCCTGCCGCTTTGGCCGCCATCGGCACCAAACTATGGTCAGTCATCCCCGGACTCGTGTTCACCTCTAAAAAATAATGTTTACCCGCGGCATCCATTAAAAAATCGACGCGGCCCCAGCCTTGGCAACCCAGTACTTTAAAGGCTTGCAGGGCGTCGGCTTGAATCTGTTTTTCCTGCTCGGCAGCCAAGCCGCATGGGCACAAATACGCCGTGTCATCACGCAAGTATTTGGCTTCATAATCGTAATATTCGTTTTTAGGCACGATGCGCACGATAGGCAAAGCGGTCTCACCTAAAATGCCGACGGTGTACTCTCCGCCGCCAACAAATTGTTCTGCAATCACCAGTGGATCAGACTGTTTAGCCAGCGCATATGCCGTCATCACATCCCCGGCCTGTTTCACCTTGCTCACGCCGATACTGGATCCCTCATTAGCGGGCTTGATAAACAATGGCAAGCCAAGCGCTGTGACGACATTTTCAGCGTGCGTGCTGTCATCCATCAGTACGTAGTTAGGCGTAGTCACGCCGGCCGCTGTCCATAACAACTTGGTCCGCCATTTGTCCATGCCCAGCGCAGAGGCCATCACCCCGCTACCGGTGTAAGGAATATCCATCAGTTCGAGTGCGCCCTGTATCGTGCCGTCCTCACCATAGCGACCATGTAGGGCGATAAACGCGCGGTCAAAGGCTTTCAGATCAGACAGTGGTTGGTGGGCGGGATCAAACGCGTGAGCGTCTACGCCTTGACGTTGCAGGGCTGCCAGCACCGCCGCGCCGCTCTTGAGCGAAACTGCACGCTCGCCCGACCGGCCGCCAAACAACACAGCCACTTTGCCAAAAGATTTTTGATCAACACTCATACCGCTAAAACACCTTCCCCAATGACTTTTACTTCTTGGTGCAATGTCACACCCTGCTTTTCAAGCACGATTGCTTTTGCATGCGCCATTAAATCTTCAATGTCAGCCGCACTCGCGTGCCCGAGATTGACAATAAAATTGGCATGCTTTTCAGAGATCTGCGCGCCACCGATCACGGCACCCTTCAGACCTGATGCTTCAATCAATCTGGCGGCAAAGTCCCCTTCAGGATTTCTGAAAGTAGAGCCCGCACTCGGCATATTGAGTGGCTGGCTAGCCAAACGCTTGGCCAGCAATTGCTTGATCTGCGTCGCAGAAGCTTTGCCATCGCCAGACGGCATCGCAAACCAGCCGCCCAAAAACCATTCGTCTGCGACAGGATGCGCCACCTGGCGGTAACTTGGCTGGTATTCGTTCTGACTGCGCACGTGCACGACGCCCGCCCGATCAATCGTTTTCACTTCATCGACCAATTGCCAGGTCTCGCCGCCATAACAACCAGCATTCATCGCCAAAGCACCACCGACCGTGCCAGGAATGCCTGCCATAAACTCAGCACCAACTCGCCCTTGGCTTGCCGCAAAGCGCGCCAACTTTGCACAAGTCACGCCAGCATCGGCATATACGCGGTCACCCTCCATGGCTAACGCTTGCAAGGCTTGGTGCATGACCACCACGGTGCCTCGCACCCCGCCATCACGTACCAACAAGTTGCTGCCCAAGCCGATAAAGGTCAGCGGCTCACTGGCGGGCAGTTGCTGCAAAAATTGCTGCAAATCCTCTACCCGCTGTGCCAATACCAGACGATCCGCCGGGCCGCCAACACGCCAACTGGTGTAGCGCGCTAATGGCTCGTGTTGCAACACTTGCAACCCTGTCTGATCGATTGCTGACGCGCTCATAGGCTTGCCAGCTCCTTCGTTTTTGCAGCCACGCTACCAATACTGCCAGCGCCCATCACCACCACCACGTCACCCGGCTGCACGCTTTCTAAAATCGATGCAGGTAGCGCATCAGTGGTCTCAACAAAACGCGGTTCAACCTTACCGTTGACGCGGATCGCGCGAATCAGGCTACGTGTATCGGCAGCGACAATCGGTGCCTCACCAGCCGAATAGACCTCGGTGAGCAATAAGGCATCGACGGTTGACAGCACTTTGACGAAATCCTCAAAGCAATCACGTGTACGGGTATAGCGGTGCGGCTGAAAGGCCAATACCAACCGTCTATCCGGGAAAGCGCCGCGGGCGGCAGCAATCACCGCTTGCATTTCAATCGGGTGATGACCGTAATCATCCACCAGCGTAAAGTGGCCGCCACTGACGGGGACCTCCCCGTAACGCTCAAAGCGACGACCCACCCCTCTAAATTCAGCCAAAGCTTTCACGATTGCCGCATCCGGCACATTGAGTTCGGTTGCAATGGCAATTGCAGCCAATGCGTTCAACACATAATGATGTCCAGGCAGGTTTAATGTGATTTCATTGCGCAAAGTCACCCCATTTTTACGGATCAGTGTGAAATGCATTTTGCCGTGGTCAGCCACAATATTTTCAGCGCGAATGGCGGCATCTTCATGGGTGCCATAGGTCGTCACCGGGCGAGTCACACGCGGTAAAATTTCACGCACATTAGCGTCGTCAATACACAACACGGCCATGCCCCAAAACGGAATCTGCTGCAAAAACTCAACGAAGGCCGTTTTGAGTTTGTCAAAGCTATGCTCGTAGGTATCCATGTGATCTTGGTCGATATTGGTCACCACCGCCAAAATCGGATTCAAATGCAAGAACGAGGCATCAGACTCATCGGCTTCGACCACGATCAGCTCACCAGTGCCCAAGCGCGCATTGGCACTGGCGGCCTCTAACTTGCCTCCAATCACAAATGTTGGGTCCATATCGGCTTCAGCCAAAATACTGGCGATCAAACTGGTGGTTGTGGTTTTGCCATGTGTCCCTGCTACGGCAATGCCTTGCTTGAAACGCATCAGTTCAGCCAGCATGACCGCGCGCGGAATCACGGGCACCTTGCGTGCGCGGGCCGCAATAATTTCTGGGTTTTCTTCGTTAATTGCGCTCGAGACCACCACTACATCGGCATGATTGAGATGCTCGGTCGCATGGCCTTGAAACACCGTCGCACCAAAACCTTGCAAACGTTTGGTGGTGGCATTGCTCGCTAGATCAGAGCCGCTGATTTCAAAGCCCAAGTTAAGCAGGACTTCAGCAATGCCGCTCATACCTGAACCGCCGATGCCGATAAAGTGAATTTTTTTAACTTTATGTTTCATGCTGCACGTTGTTTCTTGTTGTAATGGTTGGAGGCCAATTGTTGGCAACATGCTGCAACGGCTTGGGTGGCTTGTGGCTTGGCCAGTGCACGCGCTTTCAATGCCATGGCTAAACAGCTTGCTCTATCTAGTGTTTGCAAGGTGGCCGCTAATTTCGCCACATCGAGATCGCGTTGCTGAATCAACAAAGCGGCCCCTGCTTGTTGTAAATAGGCGGCGTTAGTGGTCTGGTGGTCGTCTACGGCGAAAGGAAACGGCACCAGAATGCTGGCCGCGCCAACATTGGCGAGTTCAGCCACGGTTAATGCGCCTGCACGACAAATCACCAAATCAGCCCATGCATAAACTTCAGCCATGTCGTGAATAAAGGCACGGCAATCTGCTGCCACGCCAGCTTCGGCATAGGCTTTTTTCAAGTCGTCGAATTGTTTTTCACCGGCTTGATGAATAATCTGCGGCCGCGCTTGCACTGGTAGTTTTGCAAATGCCTGCGGTAATAAAGTATTTAACGCCACGGCACCCAAACTGCCGCCAACCACCAAAATACGTAAGGCCCCATGATGTGTAGCAAACCGCTGTTCAGGCGCGGGTAAGGTCGTAATCATCTCGCGGACTGGATTACCCACCATTTCACCGCGCGCACCTAATGCGCCCGGAAACCCAGTCAACACCCGATCAGCCAGGCGGGCCAGCACTTTATTGGTCAGGCCAGCCACCGAGTTTTGCTCATGAATCACCAAAGGCAGGCCGGATAGTTTTGCCATCACGCCCCCCGGGAAAGCCGCAAAGCCGCCCATGCCTAGCACAACATCCGGTTGATGCTGCTTCATTGCAGCGCGGGCTTGTGCAAACGCGCGCGCCAATTTCACTGGCAATGTCAGCCAACCTAACCAGCCCTTACCACGCACGCCTTGCATGGTCATCATGGCTTTGTCATAGGGTTTGTGCGCAATTAAGCGATTTTCCATGCCGCCCTCAGTCGCCAGCCAGACGATCTTCCATCCTGCTGCCAGCAACGCATCGGCGACCGCCATCGCAGGATAAACATGCCCACCGGTGCCGCCCGCCATGACCATTAATGTGTATTGTTGACTCATGTTTGCAAACCCTTCTGCAAACGACGGTTCTCAAAATCAATGCGCAATAGCACTGACATCGCAATACAATTCGCCAGAATACCGCTGCCGCCATACGAGAGTAGTGGCAGGGTCAGGCCTTTGGTGGGCAACAAGCCCATATTCACGCCCATATTGATAAAACCTTGCACGCCCATCCAGACACCAATCCCCTGCGCCAGCAAAGCTGCGTAGTAACGCTCATTCGCAACCGCTTCTTTGGCGATGCTAAACGCGCGAATGACCAACCATGCGAACAGCAAGACCACCACTAAAACGCCAATGTATCCGAGCTCTTCGGCGACCACTGCTAACAAGAAGTCGGTATGCGCCTCGGGCAGATACAACAATTTTTCGACACTACCGCCGAGTCCTACGCCCCAAAACTCACCGCGACCAAACGCAATGAGCGCATGCGACAACTGGTAGCCGGTATCAAACGGGTCATCAAACGGATTCAAAAAGCCTTTCATGCGCTCTAGGCGATAAGGCTCCATCACGACGAGGCCGAACACCGCCAATGGCAGCGCACCCAGCATTGCAATAAACACTTTGAGATTCACGCCGCCCAGCCACATGATCGAAAACGCAATGGAGGCGGTCACGGCAAAGGCGCCGAAATCGGGCTCTTTTAACAGCAATACGCCCACAAACACCATCACCCCCAGCATGGGCAAAAAGCCCTTTTTAATGCTGTGCATATTGCTCGCTTTGCGAACGGCATAATCCGAGGCATACATGGCAATAAACAACTTCATTAACTCAGACGGTTGCAGGTTCATGACCAGCAATGAGATCCAGCGACGGCTACCATTGACGACTTTGCCGATACCGGGAATCAACACCATGATCAGCAAGACGATGCCCGCAATGAACAAATAAGGCGACATTTTCTGCCACCAGGCCATGGGCACCTGAAATACGATGACCGCCGCCACCAAGCCGACAGCGATATACAACGCCTGCCGCAACAAGAAATAGGTGCTGTTATGGCCGAACATTTTGCTCGAATCTGCGTAGGCAATCGATGCCGAATACACCATGACCATGCCAAACGCCAGCAAAGACAACACCACCCACAGCAACGACATATCGTAGCTCGGCGAGTTATAACGCTCGCGGTTCATCATCAACGGGCCAAGCATGCGGCCTCCATGGCTTTAACAGCCTCGACAAAGACTTCAGCGCGGTGCTCATAGTTACGGAACATGTCAAAACTGGCGCAAGCCGGTGACAGCAAGACGGCATCGCCTGCTTCTGCCAATGTTTTCGCAATGTGCACCGCAGCGGTTAAATCAACGGCATCCACAATAGAGACTGGTAAGTTTTGCAAGGTATGCTGGATTTTGGGTGCATCGCGTCCGATCAACACCACCGCTCTGGCATGATGCAAGACAGCTTCACGCAAAGGCGTGAAATCCTGACCTTTTCCATCACCGCCCGCAATCAGCACGACCTTTTGTGGCTTGCCCTGCTTGAGCATGCCGCTGATGGCCGCGCAAGTCGCGCCGACATTGGTGCCTTTGGAATCGTCATAAAAATCGATCTGGTCAATGCTCGCCACCCACTCAACGCGATGCGGTAGGCCGCTAAAGGATTTCACGGTATTCAGAATGGACACCTTGTCGATACCAATCGCCTGTGTCAGTGCAA
>Ga0066445_1000307_pt1 | contig 14784 bp, 15 predicted proteins | sample LakWasMet67_HOW9_2_FD_59533 | JGI IMG/M metagenome (GOLD analysis project Ga0066445, IMG submission 59533) | Freshwater sediment methanotrophic microbial communities from Lake Washington under simulated oxygen tension - Sediment Metagenome 67_HOW9 | ecosystem: Environmental > Aquatic >...
AAAATCATTTAAATCATTTTCGTTAACGTAATTTGATTTTTCACCTCTAATCACTAATGTAGGCACATAGCTTTCGCCCGAAGTAAGGGCAACACCAATAGCATTAATGTTTTTTGAAATAACTTTTAAATTAAACCGCCAATCCATTATATTATTTTCTGCATCGCGCCAGTAAATGTTTTTTAATAAAAATTGTTTTGTGCCAAAATCTGTAATGTAATTATTTAAAATTGCCTCTGCCTCCTTCCTAGTTTTTATTACACTAAAATCTACTGCATTTAAAGCGGCTAAAACATCCATGTGGTGAGGCTCGTAGGCGCGAGGGGAAATGTCGGCAATAATTATTTTTGAAGCAACACCGGTATATTTTAATTCAAAAAACATAACCGTTTTACCTCCCATGCTATGCCCTAATAAAATTGGGTCTACTAATTTATGATTGTTAATAAACATATTTAAATCATCCGCCATTACTTCATAATTCCAAACATCGCTGTGTGGCGAAAGCCCATGATTACGTTGATCGATAGTATACACATGAAACCCTTTTTCTGAAAACCCTTTTGCTAAAGTATTCCAATTATCACTTTGGCCAAATAAACCATGTAAAATAATTAATGGCTGACCTTGTCCAAATTCTCTATAAGCTAATTTCATAACCGCAAATATAATAAGGCTTTTACAATATGATATAAAAAATCAAGGTGAATTGTAGGCATAAAAAAACCCCACTTATGTGGGGTTTCAGGTTATTTTGGTTTGTCTGCTTTTTTTTCTTCATGGTGCTCTTTTTTGTCACCTTCTTTGTGTTCGGCTTTAGTAGCATCTTTGTGCTCTTTTTTATCGCCTTCTTTATGTTCCTTTTTCTCACCTTCTTTGTGTTCTTTTTTTGGCTCTTGAGCTTTTAAACTTAAAGAAGTTACCAGCATTAAAGCTGATGCAAATACAATTACTTTTTTCATAGTTATTTGTTTTTAAAGTTTTACAACATAAATATATTTAAAAACCATAACAAATCATATTGTTATTGTTAAAAAAGAGATGCTAATGATAATTATCACTTATTTTAATTGCCTTAAATACAATTGCACGGTGTTTTCTAAACCTAAATATAATGCATCACAAATTAAAGCATGGCCAATAGATACTTCTAATAAATTTGGAACATGTTCTTTAAAAAATTTTAAATTATCCAAACTAAGATCATGGCCTGCATTTACACCCAATCCTAATTCTCCGGCTAATATTGCTGCGGCAGTAAATGGCTGAATTACTTTTTCTTTTTCGGTATAAAACAAACGCGCGTATTCTTCAGTATACAACTCAATTCTATCTGCCCCTGTTTCTTTTGCACCTTTAACCATTTGTAAATTTGGGTCAACAAAAATAGAAGTGCGAATGTTATAGTTTTTGAATAAAGTAATTATTTCAGTTAAATACTCTTTATTCTTAATTGTATCCCAACCATGATCGCTAGTTATTTGCCCCTGCGTATCGGGCACTAATGTTACTTGCTGCGGCTTAACTTCTAAAACAAGGTCGATAAATTTTTGCTCTTTTGGATTTCCTTCAATATTAAATTCTGTTTTTAAAATTGGCTTCAAATCGCGAACATCTTTGTAAGTAATATGGCGTTCATCGGGGCGTGGATGTACTGTAATTCCTTGGGCTCCAAAGGCCTCTATATTTTGAGCTGCCTTAATAACATCGGGTATATTACCTCCTCTTGCATTGCGCAAAGTGGCTATTTTATTTATGTTTACGCTTAATTTAGTCATTTTGAGGTAATTAATATTTGTTACTTTTTCTTAAAACTACAGTAAAACTAATTAAATTACATAAATTTGAGAAACAAAAAATGCTAGTAGTAGATTTAATAACCGACGAGATACCTCCTCTTAAAACAACAGATACTGTTGAGTTAGCTTTAGATTGGATGGAACAATTTAAAGTGTCGCATTTACCTGTGGTAAAAGACCGCGAATTAATTGGCTTAGTTTCTGAATCAGACCTATTAGATTACAATCATCCCGAAGAACAAATAGATGCCAGTAAATTGCATTTAATGCGCCCGGTTATTCATTTACAACAGCACACTTACGAATTAGTAAAATTAATGAGTAGTTTAAATTTAACGCTAATACCTGTGTTAGATGAGAACGAAAAATATAAAGGTTGTATTACTTTAAAAGGCATTGTGCAAAATTTAAGCACTATGATTTCGGTTCAAAACCCGGGTGGTGTTATTGTGCTTGAATTAAACCAGAATGATTATTCTGTTACACAAATAGGAAATATTATTGAAGGTAATGATGCGAAAATTTTAAGCTTACATGTTTCGTCGCAACCCGATAGTATGAAACTTGAAGTAACCATTAAAGTAAATCGTGAAGACCTTTCAAGCATCATTCAAACATTTAATCGTTATAATTATATTATTAAAGCTACTTATAGCCATAGCGATTATGAATCAGGCATGAAAGATCGTTTAGACGAGTTCTTGCACTTTTTGAATATTTAACTTCTGCGTTTTTTGCCACAGATTTCGCAGATGCCACAGATCGATTTTATTCAAATCAAAAAAACACCAGCTAAATTAAACACTTCTCTTTATTTGCGTAATCAGTGAAATCTGCGGCGCTTTATTTACTATGTATTTAGTCTGTCTGAAAATTCTTGTGGCGTAACAGCATCTTTTAATTCAAAATTTCCAATGCGGGTTCTGCATAATTTTGTAAGATGAGCACCGCTGTTTAACGCCAAACCAAAATCACGTGCAATGCTTCTTATATAAGTTCCTTTGCTACAAACAATTCTAAACTTTACTTCCACCAATCCATTAGTTTCTGTTGGTAAGATTACGTCGGTAATTTCAAACTCTTTAATTTCAATTTCACGCGATTTCATTTCAACTTCCTCACCTGCTCTTGCTAACTCGTAAGCCCGCTTACCATTAATCATTACTGCACTAAAAACAGGAGGCACTTGCTGTTGCAAGCCCGTAAATTCAATTGCAGTTTTTAAAATGTCTTCTTTTGTAATATGTTTGGTTGGATAAGTTTTATCTACCTCCTTTTCTAAATCGTAACAAGGTGTGGTAGCTCCAATTAAAAAAGTGCCGGTGTATTCTTTTTCCATCCCCATTAAATCGTTAATGGTTTTAGTTTTTTTTCCTGTACAAACAATTAATAAACCTGTGGCTAAAGGATCTAAAGTTCCGGCATGACCAATTTTTGGTTTTACTTTTACACCATCTACCAAAAAAGAAGAATGGTGTTTAATTGCATGTTTTAATTTATTTACAGCCTGAAAGCTACTCCAGGTATAAGGTTTGTTAATTAATAAAACTTCGCCGGTATAAAAATTATAATCCATATAAATCCCCCTTTTTTATCTCCCTCTCCATTAAAGAGGGAGGAAGGGTGCGCTCTTAAAATACTTCCTTAGCAACACGCTTGGTTGCTTCAGATGTTCCCATAGTATAAAAATGTAAACAAGGCACATTGGCCTTAACTAATTCTTTGCTTTGTTCTATGCACCACTTAATTCCAACTTCTTTTATTTGCTTATCATCTTTACATTTTTCTAACTCTTCATAAAAAGGCTGAGGAATATCGATATGAAAAATTTTAGGTAGGGTTGTAATTTGTTTTTTAGAACTCAATATTTTTAAACCGGGTATTATTGGAACAGTAATTCCATTATCGCGACATAATTTTACAAAATCGAAATACTTTTTATTATCAAAAAACATTTGTGTCACCACGTATTCGGCACCTGCTTCTACTTTAGCTTTTAAATATTTTAAATCGCTTATCATATTAGGCGCTTCAAAATGTTTTTCAGGATACCCGGCAATTCCAATACAAAAATTAGTTGGAGCAGCATCTTTCATTTCTTCATCTAAATATTGCGCCTTATTCATTTCGGTAATTTGTTTTACAAGATCTAGTGCATAAGGATGCCCGCCCGGCTCCGGCACAAAAGCAGGCTCAGTTTTAATACTATCTCCTCTTAAAGCTAAAACATTATCAATGCCCAAAAACTGAAGGTCAATTAAAGCGTTTTCGGTCTCTTCTTTTGTAAAACCGCCACAAATAATATGCGGTACGGCCTCCACATTATATTTATTCATAATAGCCGCACAAATACCTACGGTACCCGGACGTTTACGAATACTCACTTTTTCTAAGTAACCACCTTCGCGTTTTTTATAAATATATTCTTCACGATGGTAGGTTACATCAACAAAGGCAGGTTTAAACTCCATTAATGGATCAATGCCATCATAAATACTCTGAATGCTTTTTCCTTTTAAAGGCGGAAGAATCTCGATAGAAAAAAGTGGTTTGTCACTTTGGGCAAGCTTTTGGGTTAACTTCATATTAATTTACAGAAATAATTTCTTTAATTTCGGGTACAGCACGTTTAATAGTCTCTTCAATTCCGGCCTTCATGGTCATTTGACTCATGTTACACGTTTTGCAGGCGCCAATTAATTCTAATTTTAAAATGGTGCCGTTTGTTATCTCAACAACTTCAACGTTTCCTCCATCTGCCTCTAAATAGGGCCTAATAGTATCAAGCGCGTCTTCAACTTTTTTATATAATGCGTCCATTTCTTAAATTTAAAGCAAAGATACAAGTATACAAGAACTTACCAAAACTAATGAATTGAGCTTTATTACAGGATATTATGCATTTGACTTGCTAAATGCATTAAAATTTAAGTACTTTGCTTTTAATGGAAGACAACAACTTAATATTTGGTACCCGTGCAGTTATTGAGGCACTTGATGCAGGAAAAGACATCGAAAAAATTTTTATTCAAAAAGGCTTATCAAACGAATTATATCATCAATTAAGAAATGCTTTAAAAGGGCAGGCTGTTCCCATTCAAATTGTACCCCCCGAAAAGCTTAAGCGAATAACAGATAAAAACCATCAAGGTGTTGTTGCTTATTTAACTGAAATAAATTATTATAATACTGAAGAACTATTAGCAACCGTTTTTGAAAAAGGCAGAATTCCTTTGTTGCTAATATTGGACAGAGTTACCGATGTTAGAAATTTTGGTGCTATTGCCAGAGGAGCAGAATGTGCCGGGGTTGATTTTATTATTATACCAAGCCGTGGAGCTGCTCAAATAAATGGCGATGCTATAAAAACAAGTGCTGGCGCATTACACAGATTAAAAGTTTGCAGAGAAGATAATTTAAAAAATACGATTGATTATTTAAAAGAAAGTGGTTTGCAAATAGTTTCGTGTCACGAAAAAACTGATAAATTAATTTACGATGCAGATTTTACAAAACCAACTGCAATAATAGTAGGCAGCGAAGAAAATGGCATTAGTAATGAATACCTTAAACGTAGTGATGTGGAGGTAAAAATTCCGATGATTGGAAAAATAGCGTCATTAAACGTTTCGGTTGCATCGGGGATTGTATTATTTGAAGCCGTAAAACAAAGATTATAATGCAGTCGGTATTAAATCCATTAAAAAAAATTCTGGATTTTATAGTTTACTCCAACTTTTTTATATCGCTTTGTATTGCTTTTGCAACTTTACAAACAGCTTTGCTTTTTTCTAATAACTCCGAACACATTTTTTCGTTTATTCTCCCCAATTTTATTGCAACTTTTACTTTATACAATTTGCAACGCCTTTATTACTCGGCTAAACAGCCAAATAACGCAAAATACAATTGGTACAATAAAAATCGTAGATTGATATTTACATTAATTGCGCTTTCTGTTTTTTGTTCGTTTAATTTATTGTGGGACTTCTTTTTTGAAAATAAAAAAACATTGCTTGCCTACGGATTTCTTTCGCTGTTGAGTATTTTTTATTTTTTACCACCAATACAATTACGCAAATATGGCTTACTTAAACCTTTTATTATTGCCTTTGTCTTTAGCAGTGTTTCAATTATTTTACCAAACCTTTCAAAATTAAACGATGTACTTTTAATTTATACCGCCGGACAATTTTGTTTTATTGCAGCGCTTTGCGTACTCTTTGATATTAGAGATTTTGCATATGATAAAGAATCAGAATTTATTACTTTGCCAATTAAATATGGAGTGCGGAAAGCAAAATACACGGCTGTTTTTTTGTTGATGGTATATCTGGCCTCTGCAATTCTTATATCACAAACTAATTATTTATTAGTTGCCATTTTAACCAGTGGGATATCTCTTACACTAACCATAATTGCCAGCCCAAGTAAACATAATTACTTTTATACCCTTTTGGTTGATGGTTGTATTATTGTGCAATGTTTAGTATTACTGTTACTTAATACCTAAAAACATTTTCTCAAAAATTTTCGTAAGGCTTTATTGCTTTCTTTGGGCGATTCTAAAAAACCAAAATGTCCATCATGTTCTAAATACAATACAGTTTTATTTTTGATGTATTGAGATTGTTCTAATAATTGTTCGTAAGGTAAAACATTATCATGCTCACCTATTACCATCATGATTGGATATTCAACCAATCCTAAAATAATATCTCTGCTTGGCCGGTCGCGCATGCCATGCAAGGCTGCAATAATTCCTTTTTTACTGGTTTCTTTTGCAATTGCGGAGGCAAAAGAAATCTCATCTTTTAAATATTTTAAATTTTTTGTGGCAAATAAATTTTTAATAGTTGCCTTTGTATAAATACCGCGATTAGCCTTTACTGCATTAATTGCTCGCAATCGGTCTTTTTTCTTCTCATCAGTATCGGCATAAGCCGTGCTGTGATATAAACATAATCCTTTTAAATTATCAGGGAAAAGATCGGCAAACGCCAATCCAACATAGCCGCCCATACTATGACCAATAATAACGTACTTTTTTAATCGTAAAAAATCCATTACCGATTTAACACACTTGGCCATCAACTCCATACTATGCGCATAACCCACACATTCGGTTGCACCGTGCCCAGGCAAATCAATAGCTATAACCCTATAAGATTTTGCAAGGTTATTTATGGTTTGCTCCCATATTTTATGCGAGCCTAAAAAGCCGTGTAATAATACCACAACCTTACCTTTTCCTTTATCTTGAAAGGTAACACGTTCGTTTTTATATAATGCTGTTTTAATCATTCACCAAAAACAAATTTAATCGCAATATTGAAATTAAAAAATCATAATTATCCTTAAAATCTAATTATCTACCATTTTTAAGGTATTTGTAATCAGTTAAAGATGCCGTAACTTTATGCTTAGTTATGGAATCGTTAGATCACCTTAAAATTGGCCAAACAGCAGTAATTAGAGCTTTTACAAACGAGGCTCTGAGCTCAAAATTAATTGAAATGGGGTGCTTACCGGGCGAAACTGTAAGCCTTTCAAAAACCGCCCCTTTTGGCTGCCCAATGGCTATTAATATTGCAGGTTACGAGCTAAGTCTTAGAAAAGACGAGGCTGCCTTAGTTTTGATTGATTTGGTGGCGTAAATTTTTTGTCAGAAACTAAACAAAATAATTATTTAAAAATAGCTTTACTTGGCAACCCAAATGCCGGTAAATCGAGTGTCTTTAATGGCCTAACAGGTCTTTCGCAAAAAACAGGCAATTACGCAGGTGTTACAGTTGACAGACAAGAGGGCAAAACAACATTTTTACATAACCAAACCAAAATAACTTTTTCAATTCTCGATTTACCAGGTATATACAGCCTTTATCCAAATTCAAACGACGAGATAATAGCCTGCAAAACCTTACTTGATGAAAAAGAAAATATTGATGTTGTTGTTATTGTAGTTGATGCTGCCAACCTTAAACGAAATTTATTATTAGCCACTCAGTTAATTGATCTTAAATTTAAAACCGTTATTGCCTTAAATATGATGGATGAGGCCAATAAACAAGGCATCGTTATTAATATTAAGGAACTAGAAAAAACTCTTGGAGCCGAAATTGTTCCGTTAGACTCGCGCAGGCAAATAGGGTTTACAGAACTAAAAAATGCCATTTTAAATGCTAAAGTAAGTCCGAGTATTTTTTATGATTTAACTGCAAGTTATGCTGCAGAATATCCTAACTACAAAGAATATATTATTGCGACTCTTAACCAAAATAAAAACAAAACTTCAGCCATTGCTGAAAATGCAGATAAAATATACCGATTTAATTCTATAAACTATTTAATTGCAAAAAATGTAAAAAGCCCCGAACAGTTATCATCAAAAAAAATATCTTCTAAAATTGATGCTGTAATCACCCATAAAGTGTATGGTTATATTGTTTTATTACTGGTTTTGTTTTTTGTTTTTCAATTCATATTCTTTATTTCGGAAGCGCCAATGAATTGGATAGAATTGGCCTTTATGAATTTAGGAGATTTTGTACATGCTAAATTACCAGAAGGGCAATTAAACGATTTAATTGTAAATGGAGTAATTACAGGTATTAGCGGAGTTGTGATGTTTATACCACAAATTGCCTTTTTATTTATGTTTATTGGTTTTTTAGAAGACTCTGGTTATATGGCGCGGGCAAGTTTTATTATGGATAAAGTTATGCGGCGTTTTGGCTTAAATGGTAAATCTGTAATTCCATTAATTAGTGGCACCGCCTGCGCAGTTCCTGCCATTATGGCCACAAGGTCTATTAGCAATACTAAAGAACGACTAATTACTGTTTTTATTTTACCGCTAATTAGTTGCTCTGCTCGTTTACCGGTTTACACATTATTAATTTCTGTGCTGTTTCCAAACAGTCAATTTTTAGGCATATTTAATTCAAAAGGCATTGTGTTATTCCTATTATATTTTTTAGGTTTTTTAGTTACGCTTATTACAGCATCTGTATTAAAACGTTTACTAAAAACAAAAGAAACCTCTTTTTTTGTAATGGAATTACCAGTTTATCGCTGGCCTCAAACAAAAAACATTGGGCTTATGGTTTTTTCAAAAGTAAAAGTTTTTGTGAAAGAAGCCGGAAAAATTATCCTAGCTATATCGATTATACTTTGGTTTTTAAGCACTCATGGAGGAAGTGATAAGTATAAAGAATTAGAAAAGAAACAAAACACATTGGTAAATTTAGAATCTTCGGAATTAAATTTGGTAGAACTAAAAAAAATAGAAACTGAAAAACTAGAACAATCTTACATTGGAAAATTTGGTCATTTTATTGAACCATCCATAAAACCTTTAGGTTACGATTGGAAAATTGGAATTGCTTTAATTACTTCATTTGCTGCCCGCGAAGTATTTGTTGGAACAATGGCTACAATATACCAAGCAAACGATACCGAAAGTGAAATAGGAATAAAACAAAAGTTACTTTCAGAAAAAGATGAGGCCGGCAATTTAAAATATACACCAGCTGTTTGTTGGTCGTTATTATTATTTTACGCATTTGCTTTGCAGTGTATGAGCACAATTGCAGTTGTAAAACGCGAAACAAAAAGTTGGACCTGGGTATTGGTACAGCTCGCTTTTATGTCTGCACTCGCCTATTTATCCGCATTCGGCGCCTATCAATTCCTTTCCTAATCAACCAATTACTGCGTTTATCCTTAAAATTATCCATTAGCACTAAATTGGGCTTAATATTTTGGTTTTCAATAAATTAATTACAATTTTGCACCTTAATTATTCAAAAATGATAAAACGTATTTTATTAAGCACTTTCGCTGCATCCATTGTTATTTCTGCTTGCCATACAACAAAAAAAACAACTGCAAAAATTGTTGAAACAGAACCTGCCTTTCAGCTCGATACTGTGAGTGTTGTAGCAAATGAAGTTCCTAAAAAGGAAATATATCAAGAATCTAATCCACGAAGTAATGATATAATTCATACTAAATTAGAAGTGAATTTTGATTGGGCTAACTCTAAAATGAACGGAAAAGCCCTTATTGAAATAAAACCATATTTCTATCCAACCAAAAAATTATATCTAAATGCTAGAGGTATGGATATTAAAAGCATGTTTGTTTATCAAGCAACTTCAAAACCAGTAAAGAAAAAAGAAGGGAATAAAATTGTAGATGAAATTGAACAAATATTAACTCAAATAACCACTGCAAATTATAAATACGAAAATGATTCGTTAAAAATAAATCTCGAAAAAACATTTACTAAAGACGATAAGTATTTTGTAGAAATTGTTTATGTTGCAAAACCAAACGAATTAAAAGTTGGCGGCAGCACTGCCATTAGCAGTGATAAAGGTTTGTATTTTATTAATCCAACAGGCGAAAATAAATACAAAATGCCACAAATATGGACTCAAGGAGAAACTCAATCCAACTCGGCTTGGTTTCCAACAATTGATAGCCCCAACGAAAAAATGACACAAGATATTTTTATGACTGTTGACGATAAATACACAACACTATCTAACGGTTTATTAGTTGATACAAAAAAGAATGCAGACGGAACAAGAACAGATCATTGGAAAATGGACCAACCGCACTCGCCATATTTAGCTATGATGGCAGTTGGCGAATTTAAAAAAGTAACCGATGCTCCCTGGAACGGCAAAGAGGTTAGTTACTATGTAGAAAAAGAATATGAACCACATGCAAAAGCAATTTTTGGCGACACAAAAGAAATGATTGAGTTTTACTCAAACAAATTAGGAGTGCCTTATGCATGGCCAAAATACGCGCAAATTGCTGTTCGCGATTACGTGAGTGGTGCTATGGAAAACACTAGTGCAACACTACATGGTGATTTTGCAGTATATCAAACCACTCGCGAAACAATTGATGGTGTTAAAGGAAATTCGATTATTGCTCACGAATTGTTTCACCAATGGTTTGGCGATTTAGTTACTTGCGAAAGCTGGAGTAATTTGCCCCTTAACGAAAGCTTTGCAACTTACGGAGAGTACTTATGGGAAGAATATAAATTTGGAAGAGATGCTGCAGATTATCATCACAACAATAGCCGCGAAGGTTATATGAATTCTGATAAAGAAGTAAACCTTATTCGCTTTAACTATCGCGACCGCGAAGACATGTTTGACGGATTTAGCTATAATAAAGGAGGTCAAGTATTACACATGTTACGCAAAGTTGTTGGCGACGATGCTTTTTTTGCATCACTAAAAAATTATTTGGAAACAAATAAATTTAAATCAGGTGAAATTCACAACCTGCGCTTAGCGTTTGAAGAAACTACAGGGCAAGATATGAACTGGTTCTTTAACCAATGGTTTTTAAGCAAAGGACGCCCTAAATTAATTTTTACAAAAAAATATAATGCAGCCACTGGTGATTTAGAAGTTACTGTTGAACAAACACAAGACTTTAAAAAATATCCTTTATACAAATTACCTGTTGAGATTGATGCTTATGTAAATGGGGCTGCTGAACGCACAAAAATAATTATTACAGAGGCTAAACAAACATTTAACCTTAAAGTTAGTGGAAACCCGCAACTAGTAAATTTTGATGCAGAAAGACAATTATTATGCGATCTTGATTACACAAAAACAACTGAAGAATATATCTACCAATATAAAAACGCACCATTGTTTATGGACAGATATGAGGCTTTAAAACAGTTAGATGCTAAGCTGGCAGATGCAAATGTATATGCTGTTTTTAAATGGGCTGCCGAAAACGATAAATACCATGTAATAAGAAACTTTGCTATAACCAAATTAACAGATGCGCCTGCTGAAAAGTTATCTGAAGTTAAAACAACTTTATTATCAGTATACACTAACGATAAAAAAACAAGAACTAGAGCAAAAGCACTAAGTGCATTAAATAAAAAATTTGCTGCAGATGCAGATATTTCAGCCTTAAACTTAAAAGCTCTTAACGAACAGTCATATGCTATTTGTGGCGAAGCTTTAGAAGCAATTTCTAAAAACAATCCAAAATTAGCGATGGAAAAATCTAAATTATTCGAAAACGAAAGTGGAAAAGATGTATTATACCCTATTGCAGAATTATATTCTACAAATGGCAGCGATGAGCAAATTCAATTTTTTCACAACAGTCTTAATAAATTTAATGGTTTTGAAGTAATGGGCTTTTTAGGTTTATATTCTAAAACAGCCAAGCGTTGTTCAACTTCAACAGCTGCGCTTGCAGCGGCAGATGATTTATATTTTATTGGTAAAGGCGGAAGTAGATTTACAAAATTTAGTGCGGCAAAAGGCATTAAAGATATTTCTAATGCATGGGATGCAAAAGAAAAAACTTTAAAAGGACAACTAGAATCTGCAAAAAAAGAAAATAAAGATTTTACTGCCATCGAAAAAGATTTAAAAACAGCCACTGAAACAAAAGATATCCTTATAAAAAAATATAACGAAATAAAATAAATTTTCTCCCAATCAAAAAAGCCTTGCTAAACTCGCGAGGCTTTTTTTGTTTATAACACATTATTTAATAATTTTATCGTTTAGGCAGGTGCATTTCTATGAAAAAAAATTTAACAATAATCAGTTTGCTTCTTTGTGTTGTTTTTAGCCAATGTACCAACCCAGAATCGATAGATAAGAAAGCGCTTAAGGTAGTTACTCAATTTAACAGCAAATGTCCTTTAATGATAGATGCTGAAACCCGAATGGATGGAATTGAAGTTAAGGGTGACAATACAATAAAATATAAGTACACATTAATTAATTTAAATGTTGAAAAAGTAGATACTGCAAAATTTAATGCAGCGCTTAGACCCGGAATTATAACAACCATTAAAACAGATACAGAATTAGCGGAACTAAGACGCATTAATTGTAGTTTTGAATATTATTATAAAGACCGAGATAATAAATTTATATACTCTTTTATAATAACCCCTAACGATTATAATAATTAAGAAAATGACAAAAACCGAAATTGAAAAAATATTATTTATTGATATTGAAACAGTTCCTGTAACCTATAAATATGATGAATTAGACGAAAGCACAAAAGAGCTTTGGAATAAAAAATGGCAATACAATAAAGAAATATCGCCCGAGCAACAATACAATAAAGCCGGTATCTATGCAGAGTTTGCAAAAGTTGTTTGTATTGGATTGGGTTATTACCACCAAAATAAATTCCGTATAAAAACAATTTCGTCTAACAATGAGGTCGAAATTTTAAATCAATTTGCCGATTTATTAAAATCTCATTTTAATACTTATAGTCATTTATTATGTGCGCATAACGGCAAAGAATTTGACTTTCCTTTTTTATGTCGCCGCTTTTTAATAAATAATTTACCACTCCCTAAAACATTACAAATTCAAGGGTTAAAACCTTGGGAAGTAAAACATATTGACACGATGGATCTTTGGAAATTTGGAGACGTGAAAAATTTTAGTTCTCTAAATCTGCTAGCGCATGTTTTAGGCATTCCTTCGCCAAAAGACGAAATGGATGGAAGTATGGTAGGCAAAACTTTTTACGAAGAAAAAAACCTCGAAAAAATCGCAAAATATTGCCAAAAAGACGTGATAACCCTTGCAAGAGTTTATAATCGCTTTGCAGGCATAGGAAATTTAAATGATGATGATATTATTTTTGTGTAACTTCATGCAGAAATTTAAAGCTCGTTTTTAATTATGTCGCCACGTATAGCAATTATTGGTAGCGGAAGTTGGGCAACAGCACTGGCAAAGTTACTCTTAAACAATACCACAAAAATTAATTGGTTTATTCGTAAGCAAGAAGACATTAACTTGTTTAAAGAATACAAAAACAATCCAAAATATTTAAGTTCAGTTGATTTTGATATTACTAAGATTACTTTTTTTGATTCGATTACAGCTTGTGTTCAAAATTCCGATTATATTATTTTAGCAATCCCTTCTGCATTTTTACACACCTCTTTTTTAACGTTAAATGCAAACGATTTAAAAAATAAATTTATTTTTTCGGCTATAAAAGGTATTGTACCAGAGCATAATTTAATTGTTGGAGAATATTTAAATTCAGTCTACAATGTGTCGTTACAAAACATTGGCGTTATTACCGGACCTTGTCATGCAGAAGAAGTAGCAATGGAAAAGTTGAGTTACCTTACCATCGCCTCACAAAACACAAACAGTGCAACCACCTTAAGTAATTTATTAAATTGTAGGTATTTAAAATCGTCGGTTAGCGATGATATTTATGGCACTGAATATTCAGCCGTTCTTAAAAATGTTATTGCAGTAGCAGGTGGTATTTGTCATGGATTGGGTTATGGCGACAATTTTTTAGCAGTATTAATTAGTAATGCCATACAAGAAATAAAACGTTTTGTAGATGAAGTACATCCAATAAACAGAGATATTAATGCCTCTGCCTATTTAGGAGATTTATTAGTTACAGCCTATTCGCAATTTAGTCGTAATAGAATGTTTGGCACCATGCTTGGCAAAGGATATGGTGTTAAGCGAGCGCAATTAGAAATGAATATGATTGCCGAAGGTTATTATGCTGTAAAATGCGTTTATGAAATAAACAAAAATCATAAAATTCACATGCCTATAACTAACGCAGTTTACAATATCATTTATAAAAATCAGGATGCAAGAAAAGAAATAATTGAATTATCTAATTTATTATCATAATAACATTTGAAAAACACAGCCTTAATTATTTCAGTTGTAATGCACCCGTTATTAATGGCAACCTATTTGTGTCTTTTATTTTTTTTTGGTATTCGCAATACTGTTTATGATTACCTAACGCCATTCGAAACCAAGTGGCGAATTTCTATTGTTGTATTTTTTTTCTCTTTCATTTTTCCTGTACTTAACATTTACATTTTGGTTAAATTAAAAAAAATACCAAACATTTTGCTTTCAAACCAACACGATAGAACCTTTCCATATTTTAT